>Ga0265797_10008823_pt1 | contig 13300 bp, 14 predicted proteins | sample P2T30metagenome_FD_192433 | JGI IMG/M metagenome (GOLD analysis project Ga0265797, IMG submission 192433) | Plant litter microbial communities from East Loma Ridge, Irvine, California - P2 T30 | ecosystem: Environmental > Terrestrial > Plant litter > Unclassified | place: USA: California... | reverse complement strand
AGCAAGGATGTCGGGGATCAGTTGCGACGCAGTGCTTCATGTATCCTCCACAGCCTGGAAACGCCAGCAAGGCTAGGTAGTTGGCATCCCGTTCGAGGCACAATTGCCGTTCATCGAGAGAGCTCCGAGTATTGGTAGCAAGGTAACCTCTTCTCTTCCTGTTCTGTTGTTCTTCGAAGTCGCGTTCATTCTCGACTCACTACCGGGAAACACTCGACGATCCTTACCATGCTGTCGCTCACTCTCAACTGTCTGTTGGCCTTTGGCCTGAGCCTTACATCTTCTGTGCGCGCGCAAAGTACTGATGCCGCAACCACCACAACTGATTCCTCAGACTCTGGCTACGTCGGCTACAACCTCACCTTGGAAGGCGACGAAGACTCCGTCATCTACTCCACCGAGAACACACGCTCCAACGCCAGCCTCACCTACCCCGACCCCGATGTCTTCCTCAACGCCTCCGTCTCCGTCGAAGAAATCAACATCGAAGTCGACAACCTGACCGCCAAAATCAACCTCGACCTGCAAGTCCTACAGTTGCTGCAGTTCAACGCCGGCGTCGACCTGTCCATCGACAAAGTCCAGCTCCTCATCCAGAACGTCAGCGCCAAAGTCCTCCTCGAAGCCCGCCTCGAGAACCTCGTCGGCATGGTCGACAACGTCCTCGAATCCCTCGACCTCAACCCCATCATCGCAACGCTCGGCCAGGGCGTCAGCGATATCGTGAACTCCACCACCGACGCCGTGGGCGGCCTTCTTGGAGGCGACTCGTCGTCCAGCTCTAGCAGCTCCGACTCCAGCAGCCAGGCTGTCAAACGCTCGTTCGAGCTCGAGAACAATATCCTCTTCTCCATCAACGACTTCTCCGGCAACAGTCACACGAACCGCGTTCTGGCGCAGAATGGCGACATCGTGGAGCAAGACCTTGACAACGACGGCCGCGTTTCTGGCTCTCGTGTCGTGGGCAGCTACCTCAAGGACATGACGTTCACGGGCCACGAGGAAACTGTGGATGGTGTGTTGAGCAAGCAGTACAAGTACGAGCCGATTCATGGCGTGCAGGCTATCGCTGCTGTGTTCTTCAATGGGAATGGTGGAGTGAAAGGAACGCAGATTTTAAGCGAGCTGGAGGCGGGTGGGTTTGCTACTATTGCTGCTGATGAGTAAGCGGTTTTGGAGCTTAGAATAAATATGCTTCTGTATGATGAAGACATCCAACCAAGGCCGCCATGTCCGTGGTGCCACGACCTGCATGGTTTCAATGTCCCACACGCTTCACCTTCCCAATGCTCCTCAGAGGATCTGATGCAATATCAGATGCGGTTTGACAGCAAGCCGTAAGATGATCAGAAGACTGTATGAGCCGCTTTGTCTGACCCGCGACCAGATCAAACGCAATGATGTTCTTTGAAGCAATCGGTCTCCGACCCAGTAAGGGACCGCCGAATACAGTAGATGCCCACCACCTCTAACCTTGTTATAGAATCACTTGTCGGCATGCACATGTTCGAGCTAGGGAGACAATGGGTGGCGGAGAACTATACAACGTTTGCGTATGGCTTTGTGCTCAGCGTTGGACCTGAAGGAGTCATTGTCTGGCAGGCCTGGGGCAGAGATGAATATGGAATGGAGGAGTGGATCGCCGAAGGTGGCTCTCGATTACGAGACTGGCAGGAAGCTGATGTTTTCGTGGACACCTTCGAAAAGTTTGGCGCGTACAAGGTCAGTCTGTCGTGTGCGCAACTGCCCAACTCGGCCAGATTGGAATGTTTCAGCTACATCCAGGGTCAGTGGGATGCGAAGCGCAACAGGATCTACAAGAAATGTCTTCACGTTGACATTCACCAAGTGTGCGGCGCTAAGGGCTCTTTGAACTCGATCGCGCCCAAGGTACAGTCATAGGTGAGACTTCTGGTCATTGAAGATGTCAAGCTGTATGACACCTAAAGTTTACGTTTGCGTTATGCGAAGGTTCCGTGCCTTGATATGTCACATTGGCCTTTCCACCACAACAAAATGGACGCATGACGCTTGAACGCGGAAGCAGATTACATACAGGCGGGCCCGCTTGTGTTGCGGTGGATGAGTAGATACTAAACATAGGAAGTAGGCTCGAATGCTCAAGCACCGCGATTGTGGATCGAACATTGACGATGGGAGTAACCATGATCTCTTGTCTTACTAACTTCCGCACTACTCGTCTACGACCTTGAGTCATCCCACACTGGGAGTCGCTAGTCAGTTCTGAACAAGAAAGTGCACGTTCTCCATGTCTCCATCTTCTACCATCTCAGACTTGTCTTCGACACCGATATCGTTCCACGAAACCCACTCATGCCCCATTTTCTGCAACCTGAGGCCAGTGACCTGGAAGGGGTTGGGCGCTTCGATGTCCCGGGCAATAGTGCCGATGCCGTGGAGCTCCCCAGGCACGTCTTTGGCTACAACTCGGCTCTTGATGGTGGAATGGTGGATTTCTTTGACACGATAAGCGTACACGAAAGGAGAAGAACTGCCGAATGAGCTATGCGAGGTGCTGCCCTTCTCACGGGAGTATTCTGGACCGAGGCTAACAGGGGCACCCGTGAGCGCTGTGAGATCCAGAGATAAATCAGACTGTAACGTCGTCTGCTGACCCTCATCCTGACTACCGCTGGCACCTCGAGTTGCGATCCTGATACCGGTTACAACATACAGCCGAGTGCGCCAACCCTTGTTCTCGAGATAGCTCATGATTGCCGGGTCTTTCAATATGTCTTCCAGATCAGCCTGAGATGGCTTGAAGAAGGCTTTGTCAAGTCGAGCTGCCGTGTAGGATGTGCTGGCATTGTTGGACCTCTCAATCGCGGCATTCACGCCGATACCAAGAATCTGGAGAAACTGCGTCCACAAGCCATAGCGGTTTGATTGGTTCGATGTGACAATGTCGGTGTGGCCGTCTTCCCACGACTTGAAGATCTCCGAGGTTACAGCTGGAACATAATCGTCGACACCCGATTCAGGGTTCCTGGGCGATGAGAGGACTGAGCCAAGCCGTAATGGACCTTTGGGACCATAGTCTTTGTTCTTCAGCAAGATATAGAGCGGCGGATCAGCACGGGCTTTGGACATTGCGGTCGAGAAAAAAATCTTCTAAAGCGTGTGAGGATTTAGCGCGACAAGAGCTCAATCGCAAAAGGCAGGACAAGAGTGGCATGCTATATTTATATCTTCGTTCTGCGCTAAGACTTCAGCCACTGCACTGCCTTCTTATGCACGATGATTCAACATAGCTGGTGGGGTTTCACGGATTTACAAGGTATTGATGTGTCTTCCGTGGCTGCGGAGCCGATACATGTGCGCTAGGCGCCTCCAACACTGCGCTCCGGCTCTAGAATCTGAATACGTTGACATGAACTTGAGATTGAAGTAATACGGATGCTACTAATCAGCGATATATGCTAATGCGGCCTACCACTCTTGTCCCAGCATTTGAGAAGCTTGTCCATCGCCCTGTTACTCGCATCAAGGGTCGACTTGTCCTTGCTGTCGACAGCTAACAAACTGCTAGGGTGCAGGTATCGCAAGAAATCAGAGTCGTGGGCAACGCTGATATTCTGAAAAATCCAATGTATGTGCCGTGGTTTACGCATGTCGTTGACGAGCTCCGCAAGTCGCTTTCTTTGGCGACCACGCTCAGGACTTTCCGCATCTTCAATGTATCCAGCGCCTTCCTGAGCCTGACTCTGAATATACTCGACGATCATAGCCGCCGTGGCAGCTGCGACGACGGTGGCCACGGAGGTACCCGATGATACTCCTTCATTCTGGTCGCGGCAAGTCGATACAATGTTTTCTCCCACGAATTTGAACATCGCTCGGCTATTGGCTCTGTTGATCTGTGGATTGAATTCAGACGATCGCCCTTTATCTCCCGAAGCAGAGTAGACCCCGAAGATCTCCTGGCGACTGGCCGGCCACGCAACTTCGTCGTCGTTGGAGAGTCCTTTGTTCGATGCAGCTGCGAACACGAGCGCAGACTTTTCCAGCTCCTCAAGCTGCTTTTCGACAAGACCGCGCTTGTTGTTGTTCAACTTCTGGTAGTCAAATCCGAACGACATTGAAACGATGTCGAATTTATTCTTCACGGCGTATTCGAGACCCTTGGGCAATGTCAGCGATTGTACACTCATCCAACAACGCATGTCTCACCTTTGCAATAGCGTCCAAGTCAAGAAGGCCACTGGCGGTCACAACTCTACCTACATGTACTTCTGCAGACTTGGTGATGCGTAGCATTATGCCAAGGCAGTGCGTACCATGACCCACATCATCTGCAGCAACAACATGCGTAGAAGATTGTCCGGAGGTTAAAGTGAAATCCTGGTATCTTTGCTTCGCGATCGTTTCCCACTCTTTGTAGAATTCATCTTCTTCTTTCAAGGCTGGGATCATTCCGGAGTCGAGGATGAGGACTTTGATCTTCTTGAAGTCGTTAGGCCGATTTTCATTAAGCGCGGTCTGAGTTCGTTGGAAGCTACAGAAGAACTCCCGACTCCTTTCAGCTTGATCAGCAAATGGACCACTACACCGTTTCCGAGGCACTCACGTTTTTCTCGTCTGTTCATCTGGCTCAGCAAACCCGGCATCGACTACATCGCCTAGACTGAAGAGCTCTCCGGACAGTGTGCGCTCTGCATCAGTATCAGATGGTTGTTTTCCCGATAGCCATTGTAGCCAAGATTGGGTGGCTGCCGGTGCCCGTGTGGGCTTCTTGCGGCTCGATGCTGTCGTGTCAGCTGTTTCGGTCGCGTCATGTACACTTGGAATTGAAGCAGGCATATCGGCGAGCTTCGTAAGCTTGGCTTCCAGCACGTGTAGATTTTCCTCATGTTGTGACTTCATGGTCGTGACTTCATGTTGCAGAGAGTCGCTGCGCTTTTTAGAAGCATTGTGAAGAAGTTTCTGCTTGCCAAGGTCGACACGCAAGTTCTGCAGACTCTGCTCGAGGTCTCTTGTCGTAGATGAAGCTTCACGGCGCATGGATGTCATATTTTCCTCGAGTGTCGTTTTTGTGGTAACAGCTTCGCGGCGCAAAGTGTCGATGGTCTCCTCAAGTGCCTTCTTTGTAGAGGAAGCCTGACGGCAAATGGTCTCCATACTCTTCTCGATGTCTTTGTTGTGAGCGGCTTGTTCGGTAAGCTTTGCGCTCAAATCATGTATGAGTCGCTGTTGCTGGCTCAGCATCTTATGAAACTCTTCTGTCATCGCTGTTTGTGCCTCTAAGGCACTAGTGATATCTGATATTCTCCCAGAAATTCCGGCGAATGACGTTACTGGCACTGCGGAGGCAGTGAGGTCCTTCATGTTGGTGATCTCGTCGATCAGGTTCCGGTGTGTCGGTTCGGCCGCTTTGTGGTGTTTAGTGACAGTCAGTGTAACGTCTTTGACCCGATCTTTCATGCTGACGATTTCGTCGATCAGATCTCGATGCGCCGATTGACTCGCTTCATAGTGTCCAGTGACAGTCTGTGTCACGTCTTCGACCTGGCTTTGCATATCTTGCGAACGCTGTGTAAGGTCGGACAACCGTTCATCAAACTGTGCCAGAGCTTCGGACCGGACACAATCAACTAGAAGCTCCTCTGTCTTGCACATAGATGCCGATAGCCGTGACGACATGTTATCGACGGCCAGGTCTCTTGCACTCTGGGTATGTTGTAGATCTTTGCTTAATGAAATGAACTTTTCTTCGAGACCGCTGCGAAGTTGGTCGACATCCTGAGTCTGACGATCGATGGTCTTTCTCAGCGCCTCCAATTCGCTGGAGGCACAGCTGACTTGGTCCTCTGTATGCAAGGTTCTGGTCTCATTCTTCGTGACAAGCTTAGAGAGTTGATCGACTCCAGTCTCCAAACGTGCTACGGCTGATGCACAGGATACAACAATGCCGACTATGTCTGACTGCTTGTTTATGGTCTTGGCACTGGCCTAATGATTAGTTTAATGGCAGAAGGCGCGCAATATTAGCGACTTACGGCTTCCTTTGCGACACCTCGAACAGTCTCATGTCCTGCGTCTCGCTGTCGCTCTCCGACATGTTGCCGGCAATAGTACAAGGTATTGTCCATTAAACACCAGCTGCCACCTTGCCTTGAATATATACACGGCAGCCCGAACCCGCCGCCTTTAGTCGGGTCAGCAGACCACGCCCCAAACATTATTGGGCTGATGGGCGTCAGCCACACACGGGAACAGCCTCCAAAAAGCACGACGGCTCGTCAGAAGCGCGTCACTTGGTAAGTTGATAGCTGCTGCGGCGAAAGCGGTTGCAGGCTCATGAGCTGTTTTGGCGATGGTGGCGTGACAAGGCGCCAATATATGCCTTTTGATTCGCTTGCCCCTTGAAAGGGTGCCTGGCGCCGGCAACACTGCCACCTTGCTGCCGCATTCCGATACACTAGCGCGATGATCCAATGCAGCGTCAAGCAAGATAGGCGAGCAGAATAACCGTGGACCCGGAGTTTGGAGGCTTTGTCGAGGCTGTGTCGTGCGGAGTCCTACAGTGGCATATTGTATAAGCGAGGGAAACACATATATCGCGCCCAATTCTGTATATACTGGGACACCGTCTCATCCTCTACATCAATCAGTCAAGTGCCACTCAACTGCCTCCTGGGTGAAAGCAATTGTCGATACAGAGAATGCCGTGGACAAGCCTCTTCGCACCAACAACCGCAGCGGCGTCGTTCGACGTACTGCCAAAGCTTGCGGTTGATCGAGACCTCCAAGCACGGTTCGAAAGGACTATGCACAAGATCCGTCTTTTGGAGAACGGAGAGGTCAACGAAGCAAACGCTGCTCGGCTCCGAAGCCAATGGGCGAACCTCAACGTCAACCTTGATCTTCTGATCTCAGCAACCACCACGAACACACACCACGCCAAGATCCTTCAAGGTACAACTGCAGAAACATGGCTTGCACGTCAACAGAGAAGCGCCGCCGATATGTTCAGAAGTCAGACTGCTGTCATCAACACCGACTCTGCACAAAACCAAGTCGCATTTGGAGAAACAGTCTTCCGTCAAGTAGAACGGCGCATCAACGAGGAGATCAGATGCTTCCCTGGTACACCGATCTTCGTCGTAGTTTACCATCACAGCAACGGATGGCACGGTTGCTTTGAGGACTGTATGCGCACTAAGACAACTGGTGGAGCGCTCCCAGGCTTTGCCTGCAACACTTCCAACTTCGAGCAACTCGCATTTGCCCTACAAAACATCCGCCTCCATGCACAGCCTGCTGCACGCCTCTGTGTACTGATGCCCGCCAATCGACCGTATGTGATTGCAGAAAAGTTCACGATTCCCAACATGCTATCCCCATTGCTGTTTGATGGCCCCGCGACGGCCCAAGGCGCGCCTCTCGTTTACGCCGCGTTCCCGACGCACTACCACGCGGACGTCTCTGAAGATTCTAGAGGTACAAAACCACGGGACGGAGGGGTCGCATGTGAAGCCATCGAATATCGTGGCATACATCTGTTTGGTCCCAATGTCAGATCCGTGCTATCATCAGATTACACGTCGTATCCTTCCCAGACCAACCAGAGATCTACGATCTGGCGAAGTGTTGTGTGGTTCGCCGGCGGTGCTATCGCCGGAGCCGGTGCCCTTGCTTTGGCAGCGCTTGGTGTGGAGCCCGAGGTGGTCGAACCGGTTGTCGAGGTGATCGTACAGGTCGTCGAGGTGGTTCATCCGGTATTGGAAATCGTATTCTGAATTTTGGGCAGGGCTAGAATGCTAGATCTTGGTGTAGATGGTTTCTTAGCATGGGGTGATTGATCGGCTTCATCATTCGACGATGCCCGCTTCGATAGAAGGTTGCAACATATCCCAACAACTAATTCTCAAGTCCTCCCTGATCTACCATATACCTGATGGTATCGCGAGTACAGAGCAGTTCTCTCTATGGCCGCATTGGCAAGACTAGATTGTAGGTCCAATCATATGACCTCTTCTCATGCCACGGTAAGGTGGAGCAGTCCGTTGACTACCATGGCTGCAATCTGGGCTGATGTATGGAGAGGCGAAGATATTTCCTTGTGAAGTAAGGGTCTATATCTACAACTGTTCTACCATCCTGTTTGCTGACTATATCTTGCGTTTAAGATTCCAGCCAACCTTAGCTGTCCTGGCAACCACCAGCAAAGCGGATCCCAAGAAGAAGCAGCATCCTCCCCAGCTACGAAACCATGTCAGAAGCTTAGCCGATGTGTTAGTGGGTGTAATTACTTACATCTGCGCGTATAAATAGCTGCCGTTCCCGTGCTGTATCAACGCTCCAGCCTAAAGTACACTCGTCAACATAGCTTTCGTTAATCGTTGGCAGGTTCATCTTACCAGAGGTGGTCCAGTCAAACAAGCAAAGCTCACGATCGTGAACCCCATACCCATAGTTTAGCGGCTGTCTCGAAAACAACAATGAAATAGGTCCGCTCTAACCCTAGCTAGAAAATCACTCCATGTAGTATGGAGGATCTTTGTTAACAGCTGGTCGTATTTATACATTCACAATATGTCACGCTCAAAATAGATCGTTCACATGCTTTTCTGCTTCCATGTAGGAGATCTCGGTGGCCAGATGTGGTAATGTGAGCACAGTGCGAGAGGTAACAGCATGAATGGTGCCGAGATTATGTGTTCTGTACAGATACCACCGCAGGATCTGCTGGCAACACCTAAGACTACTAATGCAGAATCTCGGTGGTTTCACCCCTCATAACAAGCACAGGACTAATGGCAGCAGCGCAGATGATTTGGAGATCACTGTCTGTACTTGTAGATATGTCTCTCCTTACCTGGATAAACAATTTCTCGGAGGACTGCATCGTTCGAATTATAGTCAGGCTGCTAGTAAGATTTCTGGTATCACCGCAAGACACACTCCAAAATACCAGAGACTGAGATATAAGACTTCACCGCAGCTCTACACCAGAGCATCTTACGAGCGCTCGCTCGAGCCTAGTCGGAGTTCAGCTGCAACACAAGCTTTATTTCTTGCATGCCAGTAGACACGTGTAGGTAGCGCTGCACCTTGCCCACCCAGAAATCGGGATTGTACGTGTCCGCACGCTTTGAGGCGCATGGTCGTTGACTGTCAGGAGATGATACGCTATCAATATGCCTAGTGTAGACCTGGACAGATATATGCTCGTCGATGACTGTTTCGGCGGAGTGTGCTGGTAGGCTGAACGACCCACCTATGGGACTGCTACGAAATGTTCCGACGACCAGATCATGGACGCCCTGAAACATTTAATAGAAACGCAACGTGAGTGAGAGGTAAATAGAATGCTTGCTTTGGGCAGTAGTAATGGCGGAGGCTGCTCCACCACGAGAATAGTGTTTACCCAACCGGAAATGCCATGAGTGCGCCGCTTGTGTTCAATATCGTAAGCTTTCAGCAGAGCGAGGGAGAGCTGCTGTTGCGATGTTATGACAGGCTGACGCATTAGGTCTTGACCACGAGAGATCTGAAGAAAACTTTCTTGCTCAGATCTACGAACCCGTCAGCATGGATTTGGGAGTCTTTGTGCAGGAGGGAGGTTTTGAAAGTTCTCCTTGACATCCAAGTAGATTGGGCCAATGTAAGCTGTTCGTAGGCTTCCTTGTGGCGAGAACGCAAGACTTCTATTCAATGCTCCTACATCAAGGACAGATCAGGATCGCCGTTACCTTGTACTCGCGCCTCGGTCCAACTAGAGGCAAAGTCCTAGTCAGAAGCGGATCGCGTAGGGAATGCATGAACATATAAAACTCGAACGCTAAAACGTAACTCTGCGCTCGCCGCGCGACTATGGACAAACCCGCCATACACAACGCTTGACGACTTTCATGCTCGTTACATTCTGGTGACCATTCATCACTCACAAGCTCGTGCATCTTGTGCCACACCTCGCCGCCGATAAGGCCGTGCGGATCCGTAAACCATCCATTCGTCTTGTTCGTTCGCGATCTCGATTGATCCTCCATTTGGTCACCATGCGTTACGATCCCAGTTGGGGTCTGAGTAATTGTTAGTGTCGTCCCAGGATTATGCTCAGCGGAAGCGGAAGTAAGGGAAGCGCAATGCGCCTTTCAAGAACAGCCTCCCAAGAGTGAACTCGAGAAGATCAACAAAGACTTACCCTGTACGAATCCTCCCAGCACGCGACTTCCTGTTTGCAAAAGAGGATGGCCAACAACGATCTTCAGGAAACGCTCCAAGCCTCGCCGTCTTTCCTCAATCACGCTGTCGTCAAAGCGGTTGAGGTAGACTTTGCCTGGTAGCGTGGGAATAGACACACGCGCGCTCTCGCGCTCGAGCAGGTCCCGGAACACCTCGAAGTCGGAGTAGCGGCGACGTACTTCAGAGCGACGCAGCTTGAATGCAGGAATGTTGGTCGAAAGGCGGATCAGGTATGTTGTGTAGCGCGATGAGGGCGAGGCGGTGGGCTGGTGTGTTTGCGGGTCGGTTACCTGTTGTTGGAAGATGTGCGTGAGCGAATGGTCTGACAAGGCGGATGAATCGGCTTGTTAGCGCTTCTCGATCTCGAGGCCGAGATATTTATGCGCCTTTCTTTTCCCTCTCTTGCTCACGTGCTACACCTCAGCGCTCTCCCGCTTCCACGTACCTCGATCTCCAAGAAGTTTTCGGGAATGCCATAGATCTCCTCGAAGCTCTGTGTGTGCGGGTTTGCGCCTGTACTTGCGAAGCCGGTCGGCATGAACTGTGAGCCTTGTCCTTGTCCTTGCGCCTGGTTGTTTTGGCTCTGTTGCGGTGGGGTGGTCGACTGGGGCGGTGCTTCGGGGCGGGGATCGATGCGCTGCATTGTGGATGAGTTGTGTGGTCGCCGAGGCGAGTTATGCTGGAGGAGAGGGTGTTCCTGTTCTGTTGTGCGAGCACTTGAGCTTCTCGCGGTGGTCTTGAGCGGTCTGTCGCGATCGGCGTTGGCGATGGAGATGTTGGGCTGCCCTACTCGGCTGGAGCTGTTGTCGTCACAGCGGCATTCGCGTAGAGCATCATGGCGGGGCGTGAAACCTTGGCGGCGGGGCGGTTGAGTGGTTGCATATGCATATCAATGCATGTACCTAAGAACAAGGCATCTCCATGCATGAAAACCAGAGAGGCTTGTATCAACAGCTTTGACAATTCCTCTTCATACCGATTCGCCGGTTCATGGAGAGAGTATAGGGTGTCGATCATGCCTGTGCAACCGCTAGGAATGCACTCGACACATCGGGTCGTGCAGCATCTATGCACATTATCGATTGTATGTGATTGTTGGCCGACCTGGAAGAACGAAAAGATATGTTCAGCCATGTGGTGGCAGTCGTGCCGCTCATGCCCAAACACACAAGCTGGATCCAGACATCAGACAGATTAGAGCATCACCTCGGGTGGCATGGTATATATCAGTACATAAGTTTCATGACAAGTAAATTGGGTATCTTATGGTTCTTCGCACAGAACAGTTACGGCCCGCAGGACGAAACAAAATGGAACTCCCTCCTAACGCAGGCTCACAGCTACCTCCAGAACGCTCAGATACCTTACTCTGGCGCCAGAGACAACCTCCGCCTCCTTTTCTTTACCAGCTTCACCGCCCGCCGTACCGGCCTGAGCCTGGGCCTCGTCAACATCTATCTTCTCTCCATCCTCCTTAGCTTCATCCTCGGGGACATCCACATCATCCACAGCGCCTACACTCCCTGTCTTAACCCTCACCACAAACTCACTGTCCCTCTGCAAAAACCATGCTCCAACCTCCATGACTTTGCTAACAGCTTTCCCTGTTCCTTTGACCAGCACTTGCTCCCCACTCACTCCTCCAGCACGTCTCTTTCGGTCCCTCTCCTCTTCGACGCCTCTCGCAACAGCCACAACTTCGTCCTCGGCCCCATCATCGTCGCGGCGTCTTTTGCGCTTATTTTTTTGCGCTTGTGTTGTGGCAGTTTGCAAGTCACGTTTGTCGGCCAGACGAAGTAATTTCTCTACGCGCTTGATTGCGCTCATGAAGGGTGTGCGCGCCGAAACGTAGACGACTTTCTGCGCCGAGGAAGAAGCGTACGGGGATACGATGGCCGGGCGAAGTAGCGGGCGTTTAGTGATGCTGGCATCTGTTGTACTGCGAGTTAGATGGGCTACACCTTGATAGATCTCGAGAATGACAAAGTGAGTGTACCTTTGGGTAAGCGTGGCATCTTTTTGTGTTGTGGATGAGCAGCCTTTCTGGCTGTCTGTGGTGCCGAATCCATTTCTTGCTACGTTAATTGGTGTGGTAGAGAGTGTAAGGTGTCTGTCGAATGCCGTAGTGGTGAAGAAGCTCGCTCGCTCACATCAATTGGCATGTGAAAGTCCAGCGCCTGCCTGAGCTCCAAACCTTAAGGTAAGCTTAAATCCGGCAATTGCTCCTAGCCCCGATCGAACAGGTCAACAGCACATCTTTTGTTGTTACCACTACGAACACGACATCTCAACAAACCCTCAACAATGCTCCTCCGCCACCTCCACCTCCCGTCTCTAACCCGCTACACCCACGCCAGCACATTACAAAACACTCTCGCCTCCCACCTGCTCGCTCACAAAGCCTCACCAACTACCGTCCAGGCCCCTCTACCCACAATCATAACCGCACAATTCCACCCAGTCTACACCTGCGGCCGGCGCGAAGTCGGTTCCGTCACTCCTGCGCAAAAAGCACACCTCACAGCCACCGGCGCAGAATTCCAAGAAGCCCTGCGCGGCGGCCAGACAACCTTCCACGGCCCTGGCCAGCTGGTCGCATATCCCATCATCGACCTCAAGCGCCATGGTCTAAGTGCGAAATGCTACGTGAACTTGCTCGAGAGTGCGGTCATGCGTACTTGCGCGCGCTATGGAGTGGATACGCGCAGGACAGAGCATCCGGGCGTGTGGGTTGATGAGGATAGGAAGGTTTGCGCGGTGGGGGTGCATCTACGACGGAACGTGAGTAGTCATGGCATTGGGCTGAACGTAAGTACGGATCTAGGGTGGTTAGATCGGATTGTAGGGTGCGGGCTCGAAGATAAGAGAGCGACGAGTTTGGAGGCTGTTCTAGGTACAGAGGTCAAGGGAGGCGTAGAAGAGGTAGCGAGAGTGTTCGTCGAGGAGATAGCAAAGGAGCTAAAGAATGTAGAAAGCGTAGAGAGTATAGGCGAGGAGTATATCAATGAGGCCTAGTTAGGGTCTATGTTCCTACTATAAGCCTATAATTAAATATATAGATTCTAGTCCTTAGTTTATTAATCTATATCTA
>Ga0265797_10008822_pt1 | contig 13300 bp, 10 predicted proteins | sample P2T30metagenome_FD_192433 | JGI IMG/M metagenome (GOLD analysis project Ga0265797, IMG submission 192433) | Plant litter microbial communities from East Loma Ridge, Irvine, California - P2 T30 | ecosystem: Environmental > Terrestrial > Plant litter > Unclassified | place: USA: California... | reverse complement strand
TGACATCACTGAAAGAACAAAGGAATCAAGCATGAAAACCTATCGCATCGGCCAGATCGTGCCAAGTTCGAACACGACGATGGAGACCGAAGTACCGGCGATGCTGCAGTCGCGACTCAATCAGTTCCCCGAGGAGCGCTTCACCTTCCACTCGGCGCGCATGCGCATGATGCACGTCACGCCCGAAGAACTGAAGAAGATGGACGTCGACAGCGGCCGCTGCGCACTGGAACTGTCGGATGCGCGTTGCGACGTGCTGGCCTACGCCTGCCTGGTGGCGATCATGTGCCAGGGCCCGGGCTACCACCTGCAATCCGAGAAACGCCTGTCCGACATGGTGCGCGAGAACAAGGCGCAGGCGCCGATCGTCAGCTCGGCCGGCGCGCTGGTCGACGCCATCCACGAACTCGGCTTCAAGAAGGTCGCGATCATCACGCCCTACATGAAGCCCCTGACCCAGCAGGTGATCGACTACATCGAAGACACCGGCATCAAGGTGACCGACTCGATCAGCCTGGAAGTGTCCGACAACCTGGCGGTCGGCCGGCTGGACCCGATGAACTTGGTCGAGCACGCCAAGCGGCTCGACATCGGCGACGCCGATGCGGTCGTGCTGTCGGCCTGCGTGCAGATGCCGTCGCTGCCGGCGATCCAGAAGGTCGAGGACATGCTGGGCAAGCCGGTGCTGTCGGCAGCCACCGCGACGGTCTACCGCATCCTCAGGAAGCTTGAACTGGCACCGGTCGTGCCGGATGCCGGTTATCTGTTGTCCGGCAAGTTCTGATCCACCATGCAGTCCCATACCCTCGAAACCCGTACCTATGCGAAGGTGACTGCCCGCCTGCTGCCCTTCCTGTTTCTCTCGTACGTCGCGGCTTACCTCGACCGCGTGAATGTCGGTTTTGCCAAGCTGCAGATGCTGAATGACCTGCAGTTCAGCGAAACGGTCTATGGACTCGGGGCCGGCGTTTTCTTCATCGGCTACTTCTTGTTTGAAGTCCCCAGCAATATCATCATGCACAAGGTCGGTGCGCGGGTCTGGATCGGTCGCATCATGATCACCTGGGCGATCCTGTCCGGGGCGATGGTACTGGTCGACAGCCCCACGGTATTCTACGTGCTGCGCTTCTTCCTGGGTGTGGCCGAGGCCGGCTTCTTCCCCGGCATCGTGCTGTATCTCACCTACTGGTTTCCGGCGCAGCGGCGCAGCCGCATGAATGCGCTGTTCATGATCGGCATCCCGTTTGCCGGGGTGGTGGGCGGTCCGCTGTCGGGCTGGATCCTGAATGCCATGAATGACTTCCATGGAATGGCGGGCTGGCAATGGTTGTTCCTGATCGAAGCCGTACCGTCGCTGGTGCTGGGTATCGTCACGATCTTCTACCTGCCCGACAGCATCCGTGCCGCCTCATGGCTGAGCAAGGAAGAGAAACAGCTGCTGGAACAGAATATCGCGAACGAGAACACCGGCAAGGTCGATCACGCGCTGTCGGGGGTTTTTGCCAATCCGCGTGTCTGGCTGATGGCCGCGATCTACTTCTGCTGCATGATGGGCCTGTACGGCATCAGCTTTTACCTGCCGACGCTGATCAAGGCGGCCGGCGTCAAGGATGCGCTGGATGTCGGCCTGCTGACCGCCATTCCTTACGGCTGCGCCGTGGTCGCGATGCTGGCGATCGCGAAAAGCGCGGACCGGACCCGCGAGCGGCGCTGGCACTTTACGGTCAGCAGCGCACTGGGTGGCCTGGGTTTGATGCTCGCCACGATCTACGGCGACAACGTCATGCTGGCGATGGCCGCGCTCTGCCTCGGCACGGCAGGCATGTTGGGCACCATGCCGGTTTTCTGGACCTATCCGAGCGCCATCCTCGGCGGCACGGCGGCCGCGGCCGGCATCGCCATGATCAATTCCTTCGGCAACCTGGCCGGTTTCGTCAGCCCGTCGATCATCGGCTGGATGAAGGACGTGACGCACAGCACCAATGCCGGGATGTACGTTGTGTCGGGGGCATTGCTGCTCGGCGCCTTGCTTGCCTTGTTGCAGCCGCGCAGCCTGGTCAATCGATAAGCTGAGGTCTGCGCTCTGTTGTGGAGACGCCAACGCTGCCCGGCTAGTGCCGGGCAGCGGTTTTGTCTTTTGTCAGTTTTCCATCAATTTTCCGCTCAGGCCAGCAGCTTGAGCAGCGCCTCAGCCCCTTGTTCCGACGAGGCCGGGTTCTGCCCGGTGACCAGCTTGCCGTCGGTCAGGACATACGGCTGCCAGTCCGGCCCCTTCGCATAATTGCCGCCGTTCTGCTTGAGCATGTCCTCGACCAGGAAGGGTACGACCTGGGTGAGCCCCACCGCTTCCTCTTCCGTGTTGGTGAAGCCGGTGACCTGCCGGCCGCGGACCAGAGGCGTGCCGTCGGCGGCCTTGACGTGGCGCAGCACGCCCGGAGCGTGGCAGACGAGGGCGACCGGCTTGCCGGCGGCGGCCATCGCTTCGATCAGGGCGATCGAGGCCCGGTCTTCCGCCAGGTCCCACAGCGGGCCGTGCCCGCCCGGATAGAATACGGCATCGAACTCGGCCGGGTTCACGCCGGACAGCCTGCCGGTCGATGCGAGTACGGCCTGCGCCTCGGCATCGCCCTTGAAGCGCCGGGTGGCGTCGGTCTGCGCATCCGGCGCATCGCTCTTCGGGTCGAGCGGCGGCTGACCACCATTCGGCGACACCACCGTGATGTCGGCGCCGGCGTCCTTCAGCACGTAATAGGGCGCCGTGTACTCTTCGAGCCAGAAGCCGGTTTTCTTGCCGGTGTCGCCGAGTTGGTCGTGCGAGGTCAGTACCATCAATACCTTCATGTAATTCTCCTTATGCTTTGTCCCATGCGTTCCGCATATTGAGCCAGCCGCGCGTTTTTTGTCGCCCTGTAGGGGGGCGGCCGGACGAAAAAAAGCCGCGCGGCGCGAACCGGGCGGCTTGATCGGGAAAGCTGGGCTCAGGCCAGCAGCCAGGGCGACTCGCGCCGCACGCGCGCCTCGTAGGCCTTGACCTTGTCGGTGAACTGCAGCGTCAGCCCGATCTCGTCCAGGCCATGGAGCAGGCAATGCTTGCGGAACGCGTCCACCTCGAAGTGGAGCGGTTCGCCGCCGGGCGTACGCACGACCTGGTCGTCCAGCGAGATCTCGAGCGCATAACCCGGCGCCGCTTCGACTTCCTCGAACAGGCGGTCGACAATGGAGGCCGGCAGCACCACCGGCAGCATGCCGTTCTTGAAGCAGTTGTTATAGAAGATGTCGGCGAAGCTCGGCGCGACGATGGCGCGAAAGCCGTATTCGCCCAGCGCCCACGGCGCGTGTTCGCGCGAGGAACCGCAGCCGAAGTTCTCGCGCGCGAGCAGGATGCCGGCGCCCTGGTAGCGCGGCCGGTTCAGCACGAAGTCCGGGTTGAGCGGGCGGGTCGAGCAATCGGTATCGGCTTCGCCGTGGTCGAGGTAGCGCCATTCGTCGAACAGGTTGGGCCCGAAGCCGGTGCGCGTGACCCGCTTCAGGAACTGCTTCGGGATGATGGCGTCGGTGTCGACGTTCGAGCGGTCGAGCGGCGCCACCAGGGCGCGTAGGGTCGTGAATGCTTGCATGCTGCCTCCGGTTCAGAGAGAGTTGACGTCGACGAAACGGCCGGCGATCGCCGCCGCCGCCGCCATCGCCGGGCTGACCAGGTGGGTGCGGCCGCCGGCGCCCTGGCGTCCCTCGAAATTGCGGTTCGAGGTCGAGGCGCAGCGTTCGCCCGGGGCCAGGCGGTCTTCGTTCATGCCCAGGCACATCGAGCAGCCCGGTTCGCGCCACGAGAAGCCGGCATCCATGAAGATGCGGTCCAGGCCCTCGGCTTCGGCCTGGCGCTTGACCAGGCCGGAGCCGGGCACCACCAGCGCCAGGCGGATGTTGTCCGCCACCTTTTTTCCGCGCACGACCCGGGCCGCGGCGCGCAGGTCTTCGATGCGCGAATTGGTGCACGAGCCGATGAAGACCTTGTCCAGCGCGATGTCCTGCATCTTCGTTCCCGGCTGCAGGCCCATGTAGGCCAGCGCGCGTTCGAACGCGCCGCGCTTGACCGGATCGTCGCAGGTGGCCGGGTCGGGCACCTGGCCATCGACGGTGGCGACCATCTCCGGCGACGTGCCCCAGGTCACGTGCGGACGCAGGGCGGTGGCATCGATCTCGACCACGCAATCGAAATGTGCGCCGGGGTCCGAGACCAGCGCGCGCCATTGCGCCACCGCCCGCTCCCACTGTGCGCCATGCGGCGCATGCGGCCGGCCGCACAGGTAGTCGATGGTGGTGTCGTCCACGGCGATCATACCCATGCGCGCGCCGGCCTCGATCGTCATGTTGCAGAGGGTCATGCGGCCTTCCATCGACAGCGCGCGGATCGCCGATCCCGAGTATTCGATCGCATAGCCGGTGCCGCCGGCGGTGCCGATGCGCTTGACCACCGCCAGCGCGATGTCCTTGGCGCCCACGCCCGGTGCCAATTCGCCCTCGACGCATACCAGCATGGTCTTCGAGCGCCGCGTGCGCAGCGTCTGCGTGGCCAGCACGTGTTCGACTTCCGAGGTGCCGATGCCGAAGGCCAGTGCGGCGAAGGCGCCGTGGGTGCTGGTATGCGAATCGCCGCACACCACGCTCATGCCGGGCAGGGTGGCACCCTGTTCCGGCCCGATCACGTGGACGATGCCCTGGCGCGCGTCGTCCAGCGCCACGTAGGCCACGCCGGTGGCGGCGCAGTTCCGTTCCAGTGTCTCGACCTGATTGCGCGATACCGCGTCAAGGATGCCCTCGCTGCCGGTGCGCTGGCCCAGGGTCGGGATGTTGTGGTCGGCTACCGCCAGGTTGGCGTTCAGGCGCCAGACCGGGCGGTCGCTCATGCGCAGGCCGTCGAAGGCCTGCGGACTGGTCACCTCGTTGATCAGGTGGCGGTTGATGTAGATGAAGGCGGTGCCGTGTTCGTCCTCGTGCACCAGGTGCTGGTCCCACAGCTTGTCGTACAGGGTGCGTGCCATCAAATCACCCCCTGCGCGGCCATCTGTTCGATTTGAAAGTCAGTCAGGCCGATCTGCTTCAGCACTTCCAGGTTGTGTTCGCCCAGCTTCGGCCCCAGCCACTGCACGCTGCCCGGGGTCTTGCTCAGCTTGGGCACGATGCCGGGCACCTTCAGCTTGCCGAATGCCGGGTGCTCGACGTCGAGGATCATGTCGCGCGCCTGGTACTGGGCGTCGCGGAAGATGTCCTCGATGCTGTAGATCGGCCCGGCCGGAATCGCATGCTCGTTCAGCAGGTTCAGGCAGGTGTCCAGGTCCATGGTGGCGCTCCATGCGCCGATCAGGCCGTCGATGAAGTCCATGTGCCTGACGCGCGCCTCGTTGCTGGCGAAGCGCTCATCGTCGGCGAGGTCCTGGCGGCCCATCGCCTTGAGCAGGCGCTGCACGATGGCGTCGCCGTTGGCTGCGATGACGGCGTACTTGCCGTCGCGGGTCGGGTACACGTTCGACGGTGCGATGCCGGGCAAGATTGAGCCGGTGCGCTCGCGCACGACGCCTTTCTGGTCGTATTCGGGCACCATGCTTTCCATCAGGCTGAACACGGCTTCGTACAGGGCCACGTCGATTTCCTGGCCGCCGCCCTGGGCTACGTCCCGGTGGTACAGCGCCATCAGGATGCCGATCACGGCGTACATGGCGGCGAGCGAGTCGCCCAGGCTGACGCCGACCCGGGTCGGGGCCATGCCGGGGTAGCCGGTCAGGTGGCGGATGCCGCCCATCGATTCGCCGATCGCGCCGAAGCCGGCGCGCTTGCTGTACGGGCCGGTCTGGCCGAAGCCGGAAATGCGCGAGACGATCAGGCGCGGATTGATCTCCTCCAGCGCGGCGCGCGAGAAACCCCATTTGTCGAGGGTGCCGGGACGGAAATTCTCGATCAGCACGTCGGCCTCGGCCAGCAGTGCCTTCAAGACGGCCTGGCCCTCCGGCACGCCGCAGTCGAGGGTGATGCATTTCTTGTTGCGCGACTGGACGTACCACCACAGCGAGGTGCCCTCGTGCAGCACCCGCCAGTTGCGGATCGGGTCGCCCTTGCCGGGCGGCTCGATCTTGATCACGTCGGCGCCGAATTCGGCCAGCAGGCGCGCGCCGAAGGGGCCGGCGATCAGCGTGCCCATCTCGATGACCTTGATGCCGGCCAGCGGGCCGGTCTTCGGTGCGGTGCCGGTGTCGCTTGTCATGTTCGTCATGTCGTGTCTCCTCGTCTTTGCCGATTCAGGCGGCCTGCTTGAGCCGGCGCTGCGCGTGGTGCACCTGCCAGCGGTTGCTCTGGATGCGGGTGCCCGGCTGGGCGTCCAGGAAGTCCGAGGCGGCCAGCAGGCCGTCCAGGTCGACGCCGGTCCGCACGCCGCTGGCCTCCAGCATCGAGACCAGGTCTTCGGTGGCGATGTTGCCGGTGGCGCCGGGCGCGAACGGGCAGCCGCCCAGGCCGCCGACGCAGCTGTCGAAGCGGCTCACGCCGGCCGCCAGGCCGGCCAGCACGTTGGCCAGGCCGCGGCCGTAGGTATTGTGGAAGTGCAGTTCGAATTCCAGGCCGGCGAATTCCTGCACCAGGCGGCCGACCCGGTCGTGCACCTGTTGCGGGTTGGCGATGCCGATCGTGTCGCACAAGCCGATGCGGGTGAAGCCATGGCCGGCCATGCGCTCGACGATGGCGCGGATGCGCTCCAGGCCCGGATCGCCCTCGAACGGGCAGCCGAACACCATCGAGATCGACAGGCGCGCGGCCAGGCCGTCGCCCTGCGCACGGGCCGCCAGCGGCGCCAGTTCGGTCATCGAATCGGCCACCGCCTGGTTCAGGTTCTTGCGGTTGTGGCTGTCGGTGGCGGACATCACCAGCGTGATGCCGTCGGCGCCGGCATCCAGCGCGCGCTGGTAGCCCTTGGCGTTGGGGATGAGCGCAAAGCGCGTGATGCCGAGGCCTTCGGTCCCACGCATGACTTCGGCCGCATCGGCCAGGTTCGGGATCGCCTTCGGGCTGACGAAGGCGGTCGCTTCGACCTCGCCGCAGCCGGCCGCGGCCAGCTGGCGGATCAGGGCGATCTTGTGCTCGGTCGGCAGGTTCTGCGGTTCGTTCTGCAGGCCGTCGCGCGGGCCGACTTCGGTGATGCGGGCATGGGTGGGTAGCTTCATCTCGTCTCCTTCATTGCATCTCCAAAGGATGGACGAGGCACCGGATGACGTAAAGCAGCAATTGGCGAACCCGCCATCGCGTGGCGCGATGGCGCTGTACGTACCTGGAGCCTATTCAGTGCACGCCGATGAAGTGGTCGAACAGCAGCTTGGCGGCCACCGGCAAGGCGTCGTAGGCGCGTACGGCGATCTGGAGCTGGCGATGGGCCCAAGGCTCGTCCAGCGCGATCGACTGCAGCTTCAGCGCGCTGTAGGTGTGCAGGCTGTCGCGCGGCAGGATGCCGATCCCGAGGCCGGCTTCGACCATCAGGCACTGGGCGTCGTAGCCGCTGACCTGGATGCGCAGCTTGAGCGAGCGTCCGAGGTCGCTGGCGGCGCGCACCAGCTGGAAATTCAGGCTGCTGCCCACGTGCAGGCCGACGTATTCGTAATCGATGGTGTCGGCGAAGGTCACCGAGCTGCGGCCCGCCAGCGGGTGGCCCTGCGGCACGATCAGCACCAGGTCGTCGTTGCGGAAGGGGTAGACCTCGATGTTGTCGCCGTGTGGCACCTGGGTGAAGATGCCGATGTCCGCCGTGTTGTCCTCGATACCGCGGATGATGGCGGTGCTGACTTTTTCCTCCAGGCTGACCTGCACCAGCGGATATTTTTCCAGAAACGATTTGAGCGCCTGGGGCATGAATTGCGTCATGACCGAGATGTTGGCCAGGACCCGCACTGAACCCTGGGTGCCCCGCGAAAAGTCGTTCATCTGGGCAACGATGTTGTCGAGGTCGGCCAGTACGGGGCGGGCCATGTTGATCAGGGCGACGCCGGCGGCGGTGGGCGTGATGCCCTTGTTGCTGCGCATGAGCAATTGGGTGTTCAGCTGCGCCTCGAGTTCGCTGATGCGCTTGCTGACGGCGGCGGCGGCGATATGGTGGCGTGCGGCGGCTGCCGCGATCGTGCCGTGTTCGATGACACTCACGAACAGGCGCAGCGACAGGGGATCGGGTCTCATTGTTGCGGTACGGGTATCGGACAAACAGGCGGATGATAGCGTGTTTACGGTGCCATGGTACGGCCTGGCTGGCGCGGGACGTCCGTTCAGGCGGATGCCTCGACGTGTTTTCGCGTAGAGTCTCGCCATGTCCCTGCCATGGAGGCCGGTATTCGACCACCCATCCACTTTGTCGTCGTCACCATCGGCTCGGCCGGCGACCTGTTCCCCTTCATGGCGATGGCGCTGGCCCTGCGCGCGGCCGGCCACCGCGTCAGCTTCCTGGCGCCCGTGCAGCATGCGCCCTTTGTCGAAGGCAGTGGCCTGGACTTCATTGGCCTGCCCGCCGACGAAGCCGTGCTGCACGACCCCGACCTGTGGCACCCGACGCGCGGCTTCGGCGTGGTCTGGCGCGCCACGCGGCCCGGCATGGCGCGGGTTGTTCCTTTCGTCGATGCCTTGCCGAAGGACGAGCAGGTCGTGCTGCTGGTGCACCCGCTGGCGCTGCCCGAGGCCGATCTGTGCCGCGCCACGCGGCCTGGGCTGAAGGTCGCCGCTGCCTACCTTGCGCCGCAGAACCTGCCGACCGTGCACGACCCATTGCTGGTCGGGCCCTGGCGCGTGCCGTCCTGGGTGCCGTTCGCGGCGCGCCGCGCGCTGTGGCGCTGGGGTGCGCGCCGCTTCGTCGACCCGGTCGCGCTGCCGCAAGTGAACACCGCGCGGCTAGAGCGCGGCCGGACGCCACTGGCCAGCCTGCTGACCGACTTGTTCGGCCTGGCCGACCTGTCGGTGACCCTGTTCCCGGAATGGTTCGCGCCGACCCAGCCCGACTGGCCGCGGCCGATCTTCCGCGCCGGCTTCCCGCTGTTCGATCCCAAGCCGGATGCGCCGCTGTCACCGGAATTGACCGCCTTCCTGGCGGCCGGCCCGGCACCGGTCGTTTTTACCCATGGCACCGGCAACACCCAGGCTGCCGCTTATTTCCGCGCAGCGATGGATGCCGTCGTGGAACTCGGCTTGCGCGCGGTCTTCCTCAGCGCGCACCGCGAGCAAATGCCGAACGGCCTGCCCGCCAGCATCCTGTGGCAAGCCTACGTGCCGCTGCGCCGCCTGCTGCCCGCCGTGGCGGCGCTGGCCCACCACGGCGGCATCGGCACCACGGCCGAGGCATTGCGTGCCGGCACGCCGCAACTGGTGGTGCCGCTGGCCCACGACCAGTTCGACAATGCGGCGCGCGTGGTGGCGCTGGGCGTGGGCGCCAGCCTGCCGGCGGCGCGCGTGAGCCGGCAGCGGCTGGCCGCGGCGCTCACGGGCCTGGTCGGCGATGCGGCGCTGGCGCGCCGGTGCGGCCAGGTGGCGGTCCGTTTCGAAGGCGGCGACCCGATGCGTGCCCTGCGTGAGCGCCTGGAAACGCTGGCAGGCGAGGGCGGCGCCGGCACTGGACAGGGGGACAACGCCGCTTCGCGAAACAGGGCACAATAGGCTTTTGACAAGCACTCCAAGGAATACATCATGCAACGAAGCGCACTGGTGGTCGGCGCCAGCGGCATCGGCGGCCGCTACACCGCCCGCGAACTGCTGGCCCACGGCTGGACGGTCTACGGCCTGGCGCGCACCCCGCCGCGCGACCTGCCGGGCCTGATCCCGGTGGCCGCCGACCTGCTCGACACCGCCGTCCTGGAGCAGGCGCTGGCGGACGTAGCCCCGACCCACGTCTTCATCACCACCTGGATGCGCCAGGCCACCGAGGCCGAGAACATCCGCGTCAACGCCGCCATGGTGCGCAACCTGCTGGACACGCTGGCGCCGAAGAAATCGCTGCGCCACGTGGCGCTGGTGACCGGCCTGAAGCATTACCTGGGCCCGTTCGACGCCTACGCCAGCTCGGGCACGCTGCCGGACACCCCACTGCGCGAGTCGCAGCCGCGCCTGGACCTGGATAATTTCTATTACGCGCAGGAAGACGAGGTCTACGCCGCGGCCGCGCGCGACCGCTTCACCTGGACCGTGCACCGCCCGCACACCATCATCGGCCTGGCGGTCGGCAACGCCATGAACCTGGGCACCACGCTGGCCGTGTACGCCTCGATCTGCAAGGAAACCGGGCGCCCCTTCCAGTTCCCGGGCTCGGAAGCGCAGTGGAACGGCTTGTCCGACGTGACCGACGCGCGCATGCTGGCCAAGCAACTGCGCTGGGCCGCGGACACGGACGCCGCCAAGGACGAAGCCTTCAACATCACCAACGGCGACTATTTCCGCTGGAGCTGGCTGTGGCGCCGCCTGGCCGCGTGGTTCGGCGTGCAGGCGGCCGGGTTCAGCGGCGAGACGCAGCCGCTGGAGCAGATCATGGCAAACGACCAGGACACCTGGGCTGGAATCGCGCGCAAGCACAACCTGGTCGAGGCCGACCTGGGGCGTTTGATCTCGCCGTGGCACACGGACCTGGACCTGGGGCGGCCGCTCGAGGTGATGACCGACATGGCCAACAGCCGCCGGCTCGGGTTCACAGGATGGCAGGCGACCGAGGATTCGTTCTTCGACCTGTTCACGGCCTTAAGGGCGGAAAGGTTGATTCCGTAAAAGTGCGCCACCGCACCGCACGCTTCCGGGTGTTTGCGCTGTAATAAGCCCATCCCGCCAACACCCGGAGCGACGATGCGCCGCAAGCAAGACAACACACCGGATTCCACTCCCACACCGTCCATTGCCGGCCTGCCCGGTCACGTGCGCGTGCGCGGTGCGCGCGAGCACAACCTCAAGAACGTCGACCTCGACATCCCGCGCGATGCGCTGGTGGTGTTCACCGGCGTCTCCGGTTCCGGCAAGTCGTCGCTGGCCTTCGGTACGCTGTACGCCGAGGCGCAGCGGCGCTACCTGGAATCGGTGTCGCCGTATGCGCGGCGGCTGTTCCACCAGATGCCGGTACCGGAAGTCGACGACATCGACGGCTTGCCGCCGGCCGTCGCCCTGCAGCAGCAGCGCGGGACGCCGACCACGCGCTCGTCGGTGGGCAGCGTCAGCACCCTCTCGAATTCCCTGCGCATGCTGTACTCGCGCGCCGGCGACTATCCGCCAGGGCAGGAATTGCTGTACGCCGAATCGTTTTCGCCGAACACCGCGGAAGGCGCCTGCCCGCAATGTTCGGGCCTGGGCCGCGTGTACGAAGTCACCGAGCAGTCGATGGTGCCGGATGACAGCCTCACCATCCGCGAACGCGCGGTGGCGGCCTGGCCGCCGGCCTGGCACGGCCAGAATCTGCGCGATATCCTGGTCACGATGGGCTACGACGTCGACACACCCTGGCGCGACCTGCCGAAGAAGGACCGCGACTGGATCCTGTTCACCGACGAGACCCCGACCGTCCCGGTCTACGCCGGTCTTACGCCCGAAGAGACGAAACGGGCGCTGAAACGCAAGGAAACGCCCAGCTACCAGGGCACCTTCACCGGCGCGCGCCGCTACGTGCTGCAGACCTTCGCCAACACCGAAAGCGCCACCATGAAAAAGCGGGTGGCGCGCTACATGGTCAGCGCCGAGTGCCCGATGTGCCGCGGCAAGCGCCTGCGCCTTGACGCGCTGTCGGTCACATTTGCCGGCCTGGACATCACCGAACTGTCGCGCATGCCGCTCGAACGCCTGGCCAGGCTGCTCGAACCCTTCGCCAGGGGCGATGGCAAGCCGAAGAGCGCCAAGCATCCCGAGCAGATGATCGTCACCCAGCGCATCGCGGCCGACCTGTGCGCGCGCCTGGACGTGATGCTGGCCCTGGGCCTGGGCTACCTGGCGCTGGAACGCAGCACGCCGACGCTGTCGCCGGGCGAGTTGCAGCGCCTGCGCCTGGCGACCCAGGTGCGTTCCAACCTGTTCGGCGTGGTCTACGTGCTGGACGAACCCTCGGCCGGCCTGCATCCGGCCGACACCGAAGCCCTGCTTGACGCGCTGGCGCGCCTGAAGGCGGCCGGCAACTCGCTGTTCGTGGTCGAACATGCGCTGGACGTGATCCGCCATGCCGACTGGATCGTCGACGTCGGCCCGGCGGCGGGCGAGGGCGGCGGGCATATCCTGTACAGCGGCCCGCCGGACGGCTTGCGCAAGGTCGAGGCCTCGCAGACGCGGCGCTACCTGTTCAGCGAAGCCGGCAGCGGGCAGCGCGAAGCGCGCGAGCCGTCCGGCTGGCTGCGCCTGGAAGGCGTCAGCCGCAACAACCTGGACAAGCTGGACGTCGCCTTTCCGCTCGGCGTGATGACGGGCGTGACCGGGGTGTCCGGTTCCGGCAAGTCGTCCCTGGTCAGCCAGGTGCTGGTCGACCTGGTCACCGCCGCGCTGGGCCAGGCCGCGCCGGAGGACGAGCCGGACGAGGAGCCGGGGCTGGAGCGCGAGGAAGTCATCCCGACCGAGGGCCGCATCGTCGAGGGCATGGCGGGCGTGAAGCGCCTGGTGCGCGTCGACCAGAAGCCGATCGGGCGCACGCCGCGCTCGAACCTGGCCACCTACACCGGCCTGTTCGACCAGGTGCGCAAGCTGTTCGCCGCCACGCCGCAGGCGAAGAAGCGGCATTACGACGCCGGCCGCTTTTCCTTCAACATCGCCAAGGGCCGCTGCGAGCATTGCGCCGGCGAGGGCCAGGTGATGGTCGAGCTGCTGTTCCTGCCCAGCGTCTACGCGCCGTGCCCGACCTGCGGCGGGGCGCGCTACAACGCCGACACCTTGTCGGTGCACTACAAGGAGCGCAACATCGCCGACGTGCTGGGGATGACGGTTGACGAGGCTTACGCCTTTTTCGAAGAGGACGAGGCGGTGGCGCGGCCGCTGCAGGTGCTGCGCGAGGTCGGCCTGGGCTACCTGCGCCTGGGCCAGAGCGCGACCGAGCTGTCCGGCGGCGAAGCCCAGCGCATCAAGCTGGCGACCGAACTGCAGCGCGCCGGCCGCGGCGGCACTTTATATGTGCTCGACGAGCCGACCACCGGCCTGCACCCGTTTGATGCCGACCGCCTGATGGCCCAGCTGCACCGCCTGGTCGACGCCGGCAACACCGTCATCATGGTCGAGCACACGATGCGCGTGGTGGCCGGCTGCGACTGGGTCATCGATGTCGGCCCGGGCGCGGGCGATG
>Ga0265797_10008820_pt1 | contig 13300 bp, 11 predicted proteins | sample P2T30metagenome_FD_192433 | JGI IMG/M metagenome (GOLD analysis project Ga0265797, IMG submission 192433) | Plant litter microbial communities from East Loma Ridge, Irvine, California - P2 T30 | ecosystem: Environmental > Terrestrial > Plant litter > Unclassified | place: USA: California... | reverse complement strand
GGGGGGGTATGATTTGAGGTATACGGTTTGGTGTGGTGGGGAGAGGGAGCTTTATGATTTGAAGGTGATGCATCTTTTCTTTTCTTTTCATTGCTTTCCTTTCTTACTTAGGCGGAGCTCGATATCCTTCCGGTCCTCTCGTCATGTCTTTCCGTTTACAGACAGGGGAAGGGAGGACATATGGAAGCCGACTGACGCATCGCATTCGCACTCATACTGACGCAACAAACTCAACTCACAGACCGACCCCCACGAACTGAATAACATCTACACCACGGATCCCACCTCTGTCTACCCATCCCCTTCTCCCTCGACATCCCCAAAAACAACAACAACAACCTCAATCCCAGCCCTCATCACCCGCCTAGAAGCCTTACTCCTCGTCCTCAAAACTTGCAAGGGAAGGACTTGTACGCATCCTTGGGAGGTTTTGCATCCCCCTCGTCATCCTCCTCTTTCTCCTGCTGCTGCTGCTGCTGGACTTCTCACTTCTGACTCTGATGATGGAGATAGGGGTGGAGATGGAGATGGGGACGCTTACTACGGAGAGGTCCAAAGTCTGCAAGAAGCTCTGGATTCCAAGTTTGATTCTTTCTATGCTAGCCGGGGGAGGTTGAGTTGGGAGAGGTGTGAGGAAGCTTATGTTAGGGAGAGTGAGGGGGTGGAGTTTGGGGCGGGGGATGGGGTTTTATTACCGTTATCGTCGGGTGGCAATGATGGGGAGGGGCGGCAGCAGAGTGTGGGTCAGGATACTGGTACTGGAGAAGAGGGGTTTATGTGGCATGAGGTTGCTGTGGAGTTGTGAGGGAGGGTGGGTCTTGGTCTTGGTCGTTTTCTTCGTGGTGAGTTGCCGGTATATGGTAGTCTTCTGCTTTGAACCTCTTTTGATTGCTTTGCAATCTGATAGTTCCACATTTCATGTTGCTTACTCATTTTCTTTTTCGCACATCGTGCACTACTTTCACTGAACCCACCTCGTGCCTATTCCCCTAGTACCAGACCCTCGTACGGCCACCAAGTTGATTCCAGATCGCTTTGCGAAAGGTTTAACTGCTCCGCATGTACAGCGGCAAGCGCCTTCGACCAGCCATTCGTCCACCACCCTGCATCCTCAAGCGTAAAACACGCGCTCAAGATGTTGAAGGAAAGAAGTACAAGACCAACGACCTCGATCTCAATCCAGACTTCTTCGTGATATAATCGTCGGTGGGTGACTGGTGGGCTTGATGATGGTGGCAGCAACACTACCCGTGTCTCACTGAGCTGGGCCCTGCTAGACTTTTGGCGAAAGGGATGACCCTTTCTGGCTGAAGAGAGTTGGGTATGGATGGCTGACTGACTGACTGTTGGAGCCAGGGTGAGGCGCAGACTGCATCGCGAAGTTGTTTGCAGAGGTGCCGCAGTGGTCTTTTGCGAGATGCAATTGCGATGGCGCGGATCAAGAGGTGCTGCAGGACTTAAGTCCACCGAGCCGCTGGTCAAGGCGGAATGAGCCATGAGCCTCGAGTTGCTGCAGTGCCGTGTCTGATGAGGCGACATTTTGTGTTCGCCTCGTCGATACACTTCTGCGCATCGATAGCCATAATTTGGTGATTGTAACCCAAACCAATACTCTCACCGATTGTCACCATTCTCCAGCACATTTTCAAGAAGCTTCTTCGCATCCTCGACCAACTCCTTCTCCTTATCAGCACCAACCCTATTGCCTCTGCTGTTCAACCATCCGATATCCTGCTGGCCCAAACCACCGTTGGTGATCCGCTCAGGTGCCTGATCAATCTGTTGCGGAGGCCTTCCAGGCGCAGTCGGAGGCGGCTTGGCCGACTTGACGGATATGCTGGCTATTGTCGCGGCTTGCGGGGTGATGATGCCCGCTTCTTCGAGCGCATATGCTTGCCGGCGTAGTCTTGCGGTCACGGCGTGAATGTTGTCGTAGAAGTCTTGGGTGTGTTTTTGGAAGGCTTGTTTGCGTGCTTCTAGAGTTGCGGGCTCATGGACAGTGTTGGCGTCGTCCATGTTTGTGTCGTTGTCGCTGTCGTTTGTTGGATTGAGCGGGCGGTTGGTGAGGGCGTTGATGGCTTGGCCGACGGAGGAGAGCATGGATGCTACATCGCTGTTGATGTCGGTGAGCTCGCGGATGCGGTCTGCTGTTGACACGGTCTGGGAGGCCATGTTGGGTGTGATTGGGTTAGTTGTCGTGGTCGGCGTAAGGTTATGCTAATGGCTGCAGGTATTAGCGTGGAGGTCGAATACTGGGGTGGGTTATGTAAGCCTTTAAGCAAGGCTGTGATCTGCGCGTGTCTGCGAGATGCGACTTCACTTCACTCCACTCCACTCCACTGATACACTACACCATATAACTCCATTGACTCGCCTTCCGCCAGCGCACCTGTCATCACTCTTATTTCTGCCTCGTGATTGATATCCGCTGAGACGAGACGAAAGCCATTGCATGCCCTGCGATCACATGCGCTGAGCCCTCGCCATGTCCGCTCAGCAGCAGCAACAACAGCAACCGCCGTCGCGTACGGCCAGTGTTGGCCCTCCTAATGGCAATATGAACACACCACATGGGCAGGCGCCCCCGCCTCCTCCTGGACAGCAAAGCCAGAATCTTAATCAAATTGTGAGTGTGAATTTCGTAATTTCTTCACTGTTCACCTTTCGCACTTCATTTGAGAGGCGCGTCAAGTGCAGCCGCAGTGACGACTGGTGGGGCACTTCGCATGCGCAGTTACATCTTTGGCGGGACCCAAAAGTGACATTGCGCGACTGTCGAATCTTGAACCACACACCACACACCCAAAAGACTGCAACGGCACCCGAGTGGCGAAACAACGTCGCGATGAATCGACGAAACAAGCAGAATCGACAAGTCGCGGGACCTCCAGTCCAGCAGTTCAACTATAAAGCGCAACGCGATCGTGGAATGGTGTGTAATGGCTCGAGGCGTTACGCGCATGCTCTCTCCTTTGGTAGTTTGCAGATGATGAACGAACAAGACTACCCGCGTCAATCCTTTGCGGAATGCTCCTCAATCAATACACCTCCTACATATTCTCGCGCAAACGTCAATCATGTCTTTGTTCACTCTAACAATGTCACCTCCTAGGTCCTGGAATACCTGTCCAAGAAAGGATACAGCCGCACGGAAGCGATGCTCAGGAGGGAGAGCGCTAATGTCGACGCAGACGGCCGCCCTATAGCCTCACGCGTCGAGGACACCGGCGGACGCAAGTATTTCACTTCGTATGAGCTCACTCTTCAGTGGATCGACAACGTGCTGGATATCTACAAGCCAGAGCTCAAGCGCCTGCTCTGGCCGCTTTTTGTCTATTCATTCATTGAAATGCTAAGCGAGCACTTTATGCGAGATGGCCAGGAATTTTTCAACGCCTACAGGACGCACTTCGAAACTGAGCATGAGAACGACCTCAGAGCGCTGGCGCCGATGAGCCTGCCCCAGCATGTCGAGTCCAACAACGTAGCACAACTATACCGCAACAACAAGTACCGCCTTACGATGAGCAACATGGCGTTCATGACACTTACACAATTCTTGGAATCCAAGGACAAAGATGGAGGCGCTACTATTATCGCAATAATGAGCAACAACCTCGACATCCGCGCTGTAGATCGCGCGGCAGCAGGCAGTGAGCGGAGTTTGACTCGGTTGCTCGGGAAGCAAAACGGCGAGCAGGACGTCCCCGCCGAAGACGAAGGCATTCCTGGTCACCACCCCGGGTCTGCAAATCTCGATCGAAATGCGCCCTCAGTGCTCAGCAAGCTATCGCTCGGGCCCTTGCCTATGGAGCAGGACCTGATGGACGACGTGAAAGCTGAGCTTCAAGATCAGGACTCGGCGAACCCGCCAGCGCCTGGCCAAAACTCTCTGGTCGACGAATTTGAGCATCAAATCAAGCGTGAACCTCTGGACGACGTACCCACGCGCGACGCACTACCACTCCCACCCTCGACCGCCAGAGACGTCGCCATGGAGGTGCAAAAGATTCGGGAAAATCGTGATCGCTTCCACATCGAAGGACGCAGCAGCGGCGTAGGACCGGGGCTCAGCGTTACAATGTTCACATTCCACAACACCTTCGACAGCGTGAACTGTATCGAGTTCTCCGGCGACAACTCACTCGCCGCCGTCGGCACAGCAGAGTCGTACATCCGTGTTTGGTCGCTTGATAATCAGCCACTCACATCACCGACAGACCCCGCCGACTTCCAAGCCTCCTCATCCCGCCGGCTTATAGGACATTCCGGACCTGTATACGCGCTCTCGTTCGCCCCATCGGCCGCCATCCCCCAATCAGCACAAACCAACGGCCACACAAATGGCACAATCCAGGACTCAAAACCCCGCTATCTCCTCTCCTGCTCAGCAGACTCCACCATCCGCCTCTGGTCCCTCGACACCTGGACGCCTCTCGTAGTCTACAAATCCCATTCTTCCCCCGTCTGGGATGTTCGCTTCTCCCCTTTCGGCCACTACTTCGTCAGCAGCTCCGCAGACCGCACCGCCCGCCTTTGGAGCACACCCCAAGTCGCTCCCCTCCGCCTCTTTGTTGGCCACGACTCCGACGTAGAAGCCGTCGCCTGGCACCCAAACGGCGCTTACGTCTTCACCGCTGCCGGTGGCGCGGATCGCACGGTCAGGATGTGGAGCTTGCAAAGCGGGGCTGCGGTCAGGCTCTTCACGGGACATGTTGGGAACTGTACTGCCGTTGCGTGCTCGAAGAGTGGCAAGATGTTGGCTTCCGCCGACGACCGCGGCGAGATCCTCCTCTGGGACCTCGCCACCGGCCGCCTGACAAAACGCATGCGCGGCCACGGCCGCGGGGGAATCTGGTCGCTCGACTGGAGCGTGGAATCCACTGTCCTTGTGTCCGCAGGCGCAGACGGCACCGTCAGAGTTTGGGACGTGGCGCCTAATAAAGACGCCGGTGGTAAAGTCATCGGCGAGGGAGGCGCTGGCAAGACTGTTGACGGGGCGGGCGTTTCTGCCGCCGGCTCTGGCGCCGGTGCTGCTGCTGGCGGCAAAGGCAAGACGAAGAAGGACGTTGTCGTCAGCCCGGATCAGATCAGTGCTTTCCCCACGAAGAAAAGCCCCGTCTACAAGGTTGGTTTTACTAATATGAATCTTGTTGTTGCTGGCGGTGCGTACTTGCCTTGAAATAGGAATCTCGGACGGGAATGGAATGGGTAGCGTGGCGTTCGGGAAGGGCCTTGCCTTGTCATGAATGGACATGAATGGATTGGTTGGTTGGTTGGCGTCAAGATTGCAAGTGGGCTTTCATTACTTCCTTGCCAGTATGTAGCTTTCGAGACCGCAGCGGTGAGAACTCGCCTACCTAGTTGTTAGTCGCTTTGATAAAAAGCCTGGTTTCTCTGTGGGTACACTTTTGTCAACATCAACATCAATACATGCTGATACTGATGCTGAAGCTGACAGTAAATGATAATGGCTCGCTTATAAGTCAGCGCGTGACAGTATAAGAACTCACGCCTCTGTTACTTTCTCTTTCTCTTTCTGTTTCTCCCCCCTTTCCCCTGTCACTTCACTTTCCGTTTCCTTACCGTCCGACATCTTCTGTCGTATAAAGCGTTTTCGTCGTTCTGGAATGGGAATCATGTATAATCATTAGATAATGTACCTTACATTTGACATACATATGCAAGAGTGGCATTTGTTCTCTCGCTGCTAGTGCTAGTCAATGCAACATGCGTCGAGATTCTTATTGATCAGGTAATCTCGTGCCTCGTCCTTTGGACTATGACGAGTGACCGGTTTCTTGTATAATCTGTTCCATGCGAACGCTCGCCGGGTTGGTGGATGACTATGCGAAGTTACTTGGACTGACTCAATGGAGAGCGATTATACCACGGGTGGTTGTGTTGTACGAAAGTGACTTGGTTTATGCAGATTGGCCGCTGGTATTTGTGGATTGCAATCCCTTCCCGTCACTTTTCCTCGTGTCGTGTGAATGCGTAATGGCGTATGTAGTCGTTGGATTTTTGAGGGCAAGGGGTTGATTGATTGGAAGATATTGGTATATTTGTACAATTCGACAGCTCATGCTGATGCTGCTGATAATGGCTCGATGCGTTAACGTACACGAACTTACACTCCCGTTCCCATCCGTTCTTTGTGCTGTACAATGTCTTGTCTTCTCCTGTCGATTCGACAACGCCGTGTGCATGCCTACTCACTGAGATGGCTTCTTCCGTGCGCGCGCGTACATGTACTTGCGCGGCGTTCCATTTTTTCTCTGCTCGCTTCCGCTGCGCAATCGCATTTGTAGGCATGACTGCTGTATGCTATCATTCTTCGACTTTCCACCTCTTCCACATCCTTGGGTATTTCAACATTTTCTTCCTCACTTCTTGCCCTTGCCCTTGGGCTTCGATTCAGTTGTGCTGGCTGCCTCGCTCTTGGTCTCTCCTCCCTCTTGCGCGTAGCCGGAGATCAGGTCCATCAGACTATCGCCTCCCTGCTCGGAGGATGCGGATTCAGGACTTGCTTCCATCTATTCAGAATTGCGTGTGTCAGTAAAAGACATTCCCAACCATTGTCATCAATCATCAATCGTCAATCGCACACGTCACATCCCTCCCTCCCATGACAAGCCCGAAAAGAAAAATCCAAACTCACCTCCTCAGCAGAACTCACGACCTCGGCATCCCATCCCCTTCCGAACCTCCCTCTGAACTTCTTCAACCTCCCCGCCTCGTCTTCCTCTACGTTCGCCAGTTTCTGACTCGATGGATTCCAGAGTGGGTTGTTCTTGGTGTCTTTGGTCGATTTGTAGATCGGTGTTGGCGAGGTTGTGCGGTGCAGGTAGGTCGAGCCGTCCGAGAGGGTTATTAGTTGCGTGAAGGTGTAGGGGCGGAGAGGGCGGCGGAGGAGGGAGGCATGGCGAGTTTGGTGTTGGGTGAGGTTTGCGGTGCGGGTCGTCGTGCTCGGGCGTAGGGGAGTGCGCAGGAGCGAGGTTGAGGGTATGGGTGGCATTTTGGCGGTGGAACTGGATTGGTTCTGCTGCGATGGGTTTAGAGGAGGCTCAGGTCGTCAAGTCTCGAATCGTCCAATCGACTAGCCAGCGCAAGCGCGCCGGAGGTGAAGCTTGAAGTTGCGGAGATCTGCGAGCCTTGGCCGCGATTAGATTGGGTAACTTACATGCAGCACGTGTATACTTACATGTAGCCTTTGTTGTCCAACAATCGCATGTACATATCTTCTCACACCACCCTCACTCGGTTACTGGACTCGCAATGAAATGCAGCGATCCGGTGCTGCCTCGCGCCGCTTCTACGCCGCTTTCTACCGGTTGACCGTCCGCTCCGCCAATCATACAACGACGACAACGACGACGGCTACGAGACGGACATGCGTAGCTGGCGCTGGATTTGGTGACAGGCGTGCGAACAGCAGTAAGAGCAAGGCAAGCTGGACCAACGATGGCAAAACAAATGCGAAACACCAGAAACGACTACAATTGCACAGCTTCGCGGGAAGCATCGAACTGCTGCAGCAAGAACCCATACAATCCACCGCCGAACGCTCTTCCGAAAGCCTGGCAGCGTGGGAACACGCAATACGCGAAAGGTCGTCGAGCAGCGTCACTGTGGAAATATCAGTCCCGGGTGGGGCTCTGCATGCTGAAGACTTGGTTAGAAATCTCGAGGCTCACGAGGTGCAGGTCCGCCTCCCGGTCAGCGACAGCAACAGCATCGAAAATGGTGAGGGAGAAACTGCGGCAAACCGCGCTCTTCGACCGGTTCTCCTCTCTGGCGATCCTGTCAAAGTGAACGAGGCTTGGGAAACCTTACACTCCACTGGTTCGCATGGGCCGAAACGGCAGCAGCAGCAGCAGCACACTTCAGCTGTTTCTCAACCGACTGAGACGCCCGCGCCTGGGCCGTGGGAATGGACTATGAAGGAAGGAGGCGAAGCAGGAAACGTCGAGGTCGAGTTTTGCATTCCAGAACCTGTCTGGAAGCCTCTCGCTGAGCATGGATGTGTTCAATGGTTCCAGCATGAATACCAACTGCAAACTGACATCCTCGACGTCCGTGACGGATGTGCATATCTTCACTTGCGGGGCCCTCACAAGCACAATCGACGGGCTCGCCAGGTCCTCATGAGAGCCAAGCGGTGGACGGATGAAGAGTTGCAGAAACGTTGTCAACATATTCAGCGTGTTCTGAGTGAAATACCGGCTTCTTCTTCTTCTTCAAGTACCGTGCAACCAAATGAGCCACTGCCCGGCACCGCAACGCAGCAAGCAGCTCCCGTTGATGAGCCACTGTCCGGCACAGCAACACAGCAAGCAGCTCCCATTGATCTTGAGAAACTGCACGGCAGCGGCGGTACTCCTCGCTCGGACAAAAAAGTCCGCATGAAGAGATTCGCCATCCCAAAGCACTTGCAACGACACTTTGACACCCCAAACATCGGTCCCGTTGCACAGATACAACTGGATTCAGGTCTTAAAGCGCTTCGCTGGCGCCCAATGGCCGGTTCACGGCATTATCTACAAGTCCTTGGGACAGACCCTGCACTGGAACGCGCGATCCCGATGCTCGAAGAACTTCTACGTTCAAACCACAATAGTGACAGCGGCAGCGGCGCGTTGCCACCACCTAGATTCCTCGACCTCATCATTCCCGAGCATAAATTCGCACGCCCGGACCCAACGCACTTTGCCTGGATCAAGATTCAGGGTCTCGCCGAGGATATGAGTTATATCAAGCAGATCATCGATAAAAGTCTAAAGTCTACTGATTGCGCAATTCACAGGCTCTTAGCCGCTGGCACCAGAGACCTCATGTTGAGAGGGACCGAGGAGGGGGTAGAAATCGGTATTGCCGACATTCAAGACGAGATCGACGCTCGTCGCGCCAAGCTTGGGCTGCCTCAGTCTGAGATTGTGGTTCACAAGATTGGGATCATTCAGGACATTTCCAGGTTCACGCCTTGGAGCGATGAGGATGAAGCTGCGGCGATCAAGGCAGCTGCAGACGCTGAACCGAAATCAAGAGCTGCCCGGACGACGAGTACTCAAGCAAAGGGCGCTCCTGCGTCATCGGGGGTGACGAGTGACCAACCCGAGAATGCCGCTGCACAGCTCTCCAACCAAAAGGATGACACCAACAAAGCTCCATCTGTTTCACCGTCTCTTTCACCCCTCGCCGAATCTGTTCGCTCATCTCTCGGGCATCTCACCCAACCCGTCGCTCTGATCACTTCCACCATGCCCGGCGGGAACGCAGGCAACGCCCAACCCGGCCCGCGCGGCGTCACAGTCTCCTCCTTCACCTCTGTCGCCCTCAGCCCAACGCCCATCATATCTTTCAATTTGAAGATGCCGTCGCGTACGTGGGATGCTATCCAGCAATCCAGACGCCTGAGCGTGTCACTGCTAGTCGCTTCGCCGCAAGGTGCTGCCGTTGCGCAAGCCTTCACCCGGCCGTACGAGAGGCCAGAGGAACCCTTCGAGAGTGTGGCGAGGTTGGGCGGTGAGGTCGCCTTGCATCTTGACGGCAGGCCTCCGGTTATTACTTGGCGGGACGCTGTTTATGCCACTATTGATGCCGAACTGTATCAGACTAGATCTATTCGGTTTGGTGATCATAGGATTGTCATAGCCAATGCGATGGGCATCAGTTATGACCAGGAGGAGGCTGCTGTCGGTCTTGCTGATGTGGGCGCGCTGGCTTATGGGATGAGGGGTTACAGGGGACTTGGCGGGGGAATCGAGCCGGTGGTGGATGGCGAAGCTGCGGTTCTTGACGTTGAATCTGTCGAGGCAGCAACTAAGGGGGAAGGGCGAAGCATGCCGCCGAGGAAGACGAAGGCAGGCAAGAAGTTAAGAGCAGCCTGGAAAGCGGAGGCGGCGGAGAGATCGAGGAAAGAATTGGCCGACGTAAAGACAAAGGGCCAAGATCTCTGGAAAGATTTCATGGATGACTTCGAAAAAGATCTCGTCAAGGACGGCGGTACTGCTGCTAAGCCCGCGGATCTTACTGCTACGAAAGGCCCATCTGCGTCAACAGTCCGGACAACACAACAGAAAGGGCAAGCTTCTGGGGATCTGAAAGATATTGGGCCCTCTTCGCCAATCATGGACAAGAAAGCTCTTCAACGGGCTCTCGAGGAGTCAGATGCCTCATATTCTACTAAAGGCCTGCCCTCCCAAACTGCGAACGCAAATCCAGTGCTTGCTGAGGCATTGAAGGCGGCTGCTGGTGCTTATGGGGAAAGAGCGGATGCTGCCACCACATCGCCGACGACATGGAAGCCTCAAAACCCGGGCACTATCACTCAATCTTCTCCGCGCGCATCGCATAAGAAGATGACGAGCAATCCGCAAGGCGTAGACTACCGCCCTCGGGGCATCAGTGATGTTCGCAACAGTAACCCTCCTCCCGGCCGCTCTTTCTCAACATGGACAACAGCGCGGAGCACAACGCGAAGGAACTACTCCACCTCCAAGCAAAAGAAGAAGATCTTCAAAAAGACTCCTCCCACCACCCCCAATTACAAAATCCTCGACTCTACCGTCGAGGACTACCTATGCCAAATCCCAACCAACAATCGCCTTTACAACAACCTCATCGCCGCGCAGCGTCAAGCCGAGAGACTCGAGTCCCTCATTGCACACGGCTCAATCCCCGCTGAAGAAATCGAAGACACTAAACTCGAATCCCAAGCCATCCGCCGCCGCGTGGCGCGCGAACTTGCTTGGCGCAACGCTCAGGATCTGCGCGTGCTGCTTGATCAGGGCAAGGTCAGCTCCGAGAAAGCGCAGTGGCTCGAGAGCGAGCTTGAACAAGGACAGTCGGTCTTGCTGCACGAGGCGAAACTGTTGCGGACTGAGCTTGAGGAAGGCAGGGTTGGGAAACAGAAGTTTGATGATGCTAAGAAGGGGTTGATGGCGGACTACGACGAATTCGAGGGCTTGCTGAAGCGGTTGAGGGATTTGGAAGAGGAGGATGGGTTTGGTTTTGACGATAGGGTAGAGGGTGTTGGGAGCGGGGGGAAGGGTAGGCCTTGATACAGTAGTGGAGTGACTGGAGTCGGTGGTTGTCTTTGGCAAATCCGCAAATCCGCAAATCCGCAAATCCGCTGAGTGTTGCCGCGGATGTTTCGCTTCCATGGCCCGATTGATTTCTAAGCCCCTCGCCGCACAAACAACATTCCGAGTCACGACGAAACTCACTCGAGTAAGGAGCTCATGTTGCTCTGCTCATCTCTATATCGTATCACATCGATTTGTAAGCCTGAAATTTCCATCTCAGCCCCCCTGCTACGCAGATTGGATGCGCATATAATCATGTAAGAACTTGATTACTCCGGACGGCATTCGAGTACATCTTGACATTTTCCCTCCAACACTCTGGCCACAACACAATCGAGCGAATCATCATCTGAAGCCGGAAACCGAGAACAAACAGTCCGCCAGCCTCAGTCCGCCAGCCTCCCTCTCAACACAATGTCCTCGTCTCTCGTCATCGGCAGCAAACCCCTCCTCGGCCCTCTCGTCGGCCTCAGTCTCTGGACATTCGCAATCGAGGGTCTCCTCTACTACCGCAGAACCCCAGCCCTTGCCAAATACAACATCAATTTCGATCCCGAACTCGTCAAGCAAGAAAAGGCGACGAAACTCCCGCCCTTCGTCCAATGGCCGGCGGACAACTTCAACAACTTGCTGGAACAGCCGACGCAGTTCTATGCTGCAGTTCTGGCTTTGACGGTGCTGGATGTGAGGGACTCTGTTACGACGAGGCTGGCTTGGAGTTATGTTGTTCTGAGGGTTGTTCACAGTTTGATTCATGTTAGTGTCAATAAGGTTACGGTCAGGTTTGGTGTTTGGGCGTCGAGTTCGGTCGTACTGCTTGGTATTACTGCGAGGCTGGCTCTGGAGCTGTGGTCCTAATGCCTACAATGTGATAGAGTCTCGTAATACATGGCATGTCCATTGCATGCAGAAGGGTTATCAGGCCAAGCCGTCGGTGAGCCAGGCCAGCTCCCGTCTGCAATCAATCTGGCAAGCTGTGGTACGCGTCTCCATGCGCCCAAACATTGATCCTTTCACTTCACTTCAGCCTCTATACGCTGCGACATTTTGCGTTCTTAAATGGATAACTCTATCAGTTCTAGTCGGATTATAATGAAATTAGGTGCGTTAGAATCGCCTAATTCCGGGCTTTCACTTAGGCCAAGAAGATATTTCCTAATCGGGACTAGTGTAGCTCTATAATTTAGGAAACACTTTTAGAGCTTTTAGATCTAATTCTAATATAAATAAGATAGATGTCTTTGCTTTAGATACGCTTTATCTTATCTATCTATTTACTTCAGCTATAGATAGGTAATCCTATAGAGTAGCTAGCTTATTAGAAGATAGGTTTTAAAGTAGTTAAAAAGATAGTAAGATACTTAGCTTTATCTTAATTATATATACTATATTAATAGAGTATAATCTTATCTTTTAAGGATTATAGTTAAATATATCTTTAAAGTTAAGTACTTCTTCTAGTAGAAAAGACTCTTTTCTACTTTATATATTTATCTTCTTAGTAGATATAATATATATATATATACTATATATAATAAGGATTCTTAATCTTATAGCTTACTAAATATAGCTCTAGCTAGGATCTAGATACTAGCTATATTATAGCTATATCTCTATTAGTTAGTAGACCTATTAATAATAATATCTTAATTTTGCTACTATAGTCTACTAAGAAGTATATCTAAGCCTAGAAGATCTATTATATAGAATATACTAGTAGTCTTCTTACTTATATCCTAGTTGTTAGTAAGATAGATATATAACTTATATATACTATAGATAAAGACTTTCTTACTATTTACTATTTCTATAGTAGATAACTTAGTATTATTAATAGGTTTTATATCTAACTTATAAATAAGTCTCTATAAGACTATATTATAGTTAGTTCTATTATTAAATATAAACTCTACTAGGTGCTAGTACTCTAAAGATAGTCTAGCTATACTATAGTAGAACTATATATATAGGTACTCTACTTAGTTCTCTAGGTTAAGCTAAAGTAAGCTACTACTACTTAACTCTTATCTTTTTTTAAAAGCTTCTTTATAGATAGTAGTATAGATCTATCTACTAGGATAGTTATATCTATCTTATACTATACTACTAAAGTAGATCTACTCTATAGATAAGACCTATACTTATTTAAGTAGTAGCTCTTCTTACTATAGAAGTAATAGGTAAGATCTCTCTTCTTATAAGAAGGCTTTACT
>Ga0265797_10008819_pt1 | contig 13301 bp, 12 predicted proteins | sample P2T30metagenome_FD_192433 | JGI IMG/M metagenome (GOLD analysis project Ga0265797, IMG submission 192433) | Plant litter microbial communities from East Loma Ridge, Irvine, California - P2 T30 | ecosystem: Environmental > Terrestrial > Plant litter > Unclassified | place: USA: California... | reverse complement strand
GCTACATGCGCGGCGGGTGGTGTCGTCGGTGTTTCAACGGCCGGAGTCCTGGTCAGTACCCTTCAACCCTCCGAACGGGCCAAGGCGGCCGGCGCCCCGGTCGAGGTCGACATCTCCGACGTCAAACCCGGCGAAATGAAGGTCGCCGAATGGCGCGGCAAGCCGGTGTGGATCCTGCGCCGCACCCCCGACATGCTGGCCAGCCTGCAAAAGAACGACAGCCTGGTCGCCGATCCCAAGTCCGACAAGAGTTTCCAGCTCGACGTCCCCGAGTACGCCAAGAACGAATTCCGCGCCTACGAAAAGCACAAGGACGTGCTGGTCGTGGTCGGCATCTGTTCCCACCTGGGCTGCTCGCCCTCCTCGCGCTTCCAGGAAGGCGCCCAGCCGAACCTCCCGGACGACTGGCACGGCGGTTTCCTGTGCCCCTGCCATGGCTCGACCTTCGACCTGGCCGGCCGCGTGTTCAAGAACAAGCCGGCACCGACCAATCTCGATGTCCCCCCGTACATGTACCTGGCCGATAACAAGATCGTGATCGGCAAAGACGAGAAAGGCGAGGCATAAATGGGCGCAGCGTTCAAGGAAACCAAGCTCCCGGCCGATGCGCCGAAGAGCCAGAAGGCCCTGGCATGGGTCGACGACCGCTTCCCGCTCTCGAAGCTGTGGCAGGAACAATGGGGCCGCTACCACGCACCGAAGAATTTCAACGTCTGGTACGTCTTCGGCTCGCTGGCGATGCTGGTGCTGGTGATCCAGATCGTCACCGGCATTTTCCTCACCATGCACTACAAGCCGGATTCCAACCTGGCCTTCGGCTCGGTCGAGTACATCATGAAGGAAGTTCCCTGGGGCTGGCTGGTGCGCTATATGCACTCGACCGGCGCCTCGGCCTTCTTCATCGTGGTCTACCTGCACATGACGCGCGCGCTGATGTACGGCTCCTACCGCAAGCCGCGCGAGCTGATCTGGCTGTTCGGTTTCGCCACCTTCCTGTGCCTGATGGCGGAAGCCTTCTTCGGCTACCTGCTGCCCTGGGGCCAGATGTCCTACTGGGGCGCGCAAGTCATCGTCAACCTGTTCAGCGCCATCCCGCTCATCGGCCCCGACCTGTCGCTGTGGATCCGCGGCGACTACGTGGTGTCGGACGCCACCCTGAACCGCTTCTTCGCCTTCCACGTGATCGCGATTCCGCTGGTGCTGCTGGGCCTGGTTGCCGCCCACCTGATCGCCCTGCACGAGGTCGGTTCCAACAACCCGGACGGCATCGAAGTCAAGGACAACATCGGCCCGGACGGCCATGGCGTGGACACGATTCCCTCCCATCCCTACTACACCACCAAGGATTTCCTGGGTGTGTCGGTGTTCCTGCTCATCTACAGCGCGGTGGTGTTCTTCGCGCCCGAGATGGGCGGCTACTTCCTGGAATACAACAACTTCCTGCCGGCCGATTCCCTCAAGACGCCGCCGCACATCGCCCCGACCTGGTACTTCACGCCCTTCTACTCGGTGCTGCGCGCCACCACCTCCGATTTCATGTGGGTGGTGATGGCCGGCGTCGCCGCCTATGTCGTCTTCATCTGGCTGCGTTCGCGTCTTTCCTACACCACCAAGATCGCGATCACGGTGCTGGCCATCGTGCTCGAGATCGGCATGCTGACGATGGAAGCGAAATTCTGGGGCGTGGTGCTGTTCGGCTCCTCGGTGGTGATCCTTGCCCTGCTGCCCTGGCTCGACCACTCGCCGGTGCGTTCGATTCGCTACCGTCCGGGCTGGCACAAGGCCGTGTATGGCCTGTTCTTCGTCTGCTTCGTGACGCTCGGCTACCTCGGCACCCAGCTGCCGACCCCGGCCTACACGCTGGTCGCCCAGCTGGCGACGCTGCTGTACTTCAGCTTCTTCCTGCTGATGCCATGGTGGAGCACGATGGGCCGCTTCAAGGCGCTGCCCAAGCGTGTCAGCCATGTCCCCCACTGAGCGCATCGACCGGAACCGAGACGAAGGACAACCATGAATTTTTTGAAAAAAAACCTCGCGCTCCTTGCCTTGCTGCCGGGTTTTGCCCTGGCCAATGAAGGAACGTTTCCGCTGGACCATGCACCCGAGCGCACCGACATCGCGTCGCTGCAAAATGGCGCCAAGCTGTTCGTCAACTATTGCTTGAACTGTCATTCGGCATCGTCGATGCGCTACAATCGCCTGCGTGATCTGGGCTTGAGCCAGGAGCAGATCAAGGGCAACCTGCTGTTCTCGGGCGAGAAAGTGGGCGACATGATGAAGATCGCGATGCGGCCGGACGATGCCAAGGCCTGGTTCGGCGCGGTGCCGCCGGATCTGACGGTGATCACGCGGGCGCGCGCTTCGGCCGCCGGCACGGGGGGCGACTACCTGTACACCTATCTGCGCACCTTCTACAAGGACGACAGCCGGCCGACCGGCTGGAACAACCTGGTGGTGCCGAACGTCGCCATGCCGCATGTGCTGTGGCAGATGCAGGGCGTGCGTACCGTAAAACTGGTCGAGGAGCCCGATCCGCACGAGAAGGGCAAGACGGTCCACCGTTTCGCCGGCTTCGAGCAAGTAACCAAGGGCAGCATCAGCCAGCCGGAGTTCGACACCCAGGTGGCGGACCTGGTGGCCTACATGGAATGGATGGCCGAACCGACCCGCGACCTGCGCAAGCGCCTCGGGGCGATCGTGGTGCTGTTCCTGTCCTTGTTCGCCTTCCTTGCCTGGCGTCTGAATGCTTCGTATTGGAAAGATGTAAAGTGATTTGATTGCCCGGTTATAATGCGGGCAATGTCTATTTTGGGGTGGGCCATTGGCTTCACCCCTTTGTTTCTTGAAGGAACTATAAACCATGATGGTTCTCTACTCCGGCACCACGTGCCCGTTCTCCCAACGCTGCCGCCTGGTCCTGTTCGAAAAGGGCATGGATTTCGAGGTGCGCGACGTCGACCTGTTCAACAAGCCGGAAGACATCTCGACGATGAATCCCTACGGCCAGGTACCGATCCTGGTCGAGCGCGAGCTGATCCTGTACGAATCGAACATCATCAACGAGTACATCGACGAGCGCTTCCCGCATCCGCAACTGATGCCGGCCGACCCGCTGATGCGCGCGCGTGCCCGCCTGATGCTGTTCAACTTCGAAAAAGAGCTGTTCGTGCACGTGAACACGCTCGAGAACGAGCGCAACAAGGTGACCGACAAGAGCCACGACAAGGCCCGTGCCGAAATCCGTGACCGTCTCACCACGCTGGCACCGCTGTTCCTGAAGAACAAGTACATGCTGGGTGACGAGTTCTCGATGCTGGACGTGGCGATCGCCCCGCTGCTGTGGCGCCTGGACCACTACGGCATCGAACTGTCGAAGACCGCGGCGCCGCTGATGAAGTATGCCGAGCGCATCTTCTCGCGTCCGGCCTATATCGAAGCGCTGACCCCATCCGAAAAGGTCATGCGCCGTTAAAAAACCCCAACAACCTACTGCGCGTTGCACTGCAGGTCTGCGGTGCTCGCTGTACGTGCGTACAGCTGCGCTCCTCAACCAGCATTGCCGCCGCTCGCTACGGTTGTTGAGGTTTTTTAAGTTTCGACACCGTTGCACGCCAGTTTTCGACGCCCTGTGGCGAATCGGATTACACTGGCGTGTAACAATTCGATGCACACCGAATTCCGAACATGTCAGATATCTCCACCAAGCCCTACCTGCTGCGCGCCATCTACGAATGGTGCACGGACAGTGGCCACACCCCTTACCTGGCGGTCAAGGTCGATGCCGCGACCACGGTTCCGATGGAATACGTGAAAAAGGGCGAGATCATCCTCAACATCAGCTACGGCGCCACTTCCGGGCTGAAGATGGACAACGACGCGATCACCTTCCGCGCCCGCTTCAACGGGGTCTCGCGCGAGCTCTACATTCCGGTGCAGAACGTTCTGGCGATCTATGCCAACGAAAACGGCCAGGGCATGGCGTTTGATGTGAGCACCACTGCGTCCGATGCACCGCCGACGTCCGCGCCGACCCTGGCTGCCGCACCAGCCCCGGCCCTTGCTTCGGCACCCGAGCCGGCTGCGCCTTCCGCGGCGCCTGCGCCCGGCCTGACTTCCGTGCCGGGCAAGACCAATGGCGCGACGGTGTCCGAGGTGTCGTCCGTGCCTGATGGCGACAACGAGCCTCCGAAAAAAGGTGGCCGACCGACGCTGACCCGGATTAAATAAGCTTTCGCTTGCCGGCTTGCCGGCCCCGGCTGCTCACGCCGACATGGCAACCCGTGGCACAAAAGAAAACGCGCCCTGCATCCGGATGGATGCAGGGCGCGTTTTTGTATCATGTGCCCCCGTCAGGAATCGAACCCGAGACCCCCTGATTACAAGTCAGGTGCTCTACCAACTGAGCTACAAGGGCGAACTTAAAATTATAGACGGGAAGTATGGATTCCGCCAGCCCTGGCAGCGACAATCGGCACACCGTCTACAATTGCGCCAGCGCCGGATCCCCGTCCTTGCCCAGCCAGGTCGTCTGAAAACGCTGCCGCGCCAGCCGCAGCGATACCGAATGCCCTGGTCGAAATAGGCCTGGGCCAGCGCACTGCGGGTGCTGATCGGCAGGTGCAGCTTGCCGAGGTCCTTGTATAAAGGTAAGGACGAGGGCGGCGACGCGGCGGCGGTGGATGCGGGCACTTGCTGGCCCGGCTGGAAGGGTCGCGTTTCGGTGGGCGGCTGGACGTGTTCCTGGGTCTGAGCCTGGGCCTGAAGCAGGCTGGCCGGCAAGGCCGGGCGCCCGGCCTGGGCCGGCGTGCAATTGGCGCCGCGTGCAAACAGGGGATCGAAGGCCGGGGTCTCGGCTGGTAGCGTCGAGCTTGCCAGCAAGGCGGTGGCGCCCGCCCCTGCCACGGCCAACAGAATCTTCGGTTTTCGCATGATCCACTCCTCACCATTAATGCTGGTCAGGGGATATGTACTTTGAGCGCGGCGGCCGGTGCCGGTTCCGCCAACCGGCAGCCTGTATGCCATCGCTCAATACGTGGCGGCTTGCGCTAGCCTTTAACGCACACGATCTGCTTGAGCGTATGCACCACTTCGACCAGGTCGCTCTGCGCCTGCATCACCGCGCCGATGTCCTTGTAGGCCATCGGGATTTCGTCGATCACCTCGGCATCCTTGCGGCACTCGACGCCCTCGGTGGCGCGCACCTGGTCTTCCACCGAATAGCGGCGCTTGGCCTCGGTGCGGCTCATGACGCGGCCGGCGCCGTGGCTGCAGCTATGGAAACTGTCCGGATTGCCCTTGCCGCGCACGATGAAGCTTTTGGCGCCCATCGAGCCGGGAATGATGCCCAACTCGCCGGCACGCGCCGATACCGCCCCCTTGCGCGTGACCAGCACGTCCTGGCCGAAATGGTGCTCCTTCTGCACGTAGTTATGGTGGCAGTTGACCGCTTCCAGGTGTGTCTCGAAAGGTTTGCTGATGACCGTGTGCACGGCAGCGATCAGGTTGCGCATCATGACTTCGCGGTTCATGCGCGCAAAGCGCTGGGCCCAGCCGACCGCTTCGACGTAGTCGTCGTAGTGCCGGGTGCCCTCGCGCAGGTAGGCCAGGTCCTGGTCCGGCAGGTTGGCAATGTGGGTGCGCATGTCGCGCTTGGCCAGCTCGATGAAATGGCTGCCGATCGCATTGCCGACGCCGCGCGAGCCCGAATGCAGCATGAACCAGACGAAGCCTTCCTCGTCGAGACAGATCTCGATGAAGTGGTTGCCGCTGCCCAGGGTCCCGAGGTGCTTGTGGTTGTTGCTGTTCCTGAGTTTCGGGGTCTTCTGGCAGATGCGCTCGAATTCGTCCTGCAGCGCCAGCCAGGCAGTGTCAACCGCTTGCGGCGGCCGGTCCCACGCGCCCCGGTCGCGGCCGAAGGCGCCGCCCCTGGCGCGCGTTTTAAGCGACATCCCGTGCGGCACCGCGCGCTCGATGGCGCTGCGCAGCGGTCCGAGATTGTCCGGCAGGTCGCGCGCCGCCAGCGTGGTCTTGGCGGCCATCATGCCGCAGCCGATATCGACCCCGACCGCGGCCGGAATCACCGCGCCCAGGGTCGGGATCACGCTGCCGATGGTCGACCCTTTGCCGAGGTGGACGTCGGGCATGGCGGCCATGTGCTGGTAAATGAAGGGCATGCGCGCGGTGTTGGCCAGCTGGCGCCTGGCTTCTTCCTCGACCGGCACGCCACGGGTCCACATCTTGACGGGGCGGCCGCCCTCCACGTTCAACACATCGTAGTGTTTGGCTTGCATGATGGTGTTCTCTTTTCCGCAGCAGATCACCGGTATATGGGGGCAATTTGCGCGTTCCATACCGCCGATGGCGCAGTCTGTCGCAATCCGCCTGCCGACACCGCCAGTGTCCGCCTACAGTGGCATCAAGCAATCACCACCGGAGAACATCATATGAACAAGCTCATGGGCATAGCCCTTCTGGCCACCACCCTGTCGATGGCGATGCACGGCGCCATGGCCGATGAGGTCGTACGCGAAACCCGTAGCGTCGATGCCGGCATCTCGAAGGTGCGCCTGGGCGGCGTGATCCGCCTGAATTTGCGCCAGGGCCCGCCTTCCCTGGTGTTGTCGGGCGAGCGCCGCTATCTGTCAAAGATTACCAGTGTGCAGCGCGGCGATACGCTGGTGATCGACATGGAGAACAACACGCGCATGGAAGGCGGCAAGAGCGAATTGCGCGCCGATCTGACGGTGCCGAACCTGCAGGAATTCGTGTCGCAAGGCGTCGGCTCGAGCGAGGTCTCCGGCTTCAGCGGCAACAGTGTCAAACTGTCGCTGGACGGCGCCGGCGCGGTGCATTTCAGCGGTCAGTACCGGGAAGTGGATGCGCGCCTGGGCGGGGTCGGCGGCCTGACACTGGATCCGGGGCATGCCGACAAGGTCGAGCTGCGCCTGGGCGGCGCCGGCCACATCACCATCAGCGGCCAGACCCGGATGCTGCGTGCTCACTTGGGCGGTATCGGCGGACTCGATGCCCAGCAGTTGCGCGCGGAGACGGTCGACCTGGAGATGTCGGGCCTGGGCGGCGCCAGCGTCTTCGCCCGGACGGCAGCCAACATCAGCATGAGCGGCATGGGATCGGCCACGGTGTACGGCAAGCCGGCGACGCGCAATGCGACGACGAATGGATTCGGGAAGGTGAGCTGGCAGTGAGGCGGGGTAATTCGATGGCTGCGCCGCCGGCGTGGCCGGCGGCGCAGCGGGAGATTAACGGATCACGGTGTCGTTCTTGACCGCCTTCACGCCCTTGATGCCGCGTGCCAGATCGACGGCGCGCTGCGCGCTTTCACGCGAGTCGACGAAGCCGCTCAGCTGCACGGTGCCCTTGAAGGTTTCCACCTGCACCTGGGTCGCCTTGACCGTCGGGTCGGCGGCGTAGGCAGCCTTCACCTTGGTGGTGATGACGCTGTCATCGACGTATTCGCCGGTGCCTTCACGGGTAGCGGTAGGCGCGCAGGCGACGACGGACACCAGCAGCGCGCTGGCGATGACGGATTGGGCAATAGCGGACTGGAAACGACGGGTGAAAGCCATGGCAATTTCTCCAATGAGTGAGACGAATGTATTGAGTTTTTATTATTGCCAATTTCTGCCAAGCCTGTCGCCCGATACTGTTGCGTAAACACTACTGCGTCAGTTTAAGGGGCACCCGTCACGCTCCCATGCACGCCGGATAGCGCGTTCGAACGATCCGCAATCCGCTGCGGCGGCAGGTCGCGGCCGATCACCAGCCTTATGTCAGCCCTCACGTTGGCCCGTCCAGTGCTCTTGTCCCTGGCCTTGTCCCTGGCCTTGTCCCCGGCCATGACCTCGACCGGTGCCTGGGCGCCGAAGCGCTGCGCCAGGCGTTCGGCCAGATCGCGGAAGGCCGGCTGGTATTCGATGCGGGTCTGGCGCACCTTGAACCCCTTTTCGTTGGTCAGCCGGACGATCTTGACACCCGGATCGCGGATCTGGCGCGACACCATGCGCGCCAGGCCCTGGCGTCCGTTGCCGTTGCTGATCTCGAGCGCGGCGATGATCGCCGGCGGCGCATCGCCGCGCAGCGGTAGCGGTGGCAGCGGCGGCTTGCGCGCAGGCGCGGCCGGTGTTACCCGGCGCAGTTCGAGCACCCCGTTGCCCTGGCTGGTCACTTCCACGAAGGCCCACTCCTGGTCAGTGTGCGCGGCCGTTTGCACCGCCTTTTCGAGCGCCGGTAGCCGCGCGCCGCCACTGGCCGCGGCGTAGTCGGCCTGAAAGTCGTGTTCGCGCAGCGCGCTGGCCTGGCGCAGCATCTGGCTTGCGCGCTCGTCCTGGCCAAGCTTCTGCAAGGTCTCGCCCAAGTATTGCCAGGCACGCCCGTTGAGCGGATCGAGCAGGCAGGTTTTTTCGAGCGCCACCAGGGCCATCTCATAGTCGCCGTTGAGGAAATAGGCGTACCCGAGGTTACCGAACAGGAAGGCGGTGGCCTGGCCCGATCCCATCGTCGCGCCATGCGTCAGCTCGCGCCAGATCGGGATCGCCCTGGCGAAGTCGCGCTGCTCGGCATAGGCGATCGCGAGGCCGTTGCTGGCGTTGACGTGGCCGGGAGATATCCGCAGCGCGGCCTGGTAGGCAGCAATCGCCTCGTCATGGCGGCGTGCGAGATGCAGGCTGCGGCCCTGCAGGTAGTGGTCGTCGGCGCTGGACACAGCAACGGCCGGCACCATATCGCGCAACAGGGGGCTGCTGCAGCCGAGCAAGAGGGCCCCGCTGCACAGCAGGGGCAAGGCGGTCAAGAGAATACGAGTACGCATGTCGATCTCCGCAGGATGTCGCTGGACTGTTTATTGGTTGCCAAGCACGCTGCCGAAGGTGCGTCCGAGCTGGATCCCGGCGGGGCCCAGCAGCACCATCAGCAGCGTCGGAAAGATGCAGAAAATGAGCGGGAACAGCAGCTTCAGGCCGATCTTGGCCGCCGCCTCTTCCGCGATCATGCTGCGTTTGGTGCGCAGGTTGTCCGAGTACACGCGCAGGGCGTCACCGATACTGGTGCCGAAACGCTCGGACTGGATCAGCATGGCCACCAGCGAATCGACGTCGTCCAGGCCGATGCGCAGGGCGAAGTTGCGCATCGCCTTCTCCTTGCTGAAACCGGCACGCATCTCCATCAGCACCAATTGCAGTTCCTGCGCCAGGGTCAGGCTTTTTATGTGGATCTCGGAAGCGACTTTCACCAGCGCGCGTTCCAGGCTCAGGCCTGCCTCCACGCATACGGTGAGCAGGTCGAGCGCGTCGGGGATGGTTTCGAAAATCTCGCGCTTGCGGCGTTTGATAATGCGGTCCAGCGCCACGTTCGGCAGGTAGTAGCCGCAGGCCGCCATCAGCAGCAACAGGAGCAGTGCCTCGGTGCCGCCCACGGGCTTCGGGCTCAAGGCCAACACGAGGCCGCCCAGCGCGGGCAGGCCGAGCGCAAGCGCGGTCTTGGCTGCGAAGTAGAGCGTCGGCGCGGACGGGTTGCGCCAGCCGGCATTCATGAAGCGAGTGCGCAAGGCGGATTTTTCCCAACCCTCTTCGGGTACCGACAGCCGGGTCAGCGGCCGTACGGCGCGGGCGATGCGCTCGGTCCAGCCGCTGCGCTCGGCATCACTGTTGTCGGTGCCGCCTTTGAAACTCGCCAGCCGCGCCTGCAGGGTGCCGGGCGCGAACAGCATGACGCCCGTCCCCACCAGGCCGCAGACGATCACGAACACGATCAGCAGGAACAGCAACTGTGCGCTGGTCATCGGGAGCTCCTTAGATGTGAATACGGATCATGCGGCGCAGCCACACCACGCCGATGAGGATCATCACCAGGGCCGCCCACAGCAGTTTGATGCCGGTCGGGTCGGTCCACAGGATCTGGACATAGCCGGGATTGGTAAGCATCAGCATCGCACCAACCGAAAACGGCAGCAGTCCCAGAATCCAGGCCGACATCCGCCCTTCCGCCGACAGCACGCGCACCTTGGCCACCAGTTTCAGGCGCGCGCGGATGATGTGGCTGATGTTGGTGAGGATCTCGGCCAGGTTGCCGCCGGTCTCGCGCTGGATCAACACGGCGATGATCAGGTAACGCAGGTCGGTCAATGGAATCCGCGCCGCCATGTTGTGCAGCGCTTCGCCCATTGGTACGCCATAGTTGATTTCCTCACGCGTGATACGGAAGTCGGCGCTGAGCGGTTCCGGCAGCTCGTTGCCGACGATTTGCAGGACATTGGTGAAGGAGTGGCCGGCGCGCAGGGCGCGGGCGATGAAGTCGGCCGCTTCCGGCAACTGCAGCTCAATGCGCAGCAGGCGCCGCTTGCGCGCGCGCCGCACCAGCATCAGCGGCAGCAGCGCGCACAGCAAACCGAGGCCGATCTTGATTACCAGCGGCAGCGGCAACTGGGCGGCGACGAATGCACCGGCCAGCAGCGCCACGCCCGACCACAACAGGAAGTGCTGGACCGACCATTTTTTCCCGGACTGCAGCAGCAGGCGGTCGATGCGATGGGCCAGGGCCACGCGGTGCAGCAGACGGTCGGCCAGGTCGTTGCTGGCATAGCGGCGCTGCTTCAGGATCGAGATGCGCTCGCCGCTGCGGCCTGCGCTGCCCGACATCAGCTGCAGGCGGCGCGCCACACGCTGCGCCGCCGCGCCGTGCGTGCTCACCCACCATAGATAGCTGCCTTCGATGCCGAGGATGACGGCAGCGAACAGGAAGACGACGAAACCATAGAACAGGATGTCCATGCGAGGCTCCGCGGCGCCAGCCGCCTAGGTGAAGATACGGTCAGGATCGAAGGTGTCTTCCGGCACCGGCGCACCGAACATCCTGAGGCGGTCGGCAAAGCGCGGACGCACGCCGGTGGCACAGAAATGGCCCAGTACCTTGCCTTCGGCGTCGACGCCGGTCTGTTCGAAGCGGAAGATCTCCTGCATCGAAATGATGTCGCCTTCCATGCCGGTGACTTCCTGCATGCTGACCACCTTGCGTGTGCCGTCGGTCAGACGCGTCGCCTGCAAGATCACGGTAATGGCCGAGCAGATCTGCTGGCGGATGGCGCGCGCGGTGAGGCCAACGCCCGCCATGCCAACCATGTTCTCCAGGCGTGCCAGCGCGTCGCGCGCGGTGTTGGCGTGGATCGTCGCCAGCGAGCCTTCGTGGCCCGTGTTCATCGCCTGCAGCATGTCGAGCGCTTCCGGTCCGCGCACCTCGCCCAGGATGATGCGGTCGGGACGCATGCGCAGCGAGTTGCGTACCAGCGCGCGCTGCGTCACCTCGCCCTTCCCTTCGATGTTGGGCGGGCGCGTCTCCAGGCGAACCACGTGCGGCTGGCGCAGCTGCAGCTCGGCCGCGTCCTCGATCGTCACGATGCGCTCGTTGGCGGGAATGAAGCCGGAAATCAGGTTCAGCATCGTGGTCTTGCCGCTACCGGTGCCGCCCGAGATCAGGATGTTGACCTTGGCCATGCCGAGGCTTTCCATCACCTTGATCATCGGCGGCGTCACGCTCTTGTAGTCGAGCAGGTTCTGCACCGTGAGCGGGGTCGCGCCGAAGCGCCGGATCGAGACCAGCGGCCCGTCGACCGCGAGCGGCGGGATGATCGCGTTGACGCGCGAACCGTCGGGCAGGCGCGCATCGACCATCGGGCTCGATTCGTCGACGCGGCGGCCGACCCGTGAGACGATTTTCTCGACGATCTTCATCAGGTGGGCGTTGTCGTGGAAGCTGATGCCTGTCAGCTCGAGCCTGCCGCGGCGCTCGACGTACACCTTGTTGTAGGTGTTGACCAGGATGTCGGACACGGTGGGATCGTTCAGCAGCGGTTCGAGCGGGCCGAAGCCCAGCATCTCATGCTGGATGTCGAGCACTAGGTTGTGCCGCTCCTGCTGGTTGAGCACGATGCGCTCTTCCTCGACGATGCGCTGTACCAGCAGCGCCAGCTCGTGCTTGAACTGTTCGGTGGTCAGGCGCTTGAGACGCTCCAGGTCGATCCGGTCGAGGATCATCTGGTGCATCGTCTTCTTCAGCTCCTGGTAGGCTTGCTGGGCGACCGCCGGCAAGGCTTGCAGTTGGCGTTCCTCGTCCGATCCGGACAGGCGCTCGCGCAGGGACATGGCAGCTCCTTGGACAGTTAATAATCGCCTTCGCCGCGGCCGAACAGGCGGTCGAACAGCCCGCTCTTGGCTTCGACGACACGGCGTGCGGTCACGATTTCCACCAGGTCGGCCAGACTGCGCGCGGCCGCACTGCCGCGCGCCAGCTGCAGCACCGGAATACCCTGGTTGACCGAATCGGTGACGGCAACGTAATCGTTGGGGACGGTGTGCAGCACCTCGGCGCCGAGCGCCGCGTGCAGGTCTTGCAGGCGCAGCTTGCCGCCCTTTTCATAGCGGTTGACGATCAGGCGGATGTGATCGGTGAGATAGCCGAGCGAACGGAAGATGTCCAGCAGGCGGCGCGCATCGCGGATATCGGGCAGCGCCAGCTGCAGCACCGGGTAGATCGCGTCGGTGCCGTCGAGCGCGCGCAGCGAGACCGCGTCGATCTGGCGTCCGACGTCGAGCAGGACATAATCGTAATGCTGGCGCGCCACACGCAGGATGGTGTCGATGTGCTCCGGCTTGGCCTCGGTGGTCTGGCCGGGATCGTCGGCGGCCGCCAGCACACCGAAGCCGGGCGCCACGTGCACCAGACAGGATTCCAGGAAAGGCCCGTCGATGCGCGCAATCTGCTGGCAGACGTCGGACAGTGTCATGCCCGGCTTCTGGTCCGACACGTACAAAGTCGCGTCGCCAAACTGGCGGTGCAGGTCGATCAGGAGCACCTTCTTGTCGGCCAGGGTCGCCAGCGCGTAGCCGAAGTTGGTCGAAATGAAGGTGGCACCGCTGCCACCCTTGCAGGCAATGAAAGCCAGCACCTTGCCATCGTGGCTGGATGCCACGCCGGCGCTGGTGGCGATGCGGTCGATCGCCTCGTGCAGCGCGCGATGCACCAGCGGCAGCGGCAGCACTTCGCGCACACCGGCGCGCATGGCGCGGATCAGGATCTCGGGATGGTGATTGTCGGCCAGCAGCATGAAATGCGCCGCGGCGTAGTGGCGGGTCAGTCGCTCCAGCAGGTCGGCATCGGCATCGGCTGCATCGCTGATGTCGACGATGACCAGCGCCGGGGCATCCGCCAGCGGCCGGTCGAGCGCGTCACGCAGGCTGGCACGGCTGGTACCGACGTTCAACGGCGGCACACGCGCCGCACCTTGGGAGGCG
>Ga0265797_10008818_pt1 | contig 13301 bp, 19 predicted proteins | sample P2T30metagenome_FD_192433 | JGI IMG/M metagenome (GOLD analysis project Ga0265797, IMG submission 192433) | Plant litter microbial communities from East Loma Ridge, Irvine, California - P2 T30 | ecosystem: Environmental > Terrestrial > Plant litter > Unclassified | place: USA: California... | reverse complement strand
AATGCACCAGGCTGGCAATTCGAAGATTCTCGTTGATCTAGACGAGAAACGATGTTCTCAAATAACCAAAGGCGATGAAAAGGACGTGCTTACTTAAAGTCTTTGAATTGTGTGCCAAGTTTATCAGATTTCTTATCGATTAGGGGAGGTCGGAATTGCACCAAACACGAAATCGTGATGCACCAAAATTACTGAGAATCATCTTTGCTTTGACAACACCTCGAAACGAGTTCCTCGCTCTCGGCGATATGCGATAGGTCTCCGGGATCGATGCTGAGACTCAGGTACAGCTCGCCTGGCTGATGTACATACAAAATCGAAGCCTTCCACCAGGTGCTCGAAACAGTGTCGAAGACGAAACAGCACTCAAGCCGACAACAATAATAGAATTGACACAGACATTCTTTCTATGTGCAACATTACTGACAAGCAATATAAGTCACCGTGGTGAACAGCACCGAAAATAATCAGCACCCTGTCGATTACTATGTATCATCGGCGTTCTCATGTCCCCCAGTCCCGGCAAAAACCAGCCACAACACTTTAATCGGATGTGCCGCAAGCGCCGAACACCCCCCCTGAGCTGGAATACCGGGATGCCGGTGCCGGGGATGGGGGATGCGAGATGTTATTATTGTGGCTTTCTGCATCTCGCACGCCATGTGGCTTCGAGTTTGAATTTCGTGGATGGCTGGCCTTTTGGGCTTTTGACTTTCGCAAACAACAGGTCTCGAGCGGGCGAGAGCACGGTATACTTTCGAGTACTGTACATGAGGCGCTGCCCAAGGGCAAGAAAAGTCTCGGTTGTGGCTCTGCAGATGTCGGGGTCGGATGATGAAAAATACTTCATGTAAATTGCCGCGTGGGCACAAGGCATTGTTTGAGTACGCGGGGTTTGCATGTGTGCAGTTCTGGTGGCGACCCGGCTTCTTGGAAGTACAGACCTTGAGTTTGGAGATGGAAGGGTTTGGAGTTTGGGGGTTCCGCACCTTTGCACCTGCCACCCTGCGTTGCAGCTTGAGACCGGCTCACCGGTTTTTTCTTTTCCCGCACGTCCATACTGGGCTTGTAGATATTGGACGCATGTACATATACCAGGCGACGTGTGCGCTTGGGGGTCAAGGTGTGCGATGTCTGGCGAGGCCGCGAGAACAATGGGCGGCTCGTGCATGGAGGAACCGAAGATCTGCTGTACAGCATACGAGGCAATTCATATATAATTGTGCGAGCTGCAGACGCCACGGACAGGGGAGAAGGAGGAAAGCTGCCCGGTGTTCGGGAAGAGCTTGAGGCGCGCAGAAAGCGACCGCTCTCATGCTCACCGCATGTGCACACCTCTCAATGGTCATACGATGCGCGATTTCGCCAAAGACTGGAACATGCAGATGCGCGATCAACAGCAAAGAGGAGAAGAGGAGAAGTCGGAACCAGCCAATGCAACAGCGGCACAGCTCCACGACAAGGAGAACAGAGTTGAGGCAGCCAGTCAGCCAGTCAGCCGTTGCAAAGGCTCAACAAATTGACAAGTCGATGGCGCCACCACGCGCATACCGTACAGGATCGCAGATATCAGATTGCCTTAGCGCTGGGCTTGTCTCACTACTCCACTTTGACGCATTTCACCCTGCCAACTGCCCAATCCAAACTCCACCTTGAAAGTGTAACATCAAGCTGGCTGGCGGCGGGGACGGATGGAGGGAAACGAAAACAAACTGGCGGGGTATGGTGTATTGGACAATCGCATGTACCTGACCACGGTGGATACTGATACTACTACTGAGAGGAGTTGGATCTTCGATCTCGATGATGATGGGCATTCCCAGTGATTGGCAGTGGAAAGCCGTGCACAATCTGCGTCCAACTTGTGGCCTGTGGCTCCCCACTTGGAACCTCCAGTGCCTACTTCCTTCCAACTTCCAACCGTTTTCAACTCTTGGATGATTTTTTCTGACGTAGGCCTAGCAGGTGCGAGTATGATGTACAGCAGACGTGTACATACATATACCACAACGACTACAGATCACAGCACTGCAATCATGCAATCCCCATCTCACGAAGAAAATGGGTCTGAGCACTGACTACCTGACTGAGATAGCAGGACGGACATGGACGCGATAACACGGCAGTCTTATTATGCTTTCCAGCAGCTGCGCGCCTGCCGTCCTCCTGTGGTACGGTTCACGGTTCACTCCACACTAAACTCAAACCGCACCGTCCACCAGCCCCCTGCACGTTCACCTCCACGGCCGGCCTTCCTCTGCCTTGATATATGCGATATCTCTCCCCACTGCGCTACCTACGCGAGCCTCATCTCATACTTGCTAACCTGCTTCCTGCTGTTCATCCCGCCATATTGCCAGACCATGTTTTCTTCGTGTCTTTAGCATTGTCTGTCTGCATCTGTGTGAAGCGTGTGGCTCTTGTCGTCTCTGCTATTGAGCGCTGCTTTCTTGATATCGCGTCTTGAACTCACGCGTACTCTATTCACGGAAACCTCAGGACCTTAATTGCCCCATCACCCTTCTCAATCCTCCGACAATGGATCCCGAAACACTCGTCAGCTTCGCCTTTCGCGCACCTCAACATGTCCGCACCGTCGAACTTCTCGGCTCCTGGGACAACTTCTCACGCCCATATGCAATGTACCACGACAAACGACGCGGCCACGGCTTCTACACCGGCTGCTTCCAATTCGAAAACATCATCTTTGACGGCTCTCAGATCGACTGGACGAAACCGCGAAGTGGAGGTTTGAAGCAAGGCGGCACGTACTGGTACTACTTCCGACTCGATGACGGGATGGAAGCCTACGACGATCTGCGCGAATGCACAACGGAGTGTCCGCTCATGCCTGGCCAGGTGGTCAATATCATCCACGTCCCGAGAGAGGTGCCCGAATCACCCTTGTTACGGCGAAGCGCGAGTGTGAATCTGGTCGGCACTCTTTCGCAATTATCTTCGCTGCAGACAATGAACCCGCAAGCCAAATACAAGGCTCCCATTCCACCGCCAGTATCGAAAGTCCACGAGAGATGCATTTCGGATTTCGCTTTGAACGGAAGACTAGAACGACAACCTCGATCGTCGAAAGAGGAATTACCTTCGCCACCGTCGTCTGAGGAGGGTCTGCTCAAGACCGGTCGGAGGATGTTTGGAAGTGTAGGAACTCTGAGCCGGCGTGGAATGTCGTCGATAGGTTCCCTCCGGAATATGGCGGGCCGGGCTGCGGCGAGGGCTCGTCTACGACAGGACTCCACCACATACGAAGCGTCTATGATTGACGAGAGAGCCGAGTGCACATCTCTTCGTCGTCCACGCACCATGCAGCGTGAAGTCTCAAGACCACCAACCCGTCGTCCCACAGCGGATATCAGCATGCCCAGCACAGCACTCCACGGCTTCTCCCAAGTCGTAACAGCCATCCCAACCCCAGCAGCGTCACCCACGAGGCAAGCACGTGTTAACAGCGACCCTGACGAAAACGACACCGCTTCCATCGGCCCTCGCTCAATCATCGACATCCAATTCCTCTCCACGACGACAGCGACAGCAACAGCAGAAGAAGAGGGACCCCGACCCCCAAAACCGCGCCTCTACTCCCTCCACAACCCCGACAACCTCGCAAGCTCACAAGAAAAGGAAGAGGAAGAAGAAGAAGAAGACCCAAACGACTCCCCGACCACAGAACAACCCCAACACAGCCCTTCAATAGCAGTAGCCTCCCCAACCTTCTCCGACGCCACCCTCAGCACCCTCGAAGGCGAAGCCAGCGACACACCCTCCCAACGCGAATCCCTCGTCGCAATCTCATACGTGGACGGCGACGTTGAAATTGACATCAACAGCAACAGCCGCGACGAAACCGACGACGCCGCCGCCGCACAACTGCGATGGGGCGGCGGCGGCCACGGTTTCCAACCCACCAATCCCAGTCAGCAGCAGAGCTACAAACTCCCCGAGTCAGAAGGCTCGGAGTGGCTTTGCAAACAAGCCGGATCGCCTGCTGCGCTGGCCGTGGCGGGCGAGGGTGAGGCCAGGGAGCGTAGTCGGGTGGAGGCCATTCATGGCGAGCTGGGGTATTTGGGGGAATCGATTCGGTGAAGGCCGGTTTGCCTGCCTGGACTCCCTTCTGCCGTTACCATTACCATTGAACGACGGGTGTTTGGGGTCTGGACTCTGGTGCTGGACGATGATTCTTCTTCTTTCCATTCAATCAGCGGAGCGTTTTCTTATCTTTTTTGATACCTTTTTCCTTTTTTTTCTAGCGACTGGCGTTTCTGGTTTTGGTTTTGGAGGGGGGATGTCCATATCCTCCCTTTCTTCTAGGTACGGAAAGCCTGGATCTTTCAAATTTCTGTTTCCTTCCTTTTTCGCGAATTCCTCCGAAAGAGTGTGAGGAGTGAAAGCGCAAAGCGAGCGTACACTGTTATTCTACATACATATATATACCCCCGACGTTTTGAGAATTGGGTTTGGGATTGGGGTTGGGGCTGTGGTTGGGCTGATGAGAGGGAAGGGATTCTCGAGGAAGAGGGGGATGGGGATGCATGCGTGCAGAATGATCATCAATGTGAATACATGTATACCTGCATACGTATATACATACATCCTGTAGGTGGACATGGAAGAGAGGAAGTTCAAAATCGATTATCCCAAAAAAATTAACAAAACATGAAATCATGAGGTACAATACTGCTACGTGAACAATAATCATTGGTGGTAGGTAGTATTCAGCAAAGCCTCACCTTATCTTACCGAATGTTTTACCATTATTGAGAGTAGTATGTTCTCCGGACACTGATATCTCTTACTAGAGCGATTAACTTTTGGAGGTAGGTAGGTAAGGTATCAGCAAGCCTCACCTACATGAATTCAAGGACAGGCTTACTTACCATTGAGAAAGAGCCTTCTCCGAACACTCGCGTCTATCTCCTTTTCATCCGTATCAAGACTAGTAAGCGTCTCCTCAAAAGATTGACAAGTTTGCTACAGTAGTAGTGAGAGAAGCGATTCCTGAATTACCTACCTACCGACCATTCTCTCACCGGAGTATACCTAAGTTACTTCGACCTCATATAGAATCAGCTGCCTATCAAATGATCCAGCAAGCGATCCAGCATCGATTTCTATGTGTGGTAGGGGAAAATACGATAAAACTGGCAGGAGCGGCGTCTGTAAGTGAATTTCAACAAAAAGCAAAAAAAAATACATTCAGACAAAGAAAAGCGGTTTGAGTGTTAAGATTGATGATAATGTCTATTTGCAATACGATCAGGCTAGTCTTCTCTATTATTGTGAGCTATATATTTTAACAAGGCGCGATTTATCCCAACAAATTGTGTCCCGAAAACACTCAACCTCCGCCCCCTTAGTTTAACGGTTAGAACAGAGGTCTCATATTAAGCATATGACTACAGCTCAGCGTAGACATCCTCAGATATGAGTTCGATTCTCATAGGAGGCAAATCACATTTGAGGATTTCCTTTTTTTTTTGTGGGAAATTCACTTACACATTGGTCGCTCCTGCCAACTTTTTTTCTTTCTTTTTTTTTTTCTCGCTACTACATGTGTGTAGAAAGTGAGGAATCGTTTACTGGGTTCTTTTATAGGAAGCTACTGTACTTCATCGTGAGGTCGAAGAAGGTATACGCCGGTGAGAGAATGGTAGGTACCGAGTATGTATATAGCTTCTCTCCCAGTTATTTGATAAAATATGCTTAGATATTCACATGCGACTTTTACTCTCGAGGCGTGAAAACTAGCACATACAATTGAACTGCTGCTGCTGGTACATGTAAAAAAAAATAACCTTCTGTGACATGTTGATCGAACAACCAAAAGACTCCACTTGATGGTAGGGAAGGCTCTCTTCCTTTCCTGATCTGACTTGACTTTTTTGAACACTGAGTTGAGGTCTTCTTTCTTCTTCATCTTCATCTTCATCTTCATCATCATCATCATCATCATCATCATCATCATCATCATGAATACATAGCAGAGTACACGAGCTTACTACGGATACCTAAGTAAACAAATATTAGATACAGTAGTAGGTAAGTACAATCGATCCAAGTCCATCGCCTTATCAACAAGCCTAGAGCGTACAGTACACAGCTTAGAAAGAAAGAAGCTCGTCATTATTAGATCAAAAACGTACATGTATACCTTATTTACGCCCCCTTGCCCTGCCCTACCCTATCCATTCGAAAAACCACCGCAGCAACGACACCACGTTTTCCCTCAACTATATAACCTACATAGGCCGTCCCTAGATACGTGATCACTTTACTGTGAACCGGTATCTGGTGAGGTGAGGGCCTGGACCTCTTGTCTTGCTTTTCCAGCATCGATTGCTCTTGACTGACTGACTGCCTGCCTGCCTGTGTGCGCCGAGAGACGTCTTGTGTGTTCGTATGTGTACATGTGAAGTCCAGCGGTTTGCATTATTGGTGTCTCCGGCAATGATGTTTTCCAGTGATGGTGGTGGTGTTTTTGTGTGCAGTTCTGGCGAGTTTGTTCGTTCTTTTCTCGCTCTTGCCGTTTTACTACCAGGAGGAAAAGAAGCGCGCCTCTCGCTTTTTCTTCTGTGCGTTGCATTGGTTGCTCGACTGACTTGTGCGAGCTACGGAAGGCCCAAAGCTGGCTCCCGACACGGCCGATTCGAACATTGCATCACACCCGAGCGTCTTCATCCACGAGGTGTAACAGTCGCGAGCGCAACTTCTAGCACTCCTGCTTCACATAATGTCTCTTTCCGCTGCCAAGAAGCGGTATTCTGGCAAGACCTCAAGACTCTACCTCTTCTTGTCAAAGCCAGCCTGCTTCCTCATCTTCCTATCACCCTCAGCCAACCACTTGCTGGCCTCGACCAGCTGGATGACGTTGACGATTTGCTTAAAAGCCATGACCGGGAAGCTGATCGCGCAGAGGATCCAAGGCACGGTGCTATCCATCTTGTTGGCGCGGGCGTATTCCATTGCGGCGGCGGAGAAGGGCGAGGCGAAGAACGCCGAGGGTTTGGGCACGGCGGGAGAGCCGGGTACGAGGGTGAGTGGCTCGCCCATGTTGCCGCCGTTCGCAGGCAGGAGACTGGGGGTTATGGTGGGCGAGGAGAAGCAGAGGAGGTAGAGGGCGATGAAGAAGAGCTCGTTTAGGGCGCAGCAGACGAAGAGGACCCACTGTTGTTGCTTGTCAGACTTGTACTCACTTTCACAATCACGACATTGCGACATACCTTGTTGGTGTAGTAGAGGTACATGAGACGGTTCTTGGAAGACACGTTCTTGTGGCTCTGGCCTTGGCCGCCCATGACCAGCGTGGCGTACATGTGCATGTAGTGGCTTGCAAAGTCCAAGCTGATCAAGAGCTGGAAGATCATGGAGAAGGCGGGTTTTGCGGTGGAGAGGAAGACAAGCAAGCAGGCGGTAGCGCAGCGGTCGGTGACCATGTCTAGGACGGCGCCGAAACGGGTGGATTGCTGGAACTTGCGCGCCGCCATGCCATCGAGGGCATCGAGTAGGCAGCTGATGGAATAGAGGAAGCTGCATCTGCGCGGGTGCAGAGGCATGAAATAGAGTGAGCAGAGGGCTAGGACGATACGGAGGTAGCCTAGGTGGGAGCATTAGTCTGATGATGCGCGCGGAGTGTTGCGGTATTCATTGATCATACCGATCAGGTTGGGGACGAAGAGAAAGATGTTCTCGTTCGTCTGGTCTTCTGAAACCTCTTGTACGGGCGCTCTAGGCGTGCCATTGCTCTGGTTGACCCTCCTGTCTGCTGGCATGGTTGCTGCTTGTGGTGTGTTGAGTGTGGATAATCTAGTCAATCGACTGATATAGCGCGACGAGTGGCTACTAGAGGTGGATGTCTCCCAATAGTGGCGTCGCGGAGGGTATAGGTCGAGATAATTCTCTTTTGGTTCGTCTGAAGATCCGGGTCGAGGCGGAGATGGCGGGATGATAGCTGGAAGGCTGAAGGAAGGCCGTGAAGAGGAGTTGCGGGTCCAGATCGATGATGGACGAGGATGAGAATCACTATCTGGTATTCTCGAGTCGACAAGGTTGATGTACTCGATAGGTAGGTAGGTAGATAAGACCAGCGCAAATAAGAATGGGCAAAAGCAAAGCTGTTGCCTCGACTTGCACGGAGAGAGGACCCAAGACAAATTGTCGGGATGCCGATCTCTATCCCTGGCCGTAGGGCAGACCGGCCGGCATACGGCTGCTTTTTAAAGTGTCTCCCACGTGCTCTTTGGCGAGACAGGAGGAATATGCACACTACCTTACTAGCACCGTCCTACAATCGTGGCTTGCATGCATGCGTACAGTTACACGGTGAATAGAATTATGCTCATTTGCATGGGGTATCTCAATATTCAAACAGCATCAACAGCATCAACAACCAATACATCCTTCCCTTGCTACTCATCCCTTCAGCCTCGCCGCCCGTCTGGCCTCCTCGTTCGCACCAGCGACACGATCTAAGAACTGCTCCCTTGCCATGAACCCACTCTTGCTCTTCCCATACACATCGAGCTCCTCCCCAATACCCTGATCCGCCACAAAGCCTTTCCAGTCCATCGCGCTCTTCTGCACCGTACTCATGCGCTCCGCCTTTTTCTTCTTCTCCTCTGCCAGTCTGCGTTCCGCCATAATCACGTCCAGCCTGCCCGGCGCGCGAGGTCGCAGTTTCTCGCTACTCACGCCGCGTACGGCAGCAGTAGGGTTTGGTTCAAAGATCGATGGGCGGCGCAGCGGGCGGTGTAAATTGCCTTCGGATGCGGCTTGTTGGGCTTCTGCTGTTGCGCGCGATTTCGCATTCTCGGGGTCGGCTTCGGGGTGCTCGGCGAGGTATGCTCGCGCTGCGGCCGAGGACTTGAGCACCTCCTCCTCCACCTCTGTGATCTCACCGGCAAACGCGATGCGCCGCTTGATGCGGATGAGCTGATCTGAAGGCTGCACGATTTCGCCTGCGCCGTTATTCGTCGTGGCGGCCTCTCCTGTCGCATCCTCAGGGCGTGTCGTGACGGGTTCGTCGTGTCTGCCAACAGGAACGGCGTGTAGTCGCGCCCACAAGTCGTCCACATCCACCGTGACCTCGCCTCTGTCTGCTCGTTTCCTCTCCTTGCGCTCCGCTTTCTCGACCTGCCGTTGTGCTCTGGTCTTGATCAGCCCGCCTTCGCCTCCGCTGTCTTCTCCTTCTCGGTCTTTGCCTTTCCTCCGCTTGCGCTTGCGCTCTTTGATGGTTGCTTCATCGCCAGAATCCAGTTCTTCCTCTGCGTCTGTGGGTGCTTTTCGCTTCACTGGTTTGCTCTTTGGCTTCTTCGCGCCATCGGTGGTCTCATTCTCGTCATCTGAGTCGGAGGATGCAGAGACATCTTCGTCTGCTGCTGGGGCGGCTTCTGGGTTGAAGTCTTCATCTTCGTTGGAGTCGTAGTCCTCGTCTTCGGGTTCGGGTTCGGGCATCTTGTCTTTGGCCGCCATTGTTGAGTGTGACGCGTGTTTTCTTGATTGTGAGTGCTTGTCGCGCGCGCGCAAGTGAACCTTGAACTGCAAGCGGAACGTGCTCCGCGATTTTGGCCCTACGATTGAATACAGTGCTGGGTTTGGAAGGAGGCATCAACACTACCTACTCTAGACTCGCTATATCTGATGAAATAGAAGTGTCTAATGATATGGTAACAAGCTGTGCAATGGATTCTTAACAAAAATGCTGCATGCATGTCGTGCGATGCGAGCTCGTGAAGCGCAAGCGAATCCTTGCGGACTTCCACTGACCTTGGATTGACGTCGCGAACAGAACGACAATAATCACTGCAATCATTGAATTACTTGAATATACATACGCCCATGTCAAGCAACGGACATGATCGTCTTCAGACCACGACGCACCATCCTTTGACGCAACAGACGATTCAGCAGGCACTCATTCGAGAAAAACAACGACGACGAAACTGATGAACAGGGTTAGGGTTGGGGTCACACATAGTTAATCAACACCTGCACCGAACAACCCAGCCACGATACATATTAATTAAAAACCGCCTCACTCCACATCTTTTTACGATCTCCCACCTCAGATCTCACAACGCAGGGAAAGCCGACGCGGCCGCAGTTGCATTCCTGCACCTCCTCCCTGGGTCGACCGTTTCTTCAACTTCATTCCCGAAGAAAAGTCGAACCGTTGATCCACGTAGATCAACATCATTGAACCATTGAAGATCCGATTTGATGACGTTCAAAAGCCGATTCAATCAATGTCGGCGCGATTGGACGACCGCCTTTCGCTTCCTTCCCCCCCTCGAAGCCCTCACGGATCGAGGTGTGAAGAAGTTGACAGTCTGGCCGAGTTGGCCGGGCATCCTAAAGCAGCAATTGCAGGGCTTGCCCTCATTTCGACGATCTGAGAGATCTGAGTGTAACGCGCGCTAGACGGGAGCTTCGGAATGTCAAAGGTAAAACTGCGTGCAGAGAACGATGTCTGCGCTTGAGTTCATGCATGCAGTACACACAGCCACAGCTCTCACCTCTCTCTTGCAGGTGGCGGGTTTGGTACAGCTTCAAGATAACCATGCGTGCGCTTGCAGTACAGGATGACGATTGAATGATCCTGTGCTACTATGGATACCGGCATCAAGGCAATCCTCAAGAGGGTCCTCAAGAGGCGGTATGTCTTGGCCATTGCTCCTCGAGACTGCACGGACTGTGTTCCGGTCAACCCCTGTTTGCTATCACTGGTTGAGAGAAGCAGAATCAGCAGATAGCCTTTTGCACGATCGGCTCACCCGCCCGAGCGCATAGTGGTATCTGCAGCATAGTGCATGGATGATACCACGACTGCCCACGTCGGACCTTACTTCAGTCACAGGACGACAGCAAGGAGTGACAGATGTGTGTGGTTGAACAAACGACGACAGACACATTCAAGGCATCCAAGGGTCACCTTTACGCGCAAACTCGTGCGACGGTAGCCGAGACAAGACAGAACCTGACACGCCAACCTGAACTTTGGTCCCTAACGAACGCCGCCTACCAAACGTCCACTGGTGGGTCGCTTGCCTTAGCCTCACTGTTCAGCGATCCTTCAACCAATCAGACATCTGCCTGGCTGGCCCTTCTTCTGCGACGTCCTCATCAGGTTCGAGCGGATAACAGTAGTCGCAACTGTCGGTGGGCAAAACCGCTGTGCTCTATGATTGACGAGGAAGCTTGTTGCATGGATGATAGCAGGCAACGCTCTATTGACGAGCTCAAAGAGTCTGTGCCATCCATCGCCCGTCAAGTGGCCTTATCAAAGTGGGCGACCCCTCGTAGACTGAGACCGAAGGAGGAGGTATCTGTTGAAGTATACTACTACTTCCATTCCGTCTCTTCTCTTCCCTCTCCCCACCTCATCCATCCCGAGTGACACGATAACATTGGAACATTGGATACTTCCACCCTATCGCAGCACAGCACACCAATCTCCCGGAACGCCACTCTTCACGCCAGACTCTTTTCAGCCGCAGCCCTCGTCCGGAAGGGGCCCTAACCTTAATTCTTTCGATCTTCACGCGGTTTCACACTGTACAATCACACTGAGTGGCTGCCCGCTAGAAGGTTTGCGCCAGCTTGTCGACGCGCCTCGCCTCGTAGCGTAGCCCAACCCCAGTTTTGCTCTTTATCTCGCCCGGATGCCCCATTCCTTGAAATCCACCATCAAATCCAGCTACGCTGCGAGCAACCACTCCCACAACCGTTCCTGTACACCCTCGCCAGATTCCATCTCCACCGCTGCGACCTCTATAGCATCGGCGCCACGTCTAATCCCGGCGAACCACAAGCGCCCTGTAATCAAACCGCGCAAACCCAGGCCCAAGTCGCAACCCGGAGACTGGAATCAGCTACTGGGTATCCCTGTCGACACTACCCCGGGAGGTAGCAACACCTCGTCGCGGGTCTCCAGCTTGCATACCAACGATTCGTATGCCGACTTGCTCAGCAATAGCAGTTTCCAGACCCAGACCGAGACCGAAAGTTCAACACCGACAGGCGCAATGGGAGGCAACAGGACCAGCGTCAACATGAACGGCGCCCTCGATGCGCAAAGACGGACAACGTCTTATGAAGAACAATACCAATACAAGGATAATGCGCATGGCACTGCGCGTGAGAGGGTGCACCGGGAGTCCCCTGTCATTGCAGAGCTTCGTACGAATGTTATTGTAAGTGTGTTGGCTGTGTCGAGTGCAGTGTCGTTGCCAATACCGTCGCCGTACTAACGACATCTTCAAAAGATCAAAGACGAATTTACGCTGGTGACCGATATGTCATATCACCTCGCAGCGAGATATACACGACCAGATTCATCGATCATGATCAACGTCGATCACAGCTCATGCCTCGCTCTTGGTGGCACGTTCGACCCTTGCTATATCCTTACTCTCTCAGTGGTGCCTTCACAGATGCAGGCCACTACCAACAAGCGCAATGCTGCACTCATCCAATCTTTCATGGCCGACATACTAAGCGTCCCAGCCGAGCGTGGCATTGTCAAATTCGTCCCGATTCCCGAAGAGAACTTTGCATGCAACGGCAATACTTTATTCGGCGAGATCGAGCGCTTGGAGCAGCAACAACTCAGCAGCAGTAACGGGGTAAAGCGCGCCATGACCGACGTTCGCAAGAGCATGCCTGCTTTCAAGTCGAAAAACAGCATACCTAAGTTCGACACCGAATTCGCCAAGAAGGCAGACCAAGCAGACGGCTTCGACGGCCATGTTGAAGAGCTGAGGAACGGTGTTGTGCCCGCACCCCTCAAACCAGTCTCCGAAGCACCGCAACACGTTTTCGAACTGGCCCGCTCAAACGCCGTCGACGACGCGCGACCCTCGACCTCACATGGAACGACATCGTCCAACACAATCTCCGCCCCCCTGGACGGTCTCCGACTCAACGGCATCGCTAAAGGCGACCTCGAAGGCCCCGACACCAAAACCCCCTACGGCAGGCCCAAAACCGTCGGCGGCCGTCCAACCCGCCCCAGCTCCGAACTCAGCTCCCTCCCCAAACGAGGCGGCAGCGACGAAGGCGCCGCCGCGCCCGCGCCAACTGTCAAGCCATCAGACTCCTCATCTAGAAAGCACAAGTCCTCGAAATCTGAAAACGTCATCCGCAGCGGCAGCAACAACATCATCCCAGCAGCAGCCACACAAACCCCATCAATAAAAACACCAACAACGCCCGCCTCCCCCACCGAACGAACCAAACCCGCGTACCTCGAGAACACAACCACCAACACCACCCACCTGCCCCCAAAATCC
>Ga0265797_10008816_pt1 | contig 13304 bp, 13 predicted proteins | sample P2T30metagenome_FD_192433 | JGI IMG/M metagenome (GOLD analysis project Ga0265797, IMG submission 192433) | Plant litter microbial communities from East Loma Ridge, Irvine, California - P2 T30 | ecosystem: Environmental > Terrestrial > Plant litter > Unclassified | place: USA: California... | reverse complement strand
CCTAAAAATAGAACGTCACGAGAAATAGCTTGGAAGTATCTTGTACATTTTTCGAGCTAACAGCTATCTAGTGTCTAGTCTACAGATCTATCCCCACACACCGTAACTCCAGAGGATGCAAGAATAGATATCGTGAGGATTCAGAACGGGTTTTACGAGAGTGGCCGAAGTACCTGCCCTGGAGTTCTCTCGTATCGAGCCGCGCCCATACAATCGATAGCCAACGCGCTAGTACAAACGCCAACGGCCCGAATGTAAAGGATGTGTGAAGTCGATCGGATCGCGAAGTGACAGTTACAGTGCAGGAGAAACCAAACGCCACCCATGCGAGCTGGTCTAAACGAGAGGAGCTTTGACCAAGCCGTATGAACCCACTCCAAAGCGACAGTGAGATGCGGAAAATGAGTGAAAGAAGAGGAAAATTGGCAAACAGCAGATAGAACCACAATGTCGAGCGAGAAATGAGTGTAGGATGCGCCATAGAAAGACCGACATAGAGAATCTAAAGAAGAAGAGGGTATTCCCGACGCCGAAAGTGCGATGTCTTCATGCCATGCAATACCGGGGCGAGACTAGAAATCTTGAGACATTGGAAGAAGATTGGCACACAGTGAGCCATTGATGTGCAAAAGGGGATTCGTGTCCGTCAGACCGCTGAAGCCAAGAGATGTCGTGCATGCGATACAGTAGTGTAGCAAGGGCGAAGACATCTATTTGCCTTGGCCCGAACCTCTAGGGTTGGCAGGCATCGGATACGGGAATGGAGCATACGGGAGCTGCCCAGATCCGGAGTTGCTACCGGCAGTCGAGGTACCTGATGGGGAGGATCCAGAGGAAGACATGGCGGTATTGGCTGTGGTAGTTCTGGTTTCAAATGGCTCTGACTGAGATCGTCGTGGACGTTCGTGAAGGCTAGAAGAGGCTTGAGGTCTTGGTGGCTGTGGACTCGAGGTATATCCTGAGTGATAGCGTAAAGCTAAGGGACGACTTTTTCGAGCACTGGTATCTGGAGTTGGCGTGCGTGAGGTGGGTGATCCTGTGATGACGATCGTAGGCGTTGAGAAGGATTGTTCAGTCGTGGATTGAGGAGTTTCCGTCGAGTCTTGGTTTGACGTAGAAGAGATGGTTGTCTGAGTTGCTTCTGTGGTAGTACAGGTACTGATAGACTTTGGGGAATTTGATGGACTGTGTGTGTCGGATGGGCGATTGCTCATATATTGGAAGAGAAGACAGCTGTGCTTATGCTTGACTCTGACAGTTGATAAGGTGTGCTTGTGACGTCGTTGCTGACCGAGTTTTGTCACGAATCTGGTGAGAGAGGCGAAAGAGTGTTGGTGATACTGTTGATTGGAGTGTTGTTGTTGGTGATGAGACCTTGAGTTGAAGGTTTCCAGATCTTATATCTCCAATTCCTCTTCCCTGGCCCCTAGTTTTGAACTTATGAAGGCCCGGCTCTACGATCACCGAAGGTCGAAAATAGCAAGACTGGTGTCTAAACAGAGGAATTATCGAAGGTTGCGAGCCGATCCCGTGGTGCATAATCCAGAATGTGGCTTGTTCCTACACGCTTCGGAGCCAAGCGCGTTGTTGCTCTAAGTAGGCGATCCAAGCGTCCGTAGTGTCGGTACTGTAAGTTCGGTATTGTGTCATAAGGTTGTATCCGACCAGTTGGAGAAGGTAGTGACACTGCGGCGGGACCGGTGAGTGGGTATCGAGCGTGCACGGAGAGACCCTTTTTAGACGTGTGGCGCCCGGATTATGTCCTTCTTGAGGAATTGTGTAGACACCGGTAGCGACTGTGCAGCGGGAATACTGTAGGTCTGCTGTCGTCAGATGCTTATTTGAGCCGCAAGCACAACAACTGGCACGTGTATGTAGAGGAATGTTATGTGTGGTGAGATCAATCCACCTATTGGCATGCGTAAGAGGAAGTCTTTAACACAATGTGTGACAGATCTGTATTGCGGTACAGCTTGTTAGCGTAGTCCTTCTTCACTTCGCCGAAGATATACACGATCAAGTTTCCTTCTGGTGTCTTCTCGTATCGGGTGGCTCTCCAAGGAACCACCATGTCTTCACTCTGGTAAGCATTGCAAATAGTCAGGTACGGTAAAGAGCCGGCCGAAGGTTTAACGCGGGTCGTATTCGTGACTTGAGGCGCTCACGCGACTTTGCCGTTGCGCATTTGGCGGGACCCCGGTTAGCGACTACTACGCTCGGTATGGCCGATGGACAGTTTCGATTTGTGATGATCATTTTGGCGCATTTCAAAACTCCATTGGAAAAGTAGGTGGTTAGTCCAATAGAATCGATACCTGTAATGTTCGTGTCGAATGCGCCGACGAGTCAGAGGCACTAACGGTCGCTAATATTAGCTGGTAACACGAGGTGTAGTCACTACGGAAGGATGTTACTCAGCTCCCGCCAAGCTGGCACTCTAGGCCGCGCGCCCGCATCCTGTTATGCAGAAATCTGTGACCCGATCTGTATGCATGAAGTCATCGCCGTCGCATGAAAGGATAGCTACGAGGTGGTGGTGTCCAATGAAGCGTGTGGGCGTGGTGTTCGGAGAGTTTGTCAGCGATAGGGTTGCGCTCGCTTGATGAGTTAGTGGATGACCTTTGGCAGGGATGCCACTTTGTGGACTGTTCCTTCCTTCCAGAAGATTACCAAAGGCGGATGCAAGGCACGCCATTCAATGCGACCTTCCACGATGGCGGCCATCTGATCTCAGATATCGGGTTGCTACGGGTCTCGAGGAATTTGGACAGCGGTGAGGATGCCGTCATACAGCCACATATACTACAGAGCCCGCCCGTGAATCTGGTGCACCTCAAGGGAAGCAGTCGGCATATGCAAATCGCACAAGCCATATGCTATTCCCATATTCACCCTAACATGTCCATCGGTGACCAGAGCCGAGAGATCTGACCTCAAGTTGACCGACTTCAGCTGTTGCGGAGATGTGTCGGGCTCCGGGTTAGCCAAGAAGGGCCCTTAATTAGCCTTGACTGCAGCAAATCTCTCTTAATTACCGGACTTTGCGATTGCTTCAAGTGAGTGCTCAACATATGCTTACACAATCGCGTTTCGCGGCAGGACAAGTTTAGTATTTGTGTTCACCGCGAAACAAACTTCCCCTGCTTACAGAATGCGTCTATGGCTAATGTAATCGCCTGCGACAGTCATCGAAAGGCGGCGAGAAGCGATCGTGGGTAGGTGAGTCACCGCTCGAAGACGTGTGGCATACACAGCGCCGATGTACAAGTAAATTGTACACACTGCGCCGCGGTATTGACGAGACAACAACCTGAACGTACGTCTTCATACTCACACTGTTTACATGTTAGCCGTTGCAATGAAAACGACTGCGCTCCAAGCTGCTCCTCGACACGAGGATATCCGTTGGTAGTGAGAACTTCCTCGCGCAGCTGAAGTATTTCGTGATATTGCTAATAAGCGGTGTGGAGATCTCCAAACAACAATAAGAGACCGCGCGTTCGTCATCTTTGATAGAACCATGTATCGATATGAGCACATGCGCGAGTGTCAATAGGCATCTGCGAACACCGTCTTACCGTTGAGTTGCCCTTCGTGACACAGAAGTTGTAGTGAGGTTATTGTTTCGGGCGCGAGATACTGGTCTTGGTACGCAACAGTCGTGGTCAGCACACTCGTGGTGCGAGGGAGATGGAAGATCGCGAAGCGAACAATCGCTGGGCCGCCGATATAGTCGGCAAGCTTCGCCATTGCGGGTCATACCGTCTTTACGAATGGCGATGCAATCTTGCAAGCCGTGCCAAGGATGGTTCTCGAGGCGCCAGAAGGTGTTCTCTTGAATACAACATGAAGTGATCTTGTCTTGGAACCGAGAGACATGTAGAGTGACGACACAACACTTCCAAGCTTGCACGTGTAGGGCTCTGTACCGGGGTCTCGTGCGGCTTGACTGAGAAGGCAGACCATCTGTGGGGCCAAGATCATGTCGTTAGCGATACAACAGACGATTTGGGAAGTTGCCTCAAGCTATTGTGCGAGGGGAGGCCTGCTGAAAGGGTATTGCGAAGTCGTGAGAACGAGAACGACGCACGCACGTGACGTAGTCTAGTAGGACTGTCTCTGTTCAGACGATCAGTAAACAGAATGCCATCTTCCCCTAGACGCGTTCCGCTTTCCCGCATTTCGCGAATCGAGGTGTCACGGCTAAGCCGCAGCTAGTCGGTGTGCGATGAAGTGTCAGCCTGGACGCACAGATGCTGGTCAGAGCTGTGGCATGACGAACACGATGACGGACGAGCAAAAGCAATACTGCGCTTGCAGTAACATGCCGCTGTGAGTCAAGAGATCTTTGCAGGAACGGTGAGCATACCAGACGCCATGGGAGGTGTTGATCGCGATGGTTGAGCGGTCTGGACGCGAGATTCATGCAGCAGTCACGCTAGCATCGCGTTCGCGTTGACGCCAGATCACATGCACGCGTCAATGACGTCAACCATGCTATTCAGTCACATCGCTTCTTTGTCCAAAGTGCATTGCGAGGTTCGGAGCGTTGCAGTAGAGTTTCGACTAGTACATCTAGATGCTCTTCCCGTGCCTATGGCGACATACCTCTGCATACTAATCGGGAACCTGCATGTTAGATCTAAGATCGATCGCCTAGTGAGTGGAGTCTCCAGGAACTAGAGAGATGGCATTTGCTATTGACCATGAGGTAGATGGCTGTGCCCTGAAACTTCCCCATGTTCCGGTCCACTTGGTAGCCACACTCTTCGACGGCTCGCCCTGAACTATCACGGATCGAGAGGAGTTCCTGAACGACCCCTTTAATCATGACCTCTTCACTCAACGCAAACGGCTAGTGACAGCAACAGCGTGCCTGGAGCCCAGACTTCCCAGCCTGCGCGGCAGCGGGTAACGCAGTGAGACTAGAGATCTGCTAACCTCAGGCCTATCTAAGCATGCAAAACTCCGATCGTTGACGTAGCAAACACCATGACATGGACGTCGATCGAACGATACCTCGCATTGCGGACTTGGAGGCGTAGGACACACGCTATGTCGAGGCAGCTGGATGTGTATAAGAACACCTAGGTTCGCCCTTTCATATCCATCATCCAACTCAACAACTCAGCCATCTTCTCAACTTCCACAACACACTTCCAATCAACCCTTTCCCACAAATCCATCAACATGTCTGCCAACCCAGGAAACGTCGTCGGAGGCCACAAGGCCAACCTCAACAACCCCAGTACGTACTCCACTTCCTCTGTTTGAAGTTCAAAACTGACATACTCCAGACACTTCCGACGAGTCCAAGCAGCACTCCAAGGAGGTGCTTCAGGACATCGAGAACGGTGGTGACGCCAACGCTGTCTCCTCCTCCGGTGGTGACAAGAACCCCAACAACGTCGCCGGTGGCCTCAAGGCTACCCTGAACAACCCCAACACCTCTGACGAGGCCAAGCAGAGCGCTAAGGAGAGGCTTGGCCAGGAGTAAGCAGCTATGAAGTTATGATAGAGGCCTTGACGCCTAAAGGCGGATCGAAGAGGAGGGAGGCTTTAAGCCTAGACTTGCGACTCTGATCGTGTAGCTTTATCCATGAATGATACCATCAACACCATCTTGTTCACCTGCATCTGGTCGTGGTAAACCCCTAATTTGCAGCCCTTGCCCGCCCCAGCCGCAATGTGACCATGCATGAATCTGCTCAATACACCAACTGTAGAGCTTTAGTAGGCTTTCTTCCACGAGTTCAACGGAAGAGAGCCAACTAAAGCTCTACAATTCGTGTATTTAGCAAATTCATGCGGCCATGTATAGAACCACTTCAGACCCTGCTAGCCCTGCCTACTCTTGCTCCTTCTTCAGCAGCCCCATCACGACCTCGACCACCCTCCTGAACCCCTCCATCTCTTCCTCGACTGTCCCTCCCATACCCGCACTCGCGAAGCTTGAAGAGTTGCCCACATATACCGGCTTTCCCGTCTTGCGTGCGAGGACCTTGGATAATCGAGTCGCGAAATCTAGTGTTCCGCCGTGGGTGTAGAGGGGTGTGCTGAGGGTTTCGGCTGGTTTGGCTCTCTGCGAACACGCGTTAGCACATGCACTTGTGGGGGGTGAGCACAGTATGTGAGATGACTTACATTTGGCATCGCGTATACGAAGGAGCCGAGTGGTGCAGAGGACGCGGATTCGGCAGTCGCGGTAGTGAGGAAGAGCAGTATGTTTGGGCCATTGTTGGTGAGCTGAAGGTGGATGTTCGTGTGTGGCGCCTTTGGAAGCGGGAACGAGACTTCTATAGGCGCGGGCGACGCGTTGGTATCCGTGGTCGAAGCAGCCATTGCGGGTGTTGGCTGGGAGCGTGGAGAGGGAAGTTGCGATGATGGCCGGAGGCAGGTGGGGCAACATCGCGAACCTCACCCGCGAGATTGTCCCCGCAACAAGAAACAATAAGACAGCAGCCTAATCGCGTTGCATGTCACTACGTGTACCTATAGAACTCCAAGATTAAGATACGAACAACGACATCTGTTTCCACTTCATATCACCGGTACCAAACAAAATTCTCGAAGAAGATCAGGCTATTGTGCGAAAGAGTCGAAACAGGAAAAGAGCTGCAGATTCAGGGGAGTTACTTTACAATCGTTGATTTGAACAAACCATGGAAGCCGAGATGCAAGAGCCCTACGACCCGTCCAACGACCCAGAGGAACAAAAGCTCATTATCTCAGTCCTAGACTCCTTCCGGTACACACCCACGTGCCTCACCAACACAAGCCAAAAGCAAAAGTACTGATATTGCAACAGCTCATACCGCCGCCTCGCTCACTACAACGGAACACATCTCCGCCGACGCGCCTTCTACTCCCTACCCCAAGCCCACTGGACACTGCTATCGCGCCCACCCTTCTCTATCCTATCAACGCTCTCCCAAGTAGACGACTTAATCGACAGCAATGCCGAACTCGCTGAAGCCATCTTTGTAGCAGGTTTCAAAGCCTTCTTAGCACCGACCCTGGATAGTGAATGGGTCGCTTCGATAGTCCCCGAGAAGTATGCACACGACGAGTACAAGATCTTCAACATCGTCATGGACGAGCTAGGAGCAAAGACCAGCCAAGGCGACGCGGAAAAAGCGCGAAGTTGCGTCAACCAGTTCTGGAGAGAATGGAGTCAAGAGGGGGCAGTGGAGAGGACCAAGTGCTTCGATCCTGTTGTAGCGGCGCTGGAGCAAGAGTTCGCGTCACGCACTGGAACAACTTCAGATTCAGATCGCGCGAACCTCAAAGTTTCGGTCCCAGGTGTTGGATTGGGCCGTTTGGTCTTCGATATCTGCAGTGCTGGGTTCAGCGTTGAGGGGAACGAGATCTCGTACCATATGCTCATGGCGAGCGCGTTGGTTCTGAACGAGACGAAGGGAGCTGGACAGTTCAAGATTGCTCCTTGGGCGCTGAATAGCTCGAATCACGTTTCTCGGGAAGACCAACTGAGAACGGTCACAGTGCCGGATGTACATCCAGCAACCGAGCTGGCGAAAGAGGGAACTTCGAAAGTGCCGGCAAGTGAGCGGATGAGTATGTCAACGGGCGACTTTTGCGTCGTGTATGGCCGGGAAGACTACGCGGGAGAATTCGATGCTGTAGCGACCGTTTTCTTTATTGACACTGCACCGAACATTATCCGCTACATCGAGGCTGTTCACAACTGCCTAAAGTCCGGTGGTCTCTGGATCAACCTTGGTCCTCTGCTGTGGCATGCGCCACCACGGAGAGACGATGGTGAAGACGAGGCAGCAGAGGATGAAAGGAGAAGAGCCGATGTTGATGCAGGAATTGGCGATCCAGGTTCAGTGGAACTCACAAACGAGGAGGTGGTAGCACTGGTCGAACACTTTGGTTTTGTGATGGAGAAGCAAGAGCATGGGACAATTGAAACGGGGTATATTTCCAACACGCGCAGTATGCTGCAGTCTACTTATCGTCCATCTTTCTGGATAGCAAGGAAGAAGTAATGAAACACCTGCACACGTATATCACGGAAAGCTCACAGTACTGTTCCACTCGAGCTCCTCATCGTCACGATATCACCGATGTTGATGTCTTTTGGGCAGAGACAGCTTTAGTTGTAGTGATTGTATTGTAAATTGATCGTTCACGAGAAATGGCAAAGTAAAGCATGAAGAAGGGGAGAACCTGCTGCCTAAGCCTCGAAACCAAAGCAAGAGCGAATATGGTATCATGCAACAAATATACAAAGAAATGCAAACGAGAAACCAATTCGTACGCTCAGTTGGAAAAACTTCTGACAGGTGTATAATGTGACAGAAGGTCAGAGACTGGCATGACAAGCCTACGAAGGGGGCAACAGAACTCAGGCGACCATGGTGGGACCTTTGCCTTCAGACCCACCCAACCGCGCATTGGCATGTGCAAGGCTAGACTGTGCAGCTTCTTGGAGCTGCGTCTCTACATTCCTTTCCCGCTCCCGCTCGTGGGGGGTATTGCGGCCCGATGGTACCCTTGCATCGTGTGAACCATCGCGCTGCTGTGGGGGTGGTTGCGAATGCTGGTCTGACGGATGATGGACTTGCTGATGCTGCGGAGTGTGCTGACCGTTACCGTGCGGCATGTGTGATGGCGTAAGCCCATGATGCGAAGGACTCATCATTGCAGCGGGACTCGCCGTGCTCGCGCGGTCGCCACTCTCGTGGTCACTAGTCTCACTCTGGCCATTGCTGGTGGTGCCAGGTGGGTACGTGTATCCGCCGCGCAACTCTCCTTCTTTGACCTCTTTCCACGAGCATTTGGCATGTTTCTTCGTACAGCCAACACATGCCGTGAGATTCTTCAGACAGTCCATGTGTAATCTCCGGCAGCGATCACACGGTGGTATTATGCGTTCACCCTTGGCCAATCCTTCCATCCTGTGTACCATCTCGACCTTAAAAGGGCCCCCATCGTCCTTTTCGGGTTGTTGACTGGCGCGTTGACTTGAGGCGGGAAGTAGGTTGGATGGAGTGTTTGGTATCGGCACGGGCGAGTTCATCATGGAATGCAGCTCAGACTCATTGAGGGGCTGCGATGGTCTTGCAATGTGCTGCAGGGACCCCTGAGGGCCATCCGCGGGCTTGGGAACAGCCCTTGTGGGGATCGCTGCCGGGGTAGAGGGGTGAGAGTTGGTATGGCTGCCTATGGACGGCCTTCGCACATCGGCTGTGCTACTGGGCGGCTGCGAGGACGAACTCCGACCATTTGTGGTGTGAAACTTGGCTAGCAATTCATGCCGGGTAGATGATGAAGTGCCGTGGCCGCGGCTATGACCGTGGCTGTGACCGTGGCCATTGGCGTCATGATGTTGACGCGCATTGACTGCGACGAAACCACCGCCGCCGCCAGGAGATGTCTGGGAAGCCTGAGCGTGCGGTTGGCCGTGCGGCTGGCCGTACCCTGAGCTCGGGGCGCTCGAGCTGCCACCATTCATAAGGGCGACATTCGAAGGGCTTGTGGGCCGGGGAATGGTAGGAGCTGGGCTCGCGGTCGCTCGTCGATCGAGGATAGCCTGCTTGCGGCCCTTTAGTCTGTGGTTGAGCTGCCGAGTGCGGGCAGCGACTATGCGATGTTAGCCAGTGTCTACGTTGGTTAGTGATGGTCGGTCAGACTCACCCTGATCGGCAAGTGAGCATATCTGACTGAGATTCTTCTCCAGTATCTCCATTGTGCCCAGCTCCTTCTCCTCGTCTTCGATGATGGGCTGGGGTGGGATCATCTTCTGCGGGATGCCAGACGATATCAAGACGAAATCCTCCTCTGAGATCTGGACCCGGCACTGCTTCGTGTAGAACTGGCAGACGCGCACGCCTTCGCTCATCTGATCCAGCTGGAACTGCTCGGGCTTGTTGCGCGCAAACTCGACCACGTCCAGCCAAGTGACAGTGGTCCCATCCTTTCCGTGACTCTTGAGCACGCGCGGTGGTCCGTCGAACAGCCGCTCGAATCGCTTGATCAGGATGGGTCCCAGTGGTCTTGCGCCCAGGTTGCAGGCCATGCTCTCATGGCGATCGAGCACGCCCTGGTAGTCGCTGAGGACTGAGAGAATGTTGGGTAGGGTGTCATCGTTCGTGATCAGCGGCAGGTCCTTCTCGAGGTGTCGTGCGAGATAGTTGATCTGGAGGTGGTTGTGGGTCTTAGCGGCTTTGGGGACAGGCGCGGCCGCAGCCAGGTGCATCTCGTGCGAGGGACTGCGTTTGCGCTTGAGGTCGGCGGGCAGAGGCGGCGCATGGTGTTGCGGCGGATGCGACGACATGGTGCGCTCAGCCGCAGCGTGCGAGTCGGCGGTGGCCATACCTTGGCTTGGGTGGGAGGGATACCAGGTTGATGAGTGCTGCGAGGGCGGAGTGGACGGATGGCAGAGATTCGAGGGTGGAGCGGAGGACGCTAGGCGAGGAAGTGGACAGCTCACAGCTCAGCACACTGCAGGCGCTCGCGTCTAGTCGCGAAGGCCCGAATTACAGGACAAGATACATCACGCAGAGAGAATCGCAGCGAGAGATGCGAGGGCGCGGGTGGAAAGCCAAACGGCTGCTCGGTGGCTGAAGTGCTCCGAACGGAAGGCAGAGGGGCGGACAAGGGAAGGCACGCAGCGCACCGGAAATAAGAAAGAGCTTTGCAGCGTACGCCTCCCACCCAATCAATACGCGTCTGCAGCTAGCAGCGGCCCCGGCGCCGACCTGCAATGAATGCGCATCGCTGATGATTCAGATTCTGCCGACCCGACCACGACAGCCACTGAGCGCCCTGCCACGGGCGGACAGTCACGACAGCCTATTTGCAGACGCCCGCAAGCCTGTGGCAGAAGTGTGTGAGGTGCCGTCTGAAGAAGAGGCCGGCACCGAGCACCCCGGGCTGGCGTCGTCGTCGTCTGGAGGGATGACGAAAAATGCCGCAGGCCCACGCGTCCTGGGTGAATCTAGCTGCTACGATGCAAGCGCCACAGCACGGCGGAGGTCTGGAAGCATGGCGGAAATCATGTTTCCACCCCTGCGTCGCCTGACACCAAAGCCACCGCACGTGACCGGAATGTGGGGTGGGAGGAGCCTTTCCCGGAGCGGCACAGACCACCACATCTTACTGGGCGCGGCGGCTGCACGTCACCACAAGCTTCAACATCCAAAACGCGTCTCTCCCTCTCCACGCTACTACCATGTCTGAGCGAGGCGCATTCCGGGGTCGAGGCGGAGGTCGGGGCGGCGACCGCGGGGGACGAGGTGGCGGTCGTGGCGGTGCACAAGCGGGCGGTGCAGGCGGACAGACTGAGCGCCCGAAGAAAGAGAACATCCTTGACCTGAGCAAGTACATGGACAAGCAGATCACCGTCAAGTTCAGTGGCGGACGAGAAGGTATGCAAGGCAGGACAATTGGGAAGGCGCGCTGGGAGCTAACCTCTTGCAGTCATTGGCACACTCAAAGGCTACGACCAGCTCATGAACCTTGTCCTGGATGAGGTCAAGGAGGCCCTGACTGGTATGTTCTTAAACATTGCCTTCAAATTGACAAAGCTGACTTGACCCAGACGAGGATGGCAACATCCGGTATCGCAAGCTTGGCCTTATTGTCGCGCGCGGCACTCTTCTAGTCGTCATCTCGCCCGTCGACGGAAGCGAAGAAATCCCGAACCCGTTCATACAGGAGGAGGAATGAGCGAGATATGAACAAGAGATGTTTACTTCTAGCTCCAGGCCTGGGGCGACGGGCTCTGGGCAGAGCAGCGGCGAGATTCGGGGACGTTGGACGGGCAGTGATACCCAGTACGATACCCACGAGGCAGATGCAAAACCCAATTACGACACAGAAGTGTTGAGGACACTATTACGGCTTGTCAGAGCTTCCATGCTCTTGAAGCCAACGGCCAATCAATACACAAAAGTTATGAAGTCTGGTCAAAATCATCACTTGGATGTCTGAGTTCAGTTGTGTGAGACACGAAACCGTACGGTCACATCATGACACAATGGATAGGCTCACTACAGAAGCCTCACTGACTCTGGTGTACTTGCGGCTGATCCTACCAAGTAGATTATGTCAGTGGTCGCGACAGGCGTTAACTACATCGCTTCTATCACCAACAGCTAACGTGGTCTTGTCGCAAACCCCTCTAAATCTGATCACTTACGCGATTTTCTACTGCAGCCAAGAAGTTGTTTTCGGTTCCATCAACGTCATGGTGCTAAGTGTGTGTCAGTCGATCGCAACGTCGGAATTCTCGGAATGCTGTTCCGACAGTGTTCCTTTCACTCAACACAACCCCTCACCAACCTCGACCTTTGATCATCGGCGATCACCAAGCAAAGTCTGATCGAATCGCAGGACACCGGATCAAATTGCCGACGTCAGGTACCCGCTCTTCTCAGCAGAGCCCATTACCACAGACGGCTGAACTAGCGCAAGTCGGCATGACGTCGAGTTGATGTCAAAGGTGGTGACGCTATCATATGGGATTATAGAAAGCCCATGGTGAAAGTTTACTTCACATAGCACACGACACTCATCTTCCTACCCAACAACCTTTACATTTGCCCATCCACTACGTTACATTGCAAAGCTCCCGATTACATCAAATACATATCGCAAACATGAGCCAGAACCAGAACCCCGACGCTGTCAGCGACGGCCGCCAATTCGCTGGACACGTCGCGCCCAGTGAGCCCCTCATGAAAGGTGGTGTAAGTACATGCAGACCTTTCTCGATTTCGTCACAGATTCTTGCTTGATCGTCTTCTGAGTTCATTGGAGCCTCCGTCAACACTACCAAGCTCCAAAACACATCATCGTCGAACCCGACTAACAAACCTAGCACCAACCCGGAAAGCTCGTCGGCAACGACGCCGTCCCCGAGTTCAACGCACAAGTCCTCCCCGCTGGCACCGCGCCAGCATCCAAGACCTTCCAGCCCAACCCCGACCTAAACAACCAAAAGATGTACCACCAAGCCTCCGACACCCTCCAAGGCGCCACTTCAGGTGACGTCCACACTGGTCTCGGCCACCCAGGCCAAGGTCAAACATCCCAAGAGCTCCATGATGGTTCCAGCAAGGGCCAGGGTTTAACCGGCCTGGCTAGCGGCGTAAAGGACCAGACTACTGGTGGTGATATCAGGGATCTGAAGGATGACCCCGCGCATGCTGCTCAGAGGAATCTTGATGATGTGCCTACTGGTCAGAGGGGTAACGTTGGTGGGCCTCCTGCTGAGGAGAGGGAGCCTTCATCTGCTTAGATACATTTCTTCACGAAGGATGATTGTATGAGCG
>Ga0265797_10008815_pt1 | contig 13305 bp, 14 predicted proteins | sample P2T30metagenome_FD_192433 | JGI IMG/M metagenome (GOLD analysis project Ga0265797, IMG submission 192433) | Plant litter microbial communities from East Loma Ridge, Irvine, California - P2 T30 | ecosystem: Environmental > Terrestrial > Plant litter > Unclassified | place: USA: California... | reverse complement strand
GAAGACTATCACAGGAAAACTTATCGGTCAGTTCAGTCCTCTTTCATCCATCTAGAGCCATACCATATAGCTGAAACCAGTTAAGCATTCTGTCATGCGAAACAACTCCCTGCTCCCAAATTCGGCACTTGCGTTGTGAACGGTCAGGTCTGCGGGCATCTCCAAGTAGGTGCATTAGGAATGACAGAGTGAGTACAGCCTGTTGCGCTTCATGTGCTTCACTGAAGATATAGCTCAAAGCCGTTGGGCGGTGATAGTGATGGTCGATGTGATCATGAGATTTTCGCCTTCTGGACTAAATACGCCGGAGCCATCCTCGAGCTCGTTGGACAGGTAGCTGGTGTTGAGCAAGTATGATCGTCAAGAGCTGTATATGAGTCTACCTGATATCGTCTCGTAGTGTTGTAGTATAGGTCCCATCCATAAGAATGCGTAATGATGCACCGAATAGAAGTCCAAACATCTCATAGGAAGGGGGAGGTGTGGAGGTGAATCAAGATTTATTGATTCCTCGGCCCACTTTCACTTATTGCACTACCATATTTCTGTCTTTCCTCAATCAAAGTCCAGCCAAGATCGTCAGTTTACTATCAAGATGGTCTTGTTCTTCACTTCGAAAGGTAAATACTATCACTCAACGCCTCCTGGGCGAAAGGCATTATATTGTAGTTCTGACGAAATAGCCGTCAATCCATCCGTTACTATATACATGTAAGTCCCCCTCATTCCAGTCACTACCACAGGGACTGATGGTATAGGGGGAAAGATAAAGTTGAAAGTATGTCCACGATATCAAGCTCTCAGGTCTCCAAATCCTAAGCGTGCTGGAGAGGGGCAGAATAAGCAGTAGAGACTGACGGGTTAGATGAGGAATTATTGAAATATGGATTACCGACCGATATCTGGTTTCACGTTGAGTATGTCTTTCATTCCCTCTCTAATCTACCACCCTCATCCTCCCTGACCTCTTCTCCATCTAATATCCTTTCGAATCTCTAGGTCGGAAACTGATATAATAGTAAATTATCATCAGCACACGTCTACCTACGTCAACCTGATTCACAACCTCATGGAGAATGGGATTCACTCCCTAAAGCCTTAGTTGACGATGCTGCGCAGTTAGTCAAGGCTAATAGTATTGAAGGTATGTCCATTCTTCAAGTTGACCCATACAGACTGATACTGATGATAGGTAATAAGAAAGATAATATAACTGTGCGTTGATGGAGTGGGGCTGGACGAGTAGCTGATTTCAAGATCATCTATACCCCATTTACGAATCTCAAAGTATGTCCACGCCCTAATAATTCCTGGACAGATCTACGGCTCTGGGAGGGAGATTTAGTACGATACTGATAAGCAGAAATCAGGGGATATGGCAGTAGGCCAAGTTTCTTTCCATAATGACAAAAAAGTCAAGCGAGGTAAGTCTCCTCTAGTCCATCCGTACCATGATTCTCATCCTTCTCTGCGTCAGCGTACATAGATGACAGAGCTAACAATAGTCCACGTTCAAAGTCGAGATAATGCGATTGTGAATCGCCTGAATAAGACTAAAATTGAAAAAGAGGTGGATCATGAGTCTGATCGTCAAGATAGATTACGGTTGGAAGGTAGGAAGAAGAAGGTTGAAGTTCTAGAGCGGGTATGTCGCGTTCTCTCCCCTTGCCTCGAATCTCCTTACTTCCCCTTCCCCACTCCTTGGCTCCCACTCTTTCAATTCGTCGCACACGCTACCCTCCTCACCGATACAACCCCATCTCAGCAGGCCTCCCGAGATTGAGACAAAAACAAGTAAAGATATCATATGAACTGACATCGTAGCAAAAGAAGGAAGAGGAACAACGTAAACTCTGGGAAGAGGAGAAGAAAGCTAAAACCTACGATGGAATGTTTACAGAAGATCACTTTGCTGAGAAACAAGATTGGAGTGATGATGATTTCATGTGATCTCCTTTCGCCTTGATGGAGAGAGCTCCGAAGAGGAAAGCCCATCGTTGAGCTGAGTGGAATAACGAGTCGAAATGATAACGATAACGACCATGCTCCAGCACCACCCACGATCACTTTTCGGAGGACTGGATTCGCCAGCAGAGATCAGCGGTGCTCTGGTACCGACCGCAAGCACATCTACACCGGTCGATATGTACCCTTAGTCCTAATCATATTTGCATGCATCATGCGTTCTTGCCATCAGACTTAGACGACAACGGTACCAAAAGCGGCCTCCTTCCACCTTCAAACCCCTATAGTGTCAACAATCCTTTGATACCAATGCCGCAAGTAGCCTTACCCCTTCTTGTCCAATTGTTCCTTTCTTATTCCTAACTTGCGCATGTACGTGTATAAAGAACAAGTTATCTAGCTGTTTATATACCGCCTAGATTAGATAATTGTCGCTATTACGATACGATACGATTACAGTAGACGCGTAAGGTTGAAACGCGTCGGACATGAGCGTTGAACCTTGATCCACCTAAGTCACTATACCATACCATACCTTCATCATCAATCGTACATCTCCTTCCCTCCAGGAGTAACGCGGAACCTCGCTGCTCACTTCCAGCTGCCAGTCTCGCAGTCTGAGCACACAGCAAGATAGGCAAGATGGCAGGTCCGACTCCGCCGACTGGGACCGCGGCGCAGCTCCACCTTGACGACCAGGCCACTGTCAAGACCACCGACGCTTCATCTTCATCAACGAACTCATCCCCCTCGATGCTCCCTTATCTACGCGATTCCAGTCCATCCCCTCAAACCATATCGGCTCCATCTACTAGTGAATCTGATGCTCGAGTCCCGGGTCCAAGAGCAGGTCCATCATTATTATCACTCTCGACTGCTGGTCCTTCTACTTCAACCGCCGCCTCGACCTCGCCTTTATCTGCTTCATCGACGACTTCTACTTCGAGCAAGAGTAAAAAGAGACCTAAGCCTTTGATACTTGGAAGACAGGAGATTGGACAGGATGAAGAACTTAGTGCTCAATTGCAAACTGATGGGAGGTGGAGTGCTAGATCTGGAATTGAGGTTGTTACACCTCGTGAGTCCGTTGAGCAACGAGATACCAACCTTGTACATACGTACGATGTGGGCTGATATCAGCAACCCCCGACGAAATGTCAAAGCAGATATCCGAGTTGTCGATCTTGAGACCAGACGTTGATGCGAATCTAAGTCAACGACCATTGGATATATCACCTACTGTATCCAATTATGCCTCTTCCGAGAATTCACCATCAATAGCTCCAACAATACCAGACAGTGATCAAATATCCATCACCGACTTGAAAGAGGGAACATTCATAATCGATACCCGTCCACTTGGGGCTTACCTTACTTCCCACCTCCCTCGGTCCGTCAATATCAATATCCCAACCCTTATCTACAAACGTCTAAAACGATCCCGTGGGGTAGGGGCAACACCAGAGACGTTAGGGAGTTATATAACTACGAGTAGTGGGAAGGAGATATGGGCGGAAATCACGGATGATTGTGATCAGGATGTGGTTATAGTGGCTGCTGGGGAGGAAGATGAAGCTGCTTTGGTGTACAAGGGGATCATGGACCGAATTGCGCCTCCTGAGAGAGTCAAAGTGCTAAGAGGGGGTTGGGGAGCTGTACTGTCTTCCAATCATGTCTCGACTCTGATTTCAGGCGATGGCTCTTCAGCCTCAGCCGCTTCGACATCAGGCTCGACGTCGACATCTCCATCCAAATCCAAACCTAAACCCTTTACAGGTCCAATACCAACATTTAATATCGCCCCTCCGCCCATTCCCGACTCTCAACCTCAGATGTTGTCCCAAAAGCAATCGATGCCATCCCTTCGAGCAGGCATAAAACGATCAAATGTCCCCTCGCTGTCGATCCAAGTCGATCCACGTCGTCCGGGAAGACTTCAACAAGCTCCCCGTTCCGCATCGCCTAGTACTGGGGGCAAATTCCCAAATCTTCATCTGGACATTGCAGCTGCTAAAGGTGCCGGTCCCTCGAATGGACCCAGATCTCCAAGCAGGTCACCCATCAGAGGATCGTTTCAACAAGCTTGTCTTGAACAATCGAAATTACCTCCTTCAGCTTCTTCATTTGCCGATATCACTTTACCGACCCCTGGGTCTGTATGGCCACAACGAGCTACATCGCCAGGTGATGTGCAAAGTTTCGGAGGACCATCACGTACTGGCCCAGCCCGTAATGCTGTGGCGCCATTCATCGTCTCGACAATCTTGCCTTCTTTCCTTTACCTTGGTCCAGAGATCAGTTCAAAAGAGGAAGTTGAGGAATTGAAAAGATTAGGAATTAGACGAATACTGAATGTTGCTATGGAATGTGAGGATAATCAGGGATTAGGTCTAGTTGGCGAATTTGAGAAATATCACAAGATCCCAATGAGGGATATTGTTGAAGAGACTGGAGTCAACAAGTATATGCGTGAAGCCTGTGATTATCTGAGTATGTCTTTCCTTATACCGTTTAGTATGAGCAATAGGAAGGCTGACTGCCAGATGACGCACGATTGCATTCGGCGCCAGTATACGTTCATTGCAAAGCTGGGAAATCACGCTCTGTCACTGTCGTTCTCGCCTACCTGATCCATGCCAACGCTTGGACACTCAAAACCGCCTATGCATATGTCGCTGAACATCGAAAAGGAATATCGCCTAATATCGGATTCGTGGCTGAATTAATGCAATTCGAAGAAACGGAACTGGGCCTTAAACAATCAGCAGGTGTCAATGGCGATATCCCACAACCGAAAGATAATTCCGTCGGCAACCAGAAGGGAGAAGAAGAAGTAACAGGAACAGGGAAAGAACCTAGTCCTAGGAAACAAAAAGCGAAATATTCGAGAGAGAGTTTACCTCCAGCATGGGCTATTGGATCTGCTTCTATGGGGAACGCTTCTGTTCCAAGATTACTTGTCAATAATAGTGATGTTAGTCCTACCGAGGGTGGACCTAGAAGGGGGTCTCAGGCCCAAGGGGAAATGGTTGAAAGAGGCAAAGATCGGAAAGTATCTGATGAGCGGGAAGTCAGAAAAGATGGGCATTGGGTCCAGCAACGAAGGTGAGTCATAGCTCTGGCTTCTACCAGCTTGATATCCGGAGGTCGCCTAGCAATGACAGGAGGCTAACCCACTAGGGCACCGGTTGACCGGATGACATTACAACCTGGAAGAAGAGCTTCAAAGGCCGGATTGGAATCGCGGCAATCGAATACAAGTACACGTACAACTTCAACTGCGACTGAAAAGACTGTTCCTGCGCTTGACTCGGAACTGGATAAAGATGCGGAAATCTCGGCGAACGATAGGCCGGAAAGTTCCCTAAGCGCGATATAACATTCAGCATCACGATCAGAGAGACTTGGATTAGGTTTCCTGTATCATATCCCAGTTGTAGGCACACGGCGTTTGCTTGTCCTCCAGTTGATGGGGAAGTCTAGTTGCCTGTTTTGTAGCTGTAAATGTAGCTCATGTCATCCATACCTCTATGACAGTCGTCGAAACTTAAATCGCGCTATCCTTGCATATCCCTCCTGCGAGTGCCTTCGATAAGGTTCGGATCCGCAAGAAATGCCCCCGCTCCACGCGCCTATGCCTTGTGTGATGTGGCGCAGAAAGAGAACCAATCCCAATCAATTAATAATAAGCTTAATCGCTCCACACTTTTCCCTGACCTATCGGATCTATTTCCGCCAATCTTTATCCGCAGATCGCAATGTGTTCCCGCAGAGCGAGAGCAAGCAGAGCAAGCAGAGGATTCTGTTATCCGGATGCAGTTGATGACTGGTAACTCAGGGTAAACATTCAATTAGCCGAGGGTTTCTATTGTGTTTTGTCAAGTGATTAGTCACCCTTTTTTCCTGTTTGAACCCTAGATAGTGAAACTAAAACTTCCTCCGTCGATCTCTGTGATCTTCTGCTCATCCCCCTAATTTCTATCCTGCATTCACTCACCCCCACTTGAAATCCACTAGTCGATCATTCCCCTTGCTACGGTGCGGGAGAATCTCGTTCCTTGTCACAGTGTACCAAGTTGGGCAACTCTAATTCACTCGGTTCGGATTCTGCGCAGTACCACCCATTACACCCACTCAACCCCCCTACTTCAGTCTGCTCCGGATTATACGGATGACGATCAGATCTACCTACCCGGTACCGGTACCGGCTTCGACTCTTCCCTTCCCTTTCCACTAGACTCGATGACTGTCGGTACCTAGGTACCATCCGCAGTTGGGGGAATCAATGCCTTCCTTCTCAAACCTACCTCGTGCCTCTCTGTTTACTAGTCGTCTTTGAAGATGCAGGTACGACCGAGTTTTCCGTCGTTGCTGTAGGTGCCTGGTTGGGTCGCTGCGTGTTTCGGGAGAGAAAGGGAAAAGGTGCTGCGTATTCGGTGGGCAAAAGGATTGATCATTGTAATAAATGTACGTGACCAAGAACTTGGTACGACTTTCACTCTCATCTTTATTTCATCGAGTCTAACTCTATCAGTCCGTCTTTTCTCTTTCATTTATCGGATCCTCTTCATCGATCATCGGAAGCGAATCGTATATATACACGCACACGACCACGCCCCTTTGAACCTTGTTTATTGTCGATCACATTCGCCTCTTCAGACATTATCGGATTGAAACACCTCAAGCACCTTCAGCGAGCTACCGAGACACCGAGACACCGATCACCGAACATCGGTCAATCCACCTCCCATTGTCGCATAACCGATTTCTGTGCCATTCAAGGAGGATTTCACGAAAGGAGGTACATAGTCAATCAGGAGGAAATTAAGTGATTAAAACCAGTGAGTAGCCGGTGCTCATGTCGCGTCTCAAGAATGGAGGCTGATGATCCTTTCAGATACTCGGTCTAGCTATACATCTTATCCGTTGTCCTCATATGAGTTTAAGTGGCCTGTGAGGTCCATCTATCTTCGGCCACCATAGCAAAAAAAAACATCACTTCGGTTCCAGGATTGAGATAAATAGACCGCCAATATCGAACCCGGATCGAACTGTAATGTTGTCGAGACAATCGAGTAATATACGAGCTTGATATCCAGCAAAACTATAGACTACATACGTTTCCAAGACGAATGAACTCCGAGGTTAATATATTTACCGAACTTCCCACTCAACCCCAAACCGATCGTGAACGCCCCCTTCCACCTGCTGCGACAATGCGCCAATCCTCACCACTTAACGGAGTAGTACTCCCACCGCCCTTACCCCATTCTCAATCTCAATCACCACGACAATCTCTAACTCTACCGCCTTTATCGATGCTCTCTCCAATGAACAATTCTTCCTCGAAAATCAATAACCTCATCCACCCGGAGAAACGAGGTGAATCCTCAATGACAAATTCGATGTCGACTGATTCGCCATATAGGAGGGATAGTCAATTATCGCCACGAGCGAAAGCTAGGAGACAGAGTATGGAAGCTCCTAGAGCTGGATTCCCATTTGAGACTATTGAAGAACATTCTATCCTTCATGATCATGATGGGTATCCTTATCAAGGACAAGGACAAGGACAAAGTCATGGTCAAAGGAGACCACGTCGATCTATGCCGAATAGTGCTGCCGCCGAAAGGCCTTATGTGTGAGTTTCAGACTTGGACAGTAGCATTAGGAGACAAAGCTGATGATAGCCAACATCCTCCATACTATGCTCAAGAGCCAGGGCCATCGTCATTACCTTTACCTCCAATTCCACGCTTCCCGATGTCAGGACCTAATACCGAGTGGTCATCGCAACGGCCCAGTCGACCTTCTGTCGAAGTGAACCCCAGGCCGAGATTGTCAATGACCAATCCCACTCCTCCTATGCACAGTGGACCGTGGTTTACTATCGATGAGACTCCTCAGAGGAATCAGGTGGGGTGGTCGCAAGGTCAGATTGATATTTACAATGCTGGATGGGGGGATGCTTTGAGAGCTGTAGAAGCTGGAACAATGGGAATAGGGGGTCAACAATGTACGTTATCTTTGTTTTGTCATATGAGTTCCGGGTCAGTGAGCTGATGATCAGATTCCAGACCACAGTTGTTAGTAAGGGAGATGACCCGTCCGATACAACCTCCTCCATTACGCCAATCATCTTCGTCCGATCCTGGACCACCAAACTATCCAGTGTACGACCAGCATCCACGTTCTAATTCATTTGGATCCACATACCAATCTCCCCTAACTCATCGTCATCACCCTTACTCCCACCCTCAAAGGCCTTCGACATCAACATCGACTTCAATTTCAATATCAACACCATATCAAACATATCCCCACCCACCCGTAGAACGTCATTCTTACTCCTCCACTTCGACTTCACAATCATCCCCTACCTCGCCTAGGGAAGGTAAAAATAATAGACAAGCTATATCATGTTTCCCATGTCGAGGTCGGAAACTTAAGTGCAATGGTCAGAAACCTTGTGCGCAATGTTCAAGAAGAGGTGGGGAGGATGAATGTCAATATGCGGCTACTATCAAGAGAAGGGGAAAGGGGAGGAAGAAGAGTAAATCTGATGATGAGGATGATGAGGGCAGTATGAGGAGTGGAAGTAGGGATGGGACTGAGGTCCCTAATGAAGAGAGGATGGAGTAGATTTACAATTACAGTAGAATTCGGGGTGATTGATAATGGACAATTGGACTGGACAATACTTTGTAGCTTTTCGTATATGTATCAACATTCTGTTTCGAAACATAAATGGCCAATTGAGGCGGGCACGATTACTGATGTTACGAGGAAGATAAGACTTCTTACAACGGTTGGTTCGGGGAGAAAGGAAGTTGTCGGGCAGGCGCAGAAACGGCTTTGGGCGACTCCGGTGAGGTCGCGTAAGCTTCTCGCATGGCGGTCTGGGGGATCTACAGCTGTTTATGATCACCTCATCAAGATGAGTATATATACACTTCGGGCCTGATCCCGTTCATCTAGTCGTTGACCTTCATTTGTCATCACTAGTTCAGGACTCTCGTCTTCGTGTTCTTTGCATTCCATTGTTCTGTCCACGACTAGTTCAGCTTGACACTGACCGTGGGAATGTGGAGTAGAGAGGTACACAGCCGTGTGTCTTGGAACGGCGAAACAGGAAAAGCGGACGGAATGCATAAAGCGCAATGATCCTACATTAAGTGTTTAGAGCAAGATACCAAGACTACCTAACAAGCACAGAGAGATGAGACTTAGACCCTGTTGTTGACAACAGGGACGTCAGAACCATCAACGTGTCCAGCTCCAGCCTTCTCGCCGTGATGCTCCAAAGCCTTGTCTCCTTCAGGGGCCATTCCCATCTCGGAAGCGAAAGTCGAGTGAGGCTTCCAAGCGGCAGAGTGTCGAGGAGACTGGGTCTCTTCCATCATTCGGTCGACTTGCTCAAGGGTCAAACCCTTGGTCTCCCAGATAAGGAAGTAACTGTTGAAGTCAGTTTCTTATTTCCTATTGTATGGGAATAGGCTTACGCGTAGAACATGCAGAGAACACAGGTGGCACCCCAAAGGAAGAAGACCTTTGAGCCGAGGTTCTGGATCATCAGCATGTTACATTTGTGAGGGAAGAGAAGAGGGACATACGGCCTGATCGGTACCAACGAGGTAAGGGGTGATGACGGTCAAGATACAGTTCCAAAGCCAGTTCGAAGCGGTAGATAATCCAACACCTCGAGATCGGATAGGAATAGGGAAGATTTCACCGATAACGACCCAAGCTCCTGGACCCCAAGTGGAAGCAAAGAAGAAGATGTAGATACAGATGAGGGAGATCTGAGCCTTGACAGCGGCAGGGGATCCGTCGGTAACACCGATGATGGCGCAAATGAATTCACAAACGAACATACCGACTGTCTGTTAGTTGTGGCTCCTCACTGCCTTAAAAAGAGAACTTACTAGCTCCGTAGATGAGCAAAGGTCGTCGACCGAATTTCTCGATGGTGTAGAAAGAGATGGGGGTGGAGCAGACGTTGACGAGGGTAGTGATGAGCGAGATCAAGAAAGGGTTGTTGATTGTGCCGAGACCCTGGAAGAAAGAAGTACCGAAGTAGAAGATGAAGTTGACACCGGTGAGTTGTTGCATCATCTAGAAGAGCGTTAGCTATGACCATTGCCTGGAACCTGTCCTGTTACTCACCTGGATAGAGGTACCGAGGATAGTCTTTCGCAAGTTGGAAGCTGGGTTCCTTAGAGATCCAGAGAAACAAGCCATCCAAGAAGCAAAGTAACCACCGGTAGGCATGAGCTCAGTCTCGTATTCGTGGTTAGCGACAATCTCGGCGAGTTCCTGCTGGATGTAGTTGGAGTCGGCAGGTTGTCCTCGGATCCTGGCGAGAGCCATGGCAGCCTCGTCGACTCGGCCCTTCTTGACGAACCAACGGGGAGACTCGGGGAGGAAGAAGAGTCCAACAGCGAGGATCAATCTGATTGTCAGCTACAAGCAGTTTCGAAGTGAGGGGGAAGACTTACGCCCATAGGAATTGAACACCGATGGGGATCCTGTAAGATCCAGTGTCGGGCCTGTCCTGGGTGGCGTAGACTACGCAAGATGCGAGGAGTAGACCGATGGTGATGCAGAATTGGTAACCAGAGACAATAGCTCCTCGGACCTTCCTGGGTGCGACCTCGGACATGTAGAGAATGATGATGGCGGAAACGAATCCGACTCCGACACCAGAGATCAATCGACCAGCAACAATCTAGCTTGTCAGTCCGATTCATTGCTGCTGGATACAGAGGGTAACGCACGAGACCAAGACCGTCAGAAGAGGCGGTCTGAAGAATGTTTCCGACGGTAAAGATGGCACATCCAGAGATGATGGTCCATCGTCGACCGATCCAGTCTGCCAAATCACCAGCAATGAGAGCACCAAAGAAGGTACCGGCTGAAAGAACGGAGGTGATTAGAGATTTTTGCCAAGCGGGAAGAGTGAATTGTCCCTCGGGGGTGGTGTTGGGGTCAAGACCGGTGTGGAGAGTGATGAAGTACTTCATTCCGAGGACACCGTTCATGTAACCGGAATCGAAACTAATTCAATCAGCCTGGTTCCTAACTTCACCTTGATCTTGAAAGAATGGACATACCCGAAGAAGATACCACCGAATGATGCGAAAACACAAAGCATGTATGCCTTGAGTGTGACGGGTGCCTCGACCCTTTCTGGGCTGGATGGACCGACTGCTCCCTTCACTGTAATTGTCAGCCCAGTTCATGTTCTGAGAGTCGTGTGACCAAGCCTGAAAACCCAGAGAAAATGTTGACTCACTCGTTGTTTATTGATTGATGTAGGTGAGATACTAAAAAGTTAGTCACTCTTCGTATGATGTTCAAACAAAGCTTGAAACCTACAATAAAGTTGAGTTGATTGAGAGAGAAGAGGGGCAAGTACGCCAAACTGGGGGTTGTTTATATGCCCTCTCAAAGGCGGGGTGATCCCATATACCTCCTTGGAATTATTGACTGCCCCTCTCAGCCTCCACCCGGTTATTTGTCAATATCCCAAAATGAAACACGCCTAGACCCCGGTCCCGCCGGACCCCGACACATGACTGTCTAAATCGGGAATTATCGTCTACAGGCACAGATCATCCCAAGACATTCTTTGGTTTATTGCCAATGATTATTTGGTTTACACACTCTCTTCTTTGCCAATTTCATGTTCAACGGCCGGACCTAATGACCCTAGCGAGCTTGGCTAACCTCTAGCCGGCGGGTGGCGTTCCATTCCTGGCCTTGGTACATCAAAACAACAAACTGTGACAGCGGCAATTGTCCCTGGGCTTCAAATCCCACGATCCAGACCTGTGACGCGGTCTATTCAAGATACTTTTTGAGGGAAATCATTCAGGACTACTGGTGACCAGAATAATGGGTCGGATCGAGGCCAACCCAGCTACTCAGTATTATTAGAGCAGTGAGCAAGGTCCGGTATCCGTCATTCCCGGATTCATTCATTTCATGTCGCTAGACGCGTGGCGTCGCGTGTGTCCGCGGAACGACCATCTCCGTTCGGGTTTTTTTTTTCGTCTCTTCGGATAGAATCATTTCATAACGAGAAAGGACAGGTGGAGGTAACATGCCGAGATGGAAAGGGTCAGCAAAGATCACGAGAAGCAATCGAGTGCAATGAAAGTTCACAGAGCCCATGCGTCCAGTTTCATTTATTAGTCATATTCCCAAGCGCATGTACTTTGCGCATGTACTTGCCTTGGTCACGCGAGCTGAGAAGTGTGGGAATCTGAGCCAAGGATGCCGAGCAAGCGCAATTACCATGCGCATGTACTTCGGTCATGATCCCGCGAGAAGCAATAAATGTACGCGAGCTCAGTTATACCAAATTACTCAAGTTCTCCTCTGCCGAAGAGACGAGATCTGGAACGAGACCAGGAGCCGGAGTAATCGGCGAGAGAGGCGGTCAGACGATTGAGACGTGTGGGAATCTGGCTATATGTTGCAGGGCAAGCGCAAGTACCTTGCGCAGATATCTCGGCCAAGGCGATAATCGTAGCTTAGTCATACCAAATCCTCACGCTCGACTCTGTTGCCGAAATCTAGTTTGAAACGCAAATTACATATATTGGCAAAGAAGGCCGCGCAGAGAAGTATACCCAAAATGATAAATAGTCCTGAAACGGAATTTTCGATTGAGAACGGGAAAAGGAAACCTTAGAACTGATCATCAGTACTTTTAAATCCGTGTAATGTTGAATTGGACTTACTGTGAATGTAGTAAAGTAAGGATCTAGAACGAAAGGCCAGATGAGATGACAGACATATGTGACGAGCACCGGGACCAGAGCCTCGCTGCTGTAGACTCGATAAGTGTGAGGGACGATTGGGGTCGTCGAAATTATTACTCCAGCCTGATAACCAGTCAATCTTTCATTCCATCACGAAGGTAGGAAGACTTACGATGACAGCTACGGAAAGCAAGATTTGACCCCAGAACTGCTTGAATATCATTGGCACTTGGAGGAAGAAATTGGACTTGTGAACTTCCTTTGAAGTCGCGGTCCAGCTGACGTTGATCGAGAACAAGTGCGCCAGCAGTGAACATGCAAGTTTGAACGACATGCCGGAGAAAAAGATGACGAAGAAGGCTATTGAGATCAGTACCATCCATCACTTCATCATTCGCAAGAGCGACTTACGGATCCATTTGAATTGCTGAAGGGCAATTTTGCCTGCTCCTTCCAGCTTCAGTCGGTACCTCAGAATACAAGTAGCGATATTGTTGAGACCGGAGAAGAGGAGTAGGCAGACGAAGAAGACCTGCCATGAGGACACGTAGAATGTATCCTGGAAAGCTGA
>Ga0265797_10008814_pt1 | contig 13305 bp, 11 predicted proteins | sample P2T30metagenome_FD_192433 | JGI IMG/M metagenome (GOLD analysis project Ga0265797, IMG submission 192433) | Plant litter microbial communities from East Loma Ridge, Irvine, California - P2 T30 | ecosystem: Environmental > Terrestrial > Plant litter > Unclassified | place: USA: California... | reverse complement strand
GATGGAATGATATTAGTAACACTTCTCAGATCTCGACAGAGATAAAGTACTGACTGTGTCGTAAGTATCCCAAATTTCAGTGGCTTCTGCCGCAGTCGGTTCCTTCGAAAGACGATCTCCAAGCTGATTGATGTAGGTCAGGCAGCGCTCTGTCGCTCGCACTGCTCGCTCCACTCCCATGCCTTTTCCGGCCAGATCGTGCTCGACAGTCTCCTCGAAGTCGTAACTTTCGCCATACTGCAGTGTCCTTTTCTGGACATTGTTTTCACCATTGACCCAAGCTTCTGCAAGATCCAGTCTTATGTTGCTAGCAGGATACTGGCCTTCATCGGCAGCAGAAGCTAGGGACTCAAGGGTTCCAACGACAGACATATTTGCTTGAGAAAGAAGTATTGGTAAGGTAAAAGGGCTGTATGAGATTAAGGAATGAATCAAAAGCAACAGGCAGGCGGCCACATATACTCCTTCCGGGCCCGCCTCGAAAAGGGAACAAGGTCCCACTTATTGTGACACGCATTATCACCCCAACATACCATTCATCGCAGCGAAAATCCCACGCATAGTACCGGCATTGTGGTTTTGTAGTAGTTGCTAAGCCCATTTCTCATGTACGGAAGACTAAATTGCTATTGCAGAGAAAGTTGCATTTGCCGCATGCAGTGGATAGCGCTACTACAGCTTACAGCACCAGGTGGCTCGGATTCTGGCTGGATCCGAAGCTGTCGTTCAAGACACACTTCGAGAACAGGATGGCTAGCGCCAAGGGAGCTCTTCAGCAAGTATCCAGCCTCAGCAGGAGTAATGGCGGCGTGTCCGTCAACTTGATGCGGAAAGTGGTAATGGCTGCAGTGACCTCCGTGGCCATGTACGGATCGGAGATCTGGTGGAGGGGCCAGAAAGACCGACTGCACAAAGTGCAACTGTTGCTGAACTGCCAAGCAAGAGCCATAACAGGGCTGTTGAGATCGACCCCTCGAGCCTTCCTTCAGACAGCGTCGGGCTTACCCAACGCCCAAGATCTCCTCGACCACCGTCAGGCCAAGTTCGCGATGCGATCGCTCAGTGCGGACGGGGATCACCCCACGCACCAGCTCCTGCCCGCCAACTTCCGCTTCGGAGAGCTCCACCGTCACGAGGGTGCGACAGGTCAGCCGTCAAGCATCGGCTGGACAAGGCCAGAGAAGACACATTGATCGTTCGGGAGCAGACTGGCACAGCAGATAGTGAGGCACGTCGGCTACGACACCGAGTATGGATTCCAGCTGCCTCACAGAGCGGACTCAAGCGCAATGAAGCCATAATCCGAGACATCATAGCAGCACGCAGGCAATCATATGGCGATGCCCACCACTGGAAAGGCACCAGAGCTCCTTGTACAGCAAGATGCCACATGTTATCTACAAACCAGCACAAAGCGCGCTAGCATCTATACCAGCAAGAATCTAGATGACTGCAAGGTGATTGGCTGTTGGCTGCTTTTAACGATGACGTGCGAATAGTCAGCTCACAGATCTCACGCGATCTGCTGAATATAGCAAAATATCATCGCCGACTCGAGTGGGAACAATTGGGTCCCTCTCGATACATTCGAGTCAGGTGATACGGTGCAGGATATTCAAAGAGAGAGTCACATGCTCCTCGCCATTCTGGATCTCAATGTGTGCGCGACCGCGGCAGGTTTCAAGGAACTTGGGAATCAGAGATGCTGGGTACTCAAGTAGAGGTTAATCAAAAATTTGCAATGAGATTTTCGAGACATAGGAAGCAATGCATCAGGGCTATGAGTTCGTCGAATACGTCATGAGTCTGCTCACGTGATGATCACGCAGCTTCATGAAGTCCAAACTGCTGCGTGAATCGGGCCTAATAGATGATGACCTGGACAGACTCTAGTAGGCCGTAGTCTGCGGGAATGGCTGACACGTCTCGAGCTGACGTTCCGCTCGTAATGAGATCTCCCCAAATTGGTAGGAGTGCGTTGAACAAGGGTGTCGAGACCACTACTTCGACCACATTACTGCCCTGACGCAAGTAGTTACTGACATCTGCTCTCGCCCACGCCACATCTAGTGTTGGGAGGGGCTGACCGTTGATGAACACACGGGCGGTGTGGAAAATGGCACCCAGATCTATGACAGCGGTACAGGACGTTGAATCATCGAGGGACCAATCGAATGTCGTGGTGTAGAAGCCGCGACCAGAGACGTTGCTGAGATTTTTGTCGAGTATCCCCTGCCATGGAACAAGTGAAGGTATATGGTACGTAGTGTTATGCTTGACCGCACCATTTGAGATTTCACTGTGGTTCGCGGGCTGCGTCCAGCTCTCTAGCACCAACGTCCAATTGGTAAGGTCTAGGATCTGAGAAGGATTGTCGAGGTATACTGCACTGTGAGTGCTGGCGGAGTCCGTGCTAGGTGACATTGTCTCGCTATCGTTAGTGTGATGAACACCAATCACTACACTCTGTTTTCCAGCAAGTCGAAGAGGAATTGTGATACTGTCCGTGGTCTGCTGATAATCACGAATAGGCTTCACTTCCCCAGTCCAGGAGTCGTAGAGATAGGGAACTCCAGTAGCAGCGATTCTGATATTGCCTGCACTGACCCCGTCCCCGCGTGGCGTACTCGCAGCATCGTTGTAGACGTAGATGTAGCTGGTGGAAGCATTGAGATCCTCCCGCCACGTGGTATACCAGGTTCCGTTCGCATCGACTTCGATTCTTGGATGGATGTCCAGGGCAACAAGAGACTGCGCAAGGTTATCGTACGACACAATGTGCACGCTGTCCATGACGCACAATTCTTCCAGCGCTGACTGGCAGTCGAAGTTATCCACAGTGTTTGCGGGTGAAACGTGCGACGGAACGCCACCTGATAAAATGATTGGGAAACCGTGGCTAGCGAATGATATGAGCTTCCGAATGCCATCATTAGTCATGGAATCGTTTGCGCGGACGACAATAGCTTTGAATGCCTGAGCATCAGGGGCAAACGTTTCGTTCTGCACAAATGCAGTAGACAAGGCGAAATTGTCCGGGCTGAGATACTGGTACGTGTACCCAGCTTCGCGAAGATCCTGCGGAACGTATTTCGTCTCGATTTCGACAAAGTCAGTCGACTTGAGCCAAAAGGCTATATCCACCTTCGGCACACCCTTCTGCGATATGTACTGCATACGGGCTGTCCAGTTGATGAAATCGGAATAGTACTCCCAAGCCGGCTGGTGCCTTCCATGCATCTCGGAATAGAGGTAGAAGAATGTGGTGAAAGTGGGCCAGGTCGTGTTGGGATAGTCTCCGGAATATGGCATACCATGGAAGATAAAATTGTTCACACCGCCAGCGATAGAGCGTTGAACCTCTGCTACCAATTCTGGTATGGACTGCTGGTAAGCGGAACCGACTGAAGCACCACACTCTGATGAAATGACACGCTTTCCTGCCAGATGCGCAGGCCCAGCGAATTGTCGATATCCATCAATGTTATTCTTGAAACTCAGTGTTTCAAGCTCCGGTGCATCTACACTCGGGATGGATGCAAGCATATCCATCTGGAGGCCATACGCTACTTGCTGTGAGAATTCCAGGCCGAGAGAGTCACGACTCCAGCTATTGATCGCACCCAGATATTCTTGATTAAGCTCGGTCAACTGTGATGTGTCAGGTCGGTCAATCTCCGTATACAGACAGATAATCACTTTAGAGTACAGATTGGAAAACGTACCGTTTGCTGGTAATCACGCACATGGCTTAGGCCACCATCTGCCTCGTCTGTAACATACGGGCTGACACCAATAGGAGCACCTCCAAAATTGGCCGTCGCCTTAGTACCATACAGTATGGGAAGGTATTTAGCCATGCTATACCCTCGCCGCGAAAGAAACCTGTCGAGTAACTCCGGTGTCCAGATGAAGTACACAGCTTGTTGGAACTCGAGACTATCTTCGAACATATAATTTCCAGCACTCTTCAGCAGATCCCGAGTGACGCTACCATTCAGAAGGTGTGTTTCCCAGAAATCAATCGTCACTTGGGCGCCTCGTGGCGAGAAATGATCCACGACCCATGACCCATTCTCTATGAAAGTAGTGACAGGAGATTGAGGTACCCCTCGAACTGTAGAGGGAGAAGGCGTGTGGTGGTAATTAGAGTGCACACGATAATACGCGAATATCGTGAGATTACCGTGTTCGCTACCTGGGGCGTGGTCCAGTGCAAGGCGCCCATTCAGGTCGACTAAGGTGGTCAGATCTTGTAGAGATTGTGACGATAGCACGCCAGCTTCTGGAGACGACCGGATGACCAATCCAGTCGACGCAGAGACGAGAAGACCCGTGCCCCATCCAGGGAGAATGTCATTGAATGCGGTCTCGGGCGCGACAGTAATGTTGAATGCAACAAGGTCCCAGAGCAGTCCATCAGAGCCAGCAGCAGCGGGCACACCCGCACCTTGATTGGGACCCAGGGTCAAGTCGACTATCAGGTCGCTTGCATTTGCAGCACGGAGGACTGTGTCCTGGAGTTGCCCTTGAGGCACGTTAGCATGGAACGCAAGGGATTGCCAGTAGATCTTACTCCATGGAGCGGTACCCCAACCGTATTTTGTCCAGTCGGTCGGAATGTAGAAGGCGGAATAAGGGTTGCCATACAAGTAGTATCCCATCAGCTCAACGCCGCCCGCACCGACACTGCTGATATCCCTGATATCCGCGGCAACTCGATCCAGGTCGACCGACGCATCCGGGACCCAATACCTGAAACGAGGCCGCAGTCTATTGAGGGGTTCATTGAAGGAGCTTCGCGTAGCGTCGGCGAAAGAGGGGCCACCGATTTCCGAAGCACGCGCGAACAATGGTGTCGTGCAGAGCTTGAGAAAGCAAGATAGCAGCATGTCTGCGAAAATGATGGGCAGCCCAAGACGGTTTCGCGTGGTGCTCATGTGAATCAAGCTCGCATGTAGGAGCAAGATCTGCGGGAGGCCCTTGAGTTTATAGTCATACAGTAGCACAGTTACTATATTTCTGCTCACCCGCTTTGACTCGGGTTGCCATGCGCGAAGGCCGAAGGACGAGCCAGTTATGTTGCAGCCAATCTTCGCGCTGATCGCGAATGATACGATCGAGATGCGGGGACCATGGGTGTATTGCCGTAAGTTGGATATTCGTATCGGTTGTCAGGACCGAGTATTTGCGTTGTTGGTAAGGTTGCGTCAGGGCAGGTAGGGTGACTGGGGCGCAGCGTACATGGCGCCCAGGATAATAGAGCAGAACAAAGCGCTTTCGGGAAACCTCTGAGCAGCCCGAATGAAGCTCGGGCTCGATGCGAGATGTCCCGGCGCCATCTCGATGATCTGCACTATAGAGCGCTTGGCCGTTCACTTTTCGGCATTCCATGGCGTTGTTACCCTCGCGATCATGGTGCCTCCTATGACATAGGCTTACGGGACATATCCTGCACGAATTTGCATTTCCCGTAGGTGCGGGGACATGTAGGCTTTTAGTCTCGAGCGCGAACACGTAACGTTGTATATATGAAGCTTGCGTTGCGGCTGTTCGGACTTTCGAAACCCATACACTTTTTGAGATCCCTCCAGGCGTTGGCATCTCAACATGCATGCATTAACGCACTGGCTTGTCAACCTACTCGTTCTGAGCTACTCGAATACGTTGGCTTCCAGTCATCCTCAATTACCCCAAGACCAAGCTACACAAGCTGCATCCAATGTCGAGCAGCAGCAAGACGTTGTAACATGGGACGAACATTCGATTCTCGTCCATGGCCAGCGCGTCATGTTGTTCTCCGGCGAATTTCATCCGTTTCGCTTGCCATCGCCTGGCTTGTGGCTAGACGTTTTCCAGAAGGTTAGTAGCATGGGCTACACAGCGGTGTCCTTTTACCTTGACTGGGCTCTCCTGGAAGGCGAACGAGGCCATATCCGTGCGGACGGAATCTTCGCTTTGGAGCCATTTTTCGAAGCCGCGCAGAGTGCCGGACTTTACCTTATCGCACGACCGGGTCCTTACATCAATTCGGAAACTTCTGGTGGCGGTCTACCTGGCTGGTTACAACGGAACAAAGGTCTACTGCGATCAACAGCAGATGATTATGTTGCTTCCACTCAACCATACCTCTTCGAAATATTGAGAACTATTGAAAAATTCCAAATCACTCACGGTGGGCCAGTAATCATGGTACAATACGAGAACGAATACTCGATCTCCGACACGCCGGAATCCCGTGCTATCCTTCCTAAACTCTTCGTAACTGGTCAAGCGCTTAATTCCGATGACATTGATACACTCAGCACCGATCTTTTCCCCGACTACATGCAGCAAGTCAAGCGTCAGTTCGAAGATGCCGATATTTCTGTCCCCCTCATGATCAATGATGCCGTGCCTGCTGGCAATTGGGCTCCAGGCACCGGAAAAGGTGCAGCCGATATCTATACCATCGACAACTACCCATTTCCCTACGGGTTCACATGTAAAAAGTCCCAACATCGTATAGCTTATGGTTCCTGCAAAGCAGCTGACACAACGACTCAAGGTAGCGATCCCACTTTTTGGCCTGCACAATTTTGGCCTGCAAGCATCATCAACCACACTGCTCTCCGTGGGTTCAGTCCGAAGACGCCTCTGGGCATTGCCGAATTCCAAGGTGGCCAGCCTGAAGCTTGGTGCGTTCGATCGACAAGGCCAGTCATGATCTGATCACGCTGACTAATGAATAAGGGGTGCCGTCGGTGGAGACCTGTGCGCGGCTTGGATAAATCACGAGTTCGAGCGTGTCATCTACAAGAACAACTACGCCGCTGCTGTCAAAATCTTCAATGTGTACATGGTTCGACGTTCGCACTCCTAAGCGCGCAAATAATCAAGCTGACCTTCCTACAGACATTCGGTGGCACCAACTGGGGCAACTTGGGCTACCCCGGCGGTTACACTTCTTACGACTCCGCCTCGGTAATAGCTGAAGATCGGACAGTCGCGAGAGAAAAGTTCAGCGAAGCGAAACTACAAGCAAATTTCTTCCGAGTTTCGCCAGCATACTTGACTAGCAAACCTCAAACTGGTCATTCGCGCCTTTACGCCACTAATCCCAACATCACTGTCACGCGACTCGGGAATCCGGTCAATTCTACTTTTACCAACTTCTACATCGTCAGACACAGCAACTACAACTCGACTGATACCACACCTTACAAGCTTATGGTTGACACCAGCATTGGCGAGGTAGTCATTCCACAGCTCGGCTCCGATCTCACATTAGGCCGCAGGGACTCCAAGATCCACGTGACAGATTACGACGTTGGTGGTCGTACGCTTATTTACTCTTCCGGCGAGATCTTTACCTGGACCAAAAGCGCAAATTTTACAGTCCTCATCCTCTACGGTGGCGAAGGCGAAGTACTTGAGTTTGCTTTCTATAAGGATGTCGGAGCGATATCAATTGTCGAGGGAAGTGGCGTCATTGCACAAGTAAATGGATCAGCTTCTGTCGTGCAATGGACTGTGTCTCGCGATCGTCAGATCGTACACTTTGGGTGTGGTTTGGAGGTTCATCTGTTGTGGAGAAACGCGGCCTATAACTATTGGACACTCCACGACGGCCCATACCATCAGACAGCTGGAGATGCCTTTATCATCAAAGCAGGGTATCTCATGCGGAACGCAACGTTGTCTCGCAGATCACTATATTTGACAGGTGATGTCAATGCAACAACACAAGTGGAAGTCATTGCATCCCCGCAGCATTACGACTGTGTTTACTTCAACAACAGGCCAGTATCTGGCGTGTTTGACAAGGGGCGATGGGTAGGGACAGTTGAATACCTGGCACCCAATATCACCTTCCACAACTTCAACATCGCGGACTGGAGGTTCATCGATTCTCTTCCGGAGATACAACCTTCGTACGATGATAGCTGCTGGACGAATTGCTCTCATTCTACATCGAATAACCCTCGCGATCTTACCACACCCACCTCCCTCTACGCTGGAGACTATGGCTACCATTCTGGCTCTTTGCTCTACCGAGGACACTTCACAGCAAACGTGACCAAGTCCAGCTTCTCTCTCACTACCCAGGGTGGATACGCATTTGGCCATTCAGTGTGGCTCAATGATGCCTTCATTGGTTCGTGGGCTGGCAGCCCATCAAACTCAAGCTATCAGCAAACATTTACCCTCCCCGAACTTTTCATAGGAACCAATTATGTTCTAACAATTTTGATCGACCACATGGGTATGGAGCAGAATACTTTTCTCGGCAAAGACATGATGAAGGCGCCCCGTGGAATCCTCAATTACACCTTGAGCGGCCATGGTGACGCCAGCCTTGAGTGGAAAGTCACAGGTAACCTTGGAGGAGAGCAGTATCGTGATCATGCACGCGGGCCGTTTAATGAAGGCAGCATGTTCGCTGAGAGACAAGGCTTCCACCTCCCGGATGCGCCTGTACAAGGGTGGAGGCGCCACTCACCTTTACAAGGAATTCCAGAAGCTGGAGTCGGCTTCTTCTACACATCTTTCGATATGAGCGTACCTACCGACTACGACACGCCAATGACTTTCGTCATTGGGAATACTACTGTGAACGATACGCCAGTCAGCAATTTCAGGCTGCAGCTGTTCGTCAATGGCTATCAATTTGGCAAGTACAGTATGCACTCTCAAAAAGTCCCACCAAAACAGAGAATTCGTCACTGACAACCCAGAAGTTAACAACATTGGGCCGCAAACCAGGTTTCCCGTCCCCGAAGGAGTCCTCAATCACAACGGCAAAAACTTCGTTGGTTTGACACTTTGGGCTACAGATGCTGCAGGTGCCAAGCTGGAGAGCTTCAATCTCGAGGCTAGCTCTGTCATACAGTCCGGCTATGGTAAACCTGCCCAAGCACCGCAGCCCAGCTGGAGTCAGAGGCACGGAGCATATTGAGTGTTCAACGGCGAGGTGCGAGATATTGACCTTACTGCAAGCAATCGCTTGCTGGCTGAGGTGCTTGAGATTTTAGTCTCAAATTCGGGTGGTGGTTCATATTGCGCAAATACAGCCAGAGTCATTTTCTCTCAGCTTACAAAGCTTTTGTAGAACATTCGTATCACTCTGTGGGAGGCTGACAGAGGGGGAAATGGTTGCATGAGCGTGTGTATGGTAGAACATCACATGAAGGCGACAGACAATGACAACATCCAATCCAAATGTAGGTGGCTTCTTGCACTTCCTGCATTTCTTCTGGCTGTCATGCCATACTCAATACATTCAGTATAAATTCAACCTGATATCATCCTATCTTTACACAAAGTAAGCCAATCCATTGTAAAAGTTTTTGCAATCGGTTCGAGGTTGTAAACGCTCCTTGGCTCAAATTGCTGGACCACCAACACTTCATGTGCAGCCGTACCTCGAAGCTTTGCCACTCATAGAGCAGCTTCAACCGTCTTAGCTATTTGAGGAATAGTCTGGCATAACAGATACATTGACTGGCATCACCGATCATGAGCTGAAGATATATTTTGAAAACCCATTCAAATACCTAGAGCGGCCGAGATCATAGGGAAGTCGGAGTGTGATTAATTATGTTTTCCTTTGCTCTTTGCCCTACGATCAACGTTCAAACCAGACAATTGTCCCGTCAATATCCGTTAGTGCCAACCACACTGAGCGGCTAAGTTAATCGTCAGACTACCGCTCCTGATTCCCGTTACACTTCATGAAACTAGGTCGGCCATCCGATATTCCGAAATTTTGTTTCGCCCAATGACCGTGCTGGGATGCTGGACATTGAAGATGACCATGACCAAGAACATGAGTGTTGCTTCGAAGATGTAAAGATAGATCTCGTTGCTGAGAAGAACTCCGTCCTGACCGCCAGCGTACTCGATGATACGGAAAACGCATCGGACGACGATTAAGAGGCTAGCCAAGTAGAGTATCAGAAGGTACCGTGCCCAAGGCACAAGCGAGGATGAATTCATGATCACCAGATCAGCGCGCATGCGTTTGTGGAATACCCCAGCAACCATGATGAATAATCCGAAGAAGGGGACCTGCAAGATCAGACCGCCAAGAATGATGTTGTTTCCCAGCTTGACTGTCTTTTGATCTTTAGCATTGGCTAGCATTCCACCACCTTGAGGAAATCAGCAAAGTCAAACGGACGTCAATGTGTTCCAACACTCACCACCAGACTGGATAAAGAAAGATAGTACATCGCCGAGTACAAATATCTTCGTCAGTCGTTTGGGTCGGATAAGAGAGTGAGTATCGCCACCAGTCAAGCGAATAATGCGTCCCAGAATCATGTAGATAGAAGCAGCAAAAAAGGAAGGGCCTAGGAGCAGAAGTAGACTCTGCGCGATGTATGGGGTAAGGGTAAAATCAGGTGCTTCATGTGCGGAGTAGGCACGCCCCGCGTAACCAATGAGTTCGACTTGAAAACAGTCAGCATCTTCTTTTGGAAGTTGGACCATCAAGAATGGAGTCAGGGTTCCCACATAATCCGCCGATAATGAATGCCACGAAAAAACCAGGTTCTGTGCTTGAACATCTGCCATATGTGGACGAAAGATGTGAGAATGAAGAGAACCACAAACACGCTCGCGCCGATTAGAGATGGGTCATAGTGGTATGGTTGAAACTCAGTAGGCGCATCACTTTCTGCCATGTTTCGGTGCGTTCGTACAACCAGTGAGCTGATCCGCGTGGTCGGAGAAATCTAACGCAAGGTGATGGTTAGAGCTAAAGAAGATTGTGGAAGTCGGTGTATAGTCGTCCGCGTTTGTGGTTAGGGAGGCGTAGAAAGCGATTGTGCTCCTAGAAGAACGAGTGTCTACAGAAGGGACATTAACTAAAGACCAGCACAAGCGGACGATGAGCTTTTGGGTAATATAAACAAACAGTGTAGTGCAGCAAAGTAGGCGTCGCAGCTGCAACGGGTTGTGCGTCAAAGCTTTGTTTCACAGTGCGTCCAGCTTCCGCTGGTGCAGTGCGTGACAAAGGAGATGCCAAGACAATTAAAGAATGCGAGGCTGCCGTTTCTACGTTTTGCGCTGTACGCAACCACTACTGAGCTTGGCAAACTATTTCCACGTGCCTTGCACAACCGCACTCGCGAAGAACAAGCTCTAGCAGGTCTTTACTCACGGGGCCTGGAGCCACTATACCGCCGTTCTGCCAGGAGTTGGTGGGCACCTGAGAAGATAAAGTAAACTATAGCCGAACCCTATGGATGATAAGTTGACAGTATGCACTGTAATCTCTTTAGCGACCAATTTGATGCAGGCACTTAGCTTAGGCCTGCGTTCAAGCCCTCGCGTTTCCTAAATTTGACCTAAGTTACCTGTTTATGATGAAGCCTCCACATGCGTACAAAATAAAATGAGCACCAATGTAAATTCAATCGCTTGGACTGGGTGTGGGACGAGATGTTTCGAAGTTAGGCAAGTGACGCAGACTCGCACCGAAATCCGAGCTCTCGGAACTTCATGAGCCGAGCTAAGCCAAAAGATTGCCTCACTTAATCCTGCCTGTCCAGGGTCTTTCGCACTCACCGCACATGGAGTCCAAGAAGAATCCTCTCATGCCCCCTCTCCCATGCCGTTCAGTGTGGTTGCTAGCAGCAACGGCAGAGATACCTCTTGATAGATAACACTCAGTTACTGCCCACAAGCTTGCCCACGTCGAAAGTAGCTTGCCTTAGTCGCTAGTCTATGGTGTCGGACCCAGGTCATTACTTGTTAGTCAAGCTTACGGTCCAGTTTGTGCCAAAACATCAAGTCGTAACACGTCGCTACATGATACACTAATGCGTGAGCTTTTATGTTTAGTTCGAGAAAGGATCATACCGGCAGTTTATCGGCTGGACGTGTGTACTGTCCAATCGTCGTTCGGATCGTCGAATAGCTTCCAGGCGCAATTAGCTCGCGAGGCTCATATCTAAAAACCCTCCTTGGCCAGCGCTTGCCTGATCAGGCCTATTTGGCGCCGCTTTCGCTCGGATGAGCAATCTATGCGCTTGGAAAAACAGAACATGCGTTCTCTGAGATCTAATACCTCACGTGTGATGGAGGTCCTGGAATCGTCTTGCGAGCTCGTGATGCCAGCCATGTAGAGTTCGGGAACAAAACGACCCCCTCGGGTTCAGATCCCGAAGTGTGCCCTAAGCGTGTGAGGGCGGCGGCCAAGCCTGTACATTGTCCGTCTGTGCAAAAATACTAGAAGGTTACGACTAAAACTCTACTACTGTTTTAATCGCCAGACTTGTATTTGTATTACAGGATGCGTCTGCACTCATCTTTCCAAGAAAAGCATCGAACTCAGGGACTGGAAAACCAGCCTCATGTGAACGAGATGAACATGCGCAGTACCGCAACTCTACCATACATACAAGAGACCAAGAATGACTTTGGTATAGGAGCATTCCGATACTACCAATACCAGCCTTCGATGACGGCGGCCGTCATTTTCGTCGTCCTTTTCGCTCTCACCACTGCTCTTCACATGGTCCAGATACGTGAGACAAGATCCTGGTTCATGATTCCCTTTGCCATCGGAGGTATCCGTAAGTTCAACAAACGCGTGTCGAGTTGGGAGTGGAGACTGAGAATTGCTTGTAGTTGAGGCCATCGGCTATGAAGGACGCGCCTTTCCTGCGAATGGGAATCCTGGGCCGTACACGCTCACACCATACCCCATGCAGAACGTACTGCTGCTTCTCGCGCCGGCATTTCTAGCCGCTTCGGTTTACATGATGCTTAGTCATATTGTGTTCGCTGTTGACGGAGCACGGTCACTGATCATTCCAAGAAGATGGCTTACCAAGGTGTTTGTCGCTAGTGATGTCCTATCACTCTTGATGCAGTCAGCTGGTAAGTATGCTGCAGACCCAGGCTCATTATACCGTTGTCGTGACTAGCGCTCCATAGGCGCTGGGCTACTTCTCAATTATAAATATATAGATATCGACTCTTTATATATATAATATTAAGATATGTAAAAGAGTTTAAGGTCTATTTATAAGTAATCTACTTTTACCTATTACTTAAAGAGATTTTAGCTTTACTAGTAAAAGAGGGTTTATTAAGTAAAGGATACTATCTCTATCTACTCTAAGCTAAGATATAGATAATATTATACTTTATTCTCTTAGGATTAAGCTAAAATATAGCTTATAAGTAACCTTAACCCTAACCCTAAGGCTTTTACCCTACGTATTTCTTAGTATACTCTACGTAGATCTAAGAATTTAGCTATAAAATCGGCTTTTTCGGACTTTATTAGTAGATTTATAATAGCCCTAACCT
>Ga0265797_10008813_pt1 | contig 13306 bp, 15 predicted proteins | sample P2T30metagenome_FD_192433 | JGI IMG/M metagenome (GOLD analysis project Ga0265797, IMG submission 192433) | Plant litter microbial communities from East Loma Ridge, Irvine, California - P2 T30 | ecosystem: Environmental > Terrestrial > Plant litter > Unclassified | place: USA: California... | reverse complement strand
TACTCGGTCAAAATGTGGGAGGGGGCTTGCCCCCGATTCAGTGGGTCAGCCACAAATAAGTTGACTGGCTCACCGCTATCGGGAGCAAGCCCCCTCCCACATTTTTTAACCGTGCCCACTTGGCCCCTGCTAAATTGACCACTCTCCATCGCCAGGGAAGCACCATGGGACATTCACTGAAAATCTTGGGCCGCGCCTCCTCCATCAACGTACGGAAAGTACTCTGGACCTGCCAGGAACTGGGTATCGACTACGTGCGTGAAGACTGGGGCATCGGCTTCAAGCCCACCCAATCCGCCGAATTTCTCGCCTTGAACCCCAATGCCCAGGTGCCGGTGCTGATCGACGACCATGGCGTGCTGTGGGAGTCCAATACCATCTGCCGCTACCTCGTCGGCCTCTATCAGCGCACTGATCTGCTGCCCTTCGAACCCGCGCCACGGGCCCGCGTCGAGCAATGGATCGACTGGCAAGCGGTCGAACTCAACCGGGCCTGGGGCGACGCGTTCACCGCGCTGGTGCGTAACAATCCCGACGGCCTGGACGCGACACAGATTGCCGCCGCTGTGCAGCGCTGGAACAACGTGATGGGCATTCTGGAACAACAGCTGGCCAGGACCGGCGCTTACGTAGCGGGCGACGAATTCACCCTCGCCGACATCCTGATCGGACTCTCGGTACATCGCTGGCAGGTCACGCCCATGCAGCGTCCGCCCTACCCGGCCATTGCCGCCTACTATCAGCGGCTCGCCCAGCACGCCGGCTTCAGGGCCTTCGCGCTTGATGGTCACAATTAAACAAAGGGACGACACAGTGAACGGAATCCACGTACTCCTCACCGGCGCCTGCGGCCGCATCGGCAAGACGTTTTTCGAGGCCTCCAAAGGCCGCTATCGCTTTACTCTCACCGACCGCATCGCACCGGATTTCGAGCTGGGTGAACACCGTTTCGTACACGCCGACCTCAGCGATAAATCCAGCCTTGGCGCTCTGCTCGATGGCATCGACGTGATCGTGCACCTGTCGGGCATCCCCCACGCCGACGCAACGTTCGACGAACTTCTGCCCAACAATATTCTGGCCACCACCTACCTGTTCGAAGCCGCCGTGGCCGCCGGCGTGCGGCGCCTGATATTTGCCAGCAGCGCGCAAACCATCGAAGGCTACCCGGTGGACCGCCAGATCACGCCCGGAATGCCCGTGCTCCCCGCCAACCTGTATGGCGCGAGCAAATGCTACGGCGAGGCGTTGTGCGGTTATTACGCCGCCAAGACGCCGCTGTCGACCATCGCCCTGCGCATCGGTGCCTTTGAGTTTCCTGAAAACCACGGTCTGACCAACGCACGCGACCTCAGCGCCTGGCTCAGTCCCCGTGATGCCGTGCAACTGCTGCAGCGTGCGGTAGAGGCCGAGGGCGTGAAACACTTGGTCGCCCATGGCATTTCCAATAACCGTTTCAAGCGACTGGACCTGAGCGAAACCACCCGCGTGCTGGGCTACCAACCCGTGGATGATGCTTTCCAGGCATTTGAAATCCCCCTGACTTACTGAGTGCTCCGGCCATGCCCTCCTTCTCTGCCACAGACGGCATCGACCCCACCCCCGCCGCGCACATCAGCGCGCGCATCGACCGTCTACCCGCCGTCGCCAGCATCTGGCGGCTGGTGGCGCTGCTATCGATCGGCGGTTTCTTCGAGCTGTATGACCTGTTCCAGACGGCCTATATCAGCCCGGGCCTGATCAGCGATGGGATCTTCCACACTGGCAGCGAGGGCGTGTTCGGCTTTTCCGACCAGGCCGCGTTCGCCTCGGCCACCTTTCTTGGCCTGTTTCTCGGCGCCAGCCTGCTCAGCCCCATCGCTGACCGTTTCGGGCGTCGGGCAATCTTCACCTTTGCGCTGATCTGGTACACCGTCGCCACCGTGTTGATGGGCATCCAGACCTCCGCACTGGGCATTATCTGCATGCGCTTTCTGGTAGGCATCGGGCTCGGGATCGAGCTGGTGACGATCGACGCGTATCTGTCGGAACTGGTGCCCAAGCGCATGCGCAGTTCGGCGTTTGCCTTTGCGTTTTTTATCCAGTTTCTATCGGTGCCGGCGGTGGCGCTGATGTCATGGTGGCTGGTGCCCCAGGCGCCGTTCGGGATTTCCGGTTGGCGCTGGGTGGTGCTCAGCAGTGCGGTGTTTGCGCTGTTTATCTGGCAACTGCGCAAGCGCCTGCCGGAATCACCGCGCTGGCTCGCCCAGAAAGGTCGTTTCGAAGAAGCCGGCACGATCCTGGATCGCCTGGAGGCACGCTGCCTGGAGGATCACGGCAAGCCGCTGGATGAACCGCAACCCGAGGCCGTCAGCGTGCAGGGCAGTGGCCGTTTCGCCGATATCTGGCAACCGCCCTACCGGCGCCGCGCCTTGATGCTGATTGTGTTCCACGTGTTCCAGGCCATTGGTTTCTTCGGCTTCGGCAACTGGCTGCCGGCGTTGCTCTCGGGCCAGGGTGTCAGCGTGACCCATAGCCTGCTCTACGCCTTTATCATCACCCTCGCCTACCCGCTGGGCCCGTTGCTGTTCGTGAAGGTCGCCAACCGTTTTGAAAACAAATGGCAGATCGTCGGATCGGCCATGGGTGCAGTGATCTTCGGCAGCCTGTTCGCCCTGCAAACCACGGCGCTGGGGCTGATCTTCTGTGGGGTGATGATCACCTTCTGCAACGCCTGGCTGAGCTTCAGCTATCACTCGTATCAGAGCGAATTGTTCCCCACCAATATCCGTGCGCGGGCGGTGGGGTTCTGCTACTCGTTCAGCCGCCTGTCAACGGTATTCAGTAGCCTGCTGATCGGGTTTATCCTCGAGCACCTGGGCACGCCGGGCGTGCTGGCGTTTATCGCCAGCAGCATGTTGATCGTGATGATCACCATCAGTTGGTTCGGGCCGCGCACGCGCAACCTGGCGCTGGAGAATATCGCCCACTGACGGGCAACGGTGGGCCGTCGACGGCGTATGGACTGCCGCGACGGCCCATCAAAGCGGGGCCAATCCGCTATTGCAGTTGCAGCGTCGAATTGAACTGACTGATCGCATCCACCACATGCCGTGAGCCTTCCTGAATCTCCAGGATCACCTGCCCCGCCTCATTCGCCAATTCCACGCCCAGCCCTGTGCGGCTCAAGCTCGATTGCATGCTCGACACCGCGCTCAGCGACAGGTCGTGGTTCTTGCGCACCACGTCGACAATCTCCACCGTGGCCTGGCTGGTGCGTGCCGCGAGGCTGCGCACTTCGTCGGCCACCACCGCAAAGCCACGGCCATGCTCACCGGCACGCGCTGCTTCAATCGCGGCGTTGAGCGCAAGCATATTGGTCTGCTCGGCAATGCCGCGGATGGTCTGCACGATGGCGCCGATGATGTCCGATTGTTTGCTCACCGCGTCGATGCTTTGCGCGGCCTGGTTCAGATCATCGGACATGGCCTGGATGGTCTGCACCGTTTGCTGCACCACCTGCGAGCCCTTGCGCGCACAGGCGTCGTTTTGTACCGAGGTGGCGTGGGCCGAGTCAGCGGCGGTGCGCAACGTGGTGACCTGATCGGTGATGTCGCTGGCGAACTTGACCACTTTGTACAAGCGCCCGTTGGTATCGAAAATCGGGTTGTAGGACGCCTCCAGAAACAGGGTCTTGCCGTATTTGTCTTTGCGTTCGAAGCGGTGCGAGTGATATTCGCCGCGATTGAGCGAGGCCCAGAACGCCTTGTACGTTGGGGACTCCACGTCGCTGCGATGGCAAAACAGACTGTGGTGCTGGCCGATGATCTCCTCGCGCGAATACTTCACGGTGCGCAGGAAGTTGTCGTTGGCGTTGAGAATCTGGCCTTGAGGGGTGAATTCGATCACCGCCATGGAACGCCCGATGGCGTCGATCAGGCTTTGGTTCTCGTGTTCATGGTGGACGCGCGCGGAGATATCCGAGGCGACCTTGATCACGCTTTGTACGTGCTGGTCGCTATCGAGCACCGGCATATAGCTGGCCTCCAGCCAGACTTCCTCGCCGCGCTTGTTAAGCCGCATGAACGTGCCGCTGAGCGACTCGCCCCGCGCCAGGTCGCGCCACACGTTGGCGTAGGCTTCGGTGTGGGTATAGGCCTCGTCGCAAAACAGGCGGTGATGCTTGCCGCGTATCTCCTCGACGCTGTACCCCATGGTTTTGCAGAAATTGTCGTTGGCGTCGAGGATCATGCCATGGCTGTCGAACTCAATCATCGCCATGGACCGGCTGATGGCGGCGAGCTTGGCATTGGATTCGGTGAGGGCCGAGGAAAAACGTTCGAGTTGTTGCAGGTCGGATTTGTGGTGGAGGTTGAACATGGTCAGATCACCCTTGAGTCCCGGCGCCTGGACGGCGCATTCCATTCTTCAATTGCATGGTGCTGGCAAACTTTTCATGGCACGTAACCATTCGAATGTTTATACGCCAAGCATCGCTAACGGTTGCGGGTGAGCATAGACAGGGCTTGGCGCTATGCAAGGCCACTACTCAGCCAGCATTGCCAACAAGGCGCGGGCCGCGGCGCAAGGCGCTCGGGTGGGTGAGCCGACCAAGGCGAACTCGCGATGGATCGGCACGCTCAGGGGCAGCACATGCAAGCCCTGGCGCTGGACAGGCAGGGTCATTTCCGGCACCAGGGTCACGCCGACGCCTTCGCGCACCAGGCTGAAAGCGCTGCTCCACTCACGCACTTGCACGCGCACATCGCGCATCACCAGCCCGGCGTCGCCCCCCAGGCTGCGGGCGTTGACGGTGCAGCCACCGGTGGCGAGCACGAAGGGCTGCTCCAGCAACTGCGCCAGAGTCACCGTGGCCTGCTGCGCCAACTCATGCGGGGCCGGGACCACCGCCAGCCAGGTGTCCCGTCCCAGTAGGGTGGCGTTGCGCTCGGTGCCGGGGTTGAGCACCACGCCCAAGTCGATCAGGTCGGCGTCGAGCAACGCATTCACTTCACTGTCGGTGACTTCAAGGGTGGTCACCTCAATACCCGGATACAGCTGCGCAAACCGCTGCAGTCTGGGGCTCAGAAATTTCGCCAGCACCTGAGGGAAACATGCGACGCGCAGGTTTCCACGCAGCGCGGGCCTGGCTTCTTCCACGCGGCAGCGTATCGCCTGCAACGCGCCGAGCATCACCCGGGCCTGTTCGAGCACACTCACCCCCAAGGCGGTGGGCAAGGTCCTGCGCGGCTCGCGGGTAAACAGTTGTGCCCCCAGCGTGGCCTCCATGGACGCCATGGCCTGGCTGGCGGCGGACTGGGTCATGCCCACCCGCTCGGCGGCGGCGGTGATGCTGCCGTGATCGGCCACCGCCACCAGCAAACGCCAATGCATCAGGTTCATCATGGCAGTAGCTGTCCTTATGGATGAGGTGTGAAGGATTAATTTTACTCACGGTGTCACGCCCGCGAGACTGGCGCAAATCCTACACAGAGGCCCTCCATGAAACTGTATTTTTCACCCAATGCCTGCTCGCTCGCCCCCCATATCGTCCTGCTGGAACTGGCCTTGCCTTTCGAGCTGATACGCGTGGACAACCAGTCCAAGACCACGGCCGATGGCAAGGACTTCCTGCAGATCAACCCCAAGGGTTACGTGGCGGCACTGCAACTGGACAACGGCCAGGTGCTGACCGAAGCCAGCGCGATCCTGCAATACCTCGCCGACCTGCAGCCCGATGCCCATCTGGCCCCGGCCAACGGCAGCTGGGAGCGCGTGCGCTTGCAGGAATGGCTGAATTTCATCGCTACCGAGATGCATGGCAGGCTCGCCGTGTTTTTCAACCCTGCGATACAGGGAGAGGTGCGGGCGATGTTCCTGACCACGTTGTTCAAACGTTTTGCGGTGCTGGTGCGGACGCTGGAGCAGCAGGACTACTTGCTGGGCGCGCGGTATTCGGTCGCGGATGCGTATCTGTTTGTGGTGCTGCGTTGGGCGGCGGTTCATGGGATTGAGCTGACGCAGTGGCCTGCATTGGTGGCGTTTGAGCAACGGGTGGGCGAGCGGCCTGCCGTCATTGCGGCGTTGTCAGCGGAAAACCCATGAGCTGACCGCTGATCAAGCGCTGGCGAGGAAGCGGCTCCCTCGCCACAGGGCTTATGGCCCCTTGAACACAACTTGCTGCACATCGATCTTTTTCGGGATCAAGGCATTGGCGAAAAACAGGTCGGCGGTGCGTTGCTGGTTGGCGATGTCGATCGCTTGCAGCGGACGGATCGGCTCAGGCGAGCGGTGCTCGAAGTAGCGCTTGACCACGGCCGGTGGCAGGCCCAGGGTCTTGGCCATCAGCGCGATGCTGTCTTCGGGTTGGTCGAGGGACAGACGCTGCGCCTTGGCGAGGGTCTGCAGAATCGTGGCAATCGCCTGGGGGTTTTGCCTGGCGAACGCGCTGCTGGCCACAAAGAAACTGCCGGCTGGGTTGAGGCCTTCGCCGGTGCCGAGCACGCGCGCGGCACCGTCGACCACAGCGGCCGAGTAGTAAGGGTCCCATATCACCCAGGCGTCCACCTTGCCCTGCTCGAACGCGGCGCGCCCGTCGGAAGGCGACAGGTACACCACGTTCACGTCCTTCCACTGCAAGCCGGCACGCAACAGGCTCTTGAGGAACAGATTGTGCGAACTGGAGCCCTTGAGCAGCGCCACGCGCTTGCCCTTGAGTTCAGCCACGCTCTGGATCGTGCTGGCGTTGGGCACGAGGATAGCTTCGGCCTGGCCTTCATTGGGCTCGACGGCGATGTACTGCAGCTCGATACCGGCGGCCTGGGCGAAAATCGGCGGGATGTCGCCGATATTGCCGATGTCCAGGCTGCCCGCGTTCAACGCCTCGATCAGCGGCGGGCCACCGAGGAATTCGGTCCACTGCACCTGAGTGCCGGGTAGCGCCGCTTCGAAGAGCTTGTGCTCACGGGCGAGCACCATGCTCACCGAGCTTTTCTGATAGCCGATGCGCAGCGTGGGAGGATCGGCGGCCAGCACGTTAGCGGCGACAAGCGAAAGAATAGCGATAGCAATCATCTTCAGGTGTTTGAGTGTTTTCATGTAAAGCCTCGTGGTGAATGCAGGCGGCGCAGCGCCTGCGCCGAATAGTCGCTGACCGAGCGCTGGGAAATGCCCAGCTCGGTGGCAATTTGCGGGTAGGTCAAACCATTGAGTCGCGAGAGCAGGAAGGTGGCCTTGACCTTGGCCGGCCAGCCGTCGAGCAACCGGTCGATGGCCTGCAAGGTTTCCAGCTGCTGGACCAGCGCTTCGGGAGACGGTGGGCTGTCGTCCTCGTCATGATCCAGGTCGTCCAGGTAAGCGCGTTCCAGGTCGCGGCGGCGCCACAGCTGGTACATCTGGCGCTGGGCGATGGTGGTGAGCAAGGCGCGGGGCTGGCGGATCGGCCTTGCGTCGGGTGAACGCAGCAGCTGGACGAAGGCGTCGGCAGCGATGTCTTCGGCGTGTGCACGGGAATCGAGGTGGCGGTGCAAACGGCTGCACAGCCAAGCGTAATGACTGTGGAACAATCCGCCCACGTAGTCGCTGTGAAGAGTATCGGCGCCGGACATAGTGGCTCCATCTGAGTAGGTTGCACGGTATGTCCGGTGTTCCGGTGGAGCGATCCTAACAAGCGCTCTTATTCTTTAATAATATTTAAAAGTCATCTCTATATAACTTTATACAAGGACAGGGTAGCCGCTGTCTTCGGCCTGCTGCTGGTAGTCGAGCAGTACGCGGTAGTCGTCTTCGCTCGCCGACAGCACGGCTTGCAGGCCCAGCGTTTCACCCACCTGCGGCAGATCGCGCAGCGCAAGGTTCATCGCTTCGCGCATCTGCTCCAGGCGCTCATCGCTCAAACTCCGCGGGCCGATATAGGGCAATGTCGGGCTCGGCGCGCTGCGGGTAACGATGCGCAGCCCGGCCACTTCGGCGGGCGCGAAACGGGCCAGGTAATCGAAGGTAACGCTGTCGATGGCGCCAAGGTCGGCGCGGCCTTCGCGCAGCCAGCGCAGGCTTTCACGGTGGGCGCCGCTGATACCGACACTGGCGAAGAAACGACCCTCGCGCTGCAACGGTGCCACGCGCTCGCGCAGCAGGTTCATGCCGCTGTTGGAATCGTGACCGTTGATCACCGCGCGGCTGTCGTAGAACTGTTGTAGGCAGGTGCGCGGGTTGTCCTCGCGGGTCAAGAGCAGGCTGCAATGCACGCCATCGCTACTATGGGGCAGTTCGTAGCGCGGGCGGCCAATCACCCGGACCTGGCCGCGCAGTTGGGTCATCAACGGGTAGCCGCAGGTCTGCGCGACCAGCAGTTCGGGGGCCAGCCACAGGCTGTGCAGGTCCAGGTGGTCGGCACGGCGACGCGTCAGCCCCAATCGTTCAAAGATGCGTTCCAGCCACTGCTGGCTGGCCTGGCGCACCTGTTCCGGTGCGACATACATCAGCAACTCGGCGTAGTGATCACGCATGCTCGCTTCTCATGCAAAGGGATGCCGGGGACTGTCGATGGCCTTGACGCCGTAGCGGCCCATGAACTGGCCATAACCCTGCACGACGAAACCGCCGCTGCGCGCCACCCACTGTGCACGCCGCGCACGGTACACCGTGGGCAACACGTACCACGGCAGCTTCGGCAAGTCGTGGTGCACCAGGTGCAAGTTGTTGTTGAGGAACAGCCAGCTCCATGGCCATGACGCTTCGTTGAGTACGGTGCGTTGTTCCGGCTGCGGGTGCGGTCGATGTTCGTAGTAGGAGCGGATCGACGCCAGGGACAACGCCGGCACGGTGACCAGCAATACGTAATGCCACACCGGGAGTGCGCTGGCGTGGGCGATAAAACCCAGCATCAGGCAGGTGACGGCGCCATGGGCCAGCCACATCGGCCATGCGTGCGGCAGGCGTTGCCACTCATGACGAGCCAATCGGCTGATCGCCAGCGGTGCCGCCAGCACGAGGCGGCCCAGCAGGGTCTTGGTCAACCAATGCACGCCACGCTCGAATACTGAGCTGCGGTCCCACTGCTGCTGGTTGAGGTAGCGACTTTCCGGGTCGACGCCCGGCAGGGTCAGGTCCTCGTCGTTGTGGTGCAGCAGGTGGCTGTCTCGATACAGGGTGTAGGGGTACCACACGGCAAACGGCGCGTAGCCGAGCAGTTTGTTCAGCCACAGGGAGCGGGTGGGATGACCGTGGAGCAATTCGTGTTGCAGTGACAACCACAAGGTCACCAGCGGGATCAGCAACAGCGTGCTCAGCCATACGCCGAGCCAGTGGCTGGCGAGGATCACCGCGAACCAACCGGCGTAGACGCCGATCAGCAGCAGCCAGGTCGGCCATTCGGTGCGCACGGTGAACCCTTGGCACAGGGCGTCGATTTCGCGGCGGTGGGTCGTATCCAGATAGTTGGCCATCAGATGCTCAGAGCAAGTGTTTATCACTCTGTGCAACCGCGCGCAAAAATCTTGCAGAACCTTTGGTGCTGAGCTTAGAAGCAAAGGCTGCAACGGCTACACTGCCCGCCTCGCCCCTTGATTGGTTTGAACATGCACATCGAACTGCTGGCAGCACCGCTATGGCCGCTGCTGAACAAGTTTTACCGCAGCCACAATTCGTCGATGAAGGCGCTCAAGGGCGGGCAGCTGTGGGTGGCAAGGGACACGGACATCGTTGCCGGGTTGTGCCTGACACCCGTGGTCGGTGGGCAGTGGCTGACGGGCGTGTTCGTCGACCCGGCCTATCGCGGCCAGGGGCTGGCAGCGCGGTTGATCCACCAGGCCGTGGCGCAGGTGGACGGCACGGTATGGCTGCTGTGCCACCCCGACCTTGAACCGCTGTACCAGCGCATGGGTTTTTCTCAAGACACCGTGCTGCCGCAGTCGCTCAGCGAACGACTGGTGCGCTACAAGCGCAACAAACCGATGATTGCGATGGGCTTGAATGCCCTGGATGAGGGATAACCACTGCGGGGGCGATCAAGAAGCAGCACAAGCGAGAAGTCATCTGTGGCGAGGGAGCTTGCTCGCGCTGGACTGCGCAGCAGGCCCATTGTTTGGGGCCGCTTCGCGCCCAAGCGCGAGCAAGCTCCCTCACCACAGGTACGGTGTTCGCCGGGGGTGCTTCGAGGGGTTATTCGTCAGCCGTTGGGTCCATGTCGGGGAACATCACGTCGATAAACCCGAACTTGCTGAAGTCGGTAATCCGCGACGGGTACAAGCGGCCAATCAGGTGATCGCATTCATGCTGCACCACCCGCGCATGGAAGCCGTCGGCGAAGCGTACGATGGGCTCACCCTTGGGGTCGAAACCTTCGTAGCGGATCTGCTGATAACGGTTCACGGCGCCACGCAGGCCGGGGACAGACAGGCAGCCCTCATATCCCTCTTCCAGTATCGGGCTGAGCGGCGTGATCAACGGGTTGATCAGGATGGTCTGCGGCACCGGTGGTGCGTCGGGGTAGCGTTCGCTGGCCTCGAAACCAAAGATCACCAGTTGCAGATCAACGCCGATCTGCGGCGCGGCCAGGCCGACACCGCCCACATGTTCCATGGTCTGGAACATGTCATCGATCAGTTGCCACAGTTCGGGGCTGTCGAACATTTCCGGCGGCACTGGCGGGGCAATGCGCAGCAGACGTTCATCGCCCATTTTCAGGATTTCACGGATCATTGATCGGGCTCGATGATAGGTTTGGAGTGGTCCCGGCCCAGGCCTGAGACATGTTGTTTTTCGCCGGCATGGCCCGGTTCGCCGATTTCTTTCTCACCGGGGTCCTTGCCTTCGGCGGACATGTGTTCGATCACCGCATTCATCTCCGCGCCGAGCAACAGCACCGCGGCGGAGATATAGAAATACAGCAGCAGGACGATGATCGCACCGATACTGCCATACATGGCGTTGTAGTCGGCGAATGTCTTGACGTAGTAGCCAAAGCCGAGGGAAGCGACGATCCACACCACCACCGCCAGTACGGAGCCTGGGGTAATGAAGCGAAACTCCTGCTCGACGTCGGGCATCACGTAGTACATAAGGGCCACGGCAAACATCAGCAGGATCACGATCAGCGGCCAGCGCAGGATGGTCCACAGCGTGACGACGAACTCCTGCATGCCGATCTGCCCCGCCAGCCATTCCATCACCTGCGGGCCGAGCACCATCAGCGCGGCGGCGGCCACCAGCATGCCGGCAATGCCGATGGTGTAGAAAATCGACAGCGGGAACCGCTTCCAGATCGGGCGCCCTTCCACCACGTCATAAGCCGCGTTCATCGCGCTCATCATCAAGCGCACGCCGGCGGATGCGGTCCACAGGGCGATCACGATACCCACCGACAGCAGCCCACCCTTGGATTGCTGCAATTGGTCGATCACCGGGTTGACCTGCTCCAGCGCCTGGGGCGGCAGCACCAACTCCGACTGCAGGCGCAGCCAGGTGAAGAAGTCCGGCAGATGCAGGAAACCGATCAGCGCAATCAGGAACAGCAGGAAGGGAAACAGCGAGAACAGCATCTGGTAGGCCAATGCGGACGCGTAGGTCGGCATCTCGTCATCGACGAATTCGGTGACAGTGCGCACCAGCACCTTGTGCAGCTTGAGACCATCAAGTACCGGAAAAATCATAGCGTCTCCTTTCGCCGCAAAAAGGTTGAGTTCGCGGGCGACTCAGGGGCCGTTTTCTACATCAAAGTAGCCCATTTGGCGACTTTGAAACAATTTCCAAACTTTAGTTGCAGCATCGGATACAAAAACGGCCATCCGTGGATGGCCGTCGGGCTGCTGGGGGTCAGCCAGCCGAACCGTGTTACTCGGTCGCTTTTTTCACCGCGTCCTTGGTCTTGCCCACTGCCTGCTGTGCTTCACCTTTCTTTTCCTGGATCACACCTTCAGCACGCAGTTTGTCATTATCTGTAACCTTGCCCACACCTTGCTTGATGTTACCGACTGCTTCGTTAGCCAGGCCTTTTGCCTTATCGGAAGTGCTGCCCATGGTATTACTCCTGATAACAATCAATTGGTTTTTGGTCACTACGTAGCGGTTGACTCGAAGCGAAGCGCCAGAGTTTCAATTATTTCAGCGGACATTTCATCGAAAGGGGCAGGTTTGCCTTTATGTTTTGCGGCCAACCCACGAGAATGCCCAGCAGATTCAGGCTCGAACGCTGAATAACAGATCCCGTAGGAAGGTTATGAAACTCAATAAAGCACAGGCCATCGCCCGCAGAAACCAGGAACTGGGCGGTGCCGTACTCGGCGTCAACAACTGCCATTTCACCGACCTGGACCCCAAACGCAACATCTGGTGGTTCGACCTGCCAGTGGTGCGGATTGGCGTGGGCCAGTACGAGTGGATCCACCTGTTGATGCACAACGCCGAGACCGACCAGTTGCTGCACCTGAAGGTGCCAACCGTGTTCCTGCGTGAAAACCTCGAAGGGCTGGTGGTGCGCAATGCCGGCAAGCGCAAGCCGGAATTCACCCTGGAACTGAGCGCCGACAAGGATTCGTTCCTCAAGGACGTGCGCCCTGCCGGTGCGGGAATCAGCTTCGCATCGTTTGCGGTATAACCCTTTGAGCGGTTATTGAGGCTCAAGCAAACACGTCGATCGCCGCTTGCTCATACAGCCAACGCACCACCGCCTGCACGTGCTCATCGCCGGCCTGTTTCGACAATGCCTGCGCCAAAGTGAACGACGCCGTGCCCTGCAATGCATGGATCAGCACGCGCACTGCCGGCAATGACTGAATACGCAACATGGCGCCGCCCGCAAACAGCAGCCCCGTGTCCTCATTCAACGCCAGCAAATACAGCGGGCTGTCGGCGCGTGCCTGAATCAGGCGTTGCCAGCATTCGGATCCGCCGGGACGCCCCAATGAGCGATCGCGAATAACACCGTTGGCCGACAGCTTGAGCAGCATCTGGATTTTGCTGTTGTCCCGAATCGCGTCGACGAACTGCGTCACCGGCGGTGGCAACTGCACCTCGGCCAACGATTCAAACACGCCACCCGGCACGTGAGCGATAGCGCCAGTCAGCGCCGTGCCAATTTTGGACGCAATAGCCGCTTTGATCGGGTTCTCGCAAAAACCCTGCGCCGTGCCGTGGCTGAACATGCCAACCGACACGGTGAGGGTCGTTTCCAGCGTTTCAAGCTTGTTGTAGTGCCACCATCCGGCAGGGATAAAGAAAATTTCGCCCGGCCCTACTTCGTAAATGGTTGCGTCGGCGGCATACGGCGTGACGTCGATATGCCCGAAGCAAACGCCGTTGAGCGCGGACTTTTTCTCCAACGCCATTT
>Ga0265797_10008812_pt1 | contig 13308 bp, 14 predicted proteins | sample P2T30metagenome_FD_192433 | JGI IMG/M metagenome (GOLD analysis project Ga0265797, IMG submission 192433) | Plant litter microbial communities from East Loma Ridge, Irvine, California - P2 T30 | ecosystem: Environmental > Terrestrial > Plant litter > Unclassified | place: USA: California... | reverse complement strand
GTGAACCGTGGGAGCCATTGGGTTCACCGGGTGCACAACCAAGCTCAAGCCAGCAGCGAAGAATTCCAAGCTCTCAACATCCGGGTCCAGCGACTTGTGGTTGACTCTCATCTTGCTAATCGCCTGTCGGGGCAGCGTTCCGTACACCACTGAAATGTTCACACCAGCCTTCTCAAACACATTGCCGTCTTGCAGCACGCAGCTGGTTCCACCTCCACCGTTGGGGCGCTCCCACTTGTCGATTTGGAAGCGTTTGCCGTCGACGGCTTCAAGAGCGCGGACGATCTCCTCCTGCTTAGCCTTAATGAATTGTTCCATCCGCAGACGCATGGGAGATGCATCGGTCACGCCGGACTCGCGCTTACTGAGACTGTCCCGCTCTGCAATCGATGGAGCCTCGAGCTGCTGTTCCGCATCGCCGGTCACCTTGACGGAAAAAAGTGTCAGCAGGAATCGCCATTGGATTGTAAGCGGTTATTGTTTCGTACCATTGAGTAGATCAGAGCGCCAATGAAGACGACTCCGACGGCCAGACGGGTCTTGGGAGCGACGACGCTGTTCTTGCCAACGCCGCCTCCAGGAGGGACTGGCGGCCTTCCATTCAGGTCGCCCATCCATCTGCGCTGGACAGCGGGCGATCGTTTGCTGAAGGGAGCATTGCGGAGTGCAGGAGCTCTGCGCACACGAGTGCACGATCGCAGAGCAGCGTCTAGGAGCGGAGGACGAATACCAGCCATGTTGATAGTGATACAGAGGAAACAAACAGGACAAGGAGAGGTGAGGGGGAAGATGGAAGCGTTTTGGAGAACGTCATGAATCAGCTGTTGCGTACCAGACTGTAATTCCCTCTTCCCTGAGCTTTGGGCTCTCGCTGACTGCCGCGGCTGACTGCGGCTTTCAATTGATGGCTTCTGCGCGCACTCCACCGCAGCTCCTGGTCAGCAACGCGCCATCTCTCCTGTGTTACTTTTCCCCTTTGCGGCGGACTCCGACTTCGCATGCCACGCATACCGCCTACCTTGCTACGACTCGCAAGACGTCGGAATCCTCTGTTGCCGTCTCTGCTGCCCGTGTGTCGGGACTTGCCTTCGTCACAAAACGAGCTGAGATGGCTGGGTGAACACGCTGCGGAGGTGGCCTCCAAGCAAGGTCTCAGAGATGAGAAAAGTCTGCTGCAGCAATACGTGAGCCGCCGTGCGAGAGGCGAGCCATTGCAATATATACTAGGTACAGAGTACTTTGGCGAACTCGAAATCGAATGCAGGCCTGATGTTCTTATTCCAAGGTTCGTAGGGTTGGCCACTTTTAACATATGCTTGTTCTGATGTTGTAGTTGTGTAGACAAGAAACAGCTGCTTCTGTATCATATCTTGCCGCGTCACTCTTGCAGTCGTGGAAAAGGACTGGTCTTGTAGATCCCATCAACGTTCTCGACCTTTGCACGGGTACTGGCTGCATTCCTTTACTGTTCCATCATGAGCTATTTAAACAGCCGAGTATTGCACCAAGAATCGGACGTGTCGTTGGCGTCGACATATCACCACACGCTTTGAAACTCTCGGAAGACAATAAGGCTAAGCAGTTACATGAGCAACATGTCTACGGGTCACCAAATCCAGCAAAGCTCGAGACACTTCGGAACATGCAATTCGTCCAGGCCGACATTCTCGCAGATGAGAAATCATCATCAAGTGTAATGAGCAGGCTTCGAGAGATCGACCCGGCGAAGCCAAACTACGACGTTCTCATATCGAACCCACCGTATATATCAAGCGCAGCATTCCGCATAACGACGGCGGCATCTGTTCGTCGGTACGAGCCCAAATTGGCCCTTGTGCCACCGCACTCGCCCACACAGCAAATCGTTGAGGACGGGGATGCGTTCTACCCAAAACTTTACGAGATCGCAAAACTGGTGAACTCGAAGGTCGTGCTCTTCGAGGTGGCCGACATGGAGCAAGCTTGTCGTGTTGCTGCCATGGCTGATAAACATTGGGCTACCATAGAAATCTGGCGAGACGATCCTGGGGCTAATGTTAACGAGACAGAGTACGCAGACGTAGGACACGGGAATCGGCAGAGAGTCAGAGTCAAAGGACAGGGGAATGGAAGGTCTGTGGTTGCATATACGACTGAGGGTAGTCAATGGTGCAACACTGATTGAAATTGGGCTTAGAGGTTTGAATTGTGATACATGCAGTCGATGGTCATCTCAATACGTTTTCGCGTCGTGCACAAGCTTTGACTACATTCGATTGTTACTCGTGTGTTGCAACACGTGTTTTTTTTTTTTTTTCCAAATCTGGAACAAATATGTTTGTGTATGAGAGGTCTCTCGCGCAGTATGCTAGTCATCTTCGGTCGTTGTTGCCAGACTAGACGAGAATCTTGTATATTGTTCTTTCCTGACATCGTACCAAACAACAGGCACGGTGGTCATGCTGATTTCCACCCCAGTACTTGCACGTGCTCTTATCACGGTTCTATTGAATCAACAGGCGTACTACATGTGCATGTATGTCGATGGTCTTGTCGATCACATAACCCCAAACCCTTAGCTGCAACCCTAATTGATGCACGCGCTAGCGGCGGCGTTCCTTCAAGTCGCAGTTGCACGTTCTCGAAGCTGTTGCACTTGCGACAGACCACCGCAACACCCTCGCTCTCTTGTCTCGCTTCGCAACACCACCACCTCACACCCTGCGCGAATATACCACTGGTGACTTGTTTTAAGTGCTACAGGTGAGGCATTACGCCCGGCATAATGGCCGCAGAACAAGCAAAGGCGCGCAAGCCAACAAAAAACGAGCAGCGTCGCGCGCGCAAAAAGCAGGCAAAGACTGAGGTACGACTTTCTTCAATCTGTTCGAAGTGTTGCATGCTAACAGTGCGCCAGAGCTCTCAAACTCCGGCACCCGAAACCGCCCATGATGCACCCAAGACCACAAACCCCGACGATGCGAGCGCAAACTTGCCTCTTCAGCCCGTACAGCCTGCCAAGGACGACCCGGTCCAAGATGTCCCTGCCGTCAACACCGACATTGAGATAACCGAAGACAACCCGCTCTACGCGCAGTTCCGAGATGTATTCGCCAGATTTCAGGATGGCGATGACGAGCAGCAGCAGCAGCAGGACGCCGAGGTAGCGGCTATCGAGCAAGAGCAGCGCTTCGGAGACGACGATGACAACATCCAGGGCGAAGATGAGGAGGAAGAGACCATACAAAGACTGTCGAAAAAGGCACGCAAGGCTGCAAACAAGTTGAGCATCGCAGAGCTTAAGGCAATTGTGCGCAAACCCGAGGTGGTAGAGTGGACCGACACATCAGCACATGACCCGAGATTGCTGGTAAACATCAAGAGCTCAAGAAATGTTGTGCCTGTGCCGACTCACTGGTCGCTTAAGCGCGAGTACCTCAGCTCGAAGCGTGGTGTCGAGAAGCCCGGATTCGCGCTGCCCAAGTTCATTGTGGAGACTGGTATTTCTGACATGCGTGATGCTGTTCTAGAAAAGCAAGCAGAGGCAAGCCTAAAATCGAGGCAACGCGACCGCGTACAACCGAAGATGGGCAAACTCGATGTCGACTACCAAAAACTCTACGAAGCATTCTTCCGCCGCCAAACGAAGCCAAACCTCACAAGGTACGGCGAGGTTTACTACGAAGGTAAGGAGTACGAGACGAACTTGCGCCACCTGCGACCTGGTGAGTTGAGCGATGAGCTGAAAGAGGCTCTTAACATGCCGCCTGGCGCGCCTCCACCCTGGCTCATCAACCAGCAACGCTTTGGCCCGCCGCCGTCATACCCCGCCATGAAGATTCCTGGCCTGAACGCTGCGCCACCAATTGGTGCGCAGTGGGGCTTCCACGCTGGTGGCTATGGAAAGCCGCCACTTGATGATCAAGGTAAGCCTTTGTGGGGAGGAGATGTTTTCGGTGTTGCAGAGCAGGACGATCAGGCAGAACAGGCTTCGAAGGCGGCTCCGGTGGACAAGACCATCTGGGGTGAGTTGGCAGCACCAGAGGATGACGAGGAGGAAGAGGAAGAAGACGAGGACGAAGACGAGGAAGACGAGGACGAGGATGGCAAGGAAGAAGATATGGGCCGTGGTATCGAGACGCCGTTCGCTGGCACCGAGACTCCTGGTGGCATTTACAGTACGGTACCAACGGACATGGGCACCCAGAGTATGGCCGACGAGTTCAACCTTCGCAAGCAACGCCGCGGCGACACGACCGAGGATTCACACTACCCACGCTCTGCTGGCACTGTGCTCAACGAGCGTTCCATCCGCAACGAGGGCTTCTTCGGTGGCGAGCGCGCTTACGATCTTTCAAATACCCGTGGCGGACCCGCGATCCCTGTACTTGGCTCTGACCGCGACGACCGAGGCAGAAAGAGGAAGGCTGGCGATCTGGACGTCTCAGTGGACACTGATGCACTTGAGAGGGACGACAAGCTTAGCAAAGACGAAATTAAGAAGAGGTACGAGGAACAGCGCGAGAGGGAGAATGCTGGTGGTTGGTCAGGAGCGGTGGATCGCGATGATCTGAGTTCCATGATCGCGGAAGAAGGTGCAAAGAGACTCAAAAAGGACAGGGAGCGGGCGAACAGGAGATGACGGGGGATGGTCGTATGATCACGGATGGATTTTCAAGATTGGTTTCGAGCGAGGAGTTCATGGGAAATGTCAAGAACAAACGGGAGAGCAGTGTAAAATACCGAGGAATGAATGCCACGCAGAGGTGAGCTTTGTGTGAAGAACTGTTGGATCAAGAATTGAAAGTATCAAGAGCATGAATCCACAGCCTACGAGATTCGACGTGAAGCGACATCTGGATTACTTACTAACATGTATGATGCTGTAGCGTGCAGTAGGCCGTGTGATACGGTCATGCATTGGAGCAACGGCTGCGCGATGGACGGGGATGTCAATCAAGAAATAAAGGCTGTTGGAATCAGGAAGAGTATGAGATGGAGGGAAATCAAGACGGTGCAGAAGGGACGTCATGTGAACGAACGAATGGATCTATGTTACGAGGCTGTGTACAAATTGCGAAACCAATACTCACTGCAAATTTTGATGCGCTGGCCTCGCCGTCACCAACACGAGTTCGACGTTGGTTGCAGGTGAACCAGGAGACGATCGGCACGTGAGATTGTTAGCGCCAAGCACCTCCGCGAAGTCCGATGGAGCATCTTCGCTTCGACCATCTTTTTGTTTACACAGCAACCATCATTCAGCTCCACCACATCTGCTGAGCCGATTCGCGACATTCGGCAATATCATCACCGAAGCAGTGCGATAAATAGTATTGCACACCGAGAACGCGACAAGAACAGCTCATCATGGACAGAGACAGAAGGTATGTTTGCTCTGAAAGTAGACATGTGCAACGGAGGACCCCAGTGAAGCGTTCGTCCTGCGACATGTTACAAACAATACTTCGACACACGAACTGGCTTCCGTTTCAAGCTTGCTCGATACTAACCACCACACAGCAGACCGCTCGACATCCCGCCTGAGGACCGATATGGTAGCCGTGGCCAGTCCTACCGCCCTGGAGGACGCTCTCCTCGCGCAGACTCCTACCGCGCTCGCTCTCCTCCTCCAGCCCGCCGTGCCTATGTCCCTGCCCGCGGACGCAGCCGCAGCCCTCCTCCCCGTGGAGACACCTACCGCAGACGCTCGCCTTCACCGAGAGACAGGTACCAAGCACCCAGAGGCGGCGACAGCTACCGTGCTCGACCTCGCTCTCCGCTTCCTGTGAGAAGAGAAGATCTCCCTAGGGACGATCTGTTCAGAAGAGACCCGGAAAGAGAGCCCAGAAGGGACTTCAGGGGCGAGAGAGAATTCCGGGACGACAGGTCGTACCGTGATGAGAGGGAATTCAGAGACGACAGAGGATACAATGCTGCGCGCTCGCCTCCGCGCTACCGTGAGAGAGAGCGCTCTCCTCTCCCTCTGAAGCGCACACGCGAGGCCTCGCCGATTGGCAGCAGAGGACGTAGGACTCCTCCACCAGCAAAGCGCGAGAGACTGGCTAGCCCGGCTCCAAGAGGAAGATACGATGACTTCCCTGCGTCTCGGAATGGAAGCCCGCCTCGTCGTGGTTTCTCTCCTCGCGGAGAGCGCTCACCGATGGCCCGTGGTGTTACCCGTGGATACAGACGTGCAGACTCCCGTTCTCCACTCAGGAGGAATGACAGGAATGACCCTAGAGATATCAATGACTGGCGCCGCCCTAACGCTGCACCTGCACCGGCTCCGGCGCCACGTTCGCCTTCACCAGCCAGGGCCAACAGGCAGCCTTACGAAGAGTTTGACGAGCGTGGCATGGACTCTGTTGCTACTTCACGCCGCTCATCACCTCCCTTACACAGATCTGCAGTTCAACCTTCCATCGACGAGAGACCGAGCCGTCCGGCCGCAAGAGATCCGTACGAAAGCCGGGAACCTTACCGTGCACCACGCTCACCTAGAGCCAGGGATCCTTCGCCTCCTCCTCCTGTGACTGGGGACCGTGACTATCCCGCCGAGCGTTCGTATGACCAGGAAGACCGTATCCCGCCACCTCGCGAACCATATCGGGCTGACGATCTGCCAGTCCGCGCCCCGCCGACGGGCCCATCTAGTGGATACCGCGCTCCTTCAAGCTCCATGGCTCCGCCCACTGGTCCTGCTGCTGCTGCCGTTTCTGTTTCTGCACATGCCAGAGCACCTGCTGCTCCTCCATCTGGTCCACGTGGCGACATAGCTCCTCGAGGTGGTTTCGGCGGCCCTCGTGGTCGTGGTGGCTTCGGTGGGGACTTTGCGCCTCGTGGTAGGGGAGGCTTTGGTGGCCCTGGCTTCCGTGGAGGCAGAGGCGGTGGCCCATCACCAGGTGGCTACGGCCGTGGGCAGGGCTATGTTGAGCGCGACCAGCAAGACTTTACACCACACCAAGGACCTCCTTCAGGTCCTCGCGGATCCTTCTCATCTCAAGGCCCTCCCACACCTTTCCGCCAGAACAACAACTCTACTGCTACCACATACCCTCGCTCTCAACGATTTGCGCCTAACGGCCAAGCCATCCCCGATACTCCCACAGGACCTCGTGCCAGCGTTTCTGCCGCTTCTGGCAATGCACCTACACCCTATCGCCGTCCGACTGAATCATCAATTCCCACAGGTCCCAGCAATGCGAACATGAACAACAACGGTATCCCATCTGGCCCTGCAAGTGACCGACGTCGCGAATCAGAGATTCACAACTCCTACGCTAGCCAAGCCTCCAATGTCAACAGCAGCGTCCACCCTGCTCTCCGTGACCTCCCTCAAATCATCCCTGGAGGCCGCAAAGCTTCGCCTAAAATCGACCGCTCCCGTCTCGACAAGCTTGATGAAGAGGCCGAGAAGCTGCGTCGCCAGATCGAGGAGAAAGAGGACAAGAAGCGCAAGGCGCTGCGTGACTGGGAACGTATGTCCAGGGAGAGCGAGACTGCTCGTGTGAGGAGTGAATTGGCAGAAGAGGCTCTCAGGGGTTTCGTCGAGGATGAGGCCATGGGAGCTGCTTTCTAAGCGGGGTTGATGTTGATGATCTGTTTGCGATTTGGTAATGAAGATTCTTGGTTTTGGTCATGAGAACTGGGTCGGCTAGCGAGGTGCTTGGAGTTTTGCTATGGTAATAAGCATAAGATTGCTTTGCTCTTGTCTGGAAGGGTGTGGGAAGTAGCTTTTATTTCGTATTTTGTTAATTTTCCCTTTACACCAAAGCTTGGGCATCTTCTCCTTAACACGCATACCTCAGTTCCACCGACGTTAGGCTACGTTAGGCAGCCACCTAACAAAAGGTCGCGCCTGCCGTCAAAGTGAGGCGTGAGAGCTGGTGAGTCGCACGCAGCGGGACACTTTCAACGCCACAGCAACGCGCGACTGTTTGTTTCTGCTTCCACTTACCCACTCACCCACGAACTGGCTGCTCGAACATCCATCACACCACCATCACCCAGCAAGCTCATGGCTGAGCCAACAACCTCCAACATGTCCGCCTCGACCGCTGCTCAGTCTGGCTCAGAGCACGTCCAGGTCCTTCCGAGTTCCGATCAGCCAAATGAAGCTGCCGATGGAAGCTCCGTAGTCGCACAAGCTGGCCAAAATGTCAGCTCGGTCGACAACATGGCTTTACCAGGCATTGGTCTTCCTCTCAAGCAAGAGTCTCCCCTGCCCACCGAGGGGCAAGACGGCAACTGGCGCGAGGTCGCTTTGCCACTCACGGTTCGTGAGAGGGTAATGATAGCGATAATGGCAGTACTCAAAGACAAGCCGGACTGGGAGCGCAAAGTTTTTGACGAGACCATTGTAGCTAGGTGGAGGCAGGAGAGTCTGGCATCGCACACCGAGACCGAGGATACCGCCGCCGAACATGACGAGGAACAGCAGACCGAATCCGAAGACGCGACGCTCAACGTCACTACGCCTGCGAGGCAGAGGATCATCTCGGAAGCAATGTTTCAATACGTAAGACTGGGTGACAACATGGGGTCAAGGACACACTAACGCATCTGCAGTGCATCAAAGAGCTGCGCGACCAAGCAGCCGACTCTCAGGTGAACGGATACACAGAAGTCATGGACGCCAACGCAGCAGTCTACATCTCTGACAAGGCTGTATGCCACGACACCAAGAATGCTCTGCAATCGGGTGTTGCAAAACTGGAAGCTGTACCAGACAATCAGAAGGACTGGCATCCTGGCTCTGACGGCAAAGTGCTTGATATTGTGCACCCTTCTCTTTTCCCTCTGATGTACGGCACTTCGAGGTTCCTGCGTGAGGACAAGGTCGCTCTCGAAACCTGCTCGGCGTATTGCGCACTTGGTGACACAGTCCCTGTCCAAGCCTCAGAAGACAGAGACGGTTATTCGATGAAGCACCAGTGGCTGCCATGTGATGTCTCCGTTGACGCGGCTGGCCATGCTACCATCACGAGTTACATCAACAACCTGCATCCCGATGGCCAAAAAGATTTATACACTGCCATCGAGAAAGTCATCTCTAAAGCGGTCCCTATGTGGAAAGTGGCGGTACGATCTACTTTGTATCGCCACGAGCGACCAAGAGTGACAGTCCTGGGTGACGGCTATGATCACGATGCAGCTGCAGACCGAAGAGAAGAACGACGCGAGACCGACGATGCTTACGACAGCGACGACGACAGCGTAGATTCGTACAGCGAAGACTTCGTCAAGGTGCCGGAGCCAGAACCCTACGCTCCTCGGGAGAGGAAATCCACAAAAGACAACGCCAGCACTTTCGACAAAACCTTCTCGGGCGACAAGCTCCAGATCGTTGTGAAGCTCGCCAACATTCACCTGACACCAGAGGCACCGACCTACGACGGTGGCTCTTGGCACATAGAGGTTAGAAGCCCTGACGCAACTGTGACTCCTTGCATCAAGCTAACATCTCATGCTAGGGTCTGCCCAACGAACACATCTGTGCCAGCGCACTTTACTACTACGATAGCTCCAACGTCACCGAGTCGCACCTTGCTTTCCGTGAGAATGTCAACGACGAGTTCTTGACTCCCCACAGCACAACCGACTTCAATTTCCCGGAAGGCCCTTATGCCGAACAGCACAGATTCCATAGCATAACCGAGATCTACGGACTAGACGATGCAGACGACGCTGACTACGTAAGAACAACTCAATCTGCATAATCCGACCGAATACTTGAGAACTGACACCAAAACTTCAGATGGCGTTGCCAGCAAACCAAATCGTTGGTCAAGTCTCAACCCGCGAAGACCGCCTCCTGGCCTTCCCGAACGTACTGCAACACCGTGTGTCACCATTCACACTACAAGACTCAACAAAGCCAGGACACCGCAAGCTCCTTGCACTGTTCCTTGTGGACCCAAACATCACCATTCCCTCAACCGCCAACATCCCCCCGCAACAGCTCGACTGGTGGGCTCACCACACCGACCAAACCGGCGCCCTCAAGAAACTTCCACAGGAGCTCAGGGATCGAGTCTACCGCGAAGTGCACGGTTTCCCTCTGACGATCGAGCGAGCGAAAGTGGTGCGAGAGGAGTTGATGGAAGAACGTAAAGCTCAGCTAGCGGACATGGAGGAAAGCTGGTCCGAGAACTACTTCAATTTCTGCGAGCACTGATGTGCTAAGAGCATCGAGAGCGATCTTTCGTTCTGTAGTCTCTACGTGTTGCACGCAAGGCGCGACCAGAGGGTGGAAGACCTGCATCGACACCGCAGGTCCGAGCAGTGGTGGAATTCGCCAACTTCACCACCAGACAACGAAGACTTCAAAGTGGGTAGTATGAGTTTGTCAATAGCACGAAGTATCAGATTGCGTTGAGTGATGTTTGCATTGAGCGTGCAGATGTATGTTGCTCTTGTCCGAAGACGCTGAGACCTAATCTGCAACGAATGTTGACAAGTACTTGCGAACCACTGGTGAGCACCATGGTCACGAAAGGCTCCAAAGTCGTACCTCATCGATCTGTATCAAATTAAGTTTGCAACGCTAATTACAAAAAGAAATATGTCCCAATCAAAAAGCTCGCTGGTAAAGAGCAAAAATTACCCAAATCAATCATTCATGAACAGTAGGCTGTCCGCCACGGCGGCTTGATCCCACATCAGGCACAGGTTCCGACCCAGCTCTGCGGTCGACACTGGCCCTGCCCTTCTTGTCAATGCTCACGCGTTTTCCCTCGGCGGCCGTAAGGCCCACGCCACCCAACTTCTCCTCGTCCAGGCCTCGCCCGTCCAACTCGTCAGCGTCGCCGGCCAAGACGTCTGTCGCGCCCATTTTCGTTCGGCGGAGGTCGAGAGATTTCTTTGGCTTTTTGGCTTCCGCTGCGCGCTTGGCCTCCATTGACTTGCGGCTGAGCTCGAGGCCTTCGAATTGACTGAGTGTGTCTTCGTCGACGATGTCAATGCCCAGTTCTTCCTCCTCGTGCTTTTGCTGGATTCTCTTGATGGCCTCCTTGGTCAGATCCTGGCGGAAGATACGGTCGAGCACATCCTTTTTGCGTGTACGCTTGTCGCCAATGGAGATAAGGATACCGGCTGCGATGTTACATGAAAGAGAGAAGGACAGGATGACAGCGGTCAGAGCTGCAGGTCGAACCTTGTAGTCGATCGTCCAGGTGCAAGTACCAAGTGCGACTTGGAAGATACTGTGGAAATCCAGGAGGACAACAATAGCAACGAGCAAGCGCAGCGGGAAAGCGTGATGGGTTGATGTCTCGTGGGGCTTGTAGAAAGTGTGGGTCTTGGCGAACTTGGCTTGGTGATATTGCAGACGTCTTTGTTGAGTCGGAGTCAGAACGGTGTATTCGGCTCTGCCGGCCATGTCGGCCGCTGTCGCTCCGGCTTCGAGATCCCTTTCCGCCGCGCTTGACCTTCGTGCTGGCAAATCGTTGTGGTCCTCGAGTGCTGGCAAGTGCTGCTTCTCACGAAGCTCCCAGGTTTTGTGGTGATACTTGGCGATGTAGCACATGTGATATGTGTCGACAGCACGGAACGGAGCAAGTCCGTCACCCATGAGAGCGAATAGAGCGACCAAAGTCAGATCGATAATGTCGATAATGTAATCTTGCTTGCCATCGACGTAAATCCATCCGATCAAGCAGAAGACCCAGGCTGCACCAAAAAGCGTGACCAGGGTAGCGTACACTGTCACGAACAAGCCAAGTGGTTTGCTGACGTACTTTCCAAAACCGCGCATACTTCTCTTGAAGCCTTCACGGCGAGAGTGCAGCAGATGTCGAACGTGGTCGTTTAGCTCGTCCAGATCTTCGTTCGACCAGCCGTCAAGTCTGACACCATGGGGCAATACAGCATAGTGAGATTCAGTTAGCTGTGAAGAAACAGAATTTCTCCTGTTTGAGCTCTCCACGAGAGGATCCTCGGTGTCTTCTGAGTTTGGTAGTACGGGCGACTTCTTTACATCGCCTTCGGGTCGGGATGCTGTTGTTCCAGCTCGCCTACGTGGAATGCTGACGGTGCCATCCTCGTTCTTTATTCCATAGCCGGGATCAGCACCAGTAGGGGCACGTTTAGTAAGGTCGTAGGTAGGTCGACGGTTCACCAGGCGGCCAAGATCTGGAACAAAGAGAGAGTTTTGCATGTTGGTGAGAGTACCAAGGGTTTGCACCTCAGGATCTAACACGAGTCAGCATAAGAGTAGCAAGTATTGCGAAAGTAGGTTAGAAGCATACCAATCAAGTCCAACAGGCTCACAACATCCGCATCGTATTCGCTATCCGCAGCAAGTTCCTGCTGTCGAGGGGGTAGGACGCCACTCCTAAGGCGTCTTAGACCTCGAGTCTGACGTGCGGCATTGCCGGCACTGTTCAACGCTTGAGCATTGCCAGCCTCAGAATTCGTGGTAGATGATCTTTGAAGGTTGTTCAAAGGCCGGGGAACGTCGTCTGGACGAGACTGGACGGGCTGAAGGCCGCGAGCCTGTTGCGCAGAGGTAGCCTGTCCCTCGACAATTGAGGGCATGAACGGCTCAGCCGTAGGATGCCTGGTCAAATCATCATTCAAGATTTCGTGAAGTACCGGTCGTTGGGGAGCAGATGTACTGCGTCTGCGACCAACGGTCCCAGGATCCGCGAAATCACGTTCTTCGGGCTGAGTGTCAGAAGCTCTAGAGAGAGGTCTCGCAACAGAGGTGTTTGAAGGAAGACGTCGGATCCTGATGCTTGAAGGCGTGCGCATGCTCTCGCGCGAGCCGCCAACGTTCAGGAGAGGTCTGCCGGAAGAGTTCATTCGAGGCGAATTTGAGGCATTCTGAGGATTTGAATACCCCCGCGATCGCCCGCCGGGAGTAGATGGGTTCATTTTGAAGTTTTGGTGTGCAGTCCTGATGAGAGAGCCTCTTTCCGGCCGGTGCCTGGCAGATGTCTGCTCAAGCTAAGAGCAGTTATTAGATTTGCCCTGGCCAGGAGAGGTGTTGCCACAGGGTCCGGGACAGATGAAAACAAGCGCGAAGAAGTGCGCTCAAGCGTGAGGCCTCGTGGAAGGAGGCGAGGCAGAAGTTTCCGTCAGCATCCGGGAGAGGAGAAGTCCAGAGGTGGTCGCAAGACGATGGCAGTGGACTATGCTTGCCAGGTAGTCCTTAATCCCCAGAGAGGATGTTGATGTGTGTGGGGGAGGTTGAGTTTGGGGTGTAGGAAGCAAAACACGCTTGACGGCGCGCGCGTGCAACAGTGCTGAGGATTGATTAGGAGAGCCAGACGTCAGAGGTATGAGGCGAGCAGGGTGGAAGCGTGGAGCGGCTAGCACGGCCCA
>Ga0265797_10008811_pt1 | contig 13308 bp, 11 predicted proteins | sample P2T30metagenome_FD_192433 | JGI IMG/M metagenome (GOLD analysis project Ga0265797, IMG submission 192433) | Plant litter microbial communities from East Loma Ridge, Irvine, California - P2 T30 | ecosystem: Environmental > Terrestrial > Plant litter > Unclassified | place: USA: California... | reverse complement strand
ATGGGCGAAGTTCAAATCATTGGCCTACACACGCCAAACCCACTGGTCATGTACAACGGCCAGCTGCTGAGTTGCCATTGGACGTCGACCGTCGGAACCGACATGTTCTTCGTGAAGCCGAACGCGAACTCATCAACTCAATCAGACACGCTGCGATCCCTGCCGTCGGTCGACTTGTTAGCTCTAGGCTCCGCAAAGCTGGTAGCAAAGGTTGGACGTTTGCGACCGCGCGACGACCTCTTCGACGACGCTAGTAATACGCAACAGACAGCAGAGGTCGCGCCTGCTGCAAACGGCAACCAGGGTGCTACAACAAGCGTAAACAACACGTCACACGCTCAGCCTCCCAGCAACGAAGAGATCTCATCCGCTTCGTCGAGCTTCCTTGCCAGGTTGAATGAGGCCAAAGCAAAGAGAGGAGAGAAGTCACGCTTAGCAATCTCAAAGACCTCAGAAGGCTCGCGTCTGGTGGCGGAAAAGGCAACGACTGGCTCTGTCAATGCAAAAACTGGCGCCTCACAGACACATGGCGACTCGGTCATGGGCGGCACGTGAGATGTATGCGAAAGGCAATGGATAGCCGAAGGAGGTAGGACCACCACGTGCTACCTCATTCAAACAAGTCGCGAAGCACCATTGCGAGTTTGAAGGACTGTCTCAAAGCGTATGTCGATGACAGAAGATGGCTGAACAAACTCTAAGCGTAGTAGGATAAAGCGATATGCTGCAGTATCCGCAAGAGTGCTGTCACTGCGTAAGACCTACTTAGGTGCACTTGCCTCGTCGTCCACCAGTGTACCTGCCGCCAAAACGTAAGCTCGAGGCGCCTTCGTTCTAGACCGCACATGGCTACCTCTTCAGACTCCAATGGACTATCACATCGGTCACGTCTCCTCCACATTCTATTATCTCATACCTGATCTATCATCCTGCCCCCTACGCATACTCTACCTTTACTCATCCCGATGCAGCGAAAACTAGACAGACTGAGTGTCGGCATCATTCCAGAACAGCCTTTAGACATCACCGACACGTCCCTACACTGGCTGTTTGGTAAAGATGGTGGATACGTCACTCGGCTCAATGACGACTACGCTCAAGACACACCGAACGACAACATCCCATCTGCGAAATCAGAAGCAAGAATCACGAGAGAGATCGGAGACTGGATGCAGTCACAAGAATGTGATGAGTTCTTGGCGCCTCGGGCGCGGCAGCCTCGTCGCGTTAGCAGCTCTGAGCCGGGGGCTGCTCTTCGAACTGACAAATACAGACATTTCCAACTGCAAACCAACTACTCGAACAACTTCATGACGACAAAATCATGACAGACATCTCTCCAAGTAACATAGTCGCCTGCGAGACGATTCTCCAACTCATCGCTTTGCAGTTGCTAGCAGCGTGCTATACCCTCTCACCCCCTTCGAGCGCCAATCATATTCCACTGTTCCAGCAGCGCAAAGAGATAAGATTCGTGACAGCCCTGCGGTCACATTCTCATCACCGGTATTCTCCAGCCGCCGGTCACCAAGCCCGCCCACCTTCCGAGACGGAATCTTGGCCTGGGCTTTATACGGGGCCTTCTACCGAAGAGAAGCTGGCGCAATACGTCAGTCAGAGGCGTAAGATACGCAAGCAAAGCAGCGATTATATACCACACTTCACTGCGAGCGGATGGACAGATGGGCCGCCAGCGATAACCACACGTGAAGACTCACGGAGCCCCTTATCACGAGAAAGCTCCAGCTCCTCATCTGAACCCGGGTTCTTCTCCAAACTGATATGTCAGGCAGCAGTACCGAAGAACTATCGGCGAAGACATGATACCATATTTTTTAGTCGCACGACTTCGAAACAAAAGAAGCAAGAACGAACACAATTTGAGGACAAGCCGGACAATCGCGCGGAACGCCAAAAGATTAGTTCCCAGCCCGTTCAACGTATACCCTCGTTACATCGTCTCAGGCATACCCAGTCTGCTCTGTGCATTGAAGTAGAAGCAGACATAGAAGAAGAGATACCTGTCGAAAGCCCACATGACGGGAAGCGTCACCCCTCGGACCCGTCGATTGGCAGTATTCTTACCTACACCTTCCAAATCCCTGAGGTACGACGCACCTCTGTTACACCAAATTCCAACTGGGGCCCCGCTTCCTCGGAAGAGGGCATGATGCGTGCCTGCGGACGAGGAGATCTCATCGTCACACGGGACTATTTCGACGATGTGCCCGAGACGCCAGACAATGCACGTCACCAGCAGTCGAGGTGGAAGATACCTCATTGGCGCCACAAGCTTGGTGACTCTCCACCACTACCCGCCACTATGTCATCTACACAGCCCATAATTACCACACCAGCGGTAGATTACTTCGCCCAAGTCTATACCGAGAAGCACGTTACCCATCAAACTGACGATCCCGAGATCGCAGCAGAAGAACATAGCGATGCTGGTCCCGAAATCGAAGATGACCCAAGGCTACGGAAGATGCTAGGAAACATCGTGACTCCGTCTAGCGACGACGAATCCAGTGACAGTGATATGGAACGGACCAAGAAAAGAAAGGGCATCAAAGAATCAGATACTACAGCTTTTGAGGTTGCAGAACGGTTTCGAGACAAGACGGGAGATGGGTGGGAGCACACAAGAGTCAAAGTGCTTTGGTGATGCCACAGACGAACACATGGTATGCGCGTAGGTAGCTTGTCTAGACATTCGGCCCTTCCGGGTCTACCTGGGAGGCTTTGCTTCAGCGGCAGCTCTATACATCCTGTAGATATAAGTCGACCTCATGCCCAGAACAGGATTGTCAAAGTCGTTCTCCCTCTTCTCATGTAGCTTGAAGCCAACCTTTGTCAAGACATTCTGACTAGCTGCCAGCTCGGTATCTGTATGTGCCTCCGCGAAGTCGTACCTCGGTGCCAGCCTGTTCCTGTTGTTCCTCCCATCTCCCTCTACCCGTCCGTTGTTTGCCTTGCCATTGTATGTGCCTAGTCCGTAGTCTTCCGACACATAGTCTGCGATATCACGGCCCGAGTAATGCTCGAAGAACAAGGGCATGAACGCTTCCAACGCCTCGGTAGCGTACCCTCGTCCCCAGTATTCGGCGTTGAACATGTAGCCAATCTCTGGGGCGCGGACTGCTCCTATCAAGCCGATGACGTGCGGGCCTTCGTGTGGCGCTAGGAGGACGATTGCAAAGTTCCAGTTGCATTCAACCTGGTGACACTGCAGACGGTTAGCATACGTCCAGATGAATTGTATAGGGTAGTCGGCTTACACCTTGAATCCATGCTTTCGCACCTTCGAGGTCATCTGAAGGTAGAAGAGACGTATGTTTCATCACTTCCGGATGCTTCCGCATCAATAATACGTCCTCTGCATCTTCAAGGCGCAACGGCCGCAGCAGCAGGCGTTGAGTCCTCGCGAATATCTGCGGGTCAACCACCACCATCGTCGCGAGCGTGCGGAACGAGAAAGTAATATCGAGCCATTGCCGGCTGTACTGTGCGCTGATTAAGACTCACATTGTGTCGTGTGTCATGTCATCAAGCTGTCGCTGTCGCTGTGGCCTGCGCTTGTGCCTTGCAGCACGCGTCAAGAGCTATTCCCTTTACAGACATGTAACGCCCATCTCCAAAACTCCAGCTGTTCAAACACACCGCATACAACCACACAACCAATCAAGATGGCGTCCTGAAGAGCGCTTTACATCATTTCCAAAGCTTCTTCGTCGTTTCCGGTCAGATCCAGCCTTTACCATGTCGAATTCAATACTTTCCGCTTCCGCGAAGGGAGCCACCTTTCTCATCCTCCTGCAGGTGGCTTCTCGCGCGCTGACGTTTGCTGTCAATCAGGTTCTGTTGAGGTTCCTATCACCAGAGCTATTGGGCGTGTCGGCGCAGCTGGAGCTGTTTTCCATCTCTGTGTTGTATTTTGCCCGCGAGAGTCTGCGCGTGGCGCTGCAGCGTCAGGCTCATGGGACGCAGGCTGTCGTCAACCTTTCGTATCTCGCTGTCTTTTTCGGCACGCCTCTGGCGTATCTTCTCGCGCTACTATGGATGCGTTCCGATACGCCAAACGTTCCGTACTTCATGGAGGCCCTGGTTGTGTATTGCCTGGCTACTTTCTTGGAACTGCTGAGCGAGCCGGCGTTTTCTGCTGTGCAGCAGAAGCTACTTTACAAGGTTCGAGCGTCGGCTGAGAGTTCAGCTACTTTGCTGCGCTGCGTTGGTACATGTGGCTCAGCTATCTTGGCTAGTCGAGCTGGCTTGGACATTGGGGTCTTGCCATTCGCTATCGGGCAGCTGGCGTATGCATTGGCTTTGCTTGTTGTGTATTCGTACAAAACGTGGCCTGTTGCAAAGACTGATGGCTTCTCGCTGTTCCCGGAAAGAGTACCATCCACTCAGGAAAACCCGACATTGATGAATTACTTCTCAGCTCCTCTGCTGCGACTGACTGCATCTCTTAGTCTGCAGTCAGCGCTGAAGTATGTTCTCACCCAGGGAGACTCTCTTCTCATTACAACGCTGGCATCTCTCGCAGATCAAGGCGCCTATGCGCTCGCTTCAAACTATGGAGGCCTCATTGCACGCATGCTTTTCCAACCCATTGAAGAAAGTAGTCGCAACATGTTCGCCAAACTATGCGCAAACGTAGAGACGTCAGCAACGGAGAAGAAGGATCTAAAGAAGTCGGACGAACAAAAGCAAAACCTTGCTCAAGCTTCTAGGGTATTGAGTACCATACTTCGACTCTATGGAATTATCTCCTTGTTCGCGGTTACACTAGGACCTGTACTAGCTCCAGTGCTTCTCTCCATCGTCGCTGGGAAAAAGTGGTCTGCAACCTCTGCTTCGCAGGTACTCTCCACGTATTGCTACTACATACCCTTTCTCGCTATCAACGGAGTCACGGAGGCTTTTGTAGCCGCAGTGGCAACCAACAAAGAGCTATACGCACAGTCCATTTCTATGGGCATCTTCTTTGCGCTCTTCGCGGGTAGTGCTTGGTTCTTCATCGGGCAGCTCGAGATGGGAGGCAATGGCGTGGTTCTTGCAAACACGGTCAACATGGGCTTGCGCATCGTCTGGAATACCTGGTTTATTGGCAGGTTCTTCGCGAGGAACGGCTCCGAGTTCAATGTACTCGAGACGTTGCCCTCACTTACTGCCGTGGCGCCCGCGGCTGTTATACCTACCCTGATGCGAATGAAGCCTGCAATCAGCTTTCTCGGACGGCTTGGAGTGCTTGGAGAGCTGATCAGTATGGGTGCAGTGGGTGGTGTCTACGTCTTGCACGTTCTTTTCTTCGAACGGCAGTTTCTCGTCGACTGCTATCGCATGCTCCGGCCGTCGCGGTCTGCTCAGCCACCCACGAAGTCGACTTGATCGAAGACTGGATGCGGAAGAGTTGGCCATACAAAGCATGATTCGCTTCCGACTTTGGAGATGCCGATTGCCGTCTTTCAGCCCTCACAGCGCCCTTTGATATCTCTCGCGCCCTTCTGCAGTGCGCAACAGGCAGTCAATTCTATCTCTTCCATGATATATCTGGGTTCCCATTACTGTTTAGTCGGCTGAGTCTATGGCTGACCAGATTGTTGTTGATTCTGGCTCGACATCATTTGACTTTTCCTTCCCAGAATTGACGGAATGTAACGAACAGCAAAGGCGATACCTTCGACCACACTGCTCGGCGCTTAAGTGACAAGACCGATACCGCAACCTGGATCTCCACAGCGCCTTCTACCGTCGTCGCGGCCGCGGTCATCGAACGTTCCTGCCAAAGTCTCTGTCCTACCTACCCCTCGCATGATTGGTCGCGATTGCTAGCGCCATATTCTTCCTCCATGCAGGTAGTGGGGACCCCCGCAACGTCATCGCGAACACAGAAAGTCAGCCCAGAAAATACTTCACATCACAAGACACTGCTGTAACAACCTCTCAAGTAATCTGGGGGTAATAGAAACTACCTTCAGAAAGCTGGGGGTAATCAATATCACTCTTGCATAAGGCGGGACACAACAGCGCCGCTAAGGAGTTTCCTGGGGGTAAGAGAAACTAAGTCTCGAACTGGAACCGCGTTAATCACGCCATCAAAATTCTACGGTTCGCACCGTTTCTTCCGCTTACCTCTTGGCTGACATCTGGGGCACCAATCGCAAATCCGGGGAACCTGCACTACCAAAATGGTCACGACAGACGAGTCAAGACACCTCCATGGGTTGGTTGACATGGGGAGCAACGGGATCCGCTTTTCGATCACCGACCTGGCGCCCGCGACGAGTAGGCTGTTGCCGACTGTGTACCTGGATCGGGCAGCAATTTCGCTCTACGATGCGCAGTACGAAAATGGCCAGGTGGTGCCGATACCAGAGCCGACTATCAAACAAGTGGTCAAGTCACTATTGCGCTTCAAGAATACATGTGAAGATTTTGGAGTACCCGAGAAGCAGATTCAGATTGTAGCTACTGAAGCTACTCGGAAAGCCAGCAACTCTGGAGACTTCCAAAGCAAGATCAAGGATGCTACTGGCTGGGCTGTACAACTCTTGTCGAAGGAGATGGAAGGCCGGATTGGAGCTTTCGGTGTAGCGAGCTCCTATCATAACCCGATTGGACTCATGATGGACCTTGGTGGAGGCTCTACACAGATTAATTGGATGATCCCGTCACAGCGCGGCCAAATTGACACATGCGAGAAAGGAAGTGCAAGCCTACCATACGGCGCGGCTGCCCTCGCGAAGAGGCTCGAAGAAGCAGGCTCTCCTGATAGCGATGCATTCCGGACGTTCGAAAGCCAAGTCATTGCGGACCTTAAAGCTGCGGTACAATACATAGAGGTACCACAGCAGTTGCTGGACCGCTCACAGTTACCCGAAGGTCTCTCGCTTTACCTGTCTGGAGGCGGCTTCCGAGGCTGGGGTTTTGTACTCATGTCGGAGCATGCGATTCAGCCATATCCCATACCCATCATCAATGGATTCCGGACGACCAAGGACGCGTTTCACGACACTCAGGCTGTACAAGCGGCGGTGCAAAGAGAGGATACACCCGACATCTTTCGGGTCTCGGCCCGCAGAGCAAGTCAGGTTCCAGCAGTTGCTTTCCTGGTGAACTGCTTGTCCAAAGCACTGCCGAGCATCAAAGATGTGTATTTCTGCCAAGGCGGTGTGAGGGAAGGCATGTACTTCTCAGAGATGTGGCTCACGCCCAGTCCGTTGTTCGAAACTACGATGAGATACGCTAAGCCATCGAGCGGGGAGTTTACTGCGATATTGCAGGAAGTCAGTACCCCTCCGCCAACAGCGTCTCGTCAAGAACTGTTCAACTACGAGATGCAGAGAGCTTTTGGGCGTGCTATGTTTGCACACATGGGGCAAGTCAAGGACCTCCAAGCTGGAGCTGCGCTCCGAAGTACAACGACCGGTTTGTTCTCTTCTGCACATGGTTTGACACACGAAGACCGCGCGATACTTGCCATCTTCCTTTGCGAGCGCTACGGTGGCTACAGTTCTATCAGTCCAACAGAGCAGGACTTCTACCGCCGAATGCTGCAGCTCGTGCCAGAAGACTTGCGATGGTGGTGTATGTTGCTTGGCCGCGTTGCTGCAGTTCTGGCCAGCGTTTATCCTGCGGGTCTGATACGAGAGAAGAGGGTGAAGATTACTTCCCAGTGGACAATGACGAAGAAAGAAAACGAGAAACTGTGTATCGATTTCAAGTTTACCAAGGAGCCGGACGAACTCGATGAAGGGCTTCATGCAGCGCTCAAAAAGGTGGAAAAGGCAGGGAAGAAGAAGAACTGGATAGGAGGACACGGCTACAAAGTGCTTCTGACGATCAACGGCAAGGAGTTTGGTGAGGATAACTGAGAATACCCAATGTTCTGAACCCTATTATGTGATTAGATAGTCTAGATGCCAGCTCGCACGAAAATAGCACTGTGGCGAGGATCGTGAAATCCAGACTTTGTAATCGCCATGGCACTGCAGCTGACACGAAGCATCGTGACATGGAGAGCGGTGTATTACGACGGCTTCACTGGTCGTGCAATGGCCATGGCTCGGAAGCGACGGGCATCGTGACCTGCTGTCCGCGGGCTGGATGACCCTTCGCCTCATGACCGACCACCGGAACTCCTGGAAGACGTGGCCTGTAACGCCCGGACTGGCAGCACGTGCAGCAGACAAGCCAGTCCCAGGAGGCCCCATCAGTCATGGAAACCGTTTGGAGACGGCGCCAAGGATCGTGAGTTCAATTCTGCAGGACGCGTAGGTGGGGATGCGAGGTGAGGAGGCACTAATGCGGCGGCCTTGACGGCGCTCCTCATTGCGCGCGCATATGGTGCAATAGCTCATGCAGTCAAGGCCAGGTTTCGGTCGGCGGATTGAGGAAAACTCTGATGCGGCTTTTTTGCAGGTCATGTTCTTGGAGCACTGCGAGCACCGGCTTGGTGGCCCCGTTTCTAATTACGTGAAGTTTGCCCAGGTGGGCGCTGCGGTGCAGGCGCTAGCGGCTGCACATTCTGGGGAAGCTTGACTCGGCTTTCCGCGGTTGAGTTCAGGTACGCCGCTGCCGAGCCTCCAACGACCATGAGACAAGACGTGAAAGGTTATAAAGATGACGGGCGCCCGCTTTCGCTGCTGGGGCACTGACCGGACCCTCTTTGCAAGCCTCATTCTACTCTACTATTCTTACTCCCGCATCTTATCTTGATATCGGCAGACCAGGGTGTTGCTGTTGCACCGCCAGGTACCTCGAAGATTGCAGCGTCGTACTAGCAGGGTCGCTGTCACTCACGTCTTGACTGGCATCGGATGCATTAGACGGGTATACGGACTACTGCACATCTACCTGTACACAAACTGCCATCCCGATTCCCCAGGGCAGGATACAGAAGAGCGGTGGATCATCTGTCCAATTGCCTGTACCATCGTTATCCGAAGCGGTGATCGACGGCTGCGGCTCGTTGGTTGTACTAGAAGGTAAGCTAGCGTTCCTGCGTCATGGCAGTTACGATGCCCGAAATAGCGGTGCATCGTATTTGTCGGATGCACTGAATCGTCGACTAACGAGCCCTTCTTTTAGTGTTTTGCGAGCTCAAGGCTTGGGTTCTGCCCCTCTATCATCAAGGGCCCCACTATTGCCCGATCGTCCAAACTTCGTGCGCTTTATCATCACGCCTGACGCGTCTCACCGAGCACGCAATTCAAATAGCATTGTCTCAATCGCTATAACAGCACCTTGCTGAACAGCCACACGATCAATTGCACACGCCCAGCATGGCTTCCACACCGATCGAAGCCGTCAATGGCCTCGCACCCCAGCACAAGCAGCTCGAGCAGCTTCTCCATACTCCAGACCGCCGACCCTCACCTCTTCCCACACATTTGAGCGCCCCGGGCTCAGGAAGCTCGACACCTCGAACAATTCCACAGGAAGGCTCGGGCGGCTCCGGATATGTTGCACCCGTGTTCGAGGGCAAGGCCCAGCAGATGGAGGCCGTTATGGACGGCGTCGAGGAGAAGGGCTTCATGCCTCCAGAGCTCGTAGAGTCAGAAACCAAGTGGTTCTACAACGAGCTGGGCATTGACGACATGTACTTTGCCACCGAGACGGTAGAAGCGTAAGAGTGGCTTTCAATCTTCCCGGAACTACACTAACAGAGGTTACAGAATCATCAGCCACATCCACTCGCTCTACGCCGCGAAGGTCGCCGCATACGCCAGAGACGACAAGCGCCTCGAGATCCGGCTCGACAAGGAAGCCGCGGATCACGCTGTATACATCGATACCAGCAGACCCGGTGTGTCCGTCATTGACGGTCCTCAGTACGAGCAGCGTCTGGGCAAGAAGTACTTGGCTGTATCCAAGCCTGGCCTCGCATACCGCGTAGAGAGCTTCCGCTCGGAGAGCCCGCTGCCTGGAAGCGACGACCAGCAATTGCGATGCTACTTCGTCTACCAGTGCGACTTTGTCGACCCCAACCCCAGCGAGACAGAGACCAACATTGAGAAGATTGGTGACAAGCGTTTCCTGCAGAAGGCGACTGAAAACACAAAGGTCATCTACCAGCAGATTCTCCAAGTCGCTGTAGAGCGTACTGGTCCCGTCATTGACCATTTCGACATCGAAGGCTCAAGAGACAAGCGCCTAGTCGTCGGCTTCAAGCGCGGAAGTGCATTGGGTCTTTTCAGTGCCTTGAGCGACTTGTACCATTACTACGGCCTGACTACCTCGCGAAAGTATGTCGAGCAGTTCTCCAACGGCTACACTGTCATGTCTCTCTACTTGCGCCCGCTTCCAGGAGCTGCCGGTGCCAAGCACCCACCGATTGAAGCCTCGATCCACCAGATCACCAAGGAGGTTTCGTTGCTCTACTGTCTTCCGCAGAACAAGTTCCAGACGCTCTTTGCTACGAGCAGACTGAGTCTACAAGAGACCATCTACGCACACTGCGTCTGGGTCTTCATTACCCACTTCCTCAACCGACTTGGAAGCGAATACACTGCTCTGTCGGCTATTCTGGACCCAGAGAACAGTGTACATGCCGAGTTGCTATCTAAGCTGAAGCGCCGGCTACGTGCCGAGACCTTTACCGCGGACTACATTTACGAGATCATCATGACCTACCCGGAACTGGTTCACACCTTGTATCTGCCATTCGCTAAGACTCACTACGTCCAGACTCGGGGTCAAGAGGATGACTTCCTACCAACTCTGAGTTATCTCCGCCTCCAGGTCGACAAGGTCCAAACAGATGCGGAACTGACCGACACCATTAACAAGGCTGTTGTCAACGACCACCACGAGATGGTGATGACTGCTTTCCGTGTCTTCAACCAGTCAGTGCTGAAGACCAACTTCTACACTCCCACCAAGGTCGCCATCAGCTTCCGCCTAAATCCCAACTTCCTACCCTCCACAGAATACCCCCAGCCGCTGTACGGAATGTTCCTCGTCATTGGCTCAGAGTTCCGTGGTTTCCATCTTCGCTTCCGCGACATTGCCCGTGGTGGCATCCGTATCGTCAAATCTAGGAGTCAGGAGGCATACTCCATCAACGCGCGCTCCATGTTTGACGAGAACTACAACCTCGCAAACACGCAGCAACGTAAGAACAAGGACATCCCAGAGGGTGGCTCCAAGGGTGTCGTTCTCCTTGACTTCAAGCACCAGGACAAGGCCCGGGGCGCTTTTGAGAAGTACATCGACAGTATCCTCGATCTTCTCCTGCCTCCTACCAGTCCTGGTATCAAGGATCCTATTGTCGATCTCCACGGCAAGGAGGAGATCCTCTTCATGGGTCCCGACGAGAACACTGCTGATCTCGTCGACTGGGCTACTGAGCATGCGCGTGCTCGTGGTGCGCCATGGTGGAAATCTTTCTTCACTGGAAAGAGCCCCAAGTTGGGTGGTATCCCTCACGACCGATACGGCATGACAACTCTGTCTGTCCGCGAGTACGTCTTGGGTATCTACCGCAAGCTTAACCTCGACCCCAGCAAGGTCCGCAAGCTGCAGACAGGTGGCCCCGATGGTGATCTTGGCTCGAACGAGATTCTGCTCAGTAATGAGAAGTACGTTGCTATCGTTGACGGTTCCGGTGTCTTGGTCGACAACAACGGAATCAACCACGAGGAGCTGGTACGTCTAGCCAGGGAGCGCAAGATGATTAACCACTTCGATGCTTCGAAGCTTTCGTCAGAAGGCTACCGTATTCTGGTCGACGACACCAACAAGCGACTACCGAACGGAGACCTCGTGTACAACGGCACAACCTTCCGAAACACGTTCCATCTTCGCAGCGACATGCACTACGACTCCTTTGTTCCATGTGGTGGCCGACCTGAGTCCATCGATCTGTCAACCGCCAACAAGCTCATTGTCGACGGCAAGTCGGTGATCCCTTACATTGTGGAGGGTGCAAACCTGTTCATCACCCAAGACGCTAAGCTTCGCCTTGAGAAGGCTGGCTGCATTCTGTACAAGGATGCTTCAGCCAACAAGGGTGGTGTTACTTCTTCCTCGCTCGAGGTCCTTGCATCGCTGGCATTCGACGACGAGAGCTTCCTTAAGCATATGTGCGTCGGTGAAGATGGCCAGGCACCGGAGTTCTACAACAACTACGTTCGGGAAGTGCAGAAGACTATCCAGAACAACGCGCGTCTTGAGTTCGAGGCCATTTGGAGGGAACACCAGGAGACTGGTCAGCCTCGCAGCATTCTCAGCGACACCCTCAGTACCGCGATCACAAAGCTCGATGAGGAGTTACAGAACACCGAGCTGTGGAAGGACGTTAAGTTCCGGGAATCGATTCTCAAGGAGGCGTTGCCGAACATCCTACTCGAGAAGATCGGCCTCGATAAGATTATCAAGAGAGTAAGTTACAACCAATACTGCGCAGTTGAAGCATGGACTAACAGGCATACAGGTACCCGACAACTATCTACGTGCTATTTTCGGAAGTTACCTCGCCAGCCGCTTCGTTTACGAGTACGGTGTATCAGCCAGTCAATTCTCTTTCTTCGATTTCATGAGCAAGCGCATGGCAAAGGGTAGCAACTCAGCTACTCGCTAGAAGGCTGTCATGAGTATTGGGCATGAGCGTCAGAGCTCGCACGGCGTTTGGGCAAGGGATCAAAAGTTATCTGAGGTTTAAACATATGCCCCGACCATGGACATGGGCGGCGCTTAGGGATCCCATAGAATGGGTGCTGACACGGGCGGCTATTTAGCTGTACGAACGAATGATAGATGAATACAAGTGCTACAATTCATTAGCCTACTACAAAAATGTTCAGACACGCGTTCATGCCTGTAACCTTTTTCTCGCGGTCGTGACAGACCATCATGGTAATACGGTAGCCCCGGAGAGAGGGAGAGCGGTGTGTTGCGAGGTAGGCAGGCACACACCTCAAGCAGCAAAAGGCTGCGAATCCGACTAGACTTTCAAAGCCCAACAGCCTGATCAGGAAGCTCCCATATGATACGAGCAGGTTTAGCGGATCGCTCATTGGCCCAGCTGACCTTGCCATGTGTTGTTGTGATGAGACACGTCCTCCGTCTCGCTTGAGAGTTTAAAGTGCGAGCTTCCCCCGCCCGTTCTGACCTCGACCCTCCCACTTTCTACAACACCAATCTTGTCGCGTCCGCACACCACACCCAGGATACTGTCGCCGATAGCTGTGAGTAAGTCGCCTCCTTCCTTTCCTTCCGTTTCTGTACTTATGAAGCGCAAATATCTGTGCGATCGCCTGCTTTTTTGCGCTTCCACGAGCCACGTCGGCGGCATGGCAGCAG
>Ga0265797_10008810_pt1 | contig 13309 bp, 7 predicted proteins | sample P2T30metagenome_FD_192433 | JGI IMG/M metagenome (GOLD analysis project Ga0265797, IMG submission 192433) | Plant litter microbial communities from East Loma Ridge, Irvine, California - P2 T30 | ecosystem: Environmental > Terrestrial > Plant litter > Unclassified | place: USA: California... | reverse complement strand
TCGCCCTCGGAGAACACAAATAGCTGACGTTGCACGCGCACACAGGTCGAGAAGCAGGAGAAGAAGAAGGTCCCCAAGGGCCGCGCGAAGAAGCGTCTCACATACACCCGCCGCTTCGTGAACGTCGTCATGACCGGCGGCAAGCGCAAGATGAACCCCAACCCGACCTCTTAAGCGACAAACACTCTCGGGCAATTGAGCGGCAAGCTGGAACGCAAGCTTCGCAGTTGATGGAAGGAAACGAGCAGCTGAGGAGGTGACGAATGGGGAGGTTGCAGTAGCGGAAGCAAATGGAACAACACCCCAAACGGCGTTCATGACCTTTTTTGCTCTGTATGACACATCTGGTTCTCTTGCAAGCAAAGTCATTCTACGTTCTCTTGAGCACCTTAGGATCGGAATGGACGAGGGATTCTGCTTTTGAATGAACACGGCCTCCCGGAACTACGATGGAGGCTGATGATGGAAATCATATGGGTGGGATAAATGCGGACTGCTAGAACAAGCGCTGTATTTGATGCTGTCCTCCCAAGAACATGACAAGTGCATTGAACTCGCCTCATGCCTGAATCTCTGCGTGCACGTCATGTACCGCAGCTCCTACTTGACCATGTCTCACGTGTGTTGGATCGTTTTCACTCGGTGGCAAGAACATGCACGGAAACATAACCACTGGGAACAGTCACTGGTACGCCGCTCACAGATCGTAGTACACATCGAGCAATACCAAGGTCATCACCATATGTAACACAAACTTCTACTGTACTGCAAGCAAAACATCATTGTTTCCATTAGAAGCAGTCTGAGCCTCAAGCTATCTGCTCTCTTCCGATGCTCCATCAGTTCCCCCCGAATACAACCATTAGCAAGAGCACTCGATCTCCGCTCAGTCACTCCTCCGAACTTTCGCGCAGCACAGAACCATCATCAGTCACCACGATCTTTCGCTTCGTCTTCTTCCGCCGTGTTCGTCCCATCGACGGCAAGAGCGACGTCATCGTCACTGCCATTGTCGAAACCGTAAATGTTCAGCCTGTCACCATTGTTAGACAGCCGAATACTACGTTTGAAGGCGAGGAGGACTTGCTGTGTGCTTCCTTCATCATCCACGATGTTAGAGAGGATGAATTGTGCCGGCGGGGTCGCGGCGTCGTGTGAGTCGCTAGAATCATCACTACCGGACATGCGGAATACTTGTAGAACTCTCTTTTGCTGGCCGCGCTCGATCTTAGAAGGCGCTGTAGTAGTAGCTGTTTGAGTTTCTTGTGTAGAGCTCGCGGTAGCAGAAGATGTGGTCCGGCTGTGCGGTGGTGGTTTCCTCTTGACACGTTGATTGAGAGGAGCTGGTGGTGAAAGGATGTGCTCTTCAGTCATCCTTTGCTCGAAACGTCTCCTCGTGCTTGGGGTCATGGCCGCTGGAGACACCGGGGGTGTGTGTCGGCCCATGGTTGCCGAAGAATTGTCAGAATTGTTGTCAGATTCATGATCGAACGAGCCACTGGTCGCGTCAGTTCGAGTGCTGGGTGTGGCGATCGATACAGACTTGTCTTCATCCTCTTTTGCCTCAGGAATGCCTTCTCTCGAATGCTTGTCTCGCTTCGGTGACCTGTTCTTCTTCTTGTTTTTCTTCTTTGGCGTCTCCTTGAGGTCGGTGCTGCTGGATGCTAAGATCCCAAGTCCAGTGACCGACATTCCGCTGATGTCAGGATCGTTCGCGTCATTGAAGTCGGTGTTGATATCAGTGGTGAACACCGACTTGTCGCCGTGCGAACGCTCATCGTCAAAGGTGCGTTGCTGAACGAGGTGGTCAAGATTGAACATAGTCTGTGCCTGTGAGATTGCCGCTGACGCCTTCGATTCCATTAGATCGTCTTCCGTTGGGACATCTTCCAACGATGTATTTTTGCCAGGCACGATTGGGGACTTGACCCTACTGAAAAAGCCGCCGAGAAGATTGCGTAGACCTCCCTTACTAGGAGACTCTTGGCCGCTCGTAGCTGTAACAGCCTCCTCAGAACAGACGATTTCACCAGATGAGGAATCCGGCTTTGAAGGGTTGGTGTTCATATTTGGTGCACTGCTACCGGTCTCGGTCTTGACGGTAAGAGCAGGCTTCTTGTTGGTTGTTGAAGCGCCAGCTGGACGCGATGTTGCAGTGCCGCTCATACTCTGGCTCGTATTCCCGCTGGAAAGTTTGGAGCCGTTCACGAGCTCAGGCGGTTTGACCTTGAGCGTACCTTTCCCCTTGCCCGTCTTCTTCTGTTTTTGCTGTTTTTTTCCGAACATACTGAAAGACTCAGTCTGACTCGGGCCCTTCTTCACAGGTGTCTTGGCCTGGCCAGAAGACTTCTCCGCAGCCTCCTTGGAAGCTGAGGTTTCAAGTGGTGCAGGAGTTGTAGGCGCAGTATGATATGCTGTCATTGGTGTAGGTGGGATCGAAGTAGCAGAGGCCGCGTCCTGCGCTCCTAGGGTTTGAGGACGATCTTCCTCAGCACCTTTTTCGTTCTCGGCGAGTGAAACGTTCTTCCCCAAGCTCAAGCTCTTCGCACGCTGCGCAGGTCCGTCGTGAGATTTCGATGCCTGCACAGAGAATGGTGTTTGTTGAATGCTCGAGGATTCGGAAACACTACGGTTTGTTGCCGAACGAGGTGGCTTGCTGTCACTCAAAGCCTTGGCCGACTTCTTCTTGGGAGGAGTCGGCGCCTCAATAGAAATCGGCAAAGGTGTTGTGGGTGTGCTTTGAGGGTCAACAGAGTTCGTCTTTGCAGGAGAGACTTCTATAACAGAAGTACTGTCATGTCTTATCGCCTTCTTGACATCAGCATCTTGGGCGTGCTCATCAGTTTCATTGGCAATCTTCTTGACTTGAGATGAAGTGGAACGCTTGTCTGACAGTCTTGTGGACTTTTTTGTGCGAACAGTGTTGGGAGAGGTCGCGTTGTTGGCCGGCACGGCCTTGGTCTGAGACTGTTTGTCTGTGAGCGGCGATGCGCTGGCAGTATGGAAGCTCTCATCGACATGATCCGAGTCGGAGACTCTGTCAACGATGGCAGGACGATCTTTTTCGGACACTGGTGACGAAAGATGTTGCGTGTCAGGCTCATTGTCAGTCACAAGAACTTGAGAATGCTTGCTGTCGAGGGCCACATCTGCTTGGTTGAAAAAATCATTCGGTGCCTGCGAGCGAGGCGACACTGTTGGAGTTGTTTCGGACTTGTGTTCGTCAATGTGCGAAGACCCGCCGCTGTGCTTAGCCTCTGCAGTGATTTTTGAGGTCCTTACCGGGAGATCGGAAGGCTCCTGTGAGTCCTTCGTCGTCTCGCCACCATTTGCTACTTTCAATTCCTTCGCGGCTGGTACGGTCTTTGATGACGTGGTTCCTTCCGCTACAACCAGGTCATTGCTTGCAGCTCGACCCTGCGGCGACTCCTTCTGGTACTTGATCTTCGAAGGCGTCGCATTAGGGGTTGCCGTGTTTGTTGAATCCATCGGAGCGCCAGAGTCATGCTCAATGATTGTCGCATGTGGTGGCGCGGCCTTCTTCTTCTTGTTCTTCTTCTTCCTCGGGGTGTTTGGCTCAGAGTTGGCGGGGGTGGCATTTGAAGATAAAACTGTAGACAGACCTGGCTCGCCTTTGACGGCGCTGTATGGCGTAGATGGAGGAACGCTGACGAATCCAGGGCGAGGCATTCCGCTCGGATGAGTTTGACTGTTGATGACCATAGATGCAAGGCCAAACTTCGGCGGCGGGGCAGAGTCGCGTGGATAGCCATATGAGTCCGGATGAACCTGACCACTAGGCACAAAGGAGCCTCCAGAAGCATTGAGCTGGTGAACGTGCTGGGCAGGCATGAGTGGCATCGAGGGTTGAAAGTGCCACTTGCGTGGAACTAGAACGGCAAGCGGCTTCTCGTACAAATAAACCTCTCTGAGGTCAAGCACGCGACGAGCAACATTGTGATCTGGAACCTGGACAAAGGCCAGTTTCGCGACATCCTCAGGACCATTGACATCTTTGCCGAAGTGCACTCTGACTACGTCGACGTCGCAAGTCCGACTGAAATCCCTCGCCACTTCATCTTCTGTTAACAGAATGGGGATGTTGAAGACAACCAGCTCGTTAACATGTGTAGCATGCGAACCGATGAATCTCTCATCAACATCGTAATCCGGAACCACGTGTTGGTGACGATCAAGTCTGGTTGGTGCTTGATGATGTCCAGGCTGGTTTTGTCGCTCCCCAGCCTGATTCTGCGGAAATGTGAAAGGTGGCAGAAGGTGTGACCCAGCAACGCCCGGAAATCCTTGGTATCCCGGATACTCGTTGGGTCCGGACAACACACGCTGTGGCAGTGTGTTCTCAACTTGAGGGTGTTCGCTGCCGCTCCGCCATGTATTCTCCTGGTAGGCACTTCCACGACGCTTGCTGTAGTTAGAGGTCGACTTCTGATAAGGTTCGTGAGATACCTTGCGAGCGTACGGTCCCTCTTCGAAGACTGACGGAGCTTGCTGACTAAAGTCTCTGCCCCGTCCTCCGCCTCGCTTGCCGCCTCGAAGTTGATTGGATCCTCTAACGCCGCCAGCGCCGCGCGAACTGAAGCTGCTGCGACGTACATCGCCACTCATCGCCGAAATATTGTTGAAACCCGAGTTAGCCGACATTTCACTTGGAAGCCGCTCCATGTCGCTACGATGAGCGAGATGACCTCTGTTCGTAGACCCACCCACAAACATGCCTAGAGCGGCTGATGGTTGCACATGATGCTCGCCTGATGGGAAGTTTGGGCGGCGCGCGTGCTGGACTGGAGTCCGAGATCCAAAGGTGTCGAATGCAGGAGCTTGTAGCACTCCAGGAATGGGAGTGCCCATGTTCGGGTACGTGGGTGTCACCTGGTTCGGATAAATCGCTGGACCTGGAGCTGCAATCCCGAAAGAAGCCGAGCCGTCCAGGGCGCCGCTGGGTGGAAGCATGCTGGGATTGAAACGGTGCTGATAGTCTTGTGCTGGTCGATCGTAGCTTGCACCGCGAGTACCGCCACCAGCATTACTCAGGCGACCACCGCGCTTGCGGCCCTGGACTTGGTGATTCGGATACGCAGCACTCCAGGCAGAGTGCTGGTGATCATTGTGGCGGAAGTTCTGCATACTGCGTGAATTATCCTCGTAGACTGGGAAAGGCGTCGCGACTTCATTCGCAGACACTATTGTTGATGCAGCTCGGGGAGGTTTCTTGTAGCTGGACTCTCTGATGGCACGGTCGTTGGGCCCGACGGGAGGTGGAACCACAGGAACTGACTCGGTCTTGGTTGGACCAAGAGCCATGTTGCTGTCAGAGGCTGAACGTGGCTTGTCGGCGATCTGAGCCTCTTCGACTGGTGGAGTCTGTTTGGTCTTCACTCGGTATTGGATCTGCTTGACCACACACGCAAGCAGCGGTGTGCCGTACATCTGTATGTCGCGCGAGTTGAAGAATGTCTCCGGCTTGACTTCTTCATTGCAGAGAGTGTCGCGCATAGTGGAATCCTCCAGTATGCTGGAGTTTTCTTCCGACTCGAGCCACCAAGTGGCAATGGCGGGAATGCGGTGCTCATAGTTCCACAAAGCAATGCTGTACCAAGCCTGCTTGAGGAAACGGAAGCCTGCACCTTCGCCTTGCGCGCCACCTTGCATGTGGATCTCAGTCTCACTGAAGTACTTGCGGAGGAATTCTTCCTCGACCTTCTTGGTAGCGCTCTGGGGGAATTCCCAAGGGAGGATGCAACCCCATTTCTGCGGCTCGGTGTAGTAAAGGCTGTTGCAGAAGGGCAGAAGGTCGTGAAAGCGATGGCTGGATGCGATGATGCAGTCTGGCATTTGCTCACTCGAGTCGGTAGCTGCTGCGCCAGTTGGTGCGCTTGTTGCGGCCGCCATGTTTAACGGATAGCAGTCAAGCGATGTAGCCGAGAAATGTGTTGGTGGTTGGAGTGGTTGTGACGAGGGTGGCGAGTATTTGACTGGCGCCAAAGGAGCGTGTTGTGCGTGGCGCTCAAGCAGCAGGCGAAACAATGCCGGCCAGCTTGAGCGAGGGTGTGTTGTGGCAAGATGTAGCGATTGCGGTGGTGTATGATGAGGATGCGAGAAGGAGAGGGAAGGTGAGGATGGTTTGTGATGTTTTTTGCGACCGAGTTGTTCGTTGGTGTCGTGGCGCGGCGTTTGCAGTCGCGGAAGGTGCTCAAACGCAAGCACGTCGAAATGGAAGGAGCGACCCTCACCTACAACGCGACTTTCACATGACCACGGGAGTGACTGCTTAGGAGGCTTGTGAAAGAGGCTCCAGAGTGTAGTGAGAATTGAACTCACCCTTTCAATGTGTCACGTAGCTCATTGAGAGCAATTGGGCAATGGATTCTGGAGTTTGAGGCCAGCCCGCGTGAGGTTGCAAGTTGCCTTCGTTTGTCTTCTGCAGATATCCGAAACACCTATCATTAGCGATGCCGCGCGCTCCATCTAACCACAGTTGACTGCATACTTCCTCGTCCATACCCGGAGCTACTGGTTTTTTACAAATAAAATCAATTGAGAGGTATCAACACCGGTCCATCTTACAGCTGTGAACTCTTACAGCTCACTCATGCCTTCTCAGTCTCCTTGGGGAGAGTGCGGAGAAGCTTCATAATCTCGCTCTCGTTGTCACCGACGACTGTCATATGTGTTAGCTTGTTGTGACCTCTCAACTCATTTGTGATGCGACATGTGGAATCCAACATACCAGCTCTGGCGTTCATCCAGTCAACCGTCACGGGTGCCTTGAACAAGCTCTCGTTCGCCTTGAACTTCTTGAGGGCATCGGTGGTGCCAGTAGCATCTGTGATGACGCTGCCAGCCTGAGCGGGTCCAAGGTATTCGAGGATGCTGGCCAACTGGTCGGCGGTGGGAGCGGACTCTTGTACATCTACATTGACACACGCGTCAGCGGGTATCCTTCCCAAAACCCTTCCATTTCTTGTCCGCATTGTCCTTCCACATACCCAGAGTGAAGTCTGTCCTCTCCAACTTGCTCTGCTTGGAGTGGTCTCCTGCCTGATCGATGGTCGCGGTCTCTGTAGCATTTGCTGCGGTCTGCTTCAAAAAGGTGTGGGCGCGGATCGAGGCTTGCGAGGAAGGCTTGTGGAAGAGTGTGATGACATCCTTCTTAGCGGACTAATACAACAATCGTAGTCAGTATTGTTTCGTTGGAGCTACACTTCCAGCGATCAGGCGCGACGCGTTTGCGAAGCCAGCGCGGGAAGACCTGGGATCGCTGGCTGATTTTGTTGCAGAATGGGAGAGACTAGCAAATACCTCTTTAAACAGGTTCTTGAAGAAGCTCATTTTGACGGGGATGACTGTTTAGTGATTTACTTTCGTTCAGGCTCATGCACTGAAGTTGGGAGTGAGGCATCTTAGGAAGCTTTGACCAGCATCAATGTTTCGTAAGTTTAGGTACTTTACATCATCTCGGCGATCGTTCATCGGAGGATGTCCGCATCAATCGCCGCATAGACCATAGACATGTGACACAACTACCGCACTTGCAGATGACAGTTCCACCATTCGAAGAAGTGTCAGCTATACCAGTGTGATTTGACATATATGCACCTGGCTCATGTCGAGATAACGATACTCAGAAAGTATGAGGTATATTGGCAGCCTGATATCGCTCGCCGTCTAGCTTCAAAGTCCGTACTGCATGCTCTGCCGCTGAGATGCTGTCTGAGCTCTCGTTTTCCATAGTGTTCAGTATACTGTTATCATTATCCTCGTGGACTATACGACGATTATCCTTACCGCTGAGATTATATCTAAGTCACACGCCTATTCAGTTTTTAGTATGCTACTATCACTATACGTAGAACGACAGCATTCTCACTCTTGCCAGTGAGATGCTAGTACGAGGTTTGAAGCTAGACCGCGAGTATCGGCACTGGTTTGCCGTGCTCGGCAATAAATCTAGAGCTGCCCCTCCTGATGTCATTAGACATCAACATTGACCATCCAGGACATCCACAACTAATGAGATTCCAAATTCCATAGCAATGCTACGACTTCCCATCCTGACTTCTCAACTTTCGAAATCCCTTTCATCCACTCCATCTACTGTACACAACCTTTTCAGAGCAGGTCTCAAACATCCAACCCAAATTCACAGTTCCAGAAGACTTGCAACCATGTCTACGCAGTCCAAAGCTTGCTGCACCGTCCCGCCGGTTGTGAGCGATGGCTACAAAGAGAAGGGCGAATGGATCACCATCAATGGCATGAAGACGTACGCCACCGGTCCCAAAGATGCGAAGTCCGCATTGCTAGTCATTTATGATATTTTTGGGTATTTTCCGCAGACGCTCCAAGGTGCCGACATCCTCGCACACTCGGACAAGGATCACCAGTACCAAGTGTTCATGCCTGGTGAGTATCATTTCCCCAGAATGGTGTATATAGGAAAGATCAATACAGCTTTTGGAATGCGGACCACTGCCAGATATAGCGGGTTTGAGCCGGTCTTCGAGGCGACAGTGCCGAGAAAGCAGTTGCTAATTTGGTTTCAATCCAGACTTTTTCGATGGCAAGCCTGCCGACATCAGCTGGTACCCTCCGGACAATGACGACAAGGGAAAGAAGCTTGGCGAATTCTTCAACACCCAGGCTGCACCACCCAAAACCCTCGAGCGCATTCCCAAGGTCCTGAAGGAGATTGAGGGCCAGCGTTCCGGAATCCAACAGTGGGGCGTAGTCGGCTACTGCTGGGGAGGCAAGATTGTCAACTTGAGCTCGCAGAAAGACACTCTCTTCAAGGCCGCTGCCTCATGCCACCCTGCCATGGTTGACGCGAACGACGCTCCTGGCATTACCATTCCTTTCGCTATGCTGCCGTCCAAGGATGAGCCGAAGGATGACGTCGAGAAGTGGCAGAAGGCTGTGAAGACCAAGAACATTGTCGAATGGTACCCCAACCAAGTTCACGGTTTCATGGCTGCCCGTGGTGACCTGAAGGACGAGTCTGTCAAGGCCGACTACGAGAAGGCCTACAAGACTCTTCTCAACTTCTTCCACGACAACTTGTAAGTCGCTTCTCTTTGGTCCATAGTGGAAACAATCTGACAACGTCTCTCCAGGTAACTGCTGACCAAGATGTGACCTTTGACAGGAGCAGCAGTTCGTCTCCCAAGATTTGATTGCAGAAGCTTGATCCGATTGACTGAAGACGGGCCTTGTCCCAGCACGTATGTAACGAGAAATGAACCAAGTTGGAACTTGCCTGCAATGCAACTAAATATGCATGTTCTCCTCATCGGGTACTGCACCCTGATGGTACTGAATACCTCGGCCCTAGCAATCGAAGATCTTATCAGCCATCCTTGTCATGGCACGCGAGTGCACCACGTGCTCGCCTGCCTTATCAACGTTCATAGCACATGGCACTTGAGACTTGAGCACGACACGCGGCCCGCCTGTCCTTTGGAGTTTGGACCGTGTCTTCCACCAGAATAGACATTATCACGCAATATCTCCAGATCTGCGGAGTACCCCAGAATCCAAAGAGATGGTCTTATCCAGATTTCCAGATAGCTAAAACGCGGTCGAGATAGCATGCGGTGAACCAGGCCGTTGGCATCATGATAGCGCAGCGTCACGTGGTGTTTGAGATAACCCCAAGTAGGCAGGCAGGACCTTCAGCGCCCAGGCTGCAGATCCTCCTCCTGAGCAATGGCGCTGCTCGCGACATGCGAGCGGGCGGCGATTCGTTGATACAGGCCGGCAGCTTATCGTCTTGCAGTTCGTCGTGATAGATATGAGATAGGTCGCGATTTGACTGTCTCACAGTGGATGTATATAGTTCTCGTACTTGCCGGTTGTGTGTTCGCTTTGTACTTCCAGGAAGACTTGCGTGCTCTCGACTACAATCGCTCCGCAGGACTTTGCCAACTTGCGTCCTTACAACTGCCGATTCCCTCCTTCTTTCTTGCCGTCGGTTGTTCCTACGCGAACTGTCGGGAATAATCGCTGAGCATCCTTTCAACTACCACCGACGAGACTCCACGTTACGATTGTTGTGAGCCTCAACATCGACATGCATTTCTTCCGTCTCAATACCCGGCTCGACGGATGAAAGATCCGCCCGCAAGCGCCTGTCACTACTGCCCCGGCTCCTATCTATGTCGACCCCACCCTTATCTTGCCAGCTGTGGAACCTGGACGCATCGCCCACGCAGGCTGGATGCTGGATCGTAATTGTCGTATAGCTTGCCTGGAGAGCTGAGCTTACTACACCTCCACGCCCAGACCTGCGAGATGGAAAAATAAGAAAGCAAATCCCGAGCTCGGCACGCGATCTTCAGCGTCAAAGTGGGATGTTTCAGAACAGCTCGCCAGACAGCACGGCACGCCGCAGGAAAAATCACTCTGGCAGTCTTTCTTATATCCGCAGTTCGCGGCCGCACCACAGAGCTGACGTTTTGCCCACCGAGCGTGCACATGTGCATCCGCTAACCTGACACGCTAGGTCGCTTGTGGGTGTGCCGGACGATAAGGGACCTTAGAACCCCCACACACAGGACCATCTCAACCCCGATTCAGCGTTGTGATTCAGATTCGCCCTCGTTGCTCGCGTGCCTGCGCGTGCGAGCAGATGAGCCTAATAATGTCGGAGAACACCGCACCTCTCCATTGGCAACACTACTATTGTCGTGGCACCTGGGATTATTGATCGGCCACCGCTGCAGACCGCGCAGGCCAACCCTCCAAGAAAGCAAGCAGGCGACGCAGGAGGATTATCGGCAGTTGAGTCTTTCACGTGAAACCGAAGCAAAGAAGAGCCTCGCCCGATCGGAGCTGATTTGCGACAAACTTTCGGCCGGGCGCAGTTTTAACCTCGAGCAGACAGGCGCCTCGCAATTAATTCTTCATGGCCTGCCGTGTCTTGCGACAAGGTCTCTTGCTGATCTCGAAATTCTATACTGCACGCCTGCTTACCGCTCTCGTGCTTCTAGCTTCGTTCCTAAGGGACCGAACTTGCGCAACCTCCCCATGGGCGATTAAGTAACAACAACTCTCTTCTCCAGGTCGAGGATGCGCGCCCAGCCTTATCAGCGCTTGCGGGTCTCGTTTTCCCACTTCCCAGGGCACGGAATCGCACCGGCGTCACACCGGCTCCACAACAATCTTCGACGTCGTCGCCCGGCGACTCTTCTTCCGGTGGGTGTCGACTGTCGAAAGGGTGCCGGAACGCGAAAATGATCCTCAGGGCCTGTTCATTCGACCGGTGGTTCGCTGAATGTGGCTTTTGACTGGAGTCAAGCCTCCGCAATACAAACCCTCCACGACGCTGCTTGCGCGATGAGGCTCCACCGTGCTGCGCCCTGGCTCGAGACATGACTCCGTGGCCGTCGAGATGGTTTCGAGAACCTGAGACTGGTTATTGGGCTCACCGATCGAAGTGATCTAACGCCGGAGGCAGTCACAGTAGGTTACTGACTTCCAAGCCCTAACAATATTGATTTACTCCAGCAGTGCCATGATTCATGTTTTGTCCACCTATCAGTATGTCTCACCTTCAGCGCATAACAAGACGGCTTTTCTGGCTTAGTCAACGCTATCTATTCAGCTGAGATGCAGGATACAGTAGCAAGTGGATGGCCGGGATATGTCTTATCAGCAAGACCACGCCCTAAAAGCCGTTCACTCGACGGCGTCAAACGAGCAGTTGCACTGGAGCGTTGAACGATCCTAACGGCTGCATTGCTGGACGTCATCGGCCCTTTAATTCCCACGCGACATATCACAAAACACAAAGAAAACTGAACGCAATGATGATCAGGGCTCTGCTAACACCGAGGATTTAACAGTGTTCACGCGACTTCTGTATTGCTTTATTGCTTTATTGCTTAGGTTTGAGATCAGCCTGAGAATCAGGCAGACTGACATTTGTTCGACAGGGAAGATGCATGCCTGCGATTAGCGGAGTATTACTTTTCCCGCCACGAATCCGCTCCACACGAGCTGCTACCCTTTGCTACAACAGTAACTCCAGATTCCACTTCAATATACATACAGTCCCCATATATCTCTATACATGCATGCAGTTGTTGTTTTCACAGCCGAGGCCCACAAATGTCATCTTCATGCTAGACCCTCTCCCAGATGTCGCAGCAACGCCTCAAGGGTCTGGCAATATATCATTAACGTGCGACGTCGGCGAAGCACCCACGAGCCGGTCGCTTGTGCTGGCACAGGCCGGCGCGTGGTCCAGAATTCTTTTTGTGACAAGCATTTCCGCACGCGTATCCGTTGCGTGGCGCTCAACTGTGCCCAGGGTGCCTTTGCCGATGGGCTTGCATGAGTGCGCGACCCTAACGTCATCCCCAGATGCGCAGCAAGTCAAATCACAGTAATAATAAAAAAAGTTGAGGCCCTGCACGATGGCGGAGAAAACCGGTGTTTTGACAGTCGACCTTAGCAGCAGCGCAGTAATTGAAGCAGGACATCGAATCTGCTGTCCGCGTCCGACGCGCAGGAGAGACTGCAATTGTTGATCGATCGATGTTCTGGCTGCTGCTGTGCGATCTGCGTGCCCTGCAAGCGGCCATCACGTTTAACAGCATCAACAGCAGATGGATTCAGGTTGCCGCTGCTGACCCTAGCCAGGCCCACGACTCGAGCTTCTCGAAGGGCAGCACGTATTTTGACATGTGATTGGCTTCCTCTTCTGGAGCATGCAGGTGCCCCACCCCCTTCACCAGCCGTGCGGCGAGCATCCCACGCGGAGCATGCCACTCACAGTTGCACAGTTCGTCTCTGGCTTTTCGACTAGCAGCAGCGGTGGCGCTCGAGCCAACCGACGAGGCCGCGCCACGGTAGAAAAGAGGCCGAACTATAGCCTTGCGCTGCAGCAGAGTCGGAGTCTTCGGAATCGTGGCGGCCTCACAGGAGGGTGGGAGCAGCAGCAAAAGCAGTGTGGTGGTGGCCTTGAGGCATATGGACGATCGGTGGATGGCCGAAAGGGCTCTGCGCGCGCGCAGGCCTTCGGTTAATTTGGTCGACGCATGTTCCTGTAGGGATGCTGTAGCGTGGTTAGTTAGCAGCGCGGCCGGCTGGGACCACCTCTTTGCTCGCGGGCAGGGCCCGGTTGAGGAGCTTGGAGTGGGTTCGGTGACGGCAGCCAGGGCCAGGGAGGAAGAATACCATCCACTCTCAGACTCTCACTCTCAGCACTGGCGTTGTTGCCGGCGCCAGAGTCGTAGTCGAGCGCACGTAGTCAGCGTTTCCGCCGCCCGTCGGTCATTGGGCCCTTGTT
>Ga0265797_10008808_pt1 | contig 13310 bp, 16 predicted proteins | sample P2T30metagenome_FD_192433 | JGI IMG/M metagenome (GOLD analysis project Ga0265797, IMG submission 192433) | Plant litter microbial communities from East Loma Ridge, Irvine, California - P2 T30 | ecosystem: Environmental > Terrestrial > Plant litter > Unclassified | place: USA: California... | reverse complement strand
CGCCACGAAGCTGGCCAAGAACACCATAAATGCGGTCTCTTTGATCTGTGCACTTCGACTTGCCAATCTGGCGGCGGAGGTTAGTGAAGCTGAAAGAGCGCTTCGAGTACAAGGCTACAGTATCAGCCATTTCAAGTCGAAGCCGAAGACTATCCATCTCATTCCTGTCAAGAACACCGGAAATGACGAGGGGCCTGCGGTGGAGGACGAATACAGCACGACAGAAAGACACCCACTCAATTGAGTTCTGTCCACAAAGAAGAATCGCTCGAGGTCCCCCGAGACCGATTTCCTGTCTGATCCAGAGCCTTTCGAACCACTCGCGGTGGAGCAGGTGAAACAATGCCAGGAGGCGGTCACGCTCGATGGCCAGGGGTTTCTGCATATCAGCCCATCCTGGCTCGGCGTTGGGAACAGTCGATGATGTTACTAGTCCAGAGCTGAAGTCGACTTCGACAGACCGTGAGATGTCGTTGATCAGATTCATAGCGACTGCGCTGCTGTCCACCGCTGGGCCAAGGAAGGCCACAACGTTTTGGGCATAACGATAGATGTCACCCATCAGTAGAACTTGTTGTGCTCGCTCGCCATAGTCTTGCTGGTTGATGCAGATGGCGTCCGCCCAAACAATTCTCCCAACATCAGGCCGGCGAAGGTGCTGAAGAGCCGAAGCAAGGTTGTGCGTTACGGACACGTCGAAAGTACGCATCTTGCCATCGCTCGATTTGATATTTACTTTAACAGTTTGCGGGTTGTCCGGTGATCCCCAAACATAAGACAAGGCATCGAAGGCGTCAGAGGCATCGTGTTGCAAAGTTGAGTGGAAAACGTCCAGGGCCAATGTTTCGTCGAATGAACCATGGTGTATGTTGATAAGTCGAAGCTCATTGGGCCGCGTCAAGGGCAAGTATTCAAGAAGGGCCATGTCCCACGACGCAAGATCTGCGAGGAATCCATTTCGGTGTCTGGTTCTCAAGGCCATGATATATGCTGGGCACGAACATTCGGCCTTCAGGGTTGTAATGAGTTAGACACTCCGGTGAGGAAGCAAGAGCTTATCATGTGCTTCCGAAAATCAGCATCAGTTTTGGCGAATAGGACTGTCATATCGGACGCTGACACCATGCAGCTACAAGCGGTCGAAATAGCACTGGTAAACAGGTGAGTGAAGCTTGCGAGAACATCTGTAACGTTCTCACCGGTGTGCGCCACTTGGTGTGATTCGTAGGGACGCTAGAGGTCGTAATCGCTTGCATGCGAGATGATGTCAGGACCGACTAGGGTCAGATGAATGAGAGAGGAGTAAGGTTCTCTAGGTGATGGAATTGAACATCATCACCACCACGATGACAGCCCCTCTTGTTGTATTCTTCTTGTGTGTGTGTGTGCGTAGGCCCAACATGAATATGTCGATGATCGTTCAGAAGGGCAGGTCTTGATGTACGGGAAAGTGGGGAAAACATTGCGAAGTATATGAAGCCCCGTCCAGTGGATGTCGCATTTGGATTTCTTCATTTCAAGCCGTAACAGTGTAAGGTCGAATTTCACCGCATCACACTCCGCGACGCGTGTAATGGTCTCTCTCCCTCTCAATCACGACATCACCATCATCCTCCCACCTTTCTGCATCCCGTATCTCCCTCTCATGCCTCCTCTTCACAAGCTTCAACATGAACATATTGTAGAAGAGAAAGAGAGCCGCAGCCACCGCGGAGCACGCAGCAGTCACAACAACCGTAACTTTGGCGGTGACCGAGTACTGACCTGGCACGAACACGTCAGCAAGCGACTATCAGGCGCCAACGGGGAGACGATTGCATACCATCCTGCGCCGAGTAAATGTTCACAATCGTAGAAATCAACCCCGCAATACTATTAAGCAGCGCCGGTAGAAAAATACGATTGATCACCCAAATGTAGTTCTTGCGATGCTTCCACCACAGCCAAAGAGATCCAGCAACACCGATGCCGCACGCGAATGCCGCAATGTACAACAGTGGCACGTTGCGCACTGTATCTAAGGCCTGCTGTTTGAGATCCGTATCAGCTTTTGCGTCCAAGTCGTCCTTCTGGAGCTTGTTAAAAGTCGCCGGGAACACGATGTATCCGGCCAGCAAGATCCACACGAACAGCGAGGCTAAGATGTTGTGGAAGGGTGATACATCGTCGAGGCCGAGGAGCATGTCGATGTAGCGCGTGCGAGCTGTTGTACGGCGGCGTTCGAGGCCTGGGCGCTGAGCCTTTTCTGATTTGGCTGAAGCTCCGCGTTGAACATTCTGCGGTCTGTTGCTGCGATGTGATGGGGCGCGAATGGGCTCTTGTATGCGTGTTGATGGTGTGCGTGTTGGCTGGGGCTTTGCGACGGGTGCTGTGCACCCGTTGTCCTTGCGACCATTTTCTGAGCTGCCATCGATAGAAGAATGCTCCTCTACTACGGGCAAAGTCGGTGGTATGTCCTTTCGGTGCTTCGTAGAAAACCCCATTTTGCTTCTGGAGGTACTGATGAAGTGCGACGATTGAGTTAGCACAATAGCACTATAGCGAGCAACTAAGCCGACGTCAACTTTCTTATCTTACCATCCCTTCAGGTAGCGAGGTACTTCATCATGCATCCACAGCCAGGTACTCAAAACCTGTTCCTGAGTCGACTCCACAGCTGCCACATGGTGGTGGCTTGTACCTGATAACGGCTGTCAAAGACGTTACGGGAATATCGGCTACCGGCAACATGACTTGTTTGGTGGTAGACGTTGCTGCGCTTGTTGTGTGGTGCGTTGTGGTTGGTGGTCGAGACAGGCATGAATCGATGCAGGGGTTCAACTGCCGATCCTTTCGTCATCTCGCATGGCGAGCTTCCCTGGTTCTCGGACGCAAACTGCCCTCTTCGAGAAGAACAGAAATCGAACAATGTGGAGCCCGATGAAAGGTGATGAAGAACGTATCATTTTCTCGTATGTTGCATTTCTGGCTGATTTACCTCCGTGGCGTGATGCCACCGGACACTTAGCAACATGCAAGTAGCACGTGGCCAACGACGACACCAAGGCATCCATGGCAGCTCGAGATCGCAACCTGTAAGATATTCACGAGTTCACTAACCCTCAGTGGTCACTGTTCAGCAACGGTGTTCTTTTAATCTATCGCGTCCTTTTCGCGTCGGTCCTAAGTTGCAAATGACCCCTGCGGTTAATATCGAAGCCGAACATCGACATGGAAACGTCTCAAGAAGGACAGATCTAGTGAAGAGGACAGAACGCAGCAATGTGGAAGATTGGAGTCGAAGATTGTATATAGTTACGTGACTGGAAGGGGCTCCACGTCCCTGACCTACCGTCTTAATCATCTGCACGCATTAACATGAAGCTCCTCACACTCCTACCAACCGTGCTGCTCGCTGCGACAACATACGCGACTGAAGATTCTTCATCGTCTTCAGCAGCCGCCTCCAGCGCAGCCGCCAACGATCCCACACCCGCCGGTGCCCTCTGGACCGCAAAATGGGACACCGTTGGTCTGCAATCCTACCAGCAACACTGCCTAAACCGCAACACGTACACCGCAAAAGTCTACAAGCTGTCTGAACGTTTGTCCACCGTCCCCACTCAACTTTCCACATCCATTCTAATCTTACCACAGTATATCCCGACCTCAAAGACTTCGCCCCCGACCTAAAGATCTTCTACAACAAGCAGCTCTACGCCGGCTCCTGGTCCGGCATCGACCAGCACGGCACGAAGCGCGAGCTCATCCGCATGGACATATCCGCAGTCCCGTACAAAGTGCGTGACTGGCTGAAGCACAACCCTGCGCAGAAGCACTTCAGCGTGCAGGAGGACAATGTGTTTTTTGCCCCTGGAGCGATTTATCCGATTTTGCCGCTGTGGGTGGATGAGCCCGAGGATAGCAGCGTGGAATGCGAGACGGCGTTTGAAGATCTGGATAATTACTCGAATGAGCTGGAGGATGGGAAAGTTGTGGGTAAGGTGACGCATAGTGAGAAGGGGAAGAATGATGTGGAGTTTACGGTTGAGGCGTTGCTGGTGAAGAAGAAGGGGAAGGCGCCGACGAGGAATAAGGAGAGGGAGGAGTTGTAGATGATATGTCTCGTCTGGGTATGGTTGAAGGCGTAGGTGGCGTTCACATGACTTGACTTGTGAATAGTATCAAGCTTCTTTGCCTTCCAATTTATCCCGAGCTAGCTTCTTCCTCGTGCTCTGCACAGTCTTCGCATGGTTAATGGCTGTGATCATGTTGAACACGAAGATGAAAATGAAAATGATGCCGACCATCGCAAGCACAGCGACAACGCTGACAATGCTAAAGACCACAAAGACGTAGCTGGCTTGTAGGAACGCGTGATTATCCTCGAGCTCTTTCAAGCCAGTACCGACTTGCATCGCGCTCAGTACCAAGCTGAAGAAGACAAACACAATGAGTATCCAGCTAAAGTTGCGCTGAAAGAAGACGACGTAGCGATTGTAGCCATACAGATAGCCGCGCACGAAGTGTGAGTAGAAGAACCGGATGCGGTAGGTCGAGTTGATGCGTCCGAGTCGAAGATCGCCAAATTGGTAGCGCTTGTTGACTTGAGCCAGCGTGTTGATGTCCACATTCCCAGGTGCCAGAAAGTCTCGCACAAATTCCTTCCACCAGTGCCAAGTGATGAAGCTGGGTACGAGAGAATAGTCGTGTGCGAGCTTCAGATCCAACGGCGTAGTCAGGAGCCATACATACGACAACAGGAAGCCGCAAGCCGACTTATGCAGCTTCGTGTCACCGCACAGGTTGTCGTTCCAAAAGTCGGCGCATAAGATCCACTCTGGCAGAGGTTTGATCATGAGCTTGTTGCTGAAGTGCAGCAAGTGGAGATCCATTTGCTGCGTGTACAATATCTCGTAACCCATCATGCGGTATCTGTGTAGCGGCCTTGCGCGCATCGGCCTTCCTGCCATCCAGAGGTGGCCGTGTATGCGGTTGAGGCGCGACAGGTCAAGGTCCTCTTCCAAGAACTGATGGATGTCATCGTTCGCGAGCACGACATCGTAGCCTTGACCTGCTATGGTAGGCAGCGAATCGAGCGGCGTGAGCGGGATGCTTGTTGCGGTGTCGAGCACTGGCTGCTGACCAGTCGCATCTTGAAGGGAAAGTTGCGACGCTAAGACCGGCGCGGTCGATGGCTTGGGAGGGATAGAACGTCGTTGAAATGGTGGCTTCAGAACCTCTGGCTGGGGGCTAATCAGTCCAAAGTGTCTGCGCATCATGTTACTCATACTTACCAGCGTTGGAGTCGTCTTCTCAGCCATGCTGGTGGGCGCAGACAGCTTCAGCAACAGTCGCGTGCCCCAACAGGAGGGCGGCGCACCGTACTTGTATGTCGCGATTGTTTGCCGTTCGTAACACGAGACTCGCGCATGCGAGACCGATTTGACACCCCATGATGCGGGCCTCGATCCGCCTTATGACATGCGGGAGCTAAGGGGCGGAGTGTGGGGGCTGAAGTTTGCGCAGCCGTTCTCAGGGCAGCCGCGATGATTGGGTAGGCACAACGCCAGGCCTAAATTTAGGTGTTGTCTCATCTCTCTTCAACTTTCATCCCACATCACGTCCTGGTCGCAATGCGATGTACGAGGCGCGGAGACAACTTTAGGAACTCAATTCAGTCAGCTGTGTTCAACCTTGGTGTGGGATGGTGATCCAACATAAAAGTAAGCTTTACTGGAATTCATTGCAAGTACCCATCACTTCACGAAACTCAATACGGTACGAGAATGTCCACAATGAAGTTGAGCAGCTGGAACGTTATCCACTACGCATTCGCAAATGGCCATCCCTGGAGGTTGTATGTCAACTGATTCGCAACATCCTTTTCCATACCTTTCAACTCCTCCACATCCCAATTCGCCCAAACGACCTTCCCACTCAAAAACTTCGCTTCCGGCAGCGTCGCCCAAAGCGCAAAGCCAGCTGAAACTTATGCTGCATACTCATTAGTGTCATATCGTGGTCATCAGAAAGTGACTCACACGTGTCCATGGGCATGTGCTCGGGCGTCGCACCCGATGCACGGAACGTATTTCCATCCACGATGCCGGGGTGATACGCAATGAACGCTACATCCGGGTTCTCGACGGCCAGGAACTCGATCAACTTTGTCAAAGCTACCTTGGAGACCATGTATCCTGACAGGCCTGTAAGCATCTTTGTATCGAATGCGGCGGCACCCGAAGTGTATGCCAGAAACGCGGAGTGAGTTTTATTGGCTGTTGGGAGGAAGTGCTTTGCGGCTATGATGGCGCTTTGAACGTTGACCTACCGCAGTATCAGTACGGTTCTTCGCGACATTTACGGGCCGAACAAACCTCGATGGCTTTCCAGTAGTCGTCCATATCTGCAGATATGGCCGGCCCCGGCTTATTCATATGCGCTACAAGGAGAAGCAAAGCATCCCACGTTCCTATGGCGTCGGCCACGTTCTTGATAGCAGCATCGTCGGTCGCATCGGCGATGTGGACCGATACTTCCGTGCCCGCCTTGAATGCGTTGACGCGTTGCTCAAGGCCATGCACTTTGGTAGCATTGCGTCCAACGAGCACAAGACAAGCTGCTCCGGCGGTTGCGAAAGCTATCGCAGTCTCTTCTCCAATGACGCCTCCCTGTGCGAAATGAGATGAGTCGACTTTGGAAACAAGGTGTAACCTATCGCTCCGATGATCACAATGGTTTTGCGTGTTTGCTTGAGGCTTCGATTTGTGTATTCGAGAGCTGGGTAGATGTCGGTGTGCCAAGTTGGCGTGAGTGAGGGGAAAGGTGGCTTTGAGGTCATGATAGTTGATGATGGCTTCGGTTCAACTTCCAGTCTCAGAAAAGAGCGAGAAAGTCGGGACACTTATTGGAACAAAGCTACGAGCATTTCGCCCGAATCCTTCATCGTCGGACGAAATCAATCTTGCCAGTACAGGGCGCAAGGAATACACTAGATCCTGCTGTGGAGACACTCGACACCGAGTTCAGCGGCGCAAAGCACAAAAGCTAATTCTAGTTTCGCTTGTGGAGATAGGGCATGGTGTTGGTATCTTGGTGTTACCGTGCCACTTCCTTCTGGTACATACCGCGCAGCGAAAATCGTCCGATGTACGATAGGGCTGTACCACCGTTAGCGCAATGTAGGCGCAGGAGTAAGTACAAGAGGATCTATGCTGTGCAGCATTGGTAACTCGGTATCTCGCTTGACCTCTACACTACGCTGTCTACATTGGGCAGTTCGTATACATCCTAGGCATACCCAGACCTCTGATATTCCTACGAGGTATCCGCCGGGCCTCCATGGCAAACCCGAAGAACATCAGCCTTGATTCTCGCAAGCATTACGCCATTGGTATCCCTCGTAACATTATCACTTCGGTAGGACGATGACCGAACATGTCACAAACGACGCTACTTCGTCAGGCGAAGATACGTTATTGGCGACATTGTATATCCTGGCTTACACGCATCCTCGCGCGCTTATGACGCGAACTGCATTCAGGGGCTGTTCCGGATCTTCTTGGACCAGTGAAAAGGTATGAGAGTACTACCCACCTAGTAGGCTTTAACTCAGATATTTCGCAAAGCATCGCGTTGTTCTTAGTCGTAGGTGGGCGTTGACATGTTGTCAGCGGAAGTGGTGATTAATCGGCAAGCTGCCGAGATTCAATGATTGACACAATTGCAATCAGTCGACCGCCAACGCATGTCTCGGAGCATTCCAAGTTGATGGTAATGGCGACCACGAGAAAGAATAGGCGACCAAATATCCACAAGACTAAACAGCAATTCGAATTGTGGAACAGATAGACCCCGACATTCTAGACTCGCTTGCTGTGGATCGACTGGCGCTTGACTAGAATGTTGTTTTGGAGCTGCCTTCGTCTATGCACATGTGCAGATACAGTCTCCAGAGATTGCGGATCTCACTTTCGGGTTATTCAACGTTGGCTGATGTATTGAATGACGGTAGCTCGACCTCGTCTTGACCGTACGCCTTATTGTTTCCACGACTCCAGACAATACCATTCTGTATCACTTTCAACGCGCCCTTGACAGCATTATGTGCTGCTTGGGCTATGCTTCTCGTCGATGATATTGATCGGCTATCGTGAGACTCTGCTTGGAGTTCTGCTTGGAGCTGTGCCGCACCGCCAGTGATGAGTTCCATAACATCGTCGAAGAGTCGCATGCCAAAAACCTGTAGCAAGTCAGAAGTCAACGTCCGCACTTTGGAAGTCAGTTCAAAGAACCCATGCATGTCCATCGAACTCGAACCATGCCCTCTAGAACCAGCGGCTCGTGCTGGTATCGCGGTAGGTATAACATCACGGCGTCGATCAAAGGAGGCAAGGTCGGAAAGCGACGGCAGATCGGGTTTCGAGAGTCTTGAACCATCAGTAGCCTGAAAGTCAGTCAAATTTCAGATCATGTTACCGAACTGATTAATCGAATTACCCAACCCCAATACGCCATCCTCTAATGCATTTTGGATATCATAAAACCATTCCCACCATCTCGCACCATTACCTCCACACTCCCTCTCACTTACAATAATTCGCCGGAAAACTGCCCTTCATGCCATTAACCTCGCCCTCCCACCAGTCCTGCGAGCTGTCCGTCTTCTTCACCACGCGAATGCGATCGCCCTCCCTAAAGGACAAGTCGCCAGCGGTGTGGCTGTCGAAGTCGTACATGGCCGTTACGTACTCTGCGTGGAAAGAGCCTATTTTCTTTGGTTTCGGGGGAGGTGGAGGGGGTTTCTTTTTGCCTGCTGCTGGGTTGGGTGATATGGAGGGAGAGCCGTTGGTGCGGATTTTGTTGGCGAAGTAGTCGCCGTGGCCGTTGCCGTTGCCGTTGGTGCCGTTTGAGTAAGAAGAGTCATGCGACGCTGTTGAGGTCCGTCGACCGAAGGCCTCTGTGCTGGGCGTGAGATGGGGTGAGCTGGACGGTATGCGTGGTTTCGATGCGCTGAGAGAACTGTAGGACGGTTTGGTGGAGAGACTGAGCGGTGGGCCGTTCTCGTTTGTGCTCGACAGACTTGGCGACGGCCGTGTGTTTGTGCGTGTGATGGTGGGTACTACATCGTTGCTGCTTGTCCGCCGGCCGGGCATGACTTTGTTGCGTATGCCCAGTCCGGTCATGGTTTCGCCCTTGTCGGGTAGGCGCATGGGCTGCTGGACTGCTTTGCCTGTCTTGAGCAGCGTAAATTCCTGTTCCATCTCTTTGCGTAGCGATGTGAAACTCGAGTCCCACAGGGGTATCACTTCTTCGGGCTCTGGCGGTGGGTCCGGGTACCCTTGCTCGTGCGAGTACTGGTGTAGCACTGTGTAAAGATTCCCGATGAGGTTGTTCTGCAGCACGATCTGGTTGGCGAGGAGGTGTGGGAGGAGTGAGAAGGTGGCTGCGTTGAGCCTGGGGAGGCGGTCGCGCAGGTTCTCGTCTGCGAGCTGATAAGCGTGTGTGGAGCGCTCGAGATCGACCTCGTGCTTGTTCAGGGCGACATTCTCGCGGTCGGATCGCGACTTCTTGTTCTGGAGGGCCTCGCAGCGGCTCTTGTACCGTTCGTAGTCGACCTGTGAGTGACGCGTCAGCTGCAGTAGAGACCTCATAACACGTCTTCCCTACCTTAGCATCCTCCCGCTTCTTTATGGCCTTCTTCATGGGCTTCAGCGCGTCCTTTGCGAGCTTCGCGGGAACGATGAGCTTGCGGTCGATGTCCTTGACTTCCTCCATCATGTCCGTCTTGAGCTCAGAGAAGGCCTCCTGAAGCGCCGCAACACGCTCCAGGGTCGCCGGCGGTGTCTCAGCGGCGACATGTGAGCCGCCAGCACTCCCCTCGCCGCCCAATGGCTTGTAGATGAGGTGGAGCAAGTCGACGGCGGCCAGCTGGTGGTTCAGGATATTGGTCCACGCATCGCGCCATTGCTTGGAGGACTCCTCGAGCTGTGGTGGTGTTAGTCAGTTTCGTATATCACATGTCAAGCTCTGGGCAGTATATTCAACGTTGTAGCAGGTTGGTGTGGTGAGGCTCTTGAGACATTACGCGTCGGCTGGAATTGTTGGCCTGCTTCACCCCGCCTATTCACGCGGGTGCAGCCACCCACCATCGCTCCTTCCTTTCAGATAAAAACACTGCACTCACCTTTGTTAGCATAGACTCGGAGTCATTGAAGTCGGTCAGCATGGCCTCGACATCGGCCTCGTTGGGCGACCGCTTGAGGAAGCGCCCAAAGGTCCTCTGCGCTCGCTGCATGGTGGGCCAGACGGTGTGCAGCAATCCAGGCTGGCTGTGATGGTGAGTCTGGCGGACTGGCTGTCCAAGTTTTGGAATGTCGCAGTGGTTCAGGTGCTAGCTGCGCCAAAGCTAGTGGAGGCAGGGTGGCTGTGCCTCGCTACAGAAACGTCAAGGTGATGAAGACTGGCGGTCCGGGGGCAGGCCTGAGAGATGGCGGCCCCGCGTTTGCGTTTCAAGGCTCGCTCAGCAACGCAACACGAGCGGCGCACCAAAGAGAGAGGGCCAGCGTCAGCGCGTCAGGCTGCCCAACCCACAGTAATGGAGGCATGCCTGCTGGGATCAGTGCGACAATTGCGTGTCCTTCTCGGCCAAAAGCTGAGCAAGCCTTGGTTCTTGTGCGGCTTGCGGGATGCACTGTGGGTAGTGGCGCGCTAAGTCATGTGAGAGCGCGCGAGAGCGAGGAAGCCACGACTGCACGTCACCGTCGCGCCTGCCATCAGCCCTCACACACGTTCACCCTCATGTCTCCCAGCATACCCATGACGCGTCATATTCCAATATCTACCCGATGACGGCCCCCATACGCAGCACGCCGCACGCCTCGGCTCTCCCCGCCTCCCAGACCGCGCCCGTGGCAGAATTCCGCTGCCTCTTCACGCAAGACGTCAGACGCAAGCAGAAGCGGTGGCAGGATGGCTACCTCAAGTTCCACACCTTCAACAATCGCGTCATGGTCACCGACCAGGCACGCAACCACATCGGCGACACGTACTGGAAGGACAGCAACGAGCTGCACGAAGGCGATGAGCTGTCGCTGGACAAGGGCGTCCTGGTCGAGGTCGCTGAGGCAATGGGCATAACGCAGACAGATCTGGCGCCTCTGTTCGATAGGAAGGGCAGAGAACCGCCCAAAGATGCTCCTGCTCGCCCTACGCCTTCCGCCCCCCCGCGACCCTTTCAACGACCCTCCACCGTTGCACCCAGTAGTGCAGTGCGGGCCGGCACACAGCTGCGCCACAAGTCGCTCAACACCTTGCTGGGAACACCGAAAGGGCCGGCGGGGAAGGCCCGGCCTATGAGATCACCGTATGAAGAAAGGAAGGAGAAGGAGAAGGAGAATGAAAGGGCGGAGGAACGGTCACCGAAGAGGCAGAAGGTCGCCCAGCGCCCTGGAGGTTGGAGAGCATCCAGTCCAGTTGAGGGAGACGACTCGCCACCTGCAAGGAACATGCCACTATGGGCGAAGACGGCGGATGCGAGGACCACCCGCAAGCCACAGGCCCGCATGCCGCCGGTATCCAAGGCCATCACCATCTCATCCGAGTCCGACCACTTACCCGTTTTCGACTCAGACGTGACGCTACCGAGCACGCCCGCCAGAGTAGTGGAAGCCAGAGCCAATCGACCCGCACCGCCTGTGACCTTGGCTCCCGTAATAATGTCCAGTGTGCTGCAAAAGCCCGTTCCTGCAGAGACACCGAAGCCACCGCCGCGTGCCAAAATACGACTACCAAAGCCAAAACCTGTGGAGATGCCAAAGCGACCAGCTCCGAACTCATCACCTCCCGTTAGTGCTTCCAATCGCATCGCGAATGTCGACTTTGCTGTGCAGCCTGTGGAAAAGCCAGCCAAAGCGCCGCCACAGCCATCTGCATTACGAAACCCCAAAGCCAAGTCCCTCCGGCTGTCGGCAGGTGTCAGGCGCGGTACATTGCTTTGTCAACAAATATCAACGCAAGCATCAAGAGCTGGGAGTGAGCCAAGAGCGTCAGGCTCACGACGAAGCAGTAGTACGATATCACGAGTCAACAGCAAGGAGCCATCGCCTGTGACTTCCGTGTCTGGGTCGGCCAAGGACCCAACCGCTTCCCGCATAACGCCGCCGGCACGGAGTATCAGCAAGAAGTCAGTCACAAAAGCCAAATCTCCCGCAAGACACTCCAAAGTCAACACACCACATCCCGAAGCATTTGACGATGCGTTCGACGACCCGGAGCTCATTCATGGCCTCATGGATCAGCAGCTACAAGTGCCTTCCTCGTCAGCCGAGCTCAACCACCCACCCAATGTACCGCGCAAAGCCACGGCTATCAAACCTGTGGTCCAGAAGGTGGCCCCCACCAAGGTATCGAAGGCCCGTAAACGGGTTCTAGATGCTGTTGAGGTCCACGCAGAAACAACAACTGCGCCCAAGCCTCCATTGCCAAAATCTGCGAGCAGAAAGACACAAACAGCGAAAGAGCCAGTGGAGAAGCCACCACCGAGCCGAACTGTCTCACCATCTCCAGAATTCATATTGCATCCTCCAGCAGCGCCCTCTCGCGACACGTCACCTACGCACAACGATATCCCCGCACCACCATCACGAACATCCTCGAAGTCCCCCACCAAGCCACTATTATCCACCGGCGGCTTCCGCAGGAAGCCACCCAAGCGCGCCGTGAAGGAAGCAGCGACAGCCACCCCAGCCGTAGCCTCCAACATCAGTGTACCCATTCCGCCTCACCCTCTCATCAACGGCAAATCCGGTCCTCTCATGAGCACCACTGAACTCGCCGCCCTCCTGAAGAAATCTAACAAGCGTACACGCAAGGACGATCCGATCGCAGAAGACGGGAAATCTCCAGCACGTAAGATGCGTCGCGTGCGCAGCGAGAACGACGCGCCGATTCCCAGCACGGCGGAAGATTGGGAGAAGCGTAATCTGCTAAAGACGTCGGAAGCCGAACCAGAGCCAGAAACGAAGAAGAAGAAAGATTCGGGTCTCGCAGCGCTGGTCAAGAAGACGGACCCGCGCAAGAAGATGCAGCGTGCGCAAAGCTTGAGCGTTGATACCGAGGGACTGATGGACGCAGGAGTAGATCTACCGAGTCCAGTCATTGACAAAGATGTTGGGCCGTGGAGTACCGAGGCGAGCGATTTGTTCGATTGGAAACCGCCTGGTCGAGAGGCATCTGGACAAGTGGCTGTTTGATGTGTATGTGTATGTGTAGGCATGGTATACATGATTGCAACGACAGTATTCATAAGGAAGCGAAGTCGATTGACG
>Ga0265797_10008807_pt1 | contig 13315 bp, 13 predicted proteins | sample P2T30metagenome_FD_192433 | JGI IMG/M metagenome (GOLD analysis project Ga0265797, IMG submission 192433) | Plant litter microbial communities from East Loma Ridge, Irvine, California - P2 T30 | ecosystem: Environmental > Terrestrial > Plant litter > Unclassified | place: USA: California... | reverse complement strand
TTTCCTTAACTCTAACCAGATTGGCACAGCGACTTGGTGAGATTTTGGCGGGACACTAAAGCCACCATACCATAGTAGTCCATTTTGAGTTAGCCTTGCGCCTCAGCACCGCCTGTTCAGGGACGGTAAGGCGACAACGACAGTGTAGCAGATCACTGCAGATTGAGTGGAATGGGCACTGGCCTTTGTCATGGCCAGTGAGGTATATAAAGCCTCTCGTTCGACACCTTGAATGCAGACACCACATCATCTCGATACATCTACTGCAAACACCATTCTCCCATCGCTTTTAAGATTTCAGATCAATCCAACACTACCACCTACATCCAAGATGCAATTCCCAGTCACCTTCCTCGCCTTCATGGCAGCCACCAGCTCCGCATTCGTAATGGACACTTACAGTGGACCCAACTGCCAGGGCAGTTCCCAAAATGTTCGTATATCTCCCCTTTGACACCAACAACCGCTGACACTGACCCAGGTCAACGTGTACGACAACACTTGCGCCACCTGGCCCAACGGTTTTCAGTCTTTCCGACTCCGGACCTTTGGAGGAAATCACCAGCATGCCTACTTCTTCGGACCCGACAACTGCGGCAGCCTTCCTGGCGCTATTGAGAAGGGCTATGTTGATAGCACGACGTTTGACTACAAGATTGGCGAGTGTCACTCTTTTAATCATGCTTCTGCGAATGCTGTTGCTTCGTACTATGGTTGAGTAGGTGGGTTATACAGCTGAGATGATGATGCGATCTGACGCCTATAGTGCCATGGAACTGTGGGACGAGCGTAGGCTTGAAGGGGTATTGGAGAGTACATTCATTTTGAAGAGGCGTTAGACTGTTCTGCATTCATCCTCCACATACCTACATAGATAGAAAACAAGTGATGCCACCAAAATGGTAATCTTCATTAAACTTCGATTCTAGATAAGTTACGATGTTTCGGCTGATGACCGTAAGCCCAATTTGGACCCAGCTCACATAAGGTAGACCAGTCGTCAAAATGATCCGTTGTTCTATACCGCTAATCACTCAAAGAGAGTAAGAGTGCATGCACGAGTGATGGCTATGCTCGAAATCTTCCCAGGGCCCCGATATCCGCCTCATTCAGTCCGTCAATCCACTCTCTTCTCCTGGCGACAGGACAGAAACAAAGTTCACGCAAGCACCTTCCGATCCATATTTACCAAAACAATCTCAATATCCCGCCCTTCCAGCAGCCGAATCTTCCCAACGAAGACCTTAACCTCGTTCTTCCTCTCCGAACCCATCTCCAAAGAACGATCAGCATCCCCAGTCCGAACAAGCACCTTCTCCAGACACGGAAAATGCTCTTTGAACAACGGTGCTTTCCGAAGATTATACCACACCGAAATCGCCTCGCCCACCTCGATCTGACGAATCGCGTGCTTGAGCGGAGGAACAGTGACAGCTGAGTAAGACTCACACTCATGTCGTGCAGCACGCCGAGATAGAAGATGTTGAGCGATTACGCCAGTGTCGCGGTGTCGGCGTAGATCTGGCGGCAGGTCTCGGGGAGGCGGAGGGCCGAGAATACGGATTCGACGCGTCCGCTAGTGGTGGTGTGTCGCGCGCCGCCTACTGCTTTGCCCTTGAGTTGACCGCGGCTGCTGAGTCGCAGACTGATGTACTCGTAGGTGAGTGCGAACTCTCAGATCTTGGTGCGGAGCTTGGCTGGAAGACGTAGTAGGGGAAAGGGCTTTGCGTTGCTGGCGAACCTGAGTTGAGGTTAGATTGAAGCTTCGAGGGTCTTGATGGAGTTGTATCCTTCTCTGTGAGTTTCTTTTGGATGTGGGACATGTCGAGGGTGCTGTCACGTAGCTTGACGTCGTGGTCGTGAGCTTCAAAGATCGTAGAGGAGACGCGTACTTTGCGCGAGGGGGCTGATGGTGATTGATCCATCTTGTGGGGTAGAGAGAGTCGGTAAGGACCTTGTGGGGTGGAGAGAGAATTGACGAGGATTTTATGGGCTGGAGACAGACTCAGCGAGGATCTTGTAGGCCACGTGGAGAGAGACTCAGCGAGAATCCTATAGGGTGAAGAGAGACTCAGAGAAGATTTTGTAGGGTGGAGAATGATCCAGCGAGGGCGATGAATTGCTACTAGTGCTGAAACGTCATTAACAGCTAGGTAGCCAAACCGCGCTAGTACAAGCGTGCACGGTGACGGAGAAGCAAGAGTGAACTAGGTATCTCACCCGCATAGCCACTAGATAGCTCAAATCGTCACTCTCTAGTACTCTTATTTCAATTCACATCTAGACCGGGTGTCGAGAGTGTATCATGACTCGAAACTACAACACCCACTGAGTTCCCGAGTCAACATCGCCACTAAAGTTTTCCGACTCAGAATGCAATTTCGTGTATTTCTCCGTTCAAGAACGATTCGAGCAGGTCGTGCCTCATACTGTGACGCCTCAATACGTATGCCAATCTCGCGCAGCTCTGACCATGCAGACTCTGCATTGTCTCGATTCCATGCCTGCTCCGAGATTGATGTGGCGCCACGTAAGACAATCTTTGCCAGGTGCGGGAAACGGCCCTGCTTCAGGCGCTTTTGCATGTGTGTTGCCCAGAGATCCGCGCTATCTGTATGTCCGAGGAACTTGATGATGTGGAGAGATGGAGGCAAGGCTGCCGCGTAGATGGAAGCCGATTCCGGGTGCACTTCAACAAGTGCTGCTGGAAGTACTGCGAGTCGTTTCAGATGGCCGAACTTTCCGAGTCTATAGAAAGGCGTGGCGCGCTTGAATAGGTTGACGACATCGAGGTCCTTCGCACAGCCTTCGTCCTCGTCGATGATGAGGGAATGTGGTAGAGGGGCGGCATTGCTCAGGATCTTGTTCAAGCGTTCGTAATCTGGATCCCACTTGTCGTAGTCGGAACGGTCGTAATACCGGGATGGGGTAAATTTCACTTGCACATGTTGTAAGCAAAAAGGCAATTGCTATATCATGTAAGGTGTATTGTGTTGTGTAGTAGTTCTGTGGTTCCATGACCGAGAGGTCTGTGACGTAGGGTTATATATACTTGAAATGGTGGGCTGATTGGCTAGTGGATAATCCACGTAACCATGCAAGGTGCCCTGGGCTTACACATGTTTCAGACCAGGCATCCGGGTCATGAGATCTGTGAGGTATGGTCTCTCTGGCTGACCGCAGGGACTTAGAATATCGACGGAGACAGGCAATTCCAGTGTCTCGAGGCCAATGGCCAGCTGGCCAGCTCGCGAGAACGTATCATCGTAATCATTGCACGACAAGGAGAAATCCAGATGAACGATGGCTTTCGACAAGGACAGCGAGCCCAAGAGAGGCCAATCAATCGCACTGAATTTAACCAGCGTGCGGAGCTTTGCCAGTGCGGGCAATTTGACCCAGTCAAAGAATTGTGAAAAGCATTCGAATAAATCTTTGACACGAACTGGATGCACGCGGGCGACCTCTTCATCAGTGGACCAAGTATTCTGATGCCTGTTGAAGGCGCGAATCTCCAGATGCTCGAGGTTCGGGACAAGACTCAGGAGTACGCCAGCAAAGATGGATTCTGAGCCAGTCTTGATGTACGCAGTCCAGTAGCCTCCGACACCATCCCTAACTGGGCAACCAATCTTTTTCGCGTGTCGAACGCAGGCACTCTTGAGATCGAGCAGGCCGCAGAAGCAATTGCCCTGCGTGCAGTTTCGCTCCTGTGGAATCATGCGGCGGAAGTATGCCAGATCCAGGCTTCAAATGTTCAGAGTCAGCGACGGCTTGTTGAGCAGGGTTCGAACAAGGAGTGCGACATGGCTTTGGTTGCTCTCTGGGTCGGGAAGCGTTGGCGACTCGTAAAGTACTTCTTGCGCAACCGGGTAGAACTTCTGAGCGACACGGGCTAGGGATGCGAGGATAGGCTGGTGCTTGTTCAGATGGTTCGCGATTGCTAGTAGCAGCTCCACTGGGAGTTCGATCAAAGTGGCCATCGAGTGAAGGACGTGGATTCGGATATGTGGAGCTATGAATCAGTGTAGAGGCGCAAAGATATTTTGCAAGTTCGTCGGGTACGTATACGGATGACTACGTATCGAATGCGCTAGCACGGAACCTTGGCCCGTGTAGGTGAATGCCTACAGCATTCACTCGAAGCCCATGGACCTTCCTACGCCACCCCCAACAACCTCCCAACCTTCTCCAAATACTCACCCCCCAGCGTCCACCTCCCCGCAAACCAACCCAAAAGCCTTAGATACCCTTCAATCTCCCCTTCCCCCACCACCCCATCGTCAATATACGCCGACGTCTCAAGCACAGCCAGTCCCGCCCGCATCGTACTACACATGCCAGCCAGCGTAACTTTCGACACCGCCTCCTCCGTTCCCATGAGCATAATCGCAACACGCACCATTTCCCACGCCATACTGCGCGCGAATTTAAGCGCCATCATGGCTTTTTGGTACGCGGAGCTGTCGGACGTGTGGGAGTCGGGCAGTGTGTTGTGCAGGTGTCGGATTTGTGTGTATTGGAGCATGATGTGCGTGCTGCGTCGGTGTTAGGAATTTTCGATCACTTCAACGGGAAGTAGGGGAGTTACCACACTGTCATTGGCATGGCGTCGCAGTGGAACATTGCCTTTGAGCCTGGTTTCACGACGAGCATGGATATGCATAGATTGACGGCGCCGTCGGCGTAGTCGTAGGTGTGTTTGGGCTCGGTGCCGTGTTGGCGGCTGTAGATGTAGTCGAGGGCTGGGCCGGCTGATATGACTGCTCCGGTTCTGATGAATACTTTGAAGGGGGAAGTTGCGTATGGGCGGGCGGGAACTGGGGGGAGGACTGGACTCAGGGTACTGCGCAGTGACTTGGTCACAGCATGGTCTGCTGATAAGGTTAGTGGCAGTGGGTTTGAGAGCATGGAGAGTGGTAGCTGGCTAATGCATGTGAGTGGGCGGAGATTATTGAGGGCATGTAGAACTTACCGATCGATCATCGCGAGACTAGCTTTCAGCCAACCCACGACATTCAGGAGGTCCTCGTCTTGTTTCCTCCCAGCTTCCAGCTCCAGGAATGTGAGTGTAGCCGTGCAGATGGCCAGCGTCTGGAAAGCTTGCTGCCTCAATTTATGTCCCATCTCGTACACAGCGATGATGAGACCGATTTGAAGGACCGCAAGGTCCAGTTCCAGGGCGCTTTGCATCAAGGCATGTACCTGCTTCACCGCAGCGTACAACTCGCTCGTACCCATATTCTCACCCACCTCGCACGGTTTCCGCAAAACCAACCACATAGCCATCCACAACACCGGCGTCTTAGGCCCATCCCGCGCGTCCACCGGCTCCGTTACCCGATAATCACAATTCCCCAGAATCTGGTCCTCCAACAGGATAGGGCACCACTGCTGCACGCACGGTCCAAACCGCGTTAACGCATCGGACATATCGAAGTTTACCAAGTCCAGGATATCGACAACGAGTTCCAGCAGATCGGTAGCGGCGGCGGATGCAGGCGCGTCAATGTACGCTTTGATGGCTTGTACGAGTGCGGTGGCCCCGTGCGGGGAGAGGTCTGCATGGCCGCAAACCTTGTGCGAGAGGACTAGTGGCTCAGGCGGAGGTGAGTCAGACTGGTATGGGGGCGTGTAGTCACAATCCAGGTTCTTACTGGCTCTTGTCAGTGGACAGACAGTGTGCTGGTAGGGAAGGGCGCGCGTACGCGTTACATCTGTTACAACGGGGTAGCATGCGGTCGCATCTCTGCTTTCGCACGCGGCAATATACGCAGACGTTAGATGCCTTGCGCACGAACGGAATCATATCTGGCGCCATCGTCAAGGGACTCTTGGGGTTGTTTCAGCGCAGGCTTGGGAGTGCGCTACGCGGCCGTTGCATGTGAGGCATCGTGCGATGCTGGGTGGGACTTGACTTAAGTAATGCCGATGTTGCTGACAACTTTTTGTGCTGGGAATGTTTGGACGAGTGGGTGAAGGAACATGGGGTTAGTCATGCTGGCTAATGTAGATTCGGACTAGAAGGTGCTTAAGCGAGGGACATGCGTCGGCCGATGCAGAATGCGTCGCTTTGCATCCAATCACGAGGCCATGCCAGATTACACATGCGAGAATGACAAGGGGTCTGGTGCGCAAGCGCCTTCGGGTCATTCTCCTCGCATGCTCGCGTTCTTTACGTTAGTCCTCCTCACGTGTTGGTGTTCAACCTCGTGTCAGAGATCGATGGTTGACAGACGCCGTAAGAATCGTGTCTGTCAAAGATACCGTATCTTGTATGCACTCTCCCGTCGAAGCACCACAGAAGAGCACAACAGAACGGCTCCATAAGCAGGTTCATGGGGCTTGAATAGGCGATGCGATTGATCTGGTGCATTCACTGGCCTCAGATGGCGAAAGGTAACGACGTGAGGGCTCGGAAAGGTGCATGTAACACAAGAACTAGATCCCCAAAGCTTCGATTGGTACTATCCTTTCAGCGAGTAGCCCGCCCATGGTGTTAGCTAATCCTTTTTCTGAACGCCAGTGCTCACCTGGTATCTTTCACCCAAACACCCGCTTGCTACAGAAGCTACATGCCCAGATCAAAACGGAAGAACTGGACTTCAAGCATGCGCATCTAAGCAGGCTCCTCAGTCTTCGACCTCTTGCCATTCGCATTCCCTTCATCGACCTCCAGCTTCCTCTTACTACCGCTCGCAGTCGCCGGTGCCGGCGCTGGCTTAGCCTTCTTCTTGACCATTCCCGAGACATCATTCGCCGACTTTGTCGCCTCTGCAATCTTCGCCTTCTGCGTCGCTGCGTCTGCGCCGAGTAAGCCGCCCAGCAGACCCTGCATGACTGTCGGATCGATGCCGTCGAGTTCCTGCTTTGTTGGGTCGGTTTTGAGGTCGGTTGCGCGGACTGTGAGCTCTTCTAGTACGGCTTTTTTGTCCTCGATGACGGCCAACATTTCCTTTTTTCGCTCGGGTGTGAGGGTGTCGGATGCGAGTGACGCTTCTTCTCTCTTGAGGCGGGCCTCGAGACCCTTTATGGCGAGCTCGGTGTGCTTGACTGCCTCGTTCCTGAGGTCCCAGTCGATGCCGCTGTCCTTGTCGTCTTCGGCGCCGGGAGCTGTGTCTGCTGGGGTGTCGCCTGAGGTGCCAGCCTGGTCTTCGCGCAGCTTGGAGACAGATGCGAATTCGAGGGCGAGTGAGAGTGAGTAGTGGCTCTCTGTGACGTTTTCGTGCTCGAGAGGGTACAGCTCTTCTTGTAGGGCGACTGATGCGCGCGCGTCTGATACGGCGTCGTGGAAGCGCTCGTTTTCCAGTGAGATCTCGACGAGGAAGCCGTGGCAGTCTGCAATCTTCTCCTTGATGGCGCGTGCTTGGGGTGTGAGCTCGGCTTTGCCTTTGTCCTTGTCTGCGCCGTCTGCGCCTTCAAGCGCCTCTAGCTGTTTTGTGTAGAGTATGCGCGACAGCTCAAATGTCTCGTAGGCGTTGCCGAATTCGTCGTCGTCCTCTTCCTCCTCGCCTTCCTGCTCCATGTCCTCATCCTCTGAGTCGGTCCAGTTCTCGTCGCCCGTGAGCTGGAAAAAGGGTTTCGACTCGACTGACTCCTCCTTCGTCTCTGTCTTGGCCCCATTTGCTGCACCTGAACCCTCGGCAGCCTCTGCTTTTGACGCCTTCTTCGACTTGGTCTTCTTCTTGTCTTCTTGTACGACCGTGTTGCCTAGCACGTCGCTCTTGGCGACTGCGACCTTGTACAGCGCGCGACCGTAGTAGAACAGCAGCTCTGCGTTCTCGGGCGCCATCTCGCCATTGAGTTCGGCCTGTATTTCAAGCGCATTGGCGTAGTTCTCGGCGGCGGCATCGAAGTTCTTGGTGGAGTAGTGTATTGACGCGGCTTTGGTGAGCTCTTCCAGCTTCTCCTTCGTCTTGGGCAGCTCCTCGGTCTCTGCGACTTGCGCCAACGGTTCATTTGTCGCGTCGGTCATGGTGGAAGCCGATAGGGTTACCAGAACGATGGATGGGAAGCGTTCGTATATGCGACCGAGATTACGAGGCCACGTTAAGTTGTAATGGTGGTGAGAGTGTTTGTGATGTTGCTGGGGGGAGGTGGCATGGAGTCTTGAGTGTCGCGAGCTTTGACCACCGCGATTCCGACGGCAAGCGCGACGCGTAGAGTGCATTTCGCATGCGCAGCGACTTTTGAGACACAGCATACCGTCTCGACTCTACACAATACATACGACAATGGCGACTACACGACGACCAGAGAAGCCTTCGGCCGTGCCTGCGAACCCAATTCCGTCATCTTCACCCGCCTTCGGCACGCCCGCCCATCCCATCAACCCTCGACGGATAACAGCAATACGTGCCCCGCCTGCGCTGAAGCCGCCAGTCAAGTCGACTGTACTGCCCATACTGCTGCCACCAGCCACACTGCGACCACTTGCATTCCGGACATTCACCAAGAAGCACAACCTCACACTCACATCGTCCGCTCTCCAAGCACTAGCGACTTTCGTGGGGAAGCACTGCGGCTCAGCATGGAGAGAAGAAGGCTTGGCGGAGAAGGTGCTAGAGGAGGTGGCCAAGAGCTGGAAGAAGTGCGGGGGCCAGGTCATTGTGGAGGGAGAGAATGAGACGCTCAACGGCATCTTCAGGACCCTTGAGGGCACTATGATGGGCGGGAGGATAGTCCAGGGCTCGAATCTGGGCAGACAGAGCAGTTTCAACTTTGGGCAAGAGGCGACTACCATCCCGTCTCGACCAGCCCTGGACAGCAATAACAGCTTTGGCATCTCGAGTTTGGATGTGCAAGATCATGACGACGAAGACGAGCATCTGAAGGATCCACGAGACTGGCTGAAGGTCATTGGCGCCTTCGACCAGCCAAGAATGATATATAATGCCACACAGAAGCATTTCGACAAGTAAGACACCGACTGTATGGCTGTGGACATTTGCTCACTATCCAAGATCCACCGTAAAACCGTCCCTCTTTCCTGATCCCTCCCACAAGACCGTCCTCTTTCGCCAGCGGTATCACATCGTTCACCAGCGTATCCTGCGGAACGAAACATTCCAAGCACCCACTTTCTCCACCACACGGTCGGCAACACTCATACGTGCTGGGTCAATTGCAGCAGCACAAGCTAATACCATAACACCAATAGCCAATTTGCTAGGTCGCACTGGTAGTACCCATCTACTACTAGGCTCGCTCACTGTTTCCCCGACAGGTGCACTGTCACTTGCCGACCTCTCCGGAACGATTGCTCTCGACATTCAGCATGCGCGGCCAATACCAGAAACGGGTGCTTACTTCGCCCCTGGCATGATAGTTCTGGTTGAAGGAAGCTACGAGGAAGACGCTGGTACAAGTGCGTCAACCTTGGGCGGTACTGGCGGCATTGGAGGCACAATTGGCGGCAAATTCATTGGCTTTTCTGTCGGCCATCCTCCCTGCGAACGACGAACGACGACGTTGGGCGGCACGGAAGAGCTCGACAAGAGCGCAGTGCATGGTCCAGCTTTTGGGTGGACCGACTTTCTCGGCGTCGGCTCGCAACGCGCCACAGGAGCACGTATGAACAAGATTGCATCAAAGGTGCTCGATGTTGAGGAAGCACACAACATCGTCCTAGCATCCGAAGTACATCTCGACGTGCCCTCAACGCTCTCCGCACTCCGCACACTATTACGAACACATAACCCAGACCCAGCTTCCACAAATCCCATATACCCCCTCGCAATCATCCTCATGGGCAACTTTAGCTCCAAAGCCAGTTTGACTGGCGTCCCAGGCGCCGGCAGCATAGAATACAAAGAACACTTCGACGCCCTCGCATCCGTCCTGTCCGAATTCCAACATCTCATCGCCCACACCACACTCGTCTTCGTCCCCGGCGACAACGACGCCTGGCCCAGCGCCTTCCTCGCAGGCGCCGCAACCCCTTTACCACGCAAACCCGTGCCCCCAATCTTCACCAACAGAATTCGCCGCGTCGTCGCCGAAGCAAACCGCGAGATCTGGGGCGCGGGCAAAGCGAAGGGCAAAGAGGGCGAAGTCATATGGACAAGCAACCCAACAAGGCTGAGCTGGTTCGGCGTCAAGGGCGAAATGGCCATTGTTCGAGATGACTTGGCTGGCAGGTTGCAGAGGACAAGCATTAGGTTCAACAAGCCCGACGAACCAGATGCAGATGACGAAATGCCCTTTGCGCCAGCCGAACAAGGCAACGACGAATCGCAAGACCAAGACCAAGACCAAGACAACATGGACATCGACCTTCACGCGCCGCCGCAACCCAAACAGCTCGAAATCGACCGCGACGTCCAAACCGCACGCGCACTCACACGCACCATCCTCTCGCAATCACATCTCTCGCCATTCCCGCTCTCCGCGCGCCCACTGCATTGGGACTACGCGCACACTCTGAACTTATATCCGCTGCCGACGAGCTTGGTCCTCGCGGATAATGAGGCGCCGCCGTTTGTGGTCAAGTATTGTGGGTGTACGGTTATGAATCCTGGGGGGCTGGATGAGAGTGGAGGGAGGGGTAGGAGGGAGGGGAGGGCGAGGTGGGTTGAGTATGACATTCGGAGTGGGGTTGGGGTTGTTAGATTTGAGGGTTGAACGGAGAGCATGGCACCTGGAGGTTTGAGATTGGCGAGATACTGTTAATGATGACATGTGTGCAGGACTTCAATCATGTCGTATAGCATTTTCTTATACATTTCTTATGGCAATAATGCTATCCATTGTCAGCACAGATTTACCGTTTAGCCAAATCCTAGATTTGCTAGTTATACCGGTACAGGCGCTGTAGTGAACATTGGCGTAAGCACAGCACGACCCCAAATCTACCTCGCTCACTCACTCACAAACGACGCACCGCTTTTACAACAACAATCACAGACCTCCAAAATCACCTCACGCTTCGTGAAGCCGCCGCCTTTCGTCCACGGTGCCCCGTTGCTGATGCTCGCGTCAGCGCACCCCTGTCGCACCAAGCAGATTGTTGCCCGCATTCGTCTTCCTAGTGCTAGTGCACTGGGAAGTTACCTGAACGAGACAGCGCTCTGTACAAGCTTGAGCATGCTTGATGATATCGTGAGAAGAGCTGGAGATATGGGCTGTTGAGGTTGTAAAGTCCTCCGCGCGAGTTGTCCGGCCGCATGTAGCGCCGAAAACAAGGCTGAATCTCGTCCGAAAACGTGCTGCGATCGGCCGTACGAATACGTATGATGCGCACCAAACAAACTAGAAAGATCCCGCGTGAGTGAAGTGGAAGGTAAAGTGACAAAAGGGACATAACGTCTCTTCATTTCATATATTTACCATCTTCGTCGCCTCTCTACATTCCACTTTCCAGTCCACCAACATCCCATCCCTCTTCCACCTACACAACCACCCTCAAAATGGGCAACCTAACCTCCATGATCACCCAATCCTTCCCACCCCCCGCCTCCTTCACAGAACACACACTCCCAAACCTCACCGGCAAAGTCTACATCGTAACCGGCTCCTCCGCCGGCGTCGGCAAAGAACTCGCGCGCCTCCTCTACTCGCGCAACGCAACCGTCTACATCGCCGCGCGCAGCGCCGAGCGCGCACACGCCGCAATATCATGGATCCAAAACTCCCACCCATCTTCAACAGGCACTCTACATTTCCTGCCCCTCGACCTCGCCGACCTCGAATCAATCAAGACCTCAGCACAATCCTTCCTCGCCCGCGAAACGCGGCTCGACGTCCTGTTCAACAACGCAGGCGTCATGGTGCCGCCCCAAGGCTCGCTCACGAAACAAGGGCTCGAACTGCAACTCGGCACGAATTGCGTTGCGCCGTTTCTGTTCACGAAACTCCTCACGCCAATGCTGATTGAGACGGCGGCGAAGAGCGAGGCGGGGAGTGTGCGGGTTGTGTGGGTGTCGAGTGGGGCGGCGCAATTGTTGGCGCCGGTGGGGGGCGTGGATATGGAGAATTTGGGGTATGAGAGGGAGAAAGGTGTGAATTATAAGTATGCGGTTAGTAAGGGGGGGAATGTATTGCATGCGCTCGAATATCAACGCCGATACAGAGATTCAGGTATCGTTAGTATCGTAAGTCCCACCACTACTACCCATTCTTCACACCATCCCACCCCATCCCATTCCATCCCATTCCTAACGCGCACCCAGGCTCTCAACCCAGGTAATCTCAAATCCGATCTACAGCGCCACATCACGCGTCTGCAATCCCTCATGATCAATTGGATGCTGTACCCCGCCGTGAACGGCGCATATACCGAGTTGTTCGCTGGTCTAGCGCCTGAAGCCGCCAGTTTAAAGGAAGGGGAGTGGGTCGTGCCGTTTGGGCGGGTTCTGTCGCTGAGGAAGGATTTTGCGGGTGGGAAGACGGCGGGGGAGTTTTGGGAGTGGAGTGAGAGGCAGGTTGAGAGGTATGCTTAGGGGGGTCTGGAGGTGGGGGTTTTGTAGCGATTTCGATTTTGATATGAGGGGTGGAACGGAGGGTCGATGTGTTGCGATACGTTGTATTTCTGGGAAACTGTTCTTAACTACTTTCCTTACGTTAAGCATTCTCTCGCGCCTCATTTATTTGCGTCAACGGCATGTAAAACCGTGTATTCCCCAAAGCTTACTACATTCGACTTTTCTTGTCTCAAGCCCCTTTTCCCAGACTGATTCTCTGCAAATCGCTTTTCGTCCAGACCTTCAGTCTCCCAATCTTCATTCGCGTCCGCGCATCATCTGCTTTGTACTCGTCCGCGCGTCCTACGGCAGTGTGTGAGTTCTTTGAAAACTCCTTCTTTATCCGCTCTGATTCCTCTTCCAACCCCTCGATCTCTTCTCGATTCGCAACAGAACTAGACTCCAACCACTCATTCCAAATCTCTAGTTTCCCGATGTTCCTAGCCCGTTTCCGTCAGCGCTTCCACCGGCAAGTAGTACTGCTCCTATTAGGTCAGTAGGGCTACTGTACTAGCCCAAAACGATTACGCTACGTACAGTAGTCATAATATAGGTAAGGGATACTATTAGTAGTAGCACTACTGCTAAGAACTAAAGTTACTACATGTAGATAGGCTCTAATTAGCCTATAGCGCTTAGTAGAGCTGCGAAGGGTAAAGACCTAACCTAAACTACCCTAATATACCCTCTAAGAATGCGTCCTAAACACGCAGGCAGCGGCCTGTCGCAAAACAGGTGAAGATTTACTATATTAGCGAACAGAATAGGCCCTCTAAGGCTTTAGATCCTTCCCGCTGATCTACTGCAATTCTAGTAGTATGTATGTATTCTACTACTCCTAAACGATTACTACT
>Ga0265797_10008806_pt1 | contig 13318 bp, 13 predicted proteins | sample P2T30metagenome_FD_192433 | JGI IMG/M metagenome (GOLD analysis project Ga0265797, IMG submission 192433) | Plant litter microbial communities from East Loma Ridge, Irvine, California - P2 T30 | ecosystem: Environmental > Terrestrial > Plant litter > Unclassified | place: USA: California... | reverse complement strand
TTTTTTTGTGTGACGGCTGCTGACAGATCCCAAGTAGAGCTGTCCTTCAGGCCTGTCAATATGAGCAATGCATCTCTAGGATGGCGAGGAGAAAAGTGTAGCCATGCTGAGGCAGTTAGTCGGAGAAGAATACCGACCAATCAAGCCAAGCTGTTGAAAAGATACGCTAGCGGGTTAAACATGCATTTTCTTTGTGCTACATCAAGTCATTGCTGGAGAAAGAGCAGAAGAGCAGAAGAAGAGTGGAAGAAGAAACAACAACAACAACGACAATGAACAAACAAGTCATCAGTACCACAACACTTCCATAACATGATTTTTTCACTCAACCCATTCTGATCCCTATCCTCGCTTCCATCCAATTTTGTCAAACTTCTCTCCCACCTACCAACCCACTTGTTACGAGTCCCTCTATCCCAACGTCCCCTTACCTAACCCTGTACCCTGAGCAAGCTCCACTACGCACACGCACTCTTCATCGGATCCTCAGCAGCCGCACTGCTCGCATATGAAACAAGCGCTTCGTCTTACTCAGAGTAGCCCTCAAACGCCGGCATCACATCGTCGCCCATGGGCGGGTAATACTGCTCCGTAGAGACTTCACCACCAGGCGCAGAAGCATAGTAGGCATCATCAGACTGATCCTCCTGTGCCATCAGCCCCATAGGATCCAAGCTGCCATTGGGACCTAGAAGAGCCATCAAGTCCCCGAAGCTCAAGTGCGCAGCGTTATCCAGGCTAGATGCACCGAGGTCGGCATTTGGGCTCTGACGTTTCCTCTCTCCGTGACGCATCTTGCGGGCGGGGACGGGGTAGTGGAGCTTGCGCTTGTGGAGCTCATGACGGGCCATGCTGAAGAGGGTGGCCGTGGTGGAACGTTTGGCAAGGCCGCCGAGACCACCGCTGGTCAAGAGAGTCAAGACGGTGTTGAGGAGAGTTGTTACGAGGGCGAGTTTCTGTATAAAAATATCGACGGTCCCGTCGGTTGGTACGATATTTGCAACCGGCGCAGGGAGGGCATTTGTTACGGTGCCGACAATGGTTGATGGGTCGACAGGCAGATTGCCGACAACGTTGACGCCTCCGGCTGCGCCAGCTACCGTGTTGACGAGCGACGAGGGGTCGAGGGAGGGTAGGTTGCCTGTAATGCTAAGGCCGCCTGGCACCACGTTGTTTACGACAGGCAATCCGTTAGTGACGGATCCTACGGTACCAGTTGCCGTGTTGACGAGAGAAGTCGGATCAACAGGCAGGCCGTTTAGGCTTCCTGAATTTCCAGATAAAGCACCCGTGGCCGTGTTGAGGACGGAGCCCGGGTTGACAGGCAGAGCCCCAAGTCCTGGTACCACGTTTCCTGCGTTGCCAGCTACACCAGTGACCGACTGAACAAGCGGCTGGATGGGCTTGGTAAGACCGACAACGTTTCCCAAGCCAGCGAGCTGACGACGTCGCAGTGCTCTACCGGCGATGCCTCCAAGACCACTCGTTAGACCGCCAACAATGGGAAGACCGGCAGCGACGCCAGTTACAGTTCCAACCGGAAGGCCACCGGTGACGCCCCCAAGGTTACTAGTTAGACCTCCAACGGGCAGACCGCCAGTGACAGCTCCAACTGTATTAGTAACGGTGCCAACAGCACCGGTCGCAGCACCAAGCGGGACGGCGTCGGCTGTTCCACCAAGCTTGATGCTTGCGAGAATGCTCTGAATTTGCTTGACAAGAGCAACAACGATGGTGTTGATATCGAAAGGTAGTTCTAAACCGGCAGCCGCCGTGCTCCTCTTCTCCACCGGCCTTGTCGAATAAGGACGAAACATGTCCGTAGCAGCAGGCGGAAGAAGCCCCTGAATGATATCCAGCAGCGGCTGGATCACGTCGAGAAACGTCCTCACGCTGACAAACGTCGCCGGCGTGGTGGGCGGATAGGGATATACCGGCGGTACGAAGATGGGGTCCAGAGGCGGCGTCATGCCGGGATCAGAGATGGGCGTCGCAGTAAACTCGGGCACTGGCTCTGCCGTCGAGGAGCCGGACAAGCTAGTGGTGGTACCAGACGCAGTCGGTGTACCGGTAGGCGTGAAGTAACTATAAGCGATTGTTGCATCACTGTAGTTGTACACGGACGTTTCTTCCGCAACACCAGTAGAAGCTGGCGCAGCAGCGGACGTGGCATTGAGCAGCTCAAATGGCGGGATCAGCCGAGGATAGGCAAGTGCAAAAGGCAAAGAGACAAGGAGAAGCCTTGTGGCTGCAACGGCATTGGTAGAGCGAGACATGATTCTTTTCTTCTTCTCTTGCTCACGCTTGCTTTGACGAAGCGGAGTGGTATTTTTGCTGGTGGAAAACAGGGGGTTGCAAGATATCCATCTCTCATATGGGTGTTCAGAGGCTTGCATTCCTGGACATATTCTACGCCTTGACGTGATGTACATTCCACGAAAAAAAAAGGGCTCCTGGCTTGGCACGTCAGCATCACGAGGGTGATGTGGTGAAGGGGGAAGAAGCAAGGAGAAGGAGAGAGAGAGGGTTTGGTATTCAATTCTCGTCTTTTGGGAGGGGTTGTGTGCTCTTGGTTATCGCGGGACCTGCACCCGGGGGATACATGTTAAGGCCTGATCTCGACAATATTTTTTTCTATAACCAGAGTATACGAAATCATCTCTTAACTTGAGTGAATTTGCACATACTGCCAAAACGACAAGAATCAATTTTCTTCTTTTTTTTTTCCTCGTTACGGTTCGGAAATTTTCAAAGCTACGCAGTAATCTGATACTCCCAAGTATCTGTCCAAGCGTTCGTCCTGTCATAGCCTATAGCGTTAGCGTCAACGGTTGCAATGATCCCCCGCGGGGAGAGAGAGAGAAAAAAGAAAGGCACATACCAAGAGCGAAGATTGTAACGTGCCAACCGTTCGGAGAAAAAACTCACGCCAACACATCCCGCGCAAGATTGGAGGTGTGATACCCAAGGAAATTTAGCCAAGACAGTGGTTTTCGTCGCACACGTTTCTTGCAACGCATTTGGCACTAGATGGCGTGTAGCTGACCAACAACTGTACACACTGCTGACAAGACAGTGAGGGGAAAATAAGAACGAAAATGAGCCGTCGGGACTTGTGACAGGTAAGTTTGCTTTTTGTCTGTCTATTTGTTTCAACCCATGATGCGGTCCTTCTTGGACTTTTGCTTGGACCTTGCGTCGTTGGCCGACTGGGCCTGTCGTTCATCTTCCAGCTTCTGTTGGGCCTCGTGGACTTTGCGCTTGCGGTCTACCTCCCATTGCTCAATGTCGTTTTGTGTGAGCGTGATGGTTGTTGGGGCGCGTCGGAGCATGGTGGTAGGAGGAAGTTTTCTTTTGGTAGATGGAGATGTAGCTGGGTTGAATGCCAAGGGGGGTGGGTTGGTTGACGGACGACACACGCTATGATATTGCAGGGCTTTCAAACAGAAGAGCCTCTTCGTTCTGTTCTGTTCTGATGAGCTGGAGAGCTGACAAGCGGTATTCGATTGACTATTTGTTCACGGTGTTGTAGTTTGCTGGCTGGGGTGGGCGGATTGCGGTTGTCGAAGAGGTTATTGAGATTATCCAACGAGTGATCTAGGACGATGTGTTATAAAACACAGAGCTTCCAGAAAGCGATGAGCGCGATGAAAGTAAACACGCAATGTTGATGCCCGGGTCTGTGTGAGACGAAGAGCGGTGCACGTGGTGCGGGAGGCTCGTCGGCCATGATCCCTGCACATTGCCAAGGCTTCGCGATCTCGAAAGTTTGGAGTGGTAGTGACGGCACCGAAGATTATCCATCCATTGCGCCATGGCCCAACGACAGATGTGCCCTTCAATGGGCGCGCTGCGGCGTATGTTAGCAGCAGATGCATCGGCTATACCGAATTGCTCGACAAGAGGACTCCACAGCTCCGCGAAGAGGCTTGAAGAGCAGCCCAACAATGCATCACCGGCCGCTCGTACGCCTTCCAGACTACCAGTGAACTCGAAAATCCAACCGCTGACCTGAATGTAGCCCTTCCGGAAACTCGCAGGACCCGCTCCGCGACCGCTCTGAGGCAAATTACCAACCTCCAGAATCGCAAAAGCATACCAGGCGCAGGCGCACTCGCTCGAGGCTCCTTCCCCAGCGGCCAAATGGCACGACGAACTTCCCAGCCCACCGAGCCTGGCTTCCTACCAGAAGATAGTACCTCGGAAAAGGCTCAGCCAGGTGCCAATACACCCTTCCGCTTCGCACGAACTGGTGCAGGCCCAAGAATCACTCGTACCTCTGCCCCGCCCCAAGGGCAAATGGTCCGCGCCCCCTCCACCCTACGTGTCGGAAACGCTGCTCGGGGTCCCAATGTGCGTGGCCCAAACCTACGCGGTAGGGATGGCGGCAAAGCAAGCGGCCCGGGCGGAAAACGAAGGGACGGCCCAGCGGGCAACCGCGGCAGCGGTGGCGGCCCCAAGAGGCGTGAGAGGACATCTGGCGGCGACAGTACTATAGGAACCACGCTTGCCGAAATCGATCTTGGCTCTACAATCTCGGACAAAATGTCGCAGCAGCTTCTGCGCCTACAGAGAAAGGAATGGGACCGTGTGCCTTATGAGCCCAAGTACGCCAAAGACAGCTTCGCAGCGAATGAGTTGATACATGCTGGAAGGGAACTGTTCAAGGGCGAGGTTCCACCCATAAAGATCTGGGGTCCATTGGAGAAGCAGATTGGCGTCGTGGGCATGTTTGGGGCAGAGGCGCATTTGAAAATTAGAAGGGTAGGTGATGATCATGGGCGGTGGGGATACAGAGGAGATGAGCCGCAACCTGGGAACAAGGTCTCTGAAGATGCGGTTGAGATCAAGGGGGTGGAGAAGAAGAACGAGGCTGTCTCACCATAGAGGAAGATAGTATGACATGTATATGAAGCTTGTACAACCATAGACATGACGGCAATGTACATTATACCATGGATTTTTTTTGGTCATTTGTCCCTATTTCACAGCGTCATACACGCAATGTTACTGCTGCTTGAGCGCGAATTCTGAGATGTTGTTTCAGCAGCTCATCTTCTTAACAAACTTAACCAAGGCTACGAGCTGGTCGACTCCTACTTGGATGCCCAAACAACCTTGTACTTGAACTGCGTCGGAAAGCTCTTGTCCGTGATGAGAAGCTCCTCACCTTCCTCGACGAGGTCAACCATCTTCTTCTCCAGATTAGGGCGTGTCTGCTCTTCAAGGCCTGCAAGTTGCATGTAGAGCGACTTCTCTCCTGTACGAATCGAAGGCTTCTTGAGCTGGCTACGCAAAATTAGCAGTCTTTCCCGATTGAATGAAAATGTATACGTACGCCTCTGGTCGTTCTGCAAGTCCTTCGATAAACTCCTGTAACGTGATACCAGGGAGAACTTGAATGGGTCGCGCGATATTGCCAGCACCGCAAACGGGACAGTCGTCCTTTTTCTGATGTTCGAAAGTGTAGGTGTATACAGAGTCGTCGCCAGTGTACATCATGTAGTTATCCATACCTGGGTATCCCAAGAAAGGATTGCTGTTCGTCGCAATCTTGAACGCCTCGTTGCAGCAACTGGCCGCCACAATGGCATTTGTGCTTGCAATCGCCGGGATGATATTCTTGACAACTCCTTGGGTCATGCTGTAAGTGACACCCTCGATGTTGAACTCTTTTGCGCGAGCGGATGCCTTGTTGAACAGCCAGGTGATGTGCTCCGGGTCGTCGGTGTCGAGGGTAATGTCTTTGCGCTCCTCCTCCCATGCTATGATGTGTGCCCATTCGATGCAGTGTTGTGGCTGTCGAGGAATTGTGGCGAGCGTGCAGAGAGGTACTGCGGCACGGGGAGCGTGCATATCAAGCTGGCACTCGATGCACGAGGTCATGGTAGGGAAGATGACACGTGCCTGGCCTTTAAAGCCCTCGGTTCCACCATCGATTAGCGGTTTCATCGAGTCGGGATTGTTTTCATCCACCATGCTCACAAGTGTTGCATTAATCCATCGTCGTGCTTCGATGCTATCCAGCCCACATACAATGAGGCCGAATTGCATGTAGTAGCTCTCATCCTTGTCCTGGATCTTGCCGCAATAAGGGGTAATCTTGACGCCCTTGACACGTTTCTCTACAAAAGCGGCGGCGGTTTCAGCTTTATACTTTCCTACATCAGAGGCTCGGAAGAGGAATTGTCGGTTAAGGTTGCTGACGTCGATAGTGTCCATGTCGATGACGTGGATGTCCTTGAAGCCTGAGAGGGCGAGGTTCTTGAGAATCTCGCATCCTAACCCACCAGCACCACTGAGAATTCTATTAGTACAAAGACCGGATGGGTAGCATTGACATATGTCGCGATGGCAGACTCACATGACACTACGTGTTGTTAGCCCTGGGTTCTTGTACCTCGTATGATTGTATTCTTACAGAACTTTGAGGTTACTCAAGTATTCAATCGCCTGTTCACCGACCATGAAGCTGTCTTCATCGGTAAAAGGTCCTGTTCGGGTGAGGATGTAGTCTAAATACTTCCTGACGCATGCTATTAGTCAAAAGCTCAGAATATACTCGAAACACCAGCTTACCATCGCGCTCGCGGGCTGGCTGTTGAGGCAGCGCTCATATTGTCCACGTTGACAGCCATCTAGTAGAAATTCGTCAAAGATGGGGGTGGGAAAGTCAAGCGTAGTCAAACGGTAGTCACAGGCATCGGAGTGTAGATGATCTGCCAAGGCGCTAGCATGCGGGTCTGCGGGCGCATCCATGGACGCCGATCGGGCACGCTGCACTTTGTTAAGCTAGGCAGCGTGATATAACATCCAGCGATATCTAATATATCGGATCCGGACGTTTGCGCTTCTCAGATATCGCTAGGGTGACATGGCTGACTTCCTAACCGCGGTGTCTACCAAAAAGGTCAAAGACCACGAACCTTTGATTCGTGAAGTCACAACCCAGAGCAAACAAGAAGATCCGGTCACTATTACGTCGCCTAAATCAGCACTTGAAGCACTCAAGAACCAACCCAATCGAGAAACCTTCGGCAAAATCTTAAAGTATCTGAGTACAGAGGGTTTCAATATCATACTTCCAGAGCCACTCAACGCAAGCATCGCGCATCAACTCGTCAACGACACTGTACCAAATTACTGGAGAACTATAAAGACATCGGCAGATACAAAGCGACTGGGAAAAATTCTTCGCAACCCGATAGGTCTTGGTCATTTTGTCACGAGGCTTCGTTCGCTTATTGCGGACAGCCGCCAGAAGAAAGCACCCGGTGAAGCGCGCAACACATCCGAACATATCTCAGACACGCTAGATGTTTTAGACCTAGTCCTGAGCGGCGATGAAACAACGCATCTAATACTGAAGGATGTACTGGCATTTGCCAAAAACTCCATACAGAAGAAACTGATATGGAGAGAGTATCTTGCGCAAGCAGTGTCCGGACGTTTACTTTCGACCGCAGCCGAGGCTGAAGATGTACTAAAGAAGAGTGAAGAGACTTCTAGCGTCAATAGCTGGATCGCGGATGGAAATGAGTACGCAACTTGGTTAGGACGTAATATTGCCAATTTGATTGAGCGCGGCGATCAAAACCAGGAGTATATTGCCGCAGTCGTAGAGTTATTCTCAAAGGCACTGAGCCTAGGATATACAGGTATGTCAATTCCCCAACAATTTCATCACATACTAAATTACCAGATCGGATTGTCGGTGCGCTTCTTACAGCGTTGGTTGACAGGGGCCATATTGAGAATCTCACAAGCTTCATATCTCAGCTGAAGACGTTCGAGCAGCGAAAATACATGAACTCATTTGTTGCATTCACTGCTAAACAGTACTTTGCCGCAGAGGTCATGGGCAAAGAAGACGCACCGATCCCATCTTCCAAGGCCGTATCAGCTGCTGCGGCTTTAATTTATACTCTCATCAAGGACAACGATGTCTTGAAGGAGCATCTAGTATCTTCGCTTACACGGTCCACAATCCCTACGCTTGACGACTCACTATCTGCTCGGAGAAGTATTGTCGCTGCTTTAGCTAAAGACGAAGGTAAGCATCAACGACCCATTCTTCGATATCGTTGACCAAGGTATCATAGAGAAGCTGCACACCCTTCTAGAGGGCATCATAAAACTATTCGGAGATTCGGTATATGTCAGACATACTCCCGTACTACAACAAGAAGGTATCAAAACTCTCGCACGGTCACGATCATTGGACTAAACCATTTTAGCGCTTGCTCAGACGTTGGCCCTGTGCAGTGGTTATGTCCAACGCTCGCAACCCATGTTTCTCAAGATGATGGCAAAGTCATCCTATCATGTCAATGGCATGTCGAATCGCATTGGCGCAGCCTCTACACGAGCTCGGTTCCTGGGGATCGCGGTTGGTATCGCGATTTCCAAGATGGTAGATAATACAGATTTGCAACTAAAATTTGAGCTAGAAGGTGCTGAAGATGAAGAAGCGAGGTGGTACCAACGCCTTACTGAAGTCGACGATAAACTTGGAATTGTCGCCGATCTGAAGAGTCAAGACGAGAGTATAGTTCCCGTGAAGAAGACTCAACCAAAGCCAAAGCCAAAGCCAGCACCCAAGTCTTCAAATGCTCCAGGCATTACCGAAATACAAGGCCCACGGATCGTTGAGGTCATGTCCGACTCTGAAGATGAAGATGCAGACTTGGTCATGTACGACAAACCGGACTCTGACCCCGAAGACGATACAGATGATCCGACAGCCATCAACCGCAATAAACCCACTGCGCCTGTCTACGTACGGGATCTCATCGCGGGTCTACGCGACCAGGAAGATTACGACCGACACGAACTGGCTTTAGCCACTGCCGCTTCGCTGATTCGACGTAAAGCAAATTTTGGGACTGAAGTCACCGACCACCTCGAAGAGCTGGCTACGTTGCTTACGGGACTGCAAGACAATTCCGAACTGGAAAGCTTCGCGCAGCAAAGACAACAAGCCCTGATTGCTGTACTTCTTGCGAAACCAGCGCAAATGGCACAATGGTTTGCGCGTTCCTTCTTCTCTGGCGATTACAGTCTGCAACAGCGCATAGCCATGCTCACAACTCTCGGTCTCGGAGCACGCGAGCTAGCTGGCATGAAGGATTCTTCTACCGACGATCTGATACCCGCAAAGCCAGACTTTCCGAGCAAACAACTTCCACCGCACCTCCACAAGATCTATGCCGAAAACAATAACGGGCCATCAGTCACAAAAATCTCCAGCAATATGGCGCGCGAGATGCTCTCACCAATCGCATCCCAAGCGGCTGACCAGCTAAGTGGCCCGAATATTCTCAAAGTCCGAACCTTTAGCTCCCGCATGGAAGTGGAGAAGAAGCGGCATAAACCAATACCGAATGCGCTCGCGCAGATTGTAGCCGACAACTTCTTCTTCCCCCTCACCGGGCGCTGGTGGCTCCAAATTCGCGCGAACAGCGACTCGATATACTCATCGGCTCACCTCCTACCACCATTCCTACAAACCCTGTCTATCATTCTCAACGCGTCGGGACCAAACACGCTCGCTCTGCCGCAGATGACGCGCGAGTATTGGGACCTCTTGCTCTCGGTACGCGGCATTGCGAGTAAGGACAAGAACGTGCTCAATGCCGTCTTGTTCGGATTTCTGATGCTGTTGGAAACGAACGAGAATAAGGAGCGAGTGGCTACGGAGCATGGCAAGGAGCTTCTAGAGACGCAGGCGTGGGTGAAGATGGTTTTTGATGGACTAGGTGCCGGGAGCGAAGAGGACGAGCGGGTGAGGGTACTTGCGGCGGGTGTTGTGGTGAGGTGTCAAGAAGTGATTGAGAAATATCAACGCAGGATGGCAGGTGTATTGATGGACTATTAGTGAGCTGGTAAACTTTGATGGTATGCCAGATATGAGTGCGGCCGCAGTAGAATGGAGTGACGATCATGAGTGTGGTAATGCAAGCGCTTATCAAAGGTCGATATTGGTGTCATTGACTTTGTATATGCAAATTGAAGCGTTGGAACCGATAAGATTTTGACCACCAGGAAGGTGCTTAACAAAGTGGCACCGTTTTTGTTACAAGCAAGACCCAAAGTAGAACAACTGCGCTTTGCAACTGCCAAATCATCCGAAAACGTGAAAATTGTGGTAATGGTAGGGTACCTACAGTCGCAGTGCGCCATGACAGCGGAAGGAGCCCACGCCCACGAAACGAACAGAGCTCTCATCCGTGGCACCCAACAGCACAACACGGTGGCCCGAATACCTTCACAGCCGCAGCAGCATCCGGTTATGAGCGCGCAACAATACCACGCCATCCACTCAACTCAAACCCCCTATCCAACATTGCCACACACCCCACCCCTCCCATACACAGCTGCTTCTCCCTCGCACCTCACCTTCTTCCTCAACCCATTGCCATTGAGCAATGTAATCAATGAAAGAAAAGCCCCGCAAACATTGTCCAGCAAAAATTGCGCCGCCGAGATTCCCGTAGGAAACTCGTACGGATCCAGTGCCGCGCGGTGCGATGCAGACTAGACTCGTAGATCAGCCCGACCTTTGACCCGGGTGATCGCAACAAGGTAAGTGTAAAACGGGACTGACGGGGGGAGCGAGGGTTTATGTATGCGGAGGAGGGGGCGCTAGTGGCATGGTCACGTGTGTGCGCCAGGGGGCGGTTGCCTGGTTGGTGAACGTCAGGTCCTCAACAACAGCCCATGGCGGAATTTTGGACCCACGGAGCCTTGTATGGGGGGACTCCAGCCTACCTGCTTCTAGATGACATTTTACGAACGAATTTAGGTATTGATAGTAGAGACCATGGATTGTTACTTATCAGGCTGTAGAGCCGCGCGCTTACGGTATCCCACGTGTGGAGTGTGGAAGCGCCACACCATTAATGTAGCCCCGGAGATGAACACATCACTCAGCGTCTACAATTAGAGCCTTGCTGCGCCGCCATGTCCAGAGTGCTACTTAACTCGGCGACTTCGTGCTTGGAACAGTGAGCATCACACATCATCCATTCCGGCAAGGCTTCTGGTTCTACATCCCAACATGGTTTGCGATACATGTGTTGGCTTGATAACCCGGCATGAGGGACTGATCTTTACTGGTACATTCGATCTCACATTCAAACATCACGAGTCCACAACCTCGCTCCGACAATCTTTGGGTGTGCATTGTTCCATCTGCACAAGACTTGCCACAGTTCTCAGCCCAGATACGGACATTGGGAAAGACCAGCCTCTCTCTTTTCGTGCATACCTGAAGAAAACGCGGTTTACCGATGAAAAATGGCGTGGGTGTGCGTTTACACTGGATTTCGAGTTTGGGGGCAACCGTTCATGTACCTTCTTGCTGGCTGAAATTGGTACAAAAGATGTCCGACAACATATGATATCTGCTGACATACTCAGATGCTGAGAAAAGCATCACTCCCCGCCGCCAGAACTACCAAGACGTTTTAGAGACAGCTCAAGGCTGGATGAAGAAGTGCAACTGTGCTAGGTCTTGGGACGAACCGGGAGAGAAATGGTATCCTCGACGCCTGTTAGACCTTGAGGAGTTGCGTACCCATTCCGAGGATCTAGAAAAGGCAAAGATACGCTTGGTAGAGTCCGACGAATGCTTATTCCTCAAGGCGACAAACCACGACGGCTGTCTTTCCCCGTCTAATCGTCAGACCGACCGTTACGTTACATTAAGTCATTGTTGGGGAAAGCAAAGACCCGGTGGCATGCTAAAACTGACGTTCAGCACCGAGTCAGACTTCAAAAAATCCGGAATCGAACTAAGGGAGCTGCCTAAGACGTTTCGAGATGCAGTGGTATTTGCGTCCCGCCTGGAAAGAGTAAGATATATGTGGATTGACTCTCTTTGCATCCGGCAGCCCATGCCTCCTGACACAGTAGAAGAAGAGCAACTGAGAGATTGGTTTGAGCAAAGCCGACATATGGGAAGCGTATACAGAAGAGCTTTTCTGAATATATCAGCGACTGCTTCTTCTGACGGACACAAGGGCCTGTTGTTCGATCGGCACTCGGAACGCGTTTGGGAGGATAGCGTAAACGTCTACTACCCTGAAGCCCACCCATACATATCGAAGAAATCATCTACAGCGGAGGTTGGAGATTACAAAAGATGCATGGTTGTTGATGTATCTGCCTGGGATGACCTGGTAGAGCTGGCTCCAGTCAACCAAAGAGGGTGGGTTTTCCAGGAGCGCTTATTGGCACCACGCGTCTTACACTTTTGTCGCAATCAACTCGCTTGGGAGTGCAGTGATTTTTCGACTACTGAAAGCCAGCCCAACCTGAACCTGCCACTCAAGATACACCGCGAGGGCGTCTATCAGGAAGGCCATTTTAAGCACTTGACCTCTGGTGTTGGACATGTATTCCGAGAGGCACGGTTGAGGGGCATGCCGGACCCGGATGAGCATGTCAAAGATCTTTACATCTACGAGCTTTGGAAAAGAGTGGTGGAAAGTTACTCCCGGACACGCCTCACAAAATTTAGGGACAAACTTATCGCTCTTGCCGGTATTGCAAAGTTATTTCGCGACAATCTCTTCACGGCGGAATCTAAACCAAACTACATCGCCGGACTATGGGACATGCATGTCGAAAGTCAGTTAATTTGGTATGTGAACGACGTCTACAAAGGCGACTGTGTCTTCGACAGTCCCGCCAAGCGTCATCCAGAGAGTGGACCCTCATTCTCATGGGCCGCCATTGACAGTCCACATGGCGTTACCTATGGCGACGTCACCGACTTTGCGTCTCCGTACGAGGATACCGCCGAAGAGCTTCTCTTCAGAGTGCTACATCATAGCATCACACTCGCCGACCCAAAGAATCCCTTTGGCATGGTCAATACTGGCCATCTCCTCCTCGCGCCCCGTCATCTCCGTCAGATCGAAATATACAAACTGCCACCTTCGCGAGGGCTACCCTATGAATGGCGCTTGAAGCTTGATCCGCAACCTCCACAACCGATCGAGCACGTAAACATCCTGCTGGACGCGCCCGATACCGACACCGACATTTTTGTTGAAGATGCGCAAATATATTGTATGCCGGCTGCATATGGCGAACGCACGATTCGTCAGGGCGACAGGTATCTGATCTGCTTGTTGCTCAAATACGAAAAGGAGATTTCTTTTCCTTCTCCCACGACGGTAACGACAATGACACCAGGAGTTTACGAGCAGAAAGAAGGACACAGATACCGCATGTTCCGACGGATTGGCATTACCAAAATAAGCAGTATGGACGAGTGGGGACAGAGCGCCGTGAAGGAAGTACATACTCG
>Ga0265797_10008803_pt1 | contig 13321 bp, 13 predicted proteins | sample P2T30metagenome_FD_192433 | JGI IMG/M metagenome (GOLD analysis project Ga0265797, IMG submission 192433) | Plant litter microbial communities from East Loma Ridge, Irvine, California - P2 T30 | ecosystem: Environmental > Terrestrial > Plant litter > Unclassified | place: USA: California... | reverse complement strand
ACCAACGTCCTCGCCGATTTCGACAAGACCAAACGCCTCTACCAAGAACACCAATCCGGCATCCACGACAAACTCGTCGAGATCATGACCGCGCGCTCGTCCGCGCACGTCAAAGCCATGCTGGCGCTCAATTTCGATAATGCGTCTGCGTCGCCGTCGCCGTATATGGAGACGCTGACGAAAGAGACTATGACGTTGCATCGCGTGCTGTCGAGGCATTTGAATGAGGGCGAAGTGTCGATGATTGCGCGCAGGATTGCTGCTGAGTATAAGGCGCAGTGGAATAAGGCTTTCGGTGAAGTGGAGGTTAAGACGGAGAATGGGAAAGGGGCGTTGGTGAGGGATGCGGAGAGTTTCGAGGCGAAGTTGGGGAAGGTTGAGGAGTTTGGGGGAGTGGGGAGGGAAGTGCTGGGGATTGTGAGGGCGAAGGTTGGGTTTGTGGATGAGGTGAAGGCTGAGAAGGTTGAAGCGAAGCCGGAGAAGGAGGTTGAGAAGGATGAGAAGAAGGATGAGGTTGCGCCTGCTCCTGCCGAGAGGGACAAGGGTGAAAATGGAGAGGTTGAAGCTGGGGAGGAGATCAAAGCATAGAACATATCCTGAGGTGTTCAAGACGTCTCTTGAAAACTTCCCCCTCCAATGGCTACCATAATTTCTCAGAGTGACCCAGCACCACGCATATCGCAGTATGCCACCCGCTTATAGGCTCGTCTATCGGACCAACAGTTGCCTGCATCTCAAACAAGTACCCCGCCATGCATGCCTGTATTAGGGTAGTCCTCCCACGGACTAACAACCCACTCTGACCATGCCATGAGCGCAGCACAATATCTCACAAGCAAGAAGCGTAGCTATTTCGAGTCGAATCTGTTATGCTCACATGAACCCGCCATGGAAAGCATCTGGACCCTAGCCCAGGTTGGACAGCTCGAGTTCGCGGCAACATCCGCCCTGCTCGATATCAAGGCCAAACAGCAGTCGATCCCTCCTAGCGAGCAGTCCGATGATGAGGGTGAGTCGGAAGACGATGAGGTGGATCACGCAACCTCGAGACCGACGCCACAACTGGCCGAATTTCGTCACGACAAACTGATCAACAAGTTTCTGGACAGACTGGCGGAAGTGTTCTCGCGTGAGAAATCGCTTCCACGAAGCTCTAATCGGCAAGATTCAGAGCACGTCGCGGCGACTGCATGGATTGAGCCAGACGACGAACATCCGCTCACTGTGATTGTGGCAAAGAACAGAGGCAATCTCGACGATCAGGACGTGAATATGCTGGCTAGTCTCAAGCGTTGGCTTCGACTCGTGACACTTACAGGTCACTGTCCATCAATCCAGACTGACAGAATCTGGGTTGGTGGTGGAGGTCTCGTTGAGTATTCTCGAAGCCGCTTGTGGTGCCACATCTCACAGATCCACGAGACTGATAAGACACCGACTGTCCCCACAGTACCTTTCGGAGTAGTCGCTGTTTGGGTCGAAGACATGCAACGTCTCTGCCGCGGTGTCCAGCGTGATTTGCCCGTCGAGCAGCTCAGCAACATCGTCAACGCGGCTTATGATAACAAATGCACGTGGAGAGATCTTCCATTGCAATCCGAACAGAGAAAGGCTGTGCGAGTCATCAACATGCTTGGACGACTGCGAGTAGCATACGAGTGCTTCAAGTTCGTCGCGCTCACATTCGACGAGGTCCAAGCAATACAGATGGAACCCACCAACCTCCGCCAAAACGTCCAAATGGATGCGAAGCGCTTCCAGAGACTCCTCCAAAAGCCAGATGTTGATCTGAAACTACCCAAAGATCTCCACAAGTCCAAAGCAGCGTCCAAATACAAGAATGCGTCAATCCTGCACGTCCACGCAGAAATACAGGTCCTGGTCAGCCTAGGGCGGAATCCCGGATGGCACAATCGAGCTCACCCATACATCGGCGTGAGCAAGAAACTCTGCTTCCTATGCCACCAGATCCTTCAGAACTACAGTCCCCTTGCTCAGGAAGGCGCCAGACGTCCCATATTCAACGGCCGCCCGTGTCATGGCAAAGTCTATCCACTATGGACTTTGCCTCAATGTGTGGATTTGCTTTGTACCGCTAAGTTGTCATTGGCGACGGCTGTGACATATGCACATCGACTGATACGACACAAGTTGCGGGAAAAGCTAGAGTCGGAACCCGCAATGGCGGAGTCAACAGCAGGAGTCACGAGCGCAGGATCGCTGCCAGCAGATCTCGCATTGCTCAAAGATCGTCATATAGCGGACGGACGACCTTTAGCCCCACCGCAAGTCTCAAACAAAAGTGAGCAGCCAAGTCCATTTGGACGCAAGAAAAGAACGGTCAAAGTATTGCGCGTGCCAGCAGACGGGTCGAAACCGACACTTGTCCCAATCGCGTTCCACGCAATTTCAAAGACAGGGGGCCACAGAACGATAGAGTGCGAACCGCAGTATGTGCCGGATTTCCATGTGTACTGGCGCGAGCATCAATTTGAGCGTCGACTCCGGAACCTCACGATTGAGAATCAGGCTGACGAGGGGTGGAATGGCAAGTATAGACTCTACTGGAACGAGAACTATTCGATCTTTGAGAATGATGCACTCCCCGAGAACAACACCGTCAAAAGGCTTCTGCGCGAGAAGGATATCAACCCCATGCGACGTTTCTGGCACGGCGACGTCTTCTTCATGAAGTACTCGGAGCCTGCCGAAACCTCTAGTTTCGACGTGCACGACTTGCCATTTACCATCCCGCAATGCCAGCCCGTCTTGGAGAAAGTCTTCCGTGATATGTGGGAGAAGAAAAGCTTGGAGGAGTTGTTGGAAGAGGACAGGTTGATTGCTGGGCGACAAGAGAAACTCGAAGCGGACAAAGAGATCCTGTTGCAGAGAATGTTAGTTCCGGTCGCCTCCTTTGCGCCGCGATGCTGCAAAAAGGCTAACTTTCTGCTTCACAGGACACCGATAGAGCAAGCCATCTTGAAACTGATGCCACCGGGCACGCTCGATTATCTTGCACTCACCGATTGTGATGACGGGGCGACGGGAGACGTGAGTGTTGAAAACCTTCCGAACGATCCGACCATGGTCAGAGTCAGCTCCATGGTTAGGCGAACGGCTTTGGAGACAATGGGCTGGGCGGGGTTTAATAGCAGTCAACTGTGAGGCCAATTGTATAATCTGGCTACAGTTCAGGATCAGAAATTTGGATGTCCGGTGTTGAATTAGTGAACAGTGAGACAACTCAGTCAATGCAAGAAATCACGATTCTTCTGTTCCACAGCGTTACAACCGAGGCCTGAGCCCTCATCCATAGCAAAAAGCGCTACTCTAAAATATATAGGTATAAAACATGTTCACCCCAACCATGCAAGGGCAATCCCTTCCAGACAACAAGGTCAAAAACCAAGACGAAATTATTACGGCCCACTGGGTCCCAGAAACGAGAAGAAACGAAGTAGCCTCGATGAGGAAAATGCAGAAGAACGAAAAGAAGTCTCGAATTGAGATCAACGAAACGAATGCAAGAAGCAAAAATCCGGCTGGTAATGGTACAAGACCATCATCACCGCATCAAGCGCACTCCCACTCAGCAAACACGCACCACCTCGCACTGCGATCCGCGAGAACGAGGCCGCGCCACGTGCCTTTCTCGCCGATCTTGATGACCGTCTCCCACGCCGTCGTCAAACCAGCGTCTGTCTCTTCGACAGCCCTGGTACCATACTCTTGCTTGCGCGTGAGACGGATGATCTTCTGACTCGGGCTCTGGATTGCCAGTTTGGCAGGCTTCTGCTGCGCGGCGGTCATGGGCGCAGCAGGGTTGGAAGTGTCTGAGCCGCTTTGCGAGACGGACGCTGAGCCGGACACCATGCTCATTGCGCTGGCGGGGCGGGTGATCATCATTGGGTTGGGGCTTGGTGCTCTGCCTCCAGCACCGGTGCTGTTGGAGCCCCATGTGTCTGGCGTGAAGCGTGAGAGGCTCGATGGGTGCTGGCGGACGTGGAACACAAAAGTATTGTTCATGACGAGGCGTTTGCATTGCGGTTGCACGATGTAGAGGTCGTGGCGCTGTGCGTGGGGCGTTGGGTGGCGGATGAGGAAGTCGTAAGGTGGGTTCTGGCCGATGTGCGTGATTGGCAAGGCGAGGGCGAGAGCGTGTGGGTTGTCTTTGATGCTGTGCATCATGCCACGTTTGCCAGCGTAGATTTTGAGTACGGCTTGTCCGTCATCGCTTGGTGGCACTGCCTTGATGGCAAAACGTTTCCGACCAGCGGCCCATTCTGCTTGTGCAAGTGCTGGCTTGCGGATGATCTCGCCGGACTCGAAGAAATCGCCGTCAGCATCGCGCGCAAATGCACGACCTTCAGTCTCAGCAACCACTTCGACGTCTTCAGGAACATTGAGTTGAAAGTGTGCCATCTCAAGATTCTCCAGGTGAAGACTGCTGGTGTTGTAATCACAAAGCTCGACGTTGTGGCGGAAGTACGCTGGTCCCGAGACTGGCAGATGCATCAGAGTCTCATGGTCCACTGCAGGAACAATATGTTGCTGCTCGGGAAGAAGTGGCACGTGAGTGTAGCAAATTTCTGTGGGTCTGGCGAGGAAGTACCAGTTCTCTGCAACTTGGGAGCTGGCGCTGCTGTACAAGCTGCGCTTGGGGTGGGTTGGACTAGCCAATGCGCAGTCCATGATACGCCACTCGCCATCGATGATGACAGCGTTCCACCAATGGTTTGGGCGGGCCATGCTCTGCACGTCTAAGATTTCACCAGGGCATTTGAGATAGCCGCGAATGACCTCCGAGTGCAGGCCAACAGCATTGCACATGTCGCGTACAAGAACAGCGATCTCCTCACTGCAACCACGCTTGGTCTGGATGACCCGTCTTGAATCGGGGTGGCTTTCGTAGTCTTCCTCCCAAGTGATGCGTTCAGCGGTCCAGGTGAAAATGGCTCGTAGCCTCTGAACATCACTCCTGTGAGGGCGACAGATGTAGCCTTGTGCCAAAGCAGCAGCGTTGAGCCCTGGTGGAGCATTGTTAATGAAACGCGTGCTCTTGTCGACGAGAGCAAGGTGAGTAGTATGGAAGTTCGTCGGCTCAGCCACGGGCAAGCCATCCAGTCCCTCGTCGCCTTCGGCGCACTCATAAAGCTGGTCGATGGGGTTCAGTACAGGCAGATCCAGCATGTCACATCGTTCTGCTCTTTCTTCACGCTCACGGCGGCTGATGGAATTCGATCTGTTGACATCTCTTCGGACCGACATCCATTCGCTGCCACCGCCCAGGCCCATATCCCGAGTACCCTTCTCAACACTTGAAGACGGAGCAATCGCGAGACCTCCTGCAATACCTGTGGGTCCATTGCCTCCGAACATGCTTTTAGTTGGGCTATTGTTGCCGCCTCTGCTCCCGGGCCGACTTGTGCTCCCGATAGTAGAACGAGCATTTGCGGCACCAGTCTTCGCAGTGGTCCTCGCCGACTCAATCATCTTTTTGAAGAAACCGCTTCTCTTCGCTTTAGGAGTTCCCAATCCTCCAAGGACGCCAGCACTCTCCATAGGATCACTGGTCCAGTCTGCTCTGGGTGTCGGCATGGGTATGTTCTCCGAGGCGTGGCTTTCGTGGTAGCTAGGTCCGGAACCTGCGTCACTCGGAGCGATACTCCTCGCGCTGGAACTCAAATCAGGATTAGATTTCTTGTCCGTTAGAGCGATTGGGCGATGACCGCCGCGTATACTACCAAGGCTGAACTTCTTGCGAGCGAGACTTCCAGCGCTAGTAGCGCTGAAACCGCCGGCAGAGTGACCAGACATGATACTGCGGCTCGTCAACTGAGTACTAGTGCTGCTTTGCGTGCCCGAAGAAGCGTTTGTCGAGTCCGTGAGGTTTGTCTTTGTGGTGAAGTTGCGACTGAGTTCTCCGCCGCCCAATTGATGCGCCGATTTCTGACTGCGTAATCTCGGATGTTGTCGTTGTGAGTGCATTCTGTAACGCTCGCCGGAAGATTCGTTGCTACTGTTGCTTCCAGCTGTATTCGGTCGAGCTGCTTGACGGTGCGAGGGCGGTAGCGGAGGTCGATCAGGATGCGAATCTGAGCGTGTGTGTTGTAAAGACTGTCCCATTCTCTGCACGAAATCGTCAATTTGTTGTGGGCCGTCCCTGGATGTTGGTAATGAAGGTATACCATCACCATCGTAATATTGCTCGTGGCTCCTGAAGCCAAGTGACGAGTGGGCACGCATCTGATTCCTGGAGTTGGCGCGGACGTGCTCATACTCGTCAGGTGACCACACATTGCCCGAAGACGGTCTCATCGAAGGTGGCGTATCTTGCACAAGACTCATATCATGCAGCGAAGACATAACATCGTTCATCGCATCTCGAAGCGGTGAGGGCGTATTGTGACTGACGTCGCGACTGTGCGTATGCCGTGGTGTGGGAGTATGTGACTCGTCCATATCGTCGTACCCAAGCTCCATCGAAGGAGCTCTGCTCGGCTGGTATGTGACTCTGTGAACTGGTGGAGGCGGAGGTGGTGGTGAGGAACCCAGGTCCTCGTCCATCATCTCTGGCGGTTGAGGCGCGTAGTGGTCGGGCATATATGCAGGTCCTGGTGATGGTGCTCTTGAGTGGTGGTTCTGGTAGTCGAATGAAGGAGCCCGAGACGAGAACCTCTGGTCTTCGAACTGCTGCTCGTATTGAAGTGGTGATGGTTCGCGGCTTGACAACAATTGTGGGAACGCTGAACCATCATGGTATGAGCCTGGCAACGGCGACCTTGACCTCATGGGTTGCGGTGAAGCGGCGCGATACATGGGCTGAGGCGACGGTGCTCTGTGAGGGTTGGGCGAAGCGGCTTGATACGTTTGCTGGGGTTGAGGTGCGTAAGGATTTGGTACAGGCGCTATGTACATTGGTTGTGGAGACGCTGCACGATACATGCTGCTGCGATTTGTCGGAGGAGCCTGCTGTGCGTAGCCAGGTGTTGGTGTAGGAGAGTTCGAAGGCCTTCTTGTTGTCCGTCTGCTCGCGCGCTTCTCCATGTTCTCCCTCTCACTCGCTCGAGGCACAGGCGCAGGCATCCTAAACCCGTTGTCCGCCTTCTTCGCCGGGCTGCTCGAGCTCGGTCCTTTGAGTGTTCCTGTGGGCGCTTGCGCGGTCTTCATGCTTGAGAAAGGCTTGAAGCTGCTTTTGGGCTTGGGTTTCTCCGGCATGGTCTCTTGTTTGGCGGCCGCCTTCTCGGCCCTCGATCCAATCTTCTCGTACGCCTGGAAAGGTTTCCTAAAGCCTCTGCCTTGGGGCGAATTGCTCGCCTGTTGCGGTGGTGTCGAATGGCGGCTGTTAGGCGCAGGCGTGAAGCCGTCTTCGAGCACCTTGACGAAGTTGGACGGGAACATTCCTATTGCTCTCGGATCGCGTCGTAGCCTTCCCATCCACCAGAGGCCGTCGCCAGCATTGAGCGCTTCGATGAGGTCGCCTTCGACAAAGCCCAGGTCGCGTTTCGTTTCGCCGCCCCATGAGTACGTCGCCCTGACCCAGCAGGGAAAACGCGAGGGCAGATCGGGTGGAGCACCCATGTTGTCGGTGTGTAGCGGCGGATTGTAAAGACAGTGAGGAGTCTTCGATTGCCGGGAGGAGTGCAGCAGGGCGTGCAGGCGTTATTCCATTTGTCGCAGGCGGGTGGGGATGGCGAAGAGGAGATGGCGTGTTCGGGACTGTTTTCCCACGAGAGATTGGCAGCGGTTGCTATGCGAGCGAGTGTGACCGGGTCTCCGCTGTATGCAGGTTTGTGTGGAGAGGAACGGCGGTGCAGGTCTGAGACAAGATGAAGAAGAAATGTATGAGGTGGGAGTATGCAGTGCTGTGAATGCCTGCGTGTGTGAATATAACAAGAGTGAATGAACCAGGCTGCGGTGTATGTTGAAAGTAAGGTAGTGGACATGCAATTCTTGTGATTGGTGGTTGTTGATTGTTGTGTTTGTGTACTGTATGGGGCACCAAGCACTCAAGCTGGAGTCAAATCGGCGCTAACCATCACCGCTACCAGCAGATCCCCGTCCTCCCGCCGCAGCCCGTCTCCTTCCCGCTGGCGCCAGCAGCCCAAAAGCGCATCAAAATAGACCAAGCGGTGCAAGCAGTGCAAGCGGTGCAAGCTCCAGCAAGTCCCCAGGAACACACAACGTGACGTGACGGCCTTCCTGCTGCGGCCGGTACCTCTCGTTGCGACAGCGACATGTGGAGAATCTCGCGTTTCGCGAACTGTCTTTCTCCATCCTCTGCAGATGTTATTGAGGGGTACATGTACTGCATGGCCGATACGCGTTGCATGTGCACCATTGGGAGTGCCGTTTTGTATCGTGTGCATGTACCTGCGTCTCGGTAAGGTAAACATGAGAGCTTGGCGTTGTTTACAGATAGCGAATGAGGCGGTCGAGTGACTTGGGAAGGAAGCTGAACACGCCGGCATTGGTCGATTGAATAGAGAAGTAAGCTGGTATTGGTCGTCTGATAGAAAGCATGTCCCGTCAATGCACCAATCTATACCTACAATCGACAATACACATTTTCATACAACCCAAGCCGAGACATTATCCCCATCTACCGACTCGTCTTCGCGAGCGCTTCCCTAGCCCTGTCCACGCCATCCCGTGCCCTCTGCCACGTTTGCACGTCCTCAGGTCGCACCGCTACTCGCCCACCCTGGCTCACAACACTCCTCAGCTGGCCCTCGACCTCGGCCAGAACGCGCCTGCCGTTCTCCCTTACTGACAGCTCGAAATCGTTCCGTTTCGCGCCCCATTTCGTCTGCATGCGACGCAGACTCCACACCAGTCCGAGCGCAGCCACGGCGCCGGCCTCTGCAGCTCCGGTGCCGCCGGTGGCGACCATTATCCATGCGCCCAGGGCGGTGGTGCCACTGATTGTGGTGAGCGTGCTGATGAGCAGTGTTTGTGCTCTCCTGTGCAGGGATGGGACGAGGGTGTGCAGCATCGTCGCCCTGGACAATGTGAGCATCTGAGGCCAGGGCGGGTCGAACAGGGCGTTGACGCCACTCTGCTCTTGGAGTTTGGAGAGCATGGCTGGCATCTGCATGAGTTCTGCCACGCTTTCCTTGTGGTCCTTGACCGCCTCGTAGGTCTCCATTTCCTGCTTCGTGCCTTGCTCGAGCATGCGCTGTTCGACGCCGGTGAGCTTGAGCTCGTCTCCAGTGGCGATTCCAGACTCTACGATGCGTCCGCTCAGGAAAGCGAGGTTCTGCTCGGTTTCATTTAACCAGCTGCGTTGTAGAATATCTGCAGCGGAAAATGTGACATCGTCGATTCGCCAAAGAAGGCGGAACCAAGCAGTTCTGTGCCATGACTTAGATTCGAACGCTGTTGTCATGTTGATTTGAAGATCCTTGTGCGCTTCAGCAGACCATGTCGTTATCGCTTCCTGTAGTGTCTGACGCTTTGTGTCTGCAATTGTCGTCTTCCTAACTTCCGCCGTCCTCTCAAGCTGGATTTGATCGACAGCCTGACCAGTGGCGTGTAGCGCCGAATCGATTTGTGCTTGTACTGCCTGCTTGAGACCAGTTGATGTCTTAGCATTGGCTTCAGCGAGCCATTGGCTGATAGCCGAGACTCTGCTGGCCTCCCACTCCTCACTGAACTGTGCGCCATTTGCCCTGCTCTCTCGGAACAATCCCAGAGCATGACCAGCAAGATCGATATTGATAATCTTTCCAAGCTTCTCGTCCTGCGCCGTCGACTCCGAAGCAGCAGGAATAGTCATCGACAAGTTCATCGCAGACGCTATAAGCTCCGGATTAAGACCAGCCTTAAGCAACTGCCCACACTCCACAGCACCCTCTACACCATCCCCAACAATCAAAGCCTTGTGCACCGGGTATCTCACAAACCCAATCCTCCCTCCATTCGTCATCGGCATCGACAAACTCGGCACCAAAACCGAACTCTCCAACTCCCTCTTATTCGCGCCCTCATACCCACTCAATCCAGCTCCGTTCAACCCCGTAACCAAAATCTCCAGCCCATGCCTCTTAAGCAACGGCGAAGGCACAAGCAACGTCCTCACCATCGGACTATCCGCAGGCAGCGCATCCTCCGGCTCGCCGTACCGCAGCAACAAACTCCTCGCATCCCCCGCCTCTCCCAGAATCTTCTCTTCCCACTCCTCTTCGTTCCCCAGGGCATCCGCAACAAGGACCCGCGCCAATTTCTTCGCTGCCGTGGCGCCTTTCTCTCCTAGTCCCAGAAATGCAACACGAATCACTGGGTCCGCGCTCTCCAAGCTCCGCAGCGCAAGTTGCAGGCGCGAGAGATCCACGAATCCACTGGCCGAGTCCTGGAGGGCGTTCAACCGCTGGTGCAAGTCGCGGAATTCCAGAGGGACGGTACTGGGCGCATTGATCGCGGATGATGAAGCCAGAGTGCCATTGTGTCGTCGGGTGGTAACTGTCGTCGATACTAGCTTTGCAGCATGCTTCGGCATACACACATTGCGAGTCCGCGCCTGTGCATGCAGAGCCCGCGTTTCATATCGTTGGTGTTGACCGGGATGTGATGTTGTGCGGCGAGCAGCGCTCGAGAACTGGCATGATGGGCAGACGTACTTCTTCTCTGCTGGCGACAGAGAGAGGTGCCTCTGCAGCGCTCGGGGCGCTCGACGGGACATACCTGGGCAGTATTTGCGAGAGTTGGCGGCTTCGGAAACGTCCCAATGCGCGCGCAACCTGTAGGTTGCCAATGATGGGAGGTGGAGGTTCGCGCGTGCTGCGTTGTTTGTGGTATGAGTGCGTGGGGTTGAGACCGGTTTCCTTCTAGTGCCCAGTGCCCGTGAAAGGAGGCGCGATCATAAGTCTGCGCACGTCTCTGCAGCTCCTCTACTATACAATGTCACATCATGGTGAGGATGCGCGAATCGTTTTTGTACACCACTGTGGCTCTACCTGATGTACGCCCATCATTTGCCGCTAGCAGCAGCCATCTTATTGTTCCAGAATCAGGGAAAGAGTAACTCTTCGAATAACTTAACGGAATACCACACGCAGACATATGAGCACTCTTACGCTGCATACGATGGTAACATACATGGATCACGTAGATGGCTCAAGGTACAGGGCTGTTGCCGCATGGAATGCGTTTTGGTTGCCTCGGCGTTTCTCGTGATGGCTAATTTTTGTAGCAGGCCGAAGGCTACACACAAGGCTTACACATCGTTGCTCAACCTGGGATCGCATGATACAATGGCATTGAAGGATGGAAACCGACGCTTTGAAACGCCCTGACATTTTCCAATCACATGGAGAGTATGCAAGTATCATAAGGATGAATTGAACTGTCTCGAAGAGTGATGTTAGGATCACTGATTCTTTTCCGAACGCCTGGCGCCTTGCTTCCCAAATACACACCCCGCCACATTTCGATCAATACAGTCGTGGCGCTGTCTAACTATGTGCTCTCGACTTCCTTCCTCATGACTCCCGGGGGCAGCTTCTCGACCAATTGACGGCTAGCGCGCCACACCTGGATCAAGTTGTCCTCAGCAGCGCTGACCATCACCCACGGGTCGTTCTTGTTGAAGGAGAAGTCGCTGACGCGGTTGGTGTGGCCACCGTGCATGAAGAGCATCTCTGGTGGGCCGTCCTCGGCATCTTCGGGAGACTGCTCTTGTCCAGCGCGGCTGATGTCCCAGAAGATGGTACGGCGGTCGTTGGAGGATGAACCAAGAATGGCATCCTCCGTGGGGTGCCAGTCAACCTTGGTGATAGCATCGGTGTGGCCCTCAAGTGAGTGAATTTTGCCGTGGTTCGGGAAGCGGAGATCGAAGAGGCCGATTGTTTGGTCGGCAGATCCAGTGGCTAGGAGCTTGTCCATTGTGGGGTGGAAGGCGAGTGTGTTGATAGCATCCGTGTGAGCGTTCTTGAAGATGATGGCGGGCTTCGAGTCGCTCTTTGTACGAAGATCCATGAACTGGATGGTAAGATCGTCCGAGACGGAACCGAAGAAGTTTTTGCCGTAGGCAGGGTGCCACTGCACATCGTTGACTGTGGCACTGTGGTGGTTGAACTGACGAGCAGGGTTGAGGGTCTTCGTCTCGAGGGAGAAATCGCGGGGCAGATCCCACAGGTTCACGATCTTGTCCTCGCCACCCGAGAGAAGCTGGCCTTCGGTGAAAGGGTTCCATTCAAGAGCAAAGCCTTCGCCAGTGTGTCCAGTGAGAGTGGCTTGAGGTCTTGGGGTGTCGTCTCCTGGCACAGAAGAGTGCTTCGTGCGGTCCCAAACGTAAACGTTGTTGTCCGGGGAGAAGGTCGCGATGATGTTCGGGTTCTGTGGCTGATAACGCGCCTTGTTGACCTCGCCAGGGTGAGGGATCTTCTGCACGACGGAGAATTTGATCTGCTCCTTGCTGGCACCGTGGCCGCCAAGCTCTTCAGTGGAGGGGTTGTAGTCGGCGAGGTTGGCCGCGGGCGGCTTGGGAAGGTTGATGTGTGCGATTTGAAGGTAGTCGGTCTTTTGACCAGATGTGTGGGTGCCGATGACCAAGCGGTGCGTGCGGAATGTCGAGCCAGGCTGCTCCTTCACGTCTGGTAGCCATTGAGTTGTCAAAGTTGGCCATTCGAGCGCACGGCTGTACATGATGTCGTACAGGAACACGCTGTTTTTCTTCCAAATCTTGTACTCCTCATTGATAAGCTTGTTCTGGACAATCTCCTCGTCTTCGGTTCGTGCCATGTTCCCTGCGAGTGGTGTCAGTGAGTGACTTTCTATTGTGCTTTTATGCATGCAGTGAATGAGTAAAGGGCCGCCATCGGATGCAGAGCATCATGGAGAACTTGATAAGCGCCTCGTTGTCAACATGGTTGTCTTTGGCCGACGGGTCATTGCTCTGAGTCTCGACCATATGAACAACATGGGCCGATCCTGACTCGTCACGCTCACCGTCAACGCTCTTGGTTTTACGATGCAGGCCTCCACGCGTTCGGGTATCGAGTAGATCCGTCTCGAACATCTGCGTCTTCTTCGGGCCTAGAGGGACGCATGCCAGGCGCTTCAACTCGCGCTCGAGGCGGGAAGACATGCTGTGCTAAAAGATGCGCTGCTCGATTTCAACGTACCTGAGTCGGCCATGTTGATGGTCTAGTTGTCTGAGAAGGGGCGTCGTGGCGGATAGGAAGTGACGTCTTAACAGTGGTGACGGGAAGGTGTATGTCAGTTGGTTGGCGATCGCATCGCAAGTGCTAAAGAGTTACGCGCTTCTCAAAGCGCGACACGAGCTAAAGCGGCCGAGCCTGAGGTGCTGTTATCGATAAGC
>Ga0265797_10008802_pt1 | contig 13321 bp, 12 predicted proteins | sample P2T30metagenome_FD_192433 | JGI IMG/M metagenome (GOLD analysis project Ga0265797, IMG submission 192433) | Plant litter microbial communities from East Loma Ridge, Irvine, California - P2 T30 | ecosystem: Environmental > Terrestrial > Plant litter > Unclassified | place: USA: California... | reverse complement strand
GCGCGCACGCGTTCGTTCTGCGCATTGATGTCGGCGATCGGCAGCTGCATGACCTCGAACAGCTTCACTGCCGCCGGATTCTTCTCGGCCCAGGCGCGGTTGACGACGATGCGGGTGGTATTGACCGAGAACCCATAATCGCTGCCATCAGCCAGGCGGGTATTGGCATTCTGCGGATTCGACGAGTGCGGCACCTGCAGCCACACGACATCCTTGCCCGGCACCAGCACGCTGCTGACCCAGTACGGCGTCCAGGTGTAGTACAGGATCGATTCGCCGCGCTGGTAGCGGCCGATGGTGTCGGCGATCAGCGCCGAATAGCTGCCCTGCACGTGCTTGACGGTTGGGCGCAGCTTGTAGCCGTCCATATGGTGCTCGATCATCGCCTCGCAGCCCCAGCCCGGATCGCAGCCGGTCAGGTCGGCCTTGCCGTCGCCATCATGGTCGAACAGCTTGGCGATCGCCGGGTCGCGCAGCTGGTCGACGTTGGTGATCTTGTACTTCTCGGCAGTGGCCTTGTCGATCAGGTAGCCCTGCGCCGCCGGACCCGCATACTGGCCGACGCGCAGCAGCTTGGCGTCGCCGCCGCCATTGTCGTAGTAGTCCTGGTGCAGCGGGTCCCAGTGCACGGCCAGGAAGGTCGCGTCGCCATTGCCGATCGCAATGTGCGCGGTCGGGTAGGCGATTTCCTTGGTCGGCTGGACGTCGTAGCCCAGCTTTTCCAGGGCGCGGTTGACCAGCATGGTCTGGAAGGTCTCTTCGACCAGCGGGCCTTGCAGCGGCTGCACCTTGATGCCTTTGCCGGGCAGGGCGGCATTCTGCGCTTGCGCGCTGGCCAGGCCGGTGGTCACGGTCAGTGCCGCGAGCAGCAGGGCGGCCACCCACTTGAAGCGGCGCTGCGTTTGATGGGTGTTCTTGAAATGTTCGGTCTGATGCATCGGAATCCTTTATATCGTCTTAGTGTGCGGTGGCGGGCGTGGCGGCGTCCTTGCGGGCCGGGCGATTGCCGACACGGCGCAGGATGAAGCCCACCGGGCCGCCCTGGTACCAGTGGCGCACGCCGCGGCGCGGCTGGCCCATGGCCTGGGTCAGGCGGTCGAGTGTGATGGCCAGCACCACGATGCCCAGGCCGCCCACGGTGGCCAGGCCCATGTCCAGGCGGCCGATGCCGCGCAAGACCATTTGCCCCAGGCCGCCCACCGCGATCATCGAGGCGATCACCACCATCGACAGCGACAGCATCAGCGACTGGTTGATGCCGGCCATGATCGACGGCATCGCCAGCGGAAACTGCACGCGGCTGAGCAGCTGCCATGGCGAGGCACCATAGGCGCGCGCCGCTTCGATCAGGTCGGGACGCACCTGGCGGATGCCCAGGTTGGTCAGGCGCACCAGCGGCGGCAGGGCAAAGATGATGGTGACGATCACGCCCGGCGCATTGCCGATACCGAACAGCATCACCACCGGCACCAGGTAGACGAAGGCGGGCGTTGTCTGCATGGCGTCGAGCAGCGGGCGCAGGATGTTCTGCGCGCGGTCGCTGCTGGCCAGGAAGATCCCCAGCGGCAGGCCGATCGCGAGGCAGAACGCCAGCGACGTCAGCACCAGCGACAGGGTGATCATCGCTTCGGGCCACACGCCCAGCATCGACAGGATCAGCAGCGCAATCACGGTGCCGACGGCGAGCGTGCGGCTGGTGAACTGCCAGGCCAGCAGGCCCATGATCGCGATCACCACCAGCGCAGGGGCGGCCAGCAGCAGCTCGCTGGCGCCGTTCAGGGTCGCGTCGATCGGGGTGCGCACAGCCTGGAAGAAGGGGCGGAAGTGTTCGACCACCCAGCCCAGGCCCTCGTTGATCCAGGATTGCAGCGGCAGCGCGCCACCGAGCACCTGGCTCAGGTCGAAGCCGGCCGCATGCTCGGGCGTGACGGCTGGCGCCGCGTCGAGCCAGGACGTGTCGCCTGGCGGCGTTGGCAGCCATGGGTTGATCTGGGCTGGCTGCGGGGCCGCAGCTGTTACGGCATTCGCGCCGTTCGCGATGGTGTCAGTCGACATCATGCTTGTCCTTTCTGTGTCTGGGCTTCGGGGGCGGCGGGCGTGTCGCGGTCGAGGAATTTCAGCAGGATGGTCTTGCTGATGGCGCCGCGGAAGATGCCGTCGTCACCGACGACCGGCACCGCATACGGCAGTTGCGCGACCTGGCCGAACAGGCCGGCGACCGGCTCGTCGGCGCGGATGGTCTGCACGTCCGGCAGGAAAGCATGCGCCAGGCCCAGCGGACCGGTATGGCCGTCCAGGGCACTACGCAGCGAGTCAACCGACACCATGCCCATGAACTCGCGGCGTGGATTGACCACATAGGCATAGGTGCGGTCTTCTTCTTCCAGCATCGACAGCGCCGCGCGCGAACCGCGCGCCGGCGACTCCGACACCACGATCTGGGTCTTGCGGGCGATATCGCTGGCCTTGAACACGGCCGCCGCATCGACGCCGCGCACGAAATCGCGCACGTAGTCGTTGGCGGGTTTGCGCAGGATGTCTTCCGGCGTGCCGACCTGCACCACGTGGCCATCCTTCATGATGGCGATCCGGTCGCCGATGCGCATCGCCTCGTCGAGGTCGTGCGAAATGAAGACGATGGTGCGGCGCTTGATCTGCTGCAGGCGCAGCAGTTCGGATTGCATATCGGTGCGCATGATCGGGTCGAGCGCCGAGAAGGCCTCGTCCATCAGCAGGATCGACGGATCGCAGGCCAACGCCCGGGCCAGGCCCACGCGCTGCTGCATCCCGCCCGACAGTTCGTCGGGATAGCTGGCGGCATAGCCGGCGAGGCCGACCTGCTCCAGCGCCTGCAGCGATTGTGCGTGGCGCTCGGCCTTGGGAATGCCGGCCAGTTCCATGCCGAAGGCGGTGTTATCGAGTACGGTCAGGTGCGGCAGCAGGGCGAATGACTGGAACACCATGCTGATGTCCTTGCGGCGCAAGGCGCGCAGCTGCGCGTCGGGCAGCGTATTGATGTCGTTGCCGTCGACCAGGATGCGGCCGGCGGTCGGTTCGATCAGGCGGTTAAGCATGCGCACCATGGTCGATTTGCCCGAACCGGACAGGCCCATGATGACGAAAATCTCTCCCGCCTCGATGGTGAAGGTGGCGTCGAACACGCCGATCGTGCAATCGGTCTTGGCCAGGATGTCTTGTTTGCTGGCGCCTTGCTCGACCAGCGCCAGTGCCGCTTCGGGATGGTCGCCGAATACTTTAAAGACGCGGTCGATGATGATTTGTTTTGCCACGTTGTGGTTCTCCTCGATTGGGCGAGTGATGGCATCCCCTGCAGCCATGCGGCGCACACGGGAACAGGCGGGCCACGGGCCATCGGCGCTGCCGGCCACACACGGGGCGCGGGCAACGCAAAGGACGAGACACGCCGTTCCGGCGGGGTCAATGCCGTTGATGAGTGATACAAGCGCGTCGACACTGTCCGGTGCAGGACGTTGCGTCACGCGAGCGCCGTGCAAAGCACAGGCGACGGGTCGTCTGACGGGTAATGCATCAGGCGTTTACTGGGTTGGCGCAAGGCCAGGGGTTATTTGCTACCTGACGGGAAGGCAAATAGGGTAAAGCAGAGGTTTTGTGGGGACTACAGTTGTTTATTTGTGCCAATGATAGTGCAAAAAGGCAAATAAGTCAATCGGAGTGATGAATTAAAATGTGCTAGTAATGCCGTCTGGCGCACCGGCGCGCGTGCTAGCGTTTGCACTCGCAGCGCCACGCTCCGGGCGCCACGTCCACCAGCTTTCTGAATGTCCGGCCAAAATGGACCGTGTCCGCAAAGCCGGTCGCCAGGGCGATATCGGCCAGCGAAGCATCGGATTCGGTCAGCATGCGCTGCGCGCGCCGGATGCGCGCATTGAGCTGCCACTGATAGGGCGCCATGCCGGTCGATGCCTTGAATGCGCGGCTGAAATGCGCTTGCGACAGATGGATTTGCGCTGCCAGTGTGGCCAGCTCGATCCGGCGCGGAAAATGCGCTTCCAGATAGTCGACCACCCGCCGCAATTGCCATGGCGCGAGCCCGCCGGTCTGGCCGGAAAGGGCTTGCGGCGCCACGGCGATTTGCGCGGCGGCGACAACGCTGTCGCCGTCTTGCTGCATCGACGGCTCGGCATGATCGATCGTTTCCGACAATAGCTGGACCAGACTCCACACCTTATCGTTCGCAAACCGCGCCTGAGGCGTGTCGGTTGTAGTTGCATCAATCTGCATGGTCAGCCTCTAGCCCACGACTTGGTTTCGAATAAAAGGTAAATATTTGTCATCTATCCTGATTTTGCGCAAGCTGACCCGGAGGCGGTAGTGCCGCAACCGGTTCAGCTGTGTCGCAGGAAGCGGAACGCCGCGTTCGCACTGGAGCAACGCCGGCAGATCATCGCTTCTGGCCTCAGTGTTCCACTTTGTGGAACACAGCGTTGCGCCAGCACCGTCTATCCCAAACGAATGAAGCAACTTATCCTCTGCTTTATTGATGCTGGTGAAGAAATGACAACGACATGGCGGCGCCACCGCCCAATAACGTGACACATGGGGACAACTGGATGAGCGAAGCAAGCCTGGGACACACGATCGGACCCGCAGTGGTCCTGATGGGCGCGGCCGTGATTGCCGTGCCTTTGTTCCGGCGCCTGGGGCTGGGCTCGGTGCTCGGCTATTTTGCTGCCGGCATCCTGGTCGGCCCGTCGGTGCTGGGCTTGTTCGCCGATGCCCAGTCGATCCTGCACATCTCCGAGCTGGGCGTGGTGATGTTCCTGTTCGTGATCGGCCTGGAGCTGCGTCCGCCCAAGCTGTGGGCGATGCGCGGCCAGATCTTCGGCCTGGGCCTGGCGCAGGTCGCGCTATCGATCGCCATGCTGGCACTGGCCGGGTACGCGCTGTTCGGCCTGTCGCCGTCGGCTGCCTTCGTCGCCGGCGCCGGCTTTGTGCTGTCCTCGACCGCCGTCATCATGGTGGCGCTGCAGGACCGCGGCGAGATCGCCAGCCCGGAAGGCCAGAAATCGGTCGCGATCCTGCTGTTCGAAGACCTGATGATCGTGCCGCTGCTGGCGCTGGTCGCCTTCATGTCGCCGCTGGCGCATGGCGGGTCGGGCTGGCTCGATGTCTTGCTGGCGCTGGCGGCCCTGCTGGTGCTGCTGGGCGTATCGCACTGGGGCCTGGACGCTTTCTTCGCCTTGCTGGCGCGCGCCCGCACGCGCGAAGTGCTGACCGCGGGCGCGCTGCTGGTGGTGCTGTGCTCGGCGCTGCTGATGGAGTTTGCCGGCCTGTCGATGGCGATGGGCGCCTTCCTGGCCGGCGTCATGCTCTCCAGTTCGAGCTACCGGCACCAGATCGAAAGCGATGTCGAACCGTTTCGCGGCCTGCTGATGGGCCTGTTCTTTTTGGCGGTCGGCATGTCGCTGGACCTGGCCATCGTGGCGCGCGAGTGGCAGCTGCTGCTGGCCATGCTGCTCGCTTTCATGTTCGCCAAGGGCATCGTGGTCTACGCGGTCGCGCGCGTGTTCGGCGCGTCGAACCACCAGGCGCTGCATCGCACCTCGATGTTCCTGCAGGGCGGCGAATTCGCCTTCGTGCTGTATGCCGCCGCGACGACGGCCGGTGTGCTCGATGCGCGCGAGAATGCCTTGTTCGCCACCGTCGTCATCCTGTCGATGGCGGCGTCGCCCCTGCTGGTGCTGCTGGCCGAGCGCGCGCTCAAGACCGGCGTCTCGATGGACGGGGTCGAAGCGGCCCGGGACCTGAAAGGGCGCGTACTCATGATCGGCTTTGGCCGCTTCGCCCAGATCGCCTCGCAGGCCTTGCTGGCCAGCGGCGTCAAGCTGTCAGTCATCGACAAGGAGCCCGACCGCATCCGCGACGCCGAGCGCTATGGCTTCAAGGTGTTCTTCGGCGACGGCGTCCGGCTCGACACGCTGCGCCACTCCGGCGCGGGCGACGCCGACGCCATCATGGTATGCATCGACGACCCCAAGGCCGCGACCCACATCGTGGAGCTGGCCCGCAAGGAGTTCCCGCAGGCGAAGCTGCTGGTGCGCAGCTACGATCGTCACCATGCGGTGGACCTGATACGCGCCGGTGTCGATGTCCAGATCCGTGAGACCGTCGAATCGGCCTACCTGATGGGAGAGGAGGGCCTGCGTGCGTTGGGCTACGCTGAGGCGGATATCGCCGACGCCATCGACGATATCCGCCAGCGCGACGCCGCGCGCCTGTCCGAGCAGGTGCAGGGCGACGTGATGTCGGGGCGCGAGCAGCTGCACCTCGGGATCGTGCCGGAGCCGCTGGTCACGCCGCCGGCCAGGCGCGAAACCGATGACCGGTTCCGGACCGCAGTATCATCCGGGGGACGCCATGTCGCGGAACCGGGAGCATAAGCGTGGATATCGAAGAATTGCAGACATTCGTGGAAGTGGCCGACGCCGGCGGCATCTCGCCCGCCGCGCTGCGCCTTGGCGTGTCCAAGTCGATCGTCAGCCGCCGGCTGGTGCGGCTGGAGGCGGCGCTGGGCGTGCAGCTGCTGTCGCGGACCACGCGCGGCGCCGCGCTCACCGAGGCCGGTATCGCCTTTCGCGACCATGCGGCCCGGGCCTGCGCCGAGATCGATGCGGCCCGCGAGATCATGCTGCCGGCCGGCGAACTGTCGGGCCGCTTGCGGATTGCCGCGCCGCTGACCTTCGGCCCGACCCACTTCGCGCCGGTGATCGCCGAAATGGCGAGGCGCCATCCCAAGTTGCGGATCCATACCTGCTACAGCGACCGGACGATCGACATCATTGCCGAGGGCTACGACTGCGCCATCCGCGTCGGCTACCTGCAGGATTCGAACCTGATTGCACGGCGCATCGGTCCGATTCACGGCGCTGCGGTGGCCAGTCCCAGCTACATCGCGGCGCATGGAGCGCCCGAGACGCCGCAAGAACTGTTGAACCATGATGCCCTGATGCAGGGCACTGAAGTCTGGCACTTCATGGACGGCGACAAGATGATCTCGATCCGGCCGCAGGGCCGTTTCAAGGCGGACAATGGCATGGCGCTGATTGCCGCTGCGGTGGCTGGACTGGGCATCGGCTGGCTGCCGAACGACCTGCTGCACGAGCACCTGGTGTCCGGCGCGCTGGTACCGGTCATGACGCGCTATCCGGTGCCGCTGGCCGGCGCTTATGTGGTGCGCCCGCCGGGCCAGCATCCGGCCCGCAAGATCAGGGTCCTGACCGATCTGCTGGTCGAGTATTTCGAATCCAGGCCGTTGATGGCGCGTATGCCGGCGGCTACACCAACAAGGAGAGACGACAATGATTGACATGATTATCGAGCAGCGCCGCCGCAACCTGGGCGGCAGCTTCGAAGTGGGCCGCGTGCTGCCGTTCGCCAAGCGGCGCATGGTGGGGCCATTCATTTTCTTCGACCATATCGGTCCGCTCGACCTGGCCCCCGGCATCGACCGCAGCGTCGACGTCCGCGCGCATCCACACATCGGGCTGTCGACCGTGACCTACCTGTTCTCGGGCGAGATCATGCACCGCGACAGCCTCGGCTACGAGCTGCCGGTGCGTCCGCACGAGGTCAACTGGATGACCGCCGGCAGCGGCATCACGCACAGCGAGCGCTTCGAGCATGCGCGGGCCTACGGCGACCATCTGCACGGCATCCAGGCCTGGGTTGCGCTGCCGGACGGGATGGAAGAAATCGCGCCCTCGTTCTCGCACCACTCGGGCGCCGACCTGCCGCAATGGACCGGCGGCGGCGTCACCGGCCAGCTGATCGCCGGCAGCGCGTATGGCCTGACTGCCGGCGCCGCGACGCATTCGCCGCTGTTCTACGCCCACCTCGAGATGGCGCCCGGATCGACTGCCGAAATCCCGAACGGCCACAAGGAACGCGCGCTGTACATCGCCACCGGTGCGGTGGAGCTGGACGGCCTGCGCCACGAGAGCGGCCGCATGCTGGTGCTGGGCGCTGCCGCCTCGCGCGTAAAAGCCCTGGAACAGTCGACGGTGATGGTGCTGGGCGGCGAGCCGGTGGGCGAGCGCCACCTGTTCTGGAATTTCGTCTCGTCCTCGAAGGAGCGCCTGGCGCAGGCGGCGTCGGACTGGACGGCCGGGAAGATGAAGCTGCCGGATGCGGACGATCAGGAGTTCATCCCGATCCCGGACGGCATCGTGCCGCCGCCGTTCAAGACGTAATCTCTGCTTCGAGCGCCGGCCTCCCGGCGCATATTGCCACCAGGCTGCCTGCACGCGCGCCGTGCAGCAGCGCTACCCGCGCGCCCAGCGCCACCGGCTGGCGGAAGCGGCACCATACCGACATGATCTCGCTGCCGGTCGCGGCCTGCCATCGCGCGCAGGCGTGCGCCAGGGTATGCGCGCCATGGATGATCGGCCGCTGCAATCCCATCAGGCGCGCCGACCACCCCCACAAGTGGATCGGGTTCCAGTCGCCCGACAGCGCCGCGTAGCGCCGGCCGGCGTCGCGCGCAATCTTCCATTGACCGAGTTCCGCACCCGATGGTAGTTCGGGCTGCGCCGCCGCGTCACGTCCCGTGCGGCTGCCGCGCCGGATCAGATACGTGCTGTCGCAGCTGAAGGCCAGGCGTTCGCCGTCGAAGGCGCGCGTCTCGAGCACGCAGGTCAGCGCGCCGTTGGGCGCGGCGGGCGGCAGCCGCAGGCCGGTCGTGATCGTCAATGGCGCATCGGGCAACATTGGGCCGTGCATCGCCAGCCGGTTTTCCACATGGATCAGGCCCGGAATCCGGAACGGGATCGGGCGCGCCAGCATGGCCGCGAGCTGCGCGCGTTGCGCCAGCAGGTACAGATAGGTCAGTGGAATCGCTTCGCCCGGGAAGCCGAACGCGCGGTTATAACGCCGTACGTGGGCAAGGTCGATCCGGTCGAGCCGGTAGCTGGCGTCGGCCACGGTGCTTGAAGCAGGCGAGGGGCGCTTGAACAGCGCCCGCAACAAGGTCGCGCTGCTGAGTGCAGGCAGGCAGGGGAGGGAAGCGCGGGACATGGTGCTCATCCGCGCAGGATACCACCGCAGCCATAGGTATCTGCACAACAGCAGCGCAGGAAGCGACCATGAACCGCAGGAACCGTCATTGTCGCGCCATTGTCGCGTTGCTATCGTTCGGTCTCCAGCGTGCATCCCGCGCCTGGACGAACCAAGGAACAGACATCATGAGCAAGAATGGATTGAACGCACTCCTGCGCCCGGAAGACAGCATTGTCGTCCTCATCGACCACCAGCCGTTCCAGTTTGCCTGCCTGAAAAGCCACGAGCCGACCATGGTCCTGAACAATGTAGTCGGCCTGGCCAAGGCGGCCAAGGCGTTCAAGGTGCCGACCATCCTGACGACGGTGCTGGAAGAGCGCGGCGGCTATCTCGTCAAGGAGCTGCAGGCCCTGTTCCCGGAGCAGAAGCCGATCGATCGCACCGCCATCAATACCTGGGAAGACAAGAAGGTCACCGATATCGTGGCCAAGAGCGGCCGCAAACAGCTGGTGCTGGCTGGCCTGTACACCGAGATCTGCCTGGCGATGCCGGCCATCCAGGCCGCCGGTGAAGGCTACGAAGTATTCGTCGTCACCGACGCCTCGGGCGGCGTGACCGAGGAAGCCCACGAAATGGCCGTACGCCGCATGGTCGCCGCCGGCTGCACCCCGATCACCTGGTTCGCCGTGATGTCCGAATGGCAGCGCGACTATGCCCGCGAAAGCACCCTCGATGCCGTGTCCAAGGTGATCCTGGAAAACGGCGGCGCCTCGTCGGTGGCCCTGTCGTGGGAAACGCAGCTGCTGGCGGCGCCACGCGCGAAGAGCTGATCCGTGCGCAAGACCATCATCGGGCGCACGGGTGGGGAGCACGTCCACTGGGTCGGCGACGGCTTTCCGGTGCGCTCCCTGCTCAACTACAACGAGCAGGGCCAGCAGATCAGCCCCTTCCTGCTGCTCGACTACGGCGGCCCGCACACCTTCGAGCCGACCACGCAGCGCCGTGGCGTGGGACAGCACCCGCACCGCGGCTTCGAGACGGTGACGATCGTGTACGAGGGCCAGGTCGAACACCAGGATTCGGCCGGCAACGGCGGCGTGATCGGCCCGGGCGACGTCCAGTGGATGACGGCCGGCGCGGGCATCCTGCACGAGGAATACCACGCGCCGTCGTTCGCTAAAACGGGCGGCCCGATGCGCATGGTGCAGCTGTGGGTGAACCTGCCGGCGCGCGACAAGATGACGCCGGGCGCCTACCAGGCGATCGCCGCGGCCGATATCCCGGTGGTGGATCTGCTGAATGGGGCAGGCCAGGCCCGCGTGATCGCTGGCACACTGCTGGGGAGCGCCGGGCCGGCCAGGACCTTCACATCCATCAATGTGTGGGATCTGCGCCTGGTCGCCGATGCGGGCGTGACGCTCGATCTGCCCGAGGGGCACACCGCGATGCTGGTGGTATTGTCCGGGCATGTGATGGTCAACGGTAGCGACGACGCGGGCGCCGCCGAAGTGGTCATGCTCAGCCGTGAAGGTGGGGAGGTCGGCATCACGGCATCGGGTGACGCCACGCTGCTGGTGCTGACCGGCGCCCCGCTCGACGAGCCGATCGTGGGGCACGGGCCGTTCGTGATGAATACCAAGGCTGAAATCCTGCAGGCGTTCAGCGACTACACCGAAGGCCGCTTCGGCACGGCCGGTTGAAAGCCTGATGCATGGACATGCAACAGCTTCGCAACTTCGTGGAAATCGCCGATGCCGGCGGGATTTCGGCAGCAGCGCTGCGGCTTGGCCTGTCCAAGTCGATCGTCAGCCGCCGGCTGACGCGGCTGGAAGCCGAGCTGGGCGTCCAGCTGCTGTCGCGCACCACCCGCGGCGCGGCGCTCACCGACAGCGGCGAGGCGTTCTGGCAGCACGCCGCCAGGGCCTGCGCCGAGATCGACGATGCGCGCAGCGCCATTCTTCCCGCGCGCGAGCTGCGCGGGCGTTTGCGGATCTCGGCCCCCAATCTGTTCAGCCAGACGCATTTTGAGCCGATGCTGGCCGAGATGGGGCGGCGCCATCCCCGGCTCCAGATCCACACCAGCTATACCGACCGGCTCGTCGACCTGGTCGGGGAAGGCTACGACTGCGCGATCCGGCTCGGCTACCTGCGCGACTCGAACCTGGTGGCGCGGCGGATCGGCACGATCCACGGCAGGGTGGTGGCCAGTCCCGGCTATATCGACGCCCACGGGGCACCCGAGACGCCGTGTGATCTGGCCGGGCATGAAGCCCTGATGCAGGGCACGGGCGCCTGGCTGGTCATGGATGGCGGCCGCAGTGTGGCGATCCGTCCCCAGGGCCGCTTCAAGGCGGACAACGACGCGGCGCTGGTCGTCGCTGCGCTGGCCGGCCTGGGTGTGGCCTGCCTGCCCGATTGCCTGGTGCGCGACCATCTCGCATCGGGTGCGCTGGTGGCGGTGATGACGCGCTACCCGATCGTGCCGGCCGGCGCCTATGTGGTGCGCCCGCCGGGCATGCACCCGGCGCCGACGATACGGATCCTGACCGATCTGCTGATCGAGTACTTCGATGCGCATTCGGCACAGGCGGATGCGCCGTCTTGCGCGACCTGGCCGTAAGCCAGGGCGACACGGCGCCATCACTTTTTGACGACATTTTTAAACCGACGGAGAATAGTTTGAGTCATATTTTGGTCATCAACAGCAGCGTATCGGGCCAGCTGTCTGTCTCGCGCGCGCTGGTAGGAGACACCGTACAGCGCCTGATCGACGCCGATCCCGGCGGCAGCCTGATGTACCGCGATCTGGATGAACACCCGATACCGCATCTTGCATCCACCACGGTGGCAGGGGTGCGAGCGGTGGCCGCCACCGACGCCGAACTGGCCACGCGCGCGCTCTCGGATACCTTGATCGCCGAATTGCGCGCCGCCGACATCGTCGTGATCGGCGCCCCCATGTACAACTTCAGCATCCCATCGACACTGCGCGCCTGGTTCGATCACGTGCTGCGCCCGCGCGTCACGTTCGCCTACAGCGACGCCGGCCCGCAGGGACTCCTGACGGGAAAGCGCGCCATCGTGATCGAATCGCGCGGTGGGCTGTATTCGGAAGGGCCGGCGAAGGCGAACGACTTCCAGGAGCCTTACCTGAAGCAGCTGCTCGGTTTTATCGGGATCACCGACGTGACCTTCATCCACGCCGAAAGGATCGGCTTCGGCCCCGAGGCGCGCGAACAGGCGCTGGCGTCGGCGCGCGTGCAGATCGCGCAGGCGGTGGCGCGCCTTGTCGACAACCTGATCCTGGAGTAGACCATGCAGCAGGAAGGCGACGTCGTCATCGTCGACGCAGCGACCGGGCGCTTCGCGCTGCGCGCCGACGATGGCAGTTATGTGCTGGCCGAACAGCTGGGTACCCGGCCGATGCAGGCCGGCGACAGGCTGTCCGGGCGGATGGACGTGACCGGGACAGAGACGCTGGCCGGCATTGCAGCCGGCCAGCAGTACGATGTCTTCATCGTGGCGTACGGCCTGTCGCTCGACGCTGTCGAAAGTGCGCTTCAGGCTTGAACAGGCACTAGCCGACCTGGAAGTCCCAGCCCGCCGGGGCGATCTGGTATTGCGCGATTTCGGGCGATGTCATCATCAGCCCGGCAACCTGCTCCGGCGTCGCGCCGGCATCAAGGGCAGTGCTCCAGTAGTCCAGTCCGTCCGCATCGGCAGCGCGGTCGAAAATAGCCTGGTACAGCAGCCCGACATCATTCGCGTTATCCCCGGTGAACACCTTCGCCGAGAGTGCCTGCGATTCGGGCGACTCGATGATCGCGAGGGTGACCGCGCCCAGCGTGGTGCGGGTCGCCGTGGCCTCGGACCAGAAGTCAATGCCCAGGTAATCGGCCTGGCGGCCCAGCGTGGTGCGATACAGGCCGGCGATGGCCTCGATCGCATCGCCGTCGTCGAGCGCGACCGTGGTATCCGTGAACACCAGGTTTTCGGCGTTGATGACCAGCGCCGCGTCCTCCGGCTGCGCCTTCGACGCCACCACCACGTGGCCGTAATGGCGCTCGACCGTGTAGCTGTCGATGGCGCCGTTGAACGTGGCGCTGTCGGCGCCTAGCCCGCCGTGCAGGACGCTCGTGCCCGGTGCGCTGCCGGGCAGTTCGATCAGCGCGGCGCTGGCGCCCGTCGGCGTGGCGGGTGCTGCAGGCGTTGCGATGGCGGAGTCGAACGCCAGCGTGTCGCTGCCGCCGCCGGCAAACACCGCACTGCCGGAATCAGCCGACAC
>Ga0265797_10008801_pt1 | contig 13323 bp, 20 predicted proteins | sample P2T30metagenome_FD_192433 | JGI IMG/M metagenome (GOLD analysis project Ga0265797, IMG submission 192433) | Plant litter microbial communities from East Loma Ridge, Irvine, California - P2 T30 | ecosystem: Environmental > Terrestrial > Plant litter > Unclassified | place: USA: California... | reverse complement strand
GTGGGGTTTGTATGACGGATGTGGGAGTTTGAATGGTTTGGAGTAGTTGATGCGTATGTGTGTGTGTGTATGTGTTTTTATATAGAATGGATGGGTTGGGGACGGTTGGATTACGGTCTTGCTCTTCTCTAATTCGTGAGAGCAGTGGTAATCTTGTCCAGTGCATATCTATTTTCTCCTGTTTTTTTTTATCCGCATCTACCTGTTTATATTTCTGTTTCTCTCTTGACCTAACTGGGTCTTGTACCACCGCCATCATGAACATCAACGTATGTTCCAATTACCCCCAACTCCCGACACATCATCATCCAAACTAACACCTCCACCTCCAGCAACCTGTCCAAGGTCGTGCCTTTGCCCTCCCCTTCACCAAAGCCGCAAACCCGAATGCCGAACTCACAGATCGCGACCTCCGCCTCCCCTTCATAAGCCGCGTCCCAGACAACATCCGCAATCACTTTGTCGCCATGTGCGGCGAGTTTGTCGGCACGGTACTATTCCTCTTCTTCGCCTTGTCGGGCGCCCAAGTTGCAAACAGCATACCGTCGTCTGGGGGTAAGACGGTGGCTGAGGCAGGGAGTAATCCGCAGCAGTTACAATATATAGCGCTGTGTTTTGGCTTTTCGCTAGCAGTGAATGCCTGGGTGTTCTTCAGGATTAGCGGGGGCTTGTTCAATCCGGCGGTAAGTTTGCTGTGATTCGTGTTGTCGAATGGATCAATTTTCTAATGATCCGTGTCAGGTTACTTTTGGCATGTGCTTGATTGGGGCATTGCCTTGGGTCAGGGGCGCGTTGTTGTTTGTTACGCAGATTCTAGGTGGTATGGCTGCGTCGGGGCTGGTAAGCTGCATGTTTCCTGGAGAACTAAATGTACGGACAATGCTCGGCGGGGGGATTACTGTGGTGCAGGGACTCTTCATCGAGATGTTCTTGACTGCGCAGCTGGTGTTTACCATCTTCATGTTGGCGGCAGAGAAGCACAAGGGTACTTTTATCGCGCCAGTTGGTAAGCAAAGCACAGTGAAAGCGTTGGACAGATCAAAGTGCTAACGATGTCGAACAGGCATCGGCCTCGCGCTTTTCATCACGGAATTGTCTGGAGTATACTTTACTGGTGGATCGCTCAACCCAGCGCGTTCGTTTGGTCCAGCTGTGGTCAACTTGGAATTTACCCACTACCACTGGATCTACTGGCTTGGCCCCATCCTCGGATCTGTAATTGCATCTGGTTTCTACAAGTTCATCAAGGTCCTTGAATATGAGACAGCAAATCCAGGTCAAGACATGGACCATGCCGCCATAATCGAGAAGAAGAAGAACTTGCTACTTGCCGCTGGTATAAACGAATACGATGCTCACCAAGTCGCCACCGAGCTCACCGAAAAGGCTGCTGTGGCTGAAGCCGGTGGCCCGGACGGTGGTATCGTAGCCAACGGACAGGGAAAGCGTAGTTCAGATGTACTTCCTCCGTCTGGCATGTACGGCACACAGTTCCGTTCAAACTCGATAGGAAGCGAGAGGCTGGGTTCCGGTAGTTCAGAGAAGACTTTTGTAAAACTACAACGTCCTGTTGAAGCCATGACTAGCAGTCAGACTGGGAGATTCAGTTACCTTGGTAGCCGTGGCGTGGCTCCAGGTGATGCCGCACAGGCTCATGCGCTGCGCATGGAGACTAGGCTGGAGAGCCCTGCCATGGCGACCAATGAGGAGCTTTATGCACCGCTTCAGCACGGCGCTGATGTTCCTCTTGGTGGTTCGGTGCTTGAACCTGAGTCGAGACTGGGAGTGCAGAGGACGCCTTCCAGCTTTGCATGATTGTTGGATGTAATGGAAGGTCTTATAACGTAACGAAGCGCTTTTTCATTCAAAGATGTATCATATTCTTTGCCCACGTAGTGGGTTATTATAGTTTCCATTTTCTATTGTAATGAAGACTTTGAGGTACTGTGATAAACACTATATGACGTTGCAAAGCTTATGGAACATGTGGTTTGGGAGGGTGTCCTTCACAGGGCTTGCTCTGGCAACCTCAAGCGAACGGCCCTAGTACAAAACTTGCTTAGCCCCTACCAAAATGTCTACCCCCACCCGTGACTCCACATCGAGAGCCTTAACTCTCCCAGATTCGCCGTCTACAAACCACTACCCCCAATTCAAGGACAAACATCCCGAATCCACCATGGCGACAATGACAGTAACAGAGACGCAACATAAGAGGAGGCTGCCAAAAAATGTCAAGTTGCCACCCGAGAATGAACGTTACATGCGCGCATGTGCAGACATTGCCTCTGCGCTCATCCAGGACTACGAATCGCAAGCCGACGGGTCAAAGCCGAAGAAAGATCTGAATTTAAATTCTCTACGGGGCCAGATTGCGAAGAAGCATTATCTAAAGAGTCAGCCGCCACTTACGGCGATTATTGCGGCGGTGCCAGAGCATTACAAGAAGTATATTCTGCCGAAACTCATCGCAAAGCCTATTCGTATGTCACTTATTGTCGCACAGTATAAAGTGAGAGTACAAAATTGATTTTGTATAGGCACATCGTCGGGTATTGCAGTAGTGGCAGTCATGTGCAAACCTCATCGCTGTCCCCACATTTCTTACACAGGGAATATCTGTGTATACTGTCCAGGAGGTCCAGACTCGGACTTTGAGTACTCCACACAGTCCTACACTGGCTATGAACCAACATCCATGCGTGCTATCCGCGCGCGGTACGATCCGTACGAGCAGGCCCGTGGCCGGGTTGACCAAATAAAGTCGCTCGGTCACAGTGTGGACAAAGTAGAGTACATCATCATGGGCGGCACATTCATGTCACTTCCAGAATCCTACCGGGATGAGTTCATCTCACAGTTGCACAACGCACTTTCTGGCTACCAGACCAAGGACGTAGATGAAGCCGTAGCAGCTGGCGAAATGAGCAACATCAAGTGCGTTGGCATCACAATCGAAACAAGACCCGACTACTGCCTAGATCAACATCTCTCCTCGATGCTCCGCTACGGTTGCACGCGTCTGGAGATTGGCGTACAATCCCTCTATGAAGACGTAGCCCGTGACACCAACCGTGGACACACGGTCGCCGCCGTAGCCAAAACGTTTTGCCTCGCAAAAGACGCGGGCTTCAAAGTAGTATCGCACATGATGCCGGACCTACCTAACGTCGGCATGGAGCGCGACCTCGACCAATTCGTCGAATACTTCTCCAACCCAGACTTCCGCACCGACGGCCTCAAAATCTATCCCACACTCGTGATCCGAGGAACTGGCCTGTACGAACTCTGGCGCACAGGACGCTACAAAAACTACACACCCAATGCGCTCATCGACATTGTCGCCCGCATCCTCGCCCTCGTACCCCCCTGGACGCGCATCTACCGCGTCCAGCGCGACATCCCCATGCCCCTTGTAACCTCTGGAGTCGAAAATGGAAACTTGCGCGAACTAGCCCTGGCGCGCATGAAGGACTTTGGCACCTCGTGCCGTGATGTGCGCACGCGCGAAGTCGGCATCAACGAAGTAAAGCACAAGATCCGCCCCGACCAGGTCGAACTTGTGCGCCGCGACTACACTGCAAACGGCGGGTGGGAAACCTTTCTCGCCTACGAGGATCCAAAACAAGATATCCTGATTGCGCTGCTGAGACTGCGCCAGTGCTCAAAGGAACATACTTTTAGGCCAGAGCTTACGGGCCAGCCGTCATCCCTGGTACGCGAGTTGCATGTCTATGGCTCTGCGGTGCCGATCCACGCCAGGGATCCAAAGAGGTTCCAGCATCAGGGCTACGGCACCCTGTTGATGGAGGAGGCGGAGCGGATAGCGAGGGAGGAGCATGGTAGCAGTAAGATCAGCGTCATTTCTGGCGTTGGGGTGAGGAGTTACTATGCCAAGTTGGGGTACTGGCTCGATGGGCCGTATATGAGTAAGACGCTTGAACCACTGTGGGAGAGGGAGTGGTAAACAGGCTAGCGAGATGGAGAGAAGAAGAAAAAAGGTAAATGGCTTGAACAATCGTATCATGGTGGTCGTCGCTGGGGCGCATGGACGCAGTATTCCCGCCGAGTAGACCACGTCCATATCAGACTGATAATGTTACATGTACAAATAGCATGGCATTTAAACAGACTCAATATCATGTTACAAAACAAGTGCCAAAACCATTTGTGCCCACAAGAAAAAACGCCATGTGCAATGTTACAAAGATACAGATATTCTTCATCTTCACCCCCTTCCCTTCCCCAGACATGCATGCTGACGTGTGCCCCCCAGTTGCCACGCCATTCCTTTCCGGTGTCCCTGTCATCGTACATTATGGCCCCCCTGATTGCACAAAATCGCCTACTCGTCTGGAAACAAATCATGACAGGCTTATCGCGCCGCGGCGGCTTTCACGCATATGAAGGAAGGCTTGTAGTCCGCAGAAGACAAAGAATCCCTACAAGTTGAATTAGCAAAACGCCGCGTTTCTTGCCGTATGCGACATGGAACATACAATGTAAATAAACACAGCGCCAAACACAGCGCCAGCAACAGCATTACCGTCTTCAGGATCCTCGTGTCCGCCCATGACTACATTGCTGCTTCCCTGTGTTGTTGTTAGCTTTGCGATTCCAAAATCTGACATTCCTTTGCGCCCCCGAGATGCGATGGCGTGGGAGTAGAATTATATGTATAGTCTGGGGAAACTGGGGCGTAAAGGTGTTACGAGTCGTGCCTACCTTGAACAAAGCCCCGATGGTGGACAGAATAACGATCGCAAACATGGACACGACGATGCTGATAAGCGTTGTTAGCCTTTGCTCCCATCGCTTTCAGTTTGCGCAGGTAGCTGCGACATACCATGTCCACGCATTCATCGCGGAAACTACGGGCTTCACCATGATGGGCGAGGTGGGCGGCTCGGTGGTGTCGGGTATCGGTAGCTTATCAGCGGCGGAGGCGCAACGAGCGCAGTTTCAGTCCTGTGGCTGGGGCTTGTAGCGAGCAGATGGGAGAAGTCGAGATGCGTGTACAGGTGGGTAGATGGGTAGGTTTGTGGAGGTTGGACGAGGGTGATTCCGTTGGTTGTGGTTGGGGTGTAGCCTGGGGCCGATGGGAATCGTCATGTTCTTGCCGCGCTTGCGCGCGCGTGGTCTGTGCGCGAGCTTGGGGGTCTTGTTGCCGAACACCCATGGTCTCGGGGACTTGCTTAACGATCTTGGGAGGAAACGAAAAGCAAAAATGGGGTGTGCAGGGGAGAGGGGAATTAGAGTTGCAACGTGTGAGTTGTGGTACGAGTGTGTCTACAGTTCTCATCTTTTGCCTAGGATAGTACACAACCGTACTGAGGCTCCATTGATGCTTACATCTTGACCTTTGTGAGACTGCTTGTATGTTACACGTGACAAATATGAAAAGGAAGAAAAAACAAAGGAAGTAGGGAACGAGAGAAGGAATACCATGTCCGCAACCTAAACAACAATCTGAGAAACTGCGTAGTAATACCAAGAGCAAAAGAAAACCAGGCAGCGAACACAGCAACTCCTCCCCATTATCTCCGAGACAACTCAACTCATCGACTTAGCATCCAGTACCATCAACAGAATATACAGGCAGCTCCTCGAATTGCACAGTAGCAGCTGGAGTCCCACCCCCCTCAGACACATACCCGTGCTTAACCTGCTCGACTTTGGGTATACACTTGAACCGATCCTCAACATCTTCCGGACCAACTCTTCTCATATCGGCAAGCTCAATTTCCTCCATATCATCCCAATCCTTTGCTCCATGATCACTTTTCTGTCTCATGCACACTCTGCAGTATTGCGCGAGAAGAAAACCCAGGACGCCAGATACTACTCCGAACAAGCAGCCCAGCACCTGTGTACTGTGCTCGAAGACATCTGCTGCTGGGATGTTGGTTCTCAGAACGGAGACGATGGTGGTAAGTGAAGAGGCAGTGGGTAGGTGAGGTTGGGAGTTTGGCATCCGCGACAATGGCGTGCCCACATCCATCGTCTTGTTGTCTCTTGCATGGTAATTCGTATAGTTGCTGGTGTTGTTTCCCACGTCTAGCCAAGAAGGATAGGCAGCGATGTCAATATCGGTGCCCTGTGGCCTCCAGTATATATCTCCTCGATAATCTCCTGCGCCAAACATGATTGGCGAGGCGTAAAATACCGATCCTGCCATGTGCCAGCCGCATTCGTGGTTTCCATCCAATTGATGAGCAGTAGTGCTGAAACCGGCAGCCTTGAGCGCTGTAGAGAGAGTCTGAGGGTAGAAGTGAGTGTATCCTGTTCGGATACCGTAAATGGTTGTATCGTTCAAGTTCGTTGAGGTGGGAGTGAATGTGATGATGGCACTCCAGGGACTGGAGGGCGGGAGGCAAAAGGTGCCGTTTCGTGTGTCAGCATTGTTGGGCTTGCTGGGTGGTACTGGAAGAACACCAAGGGCATTTGCTGGTGTTGAGTTCAATAGGATAGATAGAAGGACGAGAATGAAGAGGAGTGGAAACATGACTTCTTGAGAATGAGGGGTGTGATGCGATATGCAGACCGCTTGGAGACGTGGATCACGGCCCCGAATTCTGGGCAGCGGTAGAGTTTGGGGAATGTTGGCTGCAAGGGTTTTGTTTGTGTAGACATGGCGTAGGCAGTGCCGTCCAAGTGTGCCGTGGGGGACTAGCGCAGGGACGTTGGGAAAGAAGGGAAGAACAGACAAGGTAGCAAAGGAAGGAAGTCACAATGTGAGCCAGAGATTTAACTTCATTGAGACATACAAATATATCAGGGACGAGGACTCGGTTGGTTTCTGAAAGCTTTTCAGAGGTTTAGCGTGCATTCAATGAGCTGTGTGAAACTGCACAAGACCATGGCATGGTTAACCCAAATACAGAAAGACCCGCACCGTAAACTCCTCACAGTCAACCGACTTGTGCAAGCCAAAGCCATGACTATAACCACTGGGGTGAGGAACTACCCTCTTGCATCCACACGCACAAAGTTATCCCTGTCTCCTAAACAAATTCGCCAACCTTATCCTCGGCCTCCTCGCCAACCTTGACATGCTCTCCCTCCTCAACCTTGAACTTCAGGTCATCTTCGTCCAAGTCAATAATGTAATCCTTGGCCTTGGTCTTAGTAGTGGTCGAGGTCGGGGTCTTGGCCTTGACAACGCGGCCGATCTTGACAGCTACCCTTACTATCAGCAAAACTTCTTGCAAATCAAACAACAGAATTTGAGGGACTTGAAATACTTACTAGCAACTTTCATCGGACCAGTCTCTCCCTTCTTCGCCTTTGGCTTCACAGGGCTCTTGGCAGTGATCTCAGGTCCAGACATTGCCTTCATGGCCGTGGCTTGCTTCTTCCACTTCCGCAGGTGATTCTCAAGGGAGTCATACGTCATGCCTGGGCCATAGAGGTGGGCAATGTTGGAGATGTTAATCTAGAGGAGTTTTGTTAGTTAGCGCGAGAAGGTGCGAGGTATGTACGTACCCTGTTGTCATTCGAGGCGAGCATCGCGATAATAAGGCGCTCAAGGACGGCTTTGTCGCCCCAATTAATCGGCATCGTGGCGGTGGTTGCTGCGCGGTGTTAGTACGGGCGAGAAGGCTGGCGGGATAGGGAGGTGAGGTTCTGGGCATGCATGAGGGCTTGGGAAAATGTAGGAAAAGCTGTAGGAAACTATAGCTGTAGGGAAGGGTTTAGGGATCAGCTGTGTGCAGCTGTTGAGAGCGGTGGTGAGCCTGCTAGTCTACACCTGCAGTCTGTACCACTAGTATACATACAGAGCAACTTACAGTCTTGTGCGCAAGGTTGAGCTTTGTGGTAGTAGTTATGTAGGTGAGATTCAGTGTCGTAGCTATAGCGGTTGACAAAAGTAGAAAGTGGTGGGGAAAGGAAAGTTACGGGCAGTAGCAGCTATATTGTAGAGTAGAGGTGAAGGTGAACTACAACCAACAGCAGATAACAGGTTTACCCACTCCTCTTCCCCGCACCTTCACCGTTCACACAGGCTACCCTAGAGAAGCAGGGTAAAGGTACACATCTACACGGCGCAAACTCTAGTGGCGCCTTACAAAAGTGCCAAATATGTCTTTTGCTTGAAGCCGCCTCTGAAAGGGTATAGGCAACATGTGGAGATAGGCTCAAGGTATGTGAAATACTTTAACATGGAGACAGATGAAGGAAAGATGATAGAAAAGTCCTGAGGAAGTGAATGAATAGTTGGCTTCACCAAGTCTATTAACTCAAGAGCACGATACTCTTTGCTTAGTATGACCTAGAAAGCGGAATCGCCCTCTATCTATCTACTTGGTCACAAACTTGCATGCCTTAGATCTCAACCCTTTAGCTTCTTCCCATCCCACTCTCTCTTCCCCTTACCTTCAGCCTTGTGTCGTTTCGCTTCTTCCCTCGGATCGATGACAAGCAGCTCCTCTTCATTTTTCCGTTTCCATTCTAGATCTTTACCTAGCCTGTCCTTTGCGAAACTGAGTGAATGTGACATCCACCCCGCATCATCGTCCGATTCTTCTTCCTCCTGCTTGTCCCAGGCCTTACACGACTGGCAGCCTACTATGAAATGCAAATCGCATGCACCCTCCTCGTCATCCACTCCGTTCGCATCGACACTGGCCTTGCCATTTGCACTGTTTTCGGGTAATGTTGGGGTATCCATCTTTGAGGCTGCTATCGGTTCTGCCGAGTCCAGTTTTGATTTGAACTTGGAAAGAATATCTAGTGCAGACTGCTCTTCCTTGGCATTGCCGCCTGCACCTCGCTTCCGCCCCCTTGTGGTAGTTGTTGGTATCATGGCCTCTAATAACGACTTCTTCTTGGCCGGCCCTGTGTCTTGAGTGGTAGTATTCCGCTTCATCGACGCCTTGAGATCTGCAATTTGTTGGTTTACGCGGTCGAGTTTCGCGCGCTTCTCTGACTCTGGCGATAATTCTCTAGGGGGCGTGCGGGCTTTCAGCTTAGGCGGGGGTTCTGCGTCAACTTTGGGTACGGATTTTGGCGATGGGGATCTTGGTGGGGATTTTCGCGAAGGCTTGCGGATGGGTATGGCTCGTTCTGGCTCGGGCGCTTTTACGGCGGGCTTTTCGTCCCCTGCACTGACAAGCTTAGTGTTGAATTTGGGCTTCTTCGCGACTGGAGCAGCCTCGACCTCGGCTGCATCGTCGCCAAAGCTGAGCACATTCTTGCCTGCCTTTCTCTTCGGCTTCTTGACCTTCTTCGTCTCTTCCGTCTGAGCGGCTGCCTGGACCCTCTTGACCATGTCCTCGAAGGGGTTGATGATGATCTCGGCACCCGTAACCCTGGAGGGATACATTGGCTGGTCGTCGCTCCCTTCCCGTATCTCAGCCTCGGCCATCTTCATTAGATTATAGATCGTGTCGCCTGCTATCCTTCCAAACATGGTGTTCTTATCCTGCAGTTCGGGCGTCGCGGCGAGGGTAAAGAAGAATTGGCTGCCGTTGTCGTCCTTTTTGCCTGTATTTGCCATTCCCAGCAATCCTCTCCTGGTATACTTGAGCCGGCTGTGGAACTCATCCGCAAAAGGCTCGCCATCGTAACTGCTCTCCCCGCCCTGTCCAGTACCAGTCGGGTCTCCTCCTTGTAGAATGAAGCCCTTCACCAAGCGATGAAAGACGGTGTTGTCGTAGTAGCCATCGAGACACAGCTGTAGAAAGTTGCGCGAGGTAATGGGCGTCTGCTTGGCAAAGAGCTCAATCTCGAGGTCGCCGGCAGTAGTGTGAAGGACAACTTTGGCAGTTGGATTTGGCTCGAGGTTGTATGTCGAACTCATGATCGCGGTCGGAAATCCCCAGTGTGGATCTGTAGTGATATGCGCTCGTCGATGCTCGTGACTGGCGCCCGTCGCGTGAGATGGTGTCGCGAAAAAGTTGACCATTGAGCGCTGAGATGTACTGCACGGGCCCCCACGAACCTTGACGCGACGTCATCTTCGCCCTCAACCTTTCCTACGCCAGCAACGCTCCCACTGTCATTTGCACCTTCATCTCCCCCCACCCGTAGAATCATGCGTACAGGTTGCATATAACGCCGCCATTCACTCGAGATTGCGTTTACGACGCCATTCACCCGTACATCTGCTACAAGGTCAACTTGACGTTTAGCACCATGCTGCCCTACATCAACACACGTACGTGGAAGTCAACTAAGCTGCCATTACATATACTAACAACTACGAAGCATTTGAGTATGTGGCTAGTGCTCTTGGAAACTCCACGGATGAGCGTAAGACACCTAGAGTTTATTTGGGCACCCCTGGTCACTAACGGTACTCAATAGTCAAGCTCATCTTCACCTTCTATCTGTCCTATCCCTTGGCTGCTGTTCTGAAGAGGATACCCGACAAGGAACCATGGAAGAAGAACATATTTGTAATCAGGTAAACTGGATCCTATTGAAGGTTGTCGAACACCATTTTGACGATTCCAGTGTGTCACTGTTTTACCTGGTTGGGCTTTTTGACATGTGGAGCGGATTGCGGACCATACTTATCAGCGCTGGTGGTGCCTATGTCATCTCCTCTCGGATTCACTCTCCGTACATGCCCTGGATTGGTTTCGTGTTTCTCATGGGCCACATGTCGATCAATCACATCTACCGACAGGCTGTCAATGACCCGTCCGCCTTGGACATTACTGGGGCTCAGATGGTCCTGGTCATGAAACTCACAGCCTTTTGCTGGAACGTGCAAGATGGTCGCCTTCCTGATTCCGAACTTACTGATATCCAACGAGAACATGCCATTCGGACCATGCCCAGCCTTCTCGACTACACTGGCTATGTCTTCTTCTTCCCGGCTATCATGGCGGGCCCAGCGTTCGATTACTCCGAGTACAGTAATTACATCACCACGACAATGTTCACTTTACCACCGGGTACCGATCCGTCCAAAGCACCACCAACGCGTAAGAAGCGGAAGATTCCTCGAAGTGGTATGCCGGCTACCATCAAAGGTGCTTATGGCACTCTCTGGCTTGTCGCTTTCATCAAGTTCTCCAGTTGGTACTATCCCGCTTTCTATCTTGGCGATGAATACATGCAATACAATTTCTTCCGCAGGATCTGGCAGCTGTACATGCTCGGCCTCACCACGCGTATGAAGTACTATGCTGTCTGGAGCTTATCGGAGGGTTCGTGCATCCTCTCGGGTATTGGCTACAATGGTCTTGACCCAAAGACCAACCGCCCAAGATGGGACCGCCTCACCAACATCAAACCTCTTGAGATTGAGAGAGCGCAGAACGCTCGCGCTTATCTTGGCTTCTGGAACATCAACACGAACCAATGGCTTAAGAATTACATGTATCTACGTGTGACGCCAAAAGGCAAGAAGCCTGGCTTCAGGGCCACGCTGGCGACCTTTGTGACCAGTGCCTTCTGGCATGGCTTCTATCCCGGTTACTATCTAGCATTTGTACTCGCGGCATTTGTACAAACTGCTGCAAAGAGTAAGTGGCCTATTACACTGTGACAAATGTGATACTGACACGTCATAGACGGCCGTCGCTTAATTCGCCCACTTTTCATGACACCAGACGGCAAAGCACCACTCCCATCGAAGAAATACTATGACATGTTTACCGTCTTCCTTACGCAAATCGTGTTTGCGTACGTTGTCGCACCATTCATCCTGCTTGGTTTCTCCGACACGATCAAAGTATGGGCACGGGTCTACTTCTACACTCTCATCGGCGTGGCTGGATCCTTCGCACTATTCTCACGCTCATTTCCTCTCCGAAAGCAGCTTGTTCAGCGTCAATCAGCGCGTGTGCCACCGCCAACAGCTGCTACTTATGACGGTCCTGCAATTGAAAAGGCGGCACGTGAGGAGATTCGTAGAGAAAGACTTGCAAGGACGCAGTCAACCGACAGTGTCGCTAGTGCTGCGAAGATGCCGCTCCTCGGTATCGCCGACGACCCCGAAGCCGTGATTGACGAGATCGTAGCGGAAGTCAAGGCAGAGATCGAGCAAAGGAAAAGAAGGGGCAGTGTGATGCAAGGGTTTGATCTGAAGAAGGCTGTGCAAGAGAAGTTAAACCAGTTTAATAAGAAGACCTAGTGTATTCTTGCTTTGAAAGCTCGAGATTCAGCTATATGCTATGTTATAGGTAAGGATGAGTCCGCGGATACCGAAGCCCCTTATATAAATAAATTTAATGAATGCGCAGTCAAAACAAGCGCGTCGGACTCATTCCGAAGCCGCGTGGTATCATCCGGAGTCTTGCCGGATCATCATCGTGCACGTGCTCAATGCCGCCCAGTCAGGACTTCGGGCATACAAAATCTCTCCGTCAACTGTCCACTCCCAAGCGTTAGCGACGTCAGAAGTTGTGGCCTTGGGGAAAACTAGCAGTAGCTTCGCGTGGTCAATGTAGCGCAAACTCTATTTTCGTGGTAGCGCGATGTAGTGCCGTAATTTGTCACCGAGCCGCGTGGTTCAGCACCCAACGAACGCCCCGTCTTGAAAAGGGTTCTGTCACCGATAGCCACAGTGGATGCGGCTTTTGGAAATGCTTACTAGCGTACGGACGTTGGATTCTAGACGCATCTTCGTTGCACATGATGAGAGCCTGCCCAAACAGTGAGATACGAGTGGACAGATCGGCCGAAGATCGATCGTTAATCCTCCCGCGTGGTCTGAGACTTCCTCGGTGGCGATCCGCAAGGAGCATCGACCGCTCCGTTCACACTTCATCAGCTTGCAACATCCTCATGCTACCTAGTCATCTCCGAAGGCCTGGTCCCTGGAAGAGGGACGCCTGCATGAAGATAGGATTATCTTCTTTGCCCGCCGTGGCTGCCTTTTATGGCTCAAGCTCCATCCAATGGTTATCCGTTGCGAAAGCTTAATCACACATGTGGTGCACGGGGTCTGTTCTGTTCTTAGGAGAGAGGTCGGATGCAGTTCTGGACATGTCCTAACTCACACCCACTCACGGGACCAACCAGCGGGAAATATTGCTCCTAGTGCATTCATCCCAAACGCGCTATGTCGCGTGTCATGGCTACCGTCAAGCATCCCATCTCTAGCTATTCTCCTTTCCGATCCAACCACGGCGAAGACCGATGTAGCGTGCATTTAGCCTCTGGGTGTCGAGAACATTGTCTACGCGAGTCCCGCGCAGATCTTGCAAAAGTGGCTTCGCCCTCTCCCGCAACCTAAACTCTCCGCCTTTGCTTCTTCTCCCCATCTGTGCATGAACGCCAATTACATATGACTGCATACTTCCTTGGGTTGCTAAGAACGAGTGGTGCCCCGGATTGACTTGGTCTGACATGGCCGTGCCTGACAAT
>Ga0265797_10008800_pt1 | contig 13325 bp, 12 predicted proteins | sample P2T30metagenome_FD_192433 | JGI IMG/M metagenome (GOLD analysis project Ga0265797, IMG submission 192433) | Plant litter microbial communities from East Loma Ridge, Irvine, California - P2 T30 | ecosystem: Environmental > Terrestrial > Plant litter > Unclassified | place: USA: California... | reverse complement strand
ATGTTATGAGTTGTGCCGCGGTCGGAGAGGGTTTGGTGTCGATTAATGTAATTTGTAGGAGGGCGTGAATCATGAAGGAGCCAACAAGGTAGATCTGATAGGTCAGCATGCGGATTGAAACGAGTCGGATGATGAGGATTCCTTACCGTAGGTGCCTGACCACACCACCACCGTTGTTCCCTCTCCAGCAGGGCATGGAAGATGACCAAGGCAATGTTCCCGCATAAGCTCAAAAGCACGCCGGATTGGAGGGAAATGAAGAGGAGTTTTCGTGCTCTGCTGAAGTCTAGGGCGTTTGCTTCAGACTTGTCCTTTTTGCTCTTTTTGGGCAAGGGTTTGCCGCCGGGCCCGAGTTGGTCGGATGGAGGCGTATCATCATTATCATTACGAGCAGTAAGGATGCTCCGGACGGTGAAAGCGACCATGAAGATTATGAGCAGAGCGATTGGGTAGGCGATCTGCATGTATGTGAGGAGAGCCTGGGCGCGCGGATCGGAGACCCATGGCAGTGAGGGCGCGGAAGGGCGAATGGTGGTGCTGAGGGAGGAGTCCATTGTGGGCGTTGAGGGCGGAAGATTGTGCCGGAACGCCAGACAAGCCCGGTAGCGACTGTGTCGACAGAAGGTCGAGGTTTGGGATGCCGAGGCCGAGGAGGGGAGGAAGAAGAAATTAAGAAAGGTACACGGAAGCTGCTATCACCATTGTGGCTCACAGTGACCACAGAGGAGAGAAGGAGGAGGTGGTTGTGGTGAATAGAGAGAGATGAGTTGGTGGTAAGGTGGAGAGGTGGAGAGAGAGAGAGAGAGGTAGAAGCAGAGACAACCGAGACCGAAGACAGGGCAACAGTCAATGAGCGGCGGAGCGGGAGGTCGGAGGAGGCGTCGGAGAAGTAGTAGTAGAAGAAGTAGGTGGTGGTAGTAGATCAGTAGAAAGGAATAGAGTGCTTTGTAGCGTGGTATTAGTAGACTAGTATGAGCAGCCTTCTTAGCCTAGCGACTAAGCGGTTTGCTGCACTGCACTTCCCGCGCTGTGCAGGCGGAGAGGTGGAAGCCGACGTGTCGTGTCGTAGCGTGTGTGCGTCTACGATAGGGCGGGGGAGAGAGGAAGAGGCGTTTCTCTTTTTCGTAGACTGCGCGCTGCCGTGTCTGTCTCTCTGCGGTGTGTGTGCTGTCGACCTGTATTACTGCAACTGCTGGCTGCTGGCTGTGGTTCAAGGGTTTATGTACATGTATGTACATGTATGTATGTGCAAGGCACCGCATGCATGTGTCTCACGCGCATGCGCTATTGCTCTGACTTACCGCCAGGATATGTACATACATGGAGCTTCCAGTCAGCTGTTTCCGTCTCAACGTTAATAAGGATACCCTGACCACCATTACCATCTTCTTTCACTCCACCACCACGCCCATCCAGTCCCCAGTACCACGGAACACCTGCGACTAGCAAGCCGGTAGTCGCCCGCCTTCGTCAACCCGCTCTTCACGAGTTCACTGTGAGGCTCCGTGTCGCATGACACGCATTCCAAGCAACTCCCCGATCTCCAATCAGCCCGAGCAGCCGTCTAGATCTGTCGGTCTCATACTTCCACCAGAGTCAATCTACCTCTACTGCTTGATGACGCCAGCGCCATGCACCACTCATGCATGGCAATCCACCGACACGGAGGTCCTCCAGCACCCTTGTCTGTTCCTGCAGAGCGCCACCAGACGCATCTTGCTCGCCGGCTTCGCCTGTCAAGATCCTCCAACACCACCAACTCGCCTGCATGTCGTCCTGACTATCACCCTTGTCCACCAGCGACTTTTGACCATCGAGATCGCCACGGCAGCGTCCGCATGTCTCGCTAGTCACGCGCAGGGAACAAGACTAGGTAGTCCAGAACATCTCTTCTCCACTTCATCCGGCCCGGGCGTCACGCACGACCCTTATAGCTCGGTCTTGCTCGCCTTAATCGCCATAATCGCTCTCTTTTCTCCCTTTGCCGTCGCCATCATGCCGCCCACCGTTGCCTGTCCGGTATCGTCACGAGCATGACCTGGCATGTCTTACCTTGCTTCATGTCACCTTGCGACATCCTTCATGAAGCTCTTACGACGGTGGCAAAGTGAAGGCGAAACTATACGGACCTCCCATTGACGTCTCGTAGCCTGTAAGACGTCAGAAAGGTCAGATGCCCAAAGTGCCACCGCCACTGCTAGGCATACACAACGGTGGCGTGTTCGCCGATGCTGACTTTGGCAATGCCATGCGAGTCAACGTGCTCTCAGATGACTTGCGTTACATTTGCCTCTGATACGGGCCTTGCATCAAAGCAAGACATGAGAGGGCTGTGGCTCTCTTCGGTCCGGTGAGCAGACTACTCGTAGAACATCGCTTTCGGCGGTACCAACGCGCAGGGTCCTTCTACCCTGACATCGTCACGATGTCCGATCAAAGTTATCCATACTTTCCACAAGACTGGTATCATTTTCTTCCTGCGAACCATGGTGGTGGTCACTCGCGGCGGATTAAGTCGGCACGCTTTTTGCTGACTCGGCATTTGAACTCGTTCGGATAAGTCAGGATCCCCTGGCTTAGGTCTAACGTCGACCTCGATTTTCCTGCCTTCTCTGCCTTCCCTATCGACAGCCTTGCTTACATTGAAGACAGCCAGTGATTGCACGATGGTTTCGGAAAACCGCAGTCCGCGAAGAAGCGACCGGCACACATCCTACGACCATATCCAAACGCCCCGACACCGAGACCAGGCTCGGTCATGGGCGGGAGATGGTGTTCTGGATCGAAGAATTCGGGCTCTGAATGTACCGACATGTCGCGCAAAACTCATCACACAGACGGCAGCAAATACGCGTCCTTTGGGATGTGGTAACTCTTGTATTCGATTTGCCCGTGGCAGTGTGTGGGAACCCCACTGGCGAGACAGGCCGTCAGCGTATAGCTCCTTTGGCCATGGCGTCGATATGCGGCAGAATCTCGCAGCCGTGGAATGATGGCAGGCGATTGGTCCCGACGACACAGTCTATCTCCCTGGGCCACACTTTGAACTTTCGGGAACTCGATCATGGCCGGGGTGAGTGCGATAAGGCCTGCGTGATACCAGCAACCATCTGACGTCGCACGAATTGGGACGCACGCCGACACTTCGATTGCTTTGCGTCACTTTCGAGTCGACTTCTTGAACCAGGTACTTGGAAAGTCGTCCAGGGGATATTTCAATGCAGTGATAACATTAGCCGCCCAGCCCATTGGTACAGCAGAGCCAATGAAAGCTCCACCATCGTCCTGTCGACTCTATCCACCGGAGATTTCGGTCTGGGACTCACAACGGTGTATTCGTACGCCATTTTCGTAAGAGTGGCTGCGGCGGTGCTGACACACATTTTATGAGCGTGCGCCTCTCAAACATGCCAGGTGAAGACACCTACATACGTTTTGAAGTGCTTCACGAATCCCCCAGACCCGTCCAGCGCCCGCCTCAACTGAAGCCTCACTTCCACATCATGAACCCCATGTAACGCCGGCAGACGATGCAGAATGCTATGGTAGCGAGGATCAGTAGCGCGGACGCCGTGAACGCCTTTCTGCTCTCTTCGCTGTACTGCCTCGATTCAATGCAGTCAAAATAGATATCCGCATGCCGAGTCTGCTGTATCCGCTGTACCGTCACGACTTCATGCGCTCGGGTAAGTGTGCGAGCTGGAGAGAGGGCAAGGGAGAGGGTAAGTGCATATATGAGTTGTGGGCGACAAACGCCGAGCCATCACAACCGAGCTATCGAGATTGAACGATCCGTCACATGTAGTCAGCCGCATGAAAGCTGAGAAGCCCGGCGCCTGGCCGGGACTGCATCAGCTCGGTTCCACGGACTGGGGCGCCACAGCTGAGGTGTACTTTTCGGTTGCTGCCCGATTGCCCGATGCAGGACAGGGGAGTTGTTTTTGGGACCGATCGTTTTGACTCGGGCCGGGTTGAGTGCCGAGAGGGGTCTGCTTTGTCTGTAGTTAAAGGACGACATATCGGCAAGAGTGAAGCATTGTTAGGGTTGTCGGGTCGTCGACGTTAGAGCAGAAAGCGGCGTGGTTCTTCGAGTCCCTAATCCTATCTTTGTGTAGCATCTGTTGAGGAATCATATGATCGGTGATACTATAGTGCTCAAGATGATACCATGGTATTTCGTCGACGTGCGAACAAAGTAGAGATGGAAGAGCTCTCCATGTGTTGGCGTAATTTTCAGCACGTCGACGGTAGATTCAAGCATGAGCTCCTCCTCCAGGTATCAACCAACCACTTCACTCTGTACATCGATCTCATCACTTCAACTCAGTGGACTTCTATTGTTTGTACAGTCACTCAGTTCGGCCTCAACGACACGGACTTTGCCGACTACCTTTCCCAACTCATCGGTATCCGCACTATCTCATACTATCGTCCCCACGCCACTTTCCTGTCGGTTCATAATGAGCGCACTGAAGCCAACGCGCTTGCCTCAAAGCTGAGATCTCTCTAAGTACTGGACATACACCCTCCATCGCCCTCTGCAATGATGGCGAGCAGCACTCCCAGTGAAGCTTCGCTTTCGCACTCGTCAACTCCCGCGCCCCATCACATGTCCACCGACAGTGCTGGCACCCCCTCGGGTGGCTCAGAGACCTCACACTCATCATCAGGTGACCCAGGTAGCCAACCGAAATCTTCACTCTACCAATCCGGTCTCTCAACCGAAGCCCATGTCTTCTTGTCGGACCTGTCGAAGTACATGGCCCTCGGTAGCATTACGTACCAAGATGTTCCAGACAACACCTTCACACCGGGACTTGACGATGACGGCCCTCGATGGCAGGATCTACCTTTGACAGATCCAGGATTTCCTCGTGAACAAAACCTGATAAAGCTGACTGCCGCCGCCTGGACAAGGGTGCAGGTTGGCCAGAGCACCCAGGACTCGAAATACACCATCTACCGTGTCTACATCTTGCCTGGTGATGTGGGCCTTCGATTTATCGATCGGGAGAACAGAAGACTCCTGGCCGCTCTCGAGAGTCTGGTGGCTACTATAGACGTCAGCCCCGAGACTTGGAGCGGCTGCTACACGGATGGAGTCGAGGTTAGATTTGATGCTTGGGCTACACGCGACGAAGGCTCCTTGTTCTACATGTTCAACAAATTGCCATCTCCCCGCCCAGATCCGACTTTGGTCAAAGATAGATACGCCCGGGAAGCTGTTGAGGATCTACTGGACCCCAGCTCCACGTCAGCACTCGTTGGCCTGAAGACACCACTATACCCATACCAGCGACGGTCGGCGGCTTTGATGTTGCAGCGCGAATCAGTGTCAACATTAATGTTGGACCCTAGGCTGGAACTTCGTACCGCTCCCGACAATTCGTCGTTTTTCTATGGGGCACGCGAGCTGCTTTTCCACCGCCACCCTCGATACTATGAAGCAAGCCGCGGCGGCATCCTCGCGGAGTCGATGGGACTTGGAAAGACCCTCATATGCCTGTCGCTTATCCTCGCTACCCGACACCATCTTCCCAAGGTCCCCCCACCTTATGCGCTGCCTATTGTCCGGACCGAGACCGCTTCACTGGCACAAATGGCTGTGTCGGCGATCAACCGGAAGTCAGTACCGTGGAAAATCGAATTTGAAAGGATAATGCTTGACTCCAAAGAAGACATGAGTAGCTGCGCACAGATGCTTGAGAATGACCCACCTGTGTACGAAATTCCCATCGAGCCCGCTCGTTGGAACCGCAGGACCGTCATCCCACCACCGCAAAAGAAGACGCTAGCTGCCATTTCGATCATCGTGGTACCCCGTAACCTGTGCAAGCAATGGCATTCGGAGATCCAGAAGCATGTTGACGACGGTGTTCTGCAAATACTGTTGATGGAAGACCCCAAAAGCGTGCTCCCCGCGGCAGACGAATTACGCGGCTACGATGTCATCATCTTCAGTCGGAGCAGATTCGAGCTGGAGGTCAAAGATGGAGCAGATGACCTAGGCCGTCGTATTAGACCGCGGTCATGTCGCTGTCCTTACATTGGCGCGACACGAACGGTGGACTGCCACTGTGTCAAGTCGGACGATATCTACGAATCGCCCCTGAAGCAATTGCACTTCAAGCGTCTGATCATCGACGAGGGCCATTTCTTTTCCTCATCCGACTCGACGGCTGTACGAGTGGCGAAAGGTTTGGTGACGGCTGATCACCGATGGGTCGTCAGTGGTACGCCCGCAAAAGATCTGCTTGGCGTGGAAGCTGACATGTCTGTCGCCGCGGTACAAGAAGAGGCTGGACAGTCTCGCGACGAGGTGCTCGATCGGCGAAGGCATTTCAACCCCAAAGAAGACGCCTCGGGCGCTATCAAGAGCCTCGGTACGCTCGCAAGTCACTTCTTTCGCATCCAGCCTTGGGCTGCTGCAGAGGGTTCCAATGAGAAGTCTGCAGTATGGGAAGACCACATCTACCGACACGAAGACTACCGGAGACGCACCTTCTCGGGCTTTTCAAACTGTTTGCGCAGAACTCTCGAGGCTATGGTGGTCAAAACGCAGCCTGAAGATGTGGAACAAGACATCAACCTCCCGCCTCTAAATCATGAGGTCATCCTTCTTGAGCCATCATTCTACGACAAGCTCACTTCAAATCTATTCTCAATCGTGCTGACCGCCAACGCTGTCACCTCGGAGCGCAAAGACGCCGACTACCTTTTCCATAAGAACTCGGCCCAGGCTCGGTACCAGCTGATCGGCAACTTGCGGCAGAGCGCCTTCTTCTGGACCGGTTTCAGCGAAGCAGACATCATTGCAAGTCAGAAGAACAGCAGAAGCTATCTGGACAAGCCGAGTGCCTCTTGCACGGATAATGATCGTGGCCTACTTACAGAAGCTCTGCAGGCCACGGATACCATTCTATCCTCTGAAGGATGGAAGGCTCTGAGTAGATCGCACGAGCTTGGCGTGTTCGTGGATCACTGGCCGGAAGAGAGTGCAGAATTCTGGGCTTTTGGCAGCACTTCGAATCCCCTGCTCACGGGTATCTCTCAGCTGCAGGAAGCCCAGAAGCATGTCAACGAGCGGGTAGGACTTGAAGACCCAGGTGAAGGACTTGCGGGTATTGGTATCAGAGCGATGAAGCGAGCACAAGAAGGACGGCGTGAGGATCAAGTGGCGACAAGGGAATCGAAGCCCAACCTGTCCAAGGCTAACATCAGTCTGAGTGGTGAACCTACCCTTAAGAGGCGAGCTTCATCGTCGAGTAGAGGTGAGAAGACCACCGCGAAACGCGCAAAGACATCGAAGAATGGGCGAAAGGACTCCGCAGTCGTCGCCGGAGCCAGCAGTGCCGATGACACTGGAGGTCAAAGTGTCGATCACGTACCTGCAAAAACCACTACTACTGCCAACACGCCTGGCCAACCGGCCAAAAGGAGATGGAGCGATGTCGAACGCAGCGAGCTTCCCGACAGCTCACCGTTCTCACAGGGCTTGGTGGTTGGCACGACGTCCGCAAAGTTGAGTTACCTCACCTCGCAAATTCTCAAATACCAAGAAGAAGAAAAGATCCTGGTCTTCTACGAGGGCGACAACATTGCTTATTACATCGCCCAGATGCTCGAGCTCCTACATATCAAGCATGAAATCTACGCCAAATCCCTCGCCGCAGCGCTCAAATCCGAATACGTCGTCCGATTCAATGAAGAGCCCCAAGACCGCGTCCTCCTCATGGACGTCAAGCACGCCGCCCATGGCCTGAACATCTCCTCGGCCTCGAGAATCTACTTCATTAACCCTGTCTGCCGCCCGGACGTCGAAGCACAAGCCGTCAAACGTGCCCACAGAATCGGCCAGACGCGGCCGGTGTTTGTGCAGACTCTCCTGCTTGAGGGTACGATTGAGGAAAAAATGTACGAGCGCGCGAAAAGGATGACTTCGACTGAACACCATGTTGTTAGTCACCTGGAAGACGATGACGGCATGCGGGAGATTATTCAGGGCGCGGGTCTCATGTCTGTGTCTGAGAATGAGAGTTATGGGGCAGGACAGATGGCTCCGTTGGAAGTGCCGCAACGTCTTTGGGCTAGGCCGGGATGGAGAGATACTCTGTCAAAGAGCAACTTTTCGAGCGCTAAACTTCCGCGGGCGGGAGAACCTGCGGCGCTGGATGTTAGGCAGACTGTTCCGTCTAGGAAGATGAAAGGGAAGGAAAAGGAAAAGGCGAAAGGGAAGAAGAGCGTGCAACTCGCAACAGCGCCACCGCCGACCCCATTGCGCGCCGCGTCGCCCATCGTCTATGTTCATCGTCCGGACTCAGCACAACAGATTGCGACTACGACCGAGACTGCAATTCCAACTGCCAGCGGTTCTGCTAGCAACAGGCAGCTAGGTGATGATGATGACGACGAACCAATGATCGATCGCCGGAGGCTCCAACCGCAAGCGTCGCGTTAGTTATGAAGGCAAGGCAGTCGAGGAGGGCTCACAGGACTCCGACATGCTAGCTATAGCACGTACTTGTCAGGGATTCGATTGTCGGCACTGCTGCGAGTGATGTGACGGGTACAAGAGCGATACTTTGGGATGATGGCGATGGCAGCAGTTATTGACTACGCTTAGCGTTGATACCCTACCTTTGTATACTATTGTGTAATACGCCTGAAGGCTTCATCATTCAACACTCGCTCTGTCGGAGCGTTACGACAAGATCAAATCTAGGGACTTCTTCAAACTCACACACGTGTACCGCTCCCAAAAGGAAAAGCTGAGTCGCGAGGTCGCTGCCGCGCAGTCTACCTAGCCTCGTCTCCGCGGGTTCCCATGCCTACAGAGGAGGCACCGGCAACTCCATATGATTCCAAGGTGATCGACAATTCGGCTGACCTCGTGGAGTGCCTCTCACGCGGCCGCATTAGTCAAGTTCGATTCGAAAATGGCATCAACGTCAGCAGGCCCGGTGCACACTTCAACATCCAGAGTACCCCCAAACCTCACAGTCGCGGCACCAATGCCACGCACTCAATCACGTCCGACTAAGAGCGAGCCTGACTTTAGGTTCAAGCATAGTGGTGAGGCTGAAGAACACCCTTCCGCGAAGGTGTCAGCACGTGGTGACGGTAGCTTCAGTTATGGTCTTCACGCTGCGATAGCGGATGGGCATGAAAAAGTTGCGGAGGATACGAAGCCGGCGGCGGCGGATGTGAAAAGGAAGAAGAAAGTGAAGAGGTCGAAGGAACGATGGGCCAACGGCGGCTTCGGTTACGATTTCCGTGCTGAGATGGCGGCTCTACAGGACAGGGACGTGGAGGGCGCGAAGGGAGTGGTGGAGGAGGTGGCGAAGTAGGACTGTAGGAGGATGCGAAGGAAGTGGTTGTGGCGGAGGCGAAGTAGGAGATGAAGTTGTGGGATGACGGCGGCTTGGTGAAGTTGAGAGGTACGACGCATGTAATACTTTAGGGAGAGGAAAGCAAAGGCAATTTCAGTGGAACATCATTCCATATATCAATCCTAGTGACTAAACTCGTCAACGAATTCGTGAGCCTTACCGGCGCGGTAAAACATTCGACGCCATCGGCGCTCCGATTTCCTTCGCCGTGTCCGACGGGTTCTTTACGGCTGGCTCATCATCCTCGTCCTCGTCTTCGTCCCCTATCAAAAGGTTGGCGGGTTGATTAAGAGCTATGCGAGCCCCATTGGATTTCTGGACGTCCTTACTCGAAAACGCCTCACCAAGCAGTCGTCGCAGAGTAAGTGCCGTTGGGTTGTCGTTCAATTCGTGCCCGTCAATGAACTTGTCTAGGCCTTCGTCCTGGTCTTCTTTCATGAGCTTCCACTCCTTGGGGGTGGGCTTCATCGCTGCTTTCACTTTGCGTTGGCATGGTAGCGTTGATTGCTACCGTCTACGCGGAAGTCCAAGTCTTACCTTCGGCGCGGCCTTGAGAGCTGTGATGTCTCTCATCAATTGCACGCCTTTCTCGTTCGCCGGCAGACCGAGTGCAACTAAGTCTTGAGCGCGTCCTCTTCGTCATGTTTCTTAGTAGCCTCTGCAACTTCTTTCGCCAGGGTCTCGTGCAGCGACACGGCTCTTTCCTCCAATTCGATCAGGGCAGCATCGATTTCGGGACTCGAAGTCGCCCCTTTCACTTCGTATTCTCGAATCACGAGCAGGAGGATGTCTGCCTGAGCGAGGAAAGAGCGTCTAATAGCGAGTCAGTACATGATTATTCACACGTGCTTGCAGGGAGGTATCGGCGACTTACGCTTCACTGGTTTCGGGCGCCATGGACGCAAGCAAGAGCAGTGTCTTGAGGCGATAGTAGCGTGGAATCGAGGGTTCTTCCAACAGACTGCGGGCCCGTACGAGACACCCCTTCAGCGCCAGCACATCATCCTCGGTAGAGGCATAGTACACATCGGAGATGCTCTGGTATTCTTTGCGGAATTGCTGGTTGATGGTATCGTTTTGCATGGCGAAGTAAAGGCGTTGCGGTGATGGGTAGCAGTCGCTGCGCTGGTCGGAGCGGAATGTGTTGATCGAGGCGAAAGGCGAGCTGTTGGATAGTGGAATGTTTTTTCGAGAATGCAGCTCATGCCGGAAGTGAAGTTGGGGAAGGAACGAGCCAGGCCCTAAGCCCGCACACATTTGCACGTGCGATGTATGTTGTTGTCTCTACAAACACGTGTCACCATGGCTTGCATGTGATATGCAGGACGGCTTACATGAATGATCAAGTGTATACACTGCTTAATACTGTATGTAGCACACGGGCATTGTATGCTGTCTCATTATCATCAAAGTATCATCACACTATAGGTAAGTAACACAAACGGTGAAAGGGAACTTCAAAGCTCACATTCGCGGTCCCCTGCTGCCCAGATCCTGTTCGTTGACGAATTGACGGTACTTCCCTCTCTTCTGCAGCAACTCCGAGTGCGTACCGCTCTCCACCAACTTGCCAGCCTCGAGCACGAAGATCTTGTCCGCTTTCTGAATGGTGCTGAGCCTGTGTGCCACGGCGATGGTAGTCCTGCCTTCGGCCGCTTTATCAAGGGCTTCTTGCACCAATCTCTCAGACTCCGAATCGAGAGCACTCGTAGCTTCGTCCAGCAGCAAAATCTTTGGATTCCGCAGTAGCGTTCGCGCGATCGCGATCCTCTGCCTTTGCCCGCCTGAAAGCTGCACGCCTTTGTTGCCGAGAGCGGTATTGTAGCCTTCGGGTAGCGAGGAGATCAGGCTCTCGATATTGGCGTCCTGGCAGGCTTTGGCGATGCGCTCTTCGGAGACTTCTTCGCCAAGAGGGAGACCCATGCACAGGTTTTCTCGAATCGAGCCGGAGAAAAGCACGGGCTCTTGGGCGACGACGGAGAGCTGCGTGCGCAGGTTGTGGACGTCTAGGTCCTCGAGATCGACGCCGTCGACTGTGATTGAGCCTGAGGTCGGGTGGTAGAGTCTTGAGGCGAGGCTGATTACGGTGGATTTGCCGCAGCCAGAGTGGCCTACGAGAGCCACAAAACTGCCCGCTGGCACGTCCAGGGTTAGGTCTTCGAGTACGACGGCTGATCGGCCGGGGTACGAGAAGTGGACATTCTTCAACTGGACGTGGCCTTTTAAGAGGGGCATGTCGACTTTGCGAGCTGGCTCTTCTGCGGAGTCCGTACCTAGCAGTCCTATCAGTCTCTCGGTGGCAATCCGTGTTTTTGATATATCTGGCCCAAAGCCGAAGAAGTTGGCTGCGCTCTGTGCACCGAAAATGACGGCAGCGAGACCTGTATGAAATTATCAGTAATAGCACCATATAAAAAATTAGTGGGGCAAGCACAACACACAAATGAAGAATTGTTGTTGTCCGTATTCTCTCGAGCCGATTAGCTTGCCGCCATAAAAAAATACCAAGGCGAAGATTAAGAATTGCGATGCCTGCGACATGGCGAAGAAAAGCGAGGACAAGACCACCGACTTCAAGCTGCTGCGTTCGGCTTCGATGAGCTCATCGTGATAACGCTGCCAGACTGTTGCTTCTTTCGACAGTGAAGCTACTGTCCGAATGCCACTAACGTATTCGGAAGCCGTGGCTGCTGATCCCTCGAATGTTTTGTTTGCCATGACCTGAAATTTCGACAGAAGTGACACTCTGACGAAGCCGCTGATCAGGATCACTGGCACGACAGCGATACATACTAATGCCAATTTCCACCCAATCGCCAGCGCGAGGATCATGCCACCAAAGAGAGTGACAGCGCCGTCGATGAGGGTACCAAGCGTGGCGCCTGAAATGGCTGCTGCATTGTCGGGCTCCGTTGATAGCATGCTCGTCAGCGCGCCGGCAGAGTGGGCGTGTGTGTCGAACCACTCAGCCTCTTGCCTCAGTGTGAATGCGAAGATCGTGGTTCTCAGTCTTGCTGTAAGTCTTGCAGAAGCGATTCCAAAAACGAGTCCTCGGGCTCCCAGAGCTAGTAACGCCACAAAGCCCACGAGTAGGTACATCGCTGCCCAGAAATTTACTTTCAGCTCCGAAAGATCCGGGGCGACGACTGCAAAGATTGACTTGGCGAATAGTACGGCACCAACAGGCTGCACCATGCCAGATATGATCGACAGCGCGCACCCAGTGAGAAGAAGCCATTTTTCCTGGCGGTTGTAGTACAAGACGAACTTGATTACTACCCACCACGAGTATTTCTTGTCGGCCTTTGCATCTTCGGTAAAAGTGTGATCCTTCTTTGCGTCGAGTGCCGGTTTGGTAGTGGAGGTCCATCGCAAGATCGATTCTCCTTTGCTGTGGGTCTTGGTGAGAGACGGTGCGCCAGACAGATCAGTCCCGACTACTTCCATTTCTGCTGTGGGAACCTTCTCCAGATCCAGATCTTGGTTTTCTTCGTCAGTTTCTTGCGACAATGCTTGCGCGTCTACGAGCTTTTTGTAAGCTCCGTCTCGAGCAAGTAGCTCACTATGCGTGCCCTGCTCACACACCTGGCCATTGAGAACGACGGCGATTGAGTCTGCGTCACGGATTGTCGATAATCGGTGGGCAATCATGATTGTAGTTCTGTGGCGGCTGGCCTCTTCAATCGCTCTCTGGACAATTCTTTCGGCCTGTGTATCGAGTGCTGAGGTTGCTTCATCAAAGAGAAGGATTTTTGGGTCAGAGATGAGCGCACGCGCGATCGCAATGCGCTGTCGCTGGCCGCCGGAAAGTAGCACACCACGGTCACCAACGTCGGTATCATATCCTTGCGGGAGACGTATGATGAACTCGTCAGCATAGGCTTGCGTTGCAGCCTGCTTGACCGCGTCAGTGAGTTGTTCTTCGGAGAAGCTGCT
>Ga0265797_10008799_pt1 | contig 13326 bp, 10 predicted proteins | sample P2T30metagenome_FD_192433 | JGI IMG/M metagenome (GOLD analysis project Ga0265797, IMG submission 192433) | Plant litter microbial communities from East Loma Ridge, Irvine, California - P2 T30 | ecosystem: Environmental > Terrestrial > Plant litter > Unclassified | place: USA: California... | reverse complement strand
AGCTGCCTACGACGAAGACGAGGTGCTACGCAAGGTACTCGAAGAAAGCAAGCATGAGGGCGGTACAGCCTCAGAGAACGGCAATCGAAAGAAGCGGAGTCGCGACGACAGCGAAGAGTGAGTCTTGTTTGCTGCTCCATGTGCCACTAGAGACATGTAGCTGACAATCTGCAGGACAAAGCCAGAGATCAAACGACAGCGGACCGGCTCTCGCTCCCCTAGCAATTCGCCAGTGGTAGAATCGGAAGACGACAGTACAAAGGCATCTGCTCCTAAGCAGAAACCTCGCGGAGCTGCGGCAAAGAGCCAACGCGAAAAAGAACAGCGCGAGAAGGAGCGCGAAAGTCACCGAAACGAAGCCGCGAATCGACGGAAAGGCCGTGCAGAGCGAAGAAAGGGAGATGGTATGAAATGTCGTTAATGGAGGAGTAAGGCTTTGGCTGACAGTCGCTAGATACAGAGGAACCCGAACCCACACCTGCCCCTACCATCGAAGAGCCCGTTATGGCCCCAATAGCGACCGAAGCTACAATCCCCGATACCCCCGTTGCAGAACCTAAGCCTGCGCCTGCCCCACGGAGAGGTGGACGTCCACCACAGAAGGCTCGTGGTCGACTTGGGCGGAATCAGTACTCAAGAGACACCATGCCCGCGACCAATGGCACTTCGCCCAAGAACGACATCGCACAGTCTCCGCAAACGAACATGACAAACGGAGCGAGCAATGGGCACGACAGCAGCGATGGCACAGCCGGACAAAAACCTACCAAGACAAAGAATTGGCGGCTGCAAAAACTTTCCTGGAACGATATACGAAGGCCAGCTGGAGCTATGCAGAGCTACATAGCTCAACGACAGGTCGAGATGGCTACAGGGGAGAAACAGGAAAGCCTCGCTCCGGCAGTCCAACCGGCAAACGGCGAGCCGGCCCAAGAGCAGCAGAAGGACGAGGACACAGACCTGGCGAAGTTCAAGAACTTGAGCACTACCCAGATGATGGACTTCTTGAGTCGGGATCTGGTGCATTGGCAGCAGATGATCACTGAGCCAACGGATAAGTCGCCAAAGTGACACGAGGATCACACAGCTCTCGATCTCGGCGGCGGCGTACTGCTCACTTGATTTTCTTTTACAAACACGGCGCATTCATCACATGTTGCATGAGCCCAATGGGTATGGCATACCAGCGGCATTTTCTTTACACATTGGCGTTTTCATCGGTTATTTACGGATACCCTCCACTTGGCTTTCGACGCCAGACTACCTCCTGGCGCACTCTCCTTTCACATGACTTCGACGCTATTTGTATCGAATCTTTTCTTATGTAGTATATATACTCCGGGTGTAACGAACCACGACTAGGCTAGAGCAATGCTCCCGTCGTCGCATCCTAATGTATACGAAAACAAGGTTCTCAAACAACTGCAGCGTCTTTGTCTCATCGTCACCAATTATCCTGTGATTTTGCGTCTTATCCTATCCTATTCTACTCTGAGCTACCGAGCTTTATCTCCAACACACCCATGACGGGGTTCGCCTTCAACAACTCCAGTATCGCTGGGAAGTTCTCATCCGTCACGACGGTATATTCGGGCCAGATCTTGCCATCCCGCGTCTTGGTATCCCAGTGTATTCTGAACTCTTGAATCGTCTCTTTGGGGCCGTCGGCGGCCTTGTGCTTCGCCATGACTGTGGTTTCATCGTTAGCGATAAGTCCCAAGCTGTCTGTCTGGCATGTGGTGTGGTCGGCTTCGACGTACATTCAGCGCAGTTGGGGCTCGAGGATATTGTAGTGGTGATCTGCGCGTTGAGCGACTTCAACGTGATCTTAGAGGACGTGTCGAGCAAGAGAAACTCATGGCGGTTGGAGGGTGGGAGCGTGAAGAGGAGGGGGAGGGACATTGTTGCTGCTGTTGTTGTGTTTTTGGTGTCAAGTCTGTTTGGATGCGTGTGTGTGCTTTAGAGAAGGACCTGGGAAGCCTCACAAGTCGTTATTACCACAAGACCTGCGCTTTGCAGGTTTCATAGACTTCCAAGGTTGCATGCGTGGTACATGGATCCCGATTTACGTCATCGGCATGGGTCGCGCTCTGCCGTTGGACGCGTTGCAGCGCGTGGCTGACAGGGGTGTGTGCCCCGCTCTTCATCGAATTCTCGTCGTGGGTCTGGATGGGAACTGTTGGAATCCTGCAGACGCAAGAAGAACACGCTGCTTTGAACGAGCGTGATTTCCGCGACAGAACTATCATTGCTATCATATACTATGCAAGCACTCTCTTGGCCCCATCTATGGATCACGGATGATAATGCAGGTACTTCAAACCTCGATGCGAAATCTATCTACAACCCCTTAATCTTCTCCTCTAATGCACGTTTGATAGCTGAAGTCTTGTTAGCAAAATTCTGATCAACAATCAGGCCAAGAGATGACTTACCGTTGCAGCTCTCATTCGCATCGCCAAACAACATCTTCGTATTCTCCATGAAGAACATCGGATTGGGTACATCAGCGTATCCACTCGCCATACCCCTCTTCATAATAACAACCTGCTTGCTCTTCCACGCATGCAGCACCGGCATACCCGCAATCGCACTACCAGGCTCCAGCGCGATGGGATTAACGGTATCGTTTGCGCCGATAACGAGGGTGACATCCGTATCCGGGAAGTCGTCGTTGATCTCGTCCATCTCGAGGACGATATCATATGGAACGGATGCTTCAGCGAGGAGCACGTTGCACTGTCCTGGCATGCGGCCTGCGACTGGATGAATGGCAAAGCGCACGTTGATGCCTTTCGCACGCAGACTCTTGACAAAGTCGGCGAGTGCGTACTGCGCTTTCGACACGGCCATGCCGTAACCGACGACGATGATGACGTTTTCTGCGTTGACGAGAGCTTCGGCTGTTTCTTCGGATGTGGTCTTCGTTATCTCGCCCTCGACCTTGGTCTGGGACTGGACTGTGGGAGCTATACCGCCGAAGAGCACGTTGGTAAGGCTTCGGTTCATGGCAACGCACATAATATATGAGAGAATTGAGCCTGATACCCCGATGAGGGCGCCTGCAGAGAAAGAGGTACGAAGTCAGTATATGTCTCACATGCATTTCGTACAGCCAGGACTTACCAACACTTGTTAGGAGTGGGTTATCCAGCATGAAACCCTCGGCTACTAATGCGAACCCGGAATATGCGTTGAGTACTGTGATAACAACTGGCATATCTGCTCCGCCAATTGCAGCAGTGGTCGTGTAGCCTTTGACAAAGGACAGAGCCGCATTGCCAACGAGACATGCAGCGCCAATGAGAGGTGCGCCTGGCGCATAGGTCAAGAAGGCGCCCATGGTTGCTACGTTTGCTCCAAGTAATGTGCTGTTGATGAGATGTCGGCCAGGCAGCGCCAGAGGTTTCGAACTCATCTTCGCAGCTAGCTTGAGAAAAGCGACAATCGATCCGGTAAATGTAACGCCGCCGATGAGAACACCAAGGTAAGCGGAAACCATATGAAGAGTTGAGATATCGCCAGAGTGGCCCAGGACGCTGCCGATACTTGTGAGTACAGCAGCGAGGCCGACGACCGAATGCAGTGCCGCGACCGTCTGGGGCAGCGATGTAGGCGTGATCCTTCGTCCGATCATCAATCCAGCAACAGTACCCACCGTAGCGAGACCAGCGAACTGGGTGAGAACATCAGACGAAAAGCCGACGGCAGCCAGGGATGCGAGAAAACCCGAGAAAACACCAAGTATGCCCAAGAAATTGCCGCGACGAGCTGCATAGTGGTACGAAGTCAGTAAACGTCTCACATGCACTTCGTACAGTCGTGACTTACCTGTTGTCTGCGACGCAAGTCCTGACAACGAGGTCACGCAGAGAACACTACTGACAAGGTAACCTGCTTGGACCAGACCTGCCATGCCAGTGGAAGCTGCTGCGATGAAACCGCCACCAAACAGAGCTGCGGGTACTGCATAAAGCCAGGGATACTCTTTGGGATCAGTAGGTCGTCTGAACATATCAAGCATACGCTTAGATATAACAAACCCGCCTGAGATGTTAACGAAAGCCAATAGAACAGACAAGGCTCCGAGGGTTTGCGGGATGGTCTCGGGCAGATAGCCGCCACCCATGGCGTACAAGCCGCCAACACCGATGATACCAGAGATGGCGTTCGTTACGCTCATAAGTGGAGAATGCAAGGCAGGTGCAACGCCCCAGACCACTGTAAGTTATTAGCATGAACAGTAAGATATCTTAGAACAGCCAAAGCGTAGTTCGAAAAATACATACTAGTAAGAAGTTAGCAAAATATTCTGAAAGCTATTCGTGGCGGCTACTTTACCCTCGGTATCCGATCAGACTGGCGAGAGAAAAAACGAAAGCTTGGGACATGAACAGTGGGCCCGTGAATTTACCTAGAGTCAGTGCAGCAGTCATACCAGCCGTCACGCTAGCTACCTGTCGAGACTGCGTTTGCCATGGTGTCAGAGCGACAGCGTTGGCAATTTGATCTGCCGGCGAAGGTGCGGGTTTGGCTTGAACTGGTGGAGGGGCTGGACGCGGAGCTGGTGGAAGGATCTTGCCATTGTATGTGACAATGGCTCCGCGAGTGACTTCGTCAGTGAGATCGACATCATAGTACTTCTCCTTCTTGTCTTTTGGGTTGAGCGAAAGCAGGAACTTGGTGACGTTGTTGGAGTACAGAGTTGACGACTGGGTGGGTAGACGGGATGGAAGATCGGTGTATCCTGCACTCGCGGTAAATATTGGATCACCTCAGGGAGTCACAAAAATATACCTATAACGGATACTCCTTTGTAGTCCACCAGCTTTCCCGGCTGCGTAGCTTCGCAGTTACCGCCAGCTTCAGCCGCTAGATCCACGATGACGGAGCCGGGTTTCATTGCGCCGAGCATGGCCTTGGTGATAAGCTTCGGTGCGGGCTTGCCTGGGATCAGGGCAGTGGTAATGACGATATCAACCTCTCGGCACTGGTCATAGAACAGTTTCATCTCCGCCTCGATGAACTCCTTGGACATTACTTTGGCATAACCGCCAGCTCCGGAGCCGTCCTCGGCGATATCGACTTCAATAAATTCCGCACCTAGAGATTGGACCTGCTCACGTGCTGCAGATCTAGTGTCGAAACCACGAACAATGGCACCCATACGTCGAGCCGTCGCGATTGCTGCAGAGATAGAGATACGAAGTCAGTATATGTCCCACATGCACTTCGTACAGTCAGAACTTACCACTCAGACCCGCGACACCGGCACCGATTACGAGGACCTTGCAAGGAGGGATCTAGCAACGTTTAGCAGGGGTCTAAACTGGATGAAGTGACGATCACCTTTCCAGCAGCAGTCACTTGGCCAGTCAAAAAGCGACCAAAGTGATTAGACGCTTCCAAAACGGCTTTGTAACCCGCAATGTTCGCCATTGACGACAGTGCATCGAAAACTTGCGCTCGTGAGATACGCGGAATCATGTCCATTGCGAATGCAGTGGCCTTGCGGGAAGCAATTCGATCAACGGTCGGCTTGTTCTGCATCGGGTACAGCATTGAGATGACGGTTGCGCCCTCTCGGATGGCATCCACTTCGCTGTCTTTTCCATCGATGCTAAGGGCCCGGACCTTGAGCAGGATATCACTCTCTGAGAAGACATTCCTGCGGTCGACTGTCTGCGCGCCAGCTTGCTCAAACGCTTCATCCGTAAACTGCGCAGCACTGCCAGCTCCACGCTCGATGAGAATGCGCGAGAAGCCTTTCTTGAGTAAAAGTTTCACGTTCTGCAAAATAAGGTTGTCAAGTAAGTACGTGTCTCAAAGACAGCGAATGCGAGAGGAGACTATACCTGTGGCGTAATCGCGACCCTTCGTTCGCCAGGATAGCTTTCCTTGGGTACTCCAATAGTGAGGTTGGAATAAGGACCTGCGGTGAACGGCGGGGTGCTAGGTAGCTCCTCGTCGTGCGGATCCGATGCCTGCCCGGATGCATACCGCGCGACAGCGGTAACCTGCGAGACATGGTGCTGCAGGGACAGCGCGGGTGGGTGCGGGCGGCTAAGTCCCCGAAGGCTTGTTGTAGCCAAAGTATGTTTTGAAGAACGATCACCACGTTCCAGCAGAGGTGTTGCTTTCAGACCAGAGGTGACAGCACACTGCTTCAGAGTAGCAAGTAAGCTGCCCCGCTGCGGGCGAAGAGCAAGCGCCCTACGGCCAGCGAAACAGTTCAGAGAAGGACTCATGCTGTCTCGAATGAAAACGAGCAAAGGGTGAAGCTGGGAACCCGCATCTGTTGGCGATTTCCAAAGTTGTTCCGAAAGAAGGCACGACTAGCAGCTGAAAGAAGGCCAGAATGCAGTGTGAGTGAGCACCACAAGTGCCACGGTTTGCGAGACATGGTGGTACAATAAGGCGGTACCTTTGGGCCGCGTTTCCCTTTCTCGTGTTTGTGTTCTGCCGAATTAAACACGACCGCGCAGCGCTTCCCCGCACTCCTCCACTCTGCCCTGCATGAACCCAGCCCAGGGTTCGCGAGCCCAAGAGACATATTATAACGCACTCCTCTCCTCCTCATGCAATCACGACGGTTTCCATGCGAAAAGAGGTGCGTCTTGATCGCTTGAAAATAAAGTTTGCAATCCAGAACGTTACGGGTGTTTACTCAAAACGTTGTCTCCTCACGGAAGATGGGTGAAGGTTCCCCGCTCGTGCCAGGCGATCACGCGCTGTGGGGCACAGACCCAACCGTTTGGTATATCTTCCGTTCGAAGCGCGCTTGGTGTCTTAGGTTCCGTCCACCGACTCATGCTGTTAGCACCTCGTTCAAGAAAATTCGATACCCTGGAGCCTATGTGGACTTCATATTATTAACTTTGCATGTATGCATCTTGATGTATGCTGCAGACCTGTTCATGTGTTTTGTTGTATGAGGTGTTATAGACATCGCAGCGAATGTAGTGAATCACACAGTCGATCGACGCGCACACGTGGAGGGATCTTCGAATACACAGGGCTGACTGTTCAAGCATCATCGTCAAAATCGTCGTACGATCGATTGGGATCTTTTGAGCTAGGCTAGCAGATGAGTTGGTTCATTCAGGACGGTGCTGAGATGGGCAGAGGAAGGCAAATTCAAAGAGCACATATTGTTACATTACAACTACCAAGATGCTAAAATCATACTAAGGAGTGACTATGCGACGAGCTAATGCTCAATGTAAAGCCAAAGAGTTATTTACAGAAACGAAGGAGAGTATTAGTCATGATATCCACCGTCAACCATCACCATCTCGAATTTTGGTGCGCCCATGCGATGCAGACATAAGTCGTTGTTGTTGTCGGAAGAGCAGCGAGCGTTTACTCGTCGCGCTTGTTCTTGAAGTAAGACCAGCCACCCCAGTTGAAGCTGGCGTTGACATCGACGTCCCAGGTGAAGGACTTCTGGCAGCCCCACTTGGAGGTACCACCGACGCTGATGTCGAGGTTGGCCTGGGTGGCAAGGAACTTCTTGGTGAAGAGACGGCAGTGGGTACCGAAACCCTTGCCGTCCTTCTCGAGGTAAGCAGCCTGGAACTGGACGCAGCCACCCTTGTTCATGCCGAACATGGAGAGCCATGCGCCAATGATGCCGTGCTTGCGGTTGACCTCGTTCTGCTTCTGGGCGTAGGCAGCGCAGAGAGAAGGATCGAAAGGACCGGGGAAAGTAGTCTGACCCATGCAGTAGGGCTGCTGGTTGTGGAGCTTGTGGCCGCAAGATTGGGGCTTGCTGCAAGAAGGAGGAGTGGGAGGGTTGTAGGTACCCTTGTTGTAACCATTGGAACCGACGATGACGACCTGTTAGAGATAAAGTCAGTATATGTCTCACATGCACTTCGTACAATCAGAACTTACCTCGAATCCATCCTGGCCCTGGCCGACGTTGGTAGCAGACTCCTTCTTGACATCCTGTCCCCAAAGAGTGCACTTGAAGCGTGTAACAGAGTCGGGCTTGTCGCAAGAGCACTGGCGCGGGTTCCACTTGGGGTCACGCTCGATGTACAGGTTGAAACCAGTGCAGGTGGAGGTAGAGTCGCACTTGGCGGCGCAAGCAGCAGTGTCGTAGCTGGTAAGCTCGTAGTATCCGAGGTAACCGCTGCCCTCAACGGAAGCGCTGAGGTCAACGAAAGAAGAGGTGTAGCCAGATGGCGACTTAGCACTAGTAGCCATCTTGTGGTAGACCTCGTTGTTCTTGAAAGCATCGGCAGTGTCGGGGGTGGTAGGTGGGCCGTAGGCGTTGGGCTGAGCAGCACATGGGTCATCGGGGTTGATGAATCCACAGTAGGTGCCGACCTCGATCTGAGTAGCACAAGCGGGATCGGCAGTGAACGCGAAGGTGTTGGTCCAGCTAACCGGGGTGCACGAAGATGGTGCAAGGTTGGTAGAGGACGGGTTGCCCTCAGGTGCGGCAGTGGGGGCAGGAGCAGGAGCCTTGGTAGGAGCGGGAGCAGGAGGGTTGTTCTGCTGGTTCCAGTTCCACCAGAAAGTAGGGTCGCGTGCCTCAAGCTGGGCACCAACGGTCCTCTTTGCCTGCTGAGCAGTGGCAGCGCCGGTAGCAGCAGCGGCGGCAACGTCCTGAGCCTTGGCCTGGTTGTAGGCCTGCTCACTGACGATGCCTGCCTTGGGGCCCTGAGCGAGGTTGTTGGTCATGGAATCGAATTGGTTGACATCGAATGCCTGAGGAGCAGGAGAAGCGGCCACGAGGGCAGCAGCCCCGAGGAAGAGAGAGTAACGCATATCGAAAGATCGAATAGAAGAGTAGCGAAAGTAGTGTAGGAGATTGTAGTAGTGAAGGACCGATGCTGATGAGCTGATGATGAGTTACTGCCCAGTGTGCCAGAGGGTCTTATATACATAAGATGCACATAGTCATGCCCTGTCGACCTCGGTGGTTGACTACTGATTTGAGATCGATGTCATGGGTGGAGACGAAAACATGGCCGGTAAGTTCGACCTGTCTTCCTGAAAGAGTTGGCGGCAGTGCCTGGAAACAATAGTCCACCAAACTTTAGCCTAGCTCCGGGTGAACTGTCGTGGTCGCCAACGCCAGGAACGTGCAGCACGCATGCAGGTACCGAGGCCGCCACCAATGAGAGCCCAATGGCAGGCTGAGTCTGGACCTGATAGGTGCAAGTCTTATCAGCTCAGCTCGTCGCGAAATGACGAGGTCAAAGGCTTTGCTGTATCTCCCAAGGCCATGGTGTTGCGATGCGATGCTATACAAATCTTTAGGACAGTACTACAGCAAAGATCGACACACCAGAAATGATGCCGCTGCAGGTATCGACGACCCGAGGCTTTGCATCACGGTCAAAGCGAATCGCTAAGCGAAAGCTTAGTTTATTTTTGATCCCGACGTCGTCCCGAAGGGTTCTAAAGGCCCACCTATTCGGTTAGCTTAGAGACTACTGTTGGACATACCAATAGTCCGCCTCCAGGGAAGCAGACTTGCGCGCGCAGAAGTCCCGATCAGCTCATCAGGGGTAGACTGTATGCGTGAACGTTTCAGCGGTGTTGATCTTTTCAGCCTTGCCTAAAGCGACTTCTTTGTTCGTACCGTCGTTTACTCCCGTTGGGTGATCCTCCGCGATGGATTTCCTCAGATCTTGTGCTAAGCATTGGTACTTGCATCGATTTGCACATGGATGGCACATTGCGAGTAAAGACGCGATCGCTCCGTAATTGCTGAGATGCCACCATTACTATGCTTCTCTGCCCCCGCGGCGATGCGAGGCACGTGAGCGCAGTCGGAATCTGAGTTTCTTCGGCCAGGAGCTAGATGGCTGAGCTAGCCATCTTCATTCTCTGGAGATGTGACGATGTGGATGCTCGCGTAAAGATGCTGTCGATGGACGTCGCAGAGGTCATGCAGGGAGTCGCTGCGTACCATGGGACTCTCAGGGGCCCGAATCCCCTACCCTCTCTTGGCTGGTGCCCGGCAGATCTCGCGTACCCGCTCGTACACCGGTGTATACGCTGCTCGGCCATCCTTCTGGGCCGGGGACCGAATATGACGGTATACGGCGAGTATCCTCATACTGGATCCCTTGTCGTCTTCGCAGTCTGATGTTGCGGCCTTGCTGTTCATCTGCCTGATCAACACTGGGGATGGCGTTCGTGCGTCTCTACACTATCGATAGTTGCTAGACGGGAGTTGTTCCCAGGGTCACCCCACGATGCACTGCTGTGCGCTGGCGGGATAATCGACGATCTAGCACAACTGTTGCTAATCCTGTGGTGATAGATTCCAGGAGACAATGAAAATCCGGTGTGGATCGCTCCGGAACACACGGAGTGGAGACTGCCTAAACGGCTCGGTCGATCTCGCTAGCGCCCTAAGGTTTGGCTAGGCCCTGGCATTGCTCAGCCTCACCACGCTTCTACTCCTACTGCGACTGAGCGTCAACGGCTGCCCTGCCACCATCTCTTAACTAAGTCCGTCTACGTTTCTCAGCTGTCTTGCCAATGCTCTGGCCCCTCAGTGTCGTCTGTGGCTGGACGTCAGGCATGTCCCGCCATCTTGGCTTGCGCCTCCGCCACGACTTTGTCATCGAATACGTCGGATTAATCGCGGGGTACCAAACACATGCTCACAAATAACTCAGCGACTCATGCTGTAGGCCTGCTCGTTTGTTCAGCTGGATCTAGGTTTCTGCAGAGTCTGAATCAAAAACGCCACCGCAAATAGACCAACTCACTCTCGGTATCGCGAATGCGAAACGTAAACAAGCCGAGCGCATGAGCCACTTAGGCCTCCTGAGCCACACCTCGGCCGGAGGCATCTCTATACGGTGTCGCTGCCGAGATCCGCCTAGCCCACTGATGACGGCGAAGGGGTTTTCTTCGGAGTTAACCAACCGTAGCGGCCATTGCTCAGCGCAATAGCGAAGATGTACCCTCTCTTCCATGCGTGATGATCGACGCCCCGGAGCGCATTGTCGTCATCTTTTTGGCAGATGAGATCGCAGGATCTGGGTATTGGGTACTAGCGAAAGACATAAGCTCTCACACATTGGGGCCTTTTCTCGGGTTCCAGAGTTGGGTTGCAAACGGTTGCCTCGTCGTCTCGTTCATCTCATCTCAGTAGGTGTACATGCGCAAGGGCTTGTTGCAATTTCCGACTTCGACCGAGTATAGCAAAGACAAAGCTTACCAAGGAGGTAGTGTGGACTACACTACAACGATCCTCTCAGCTTGCGCCTTTCGTGTTCCATGGAGACAACTTACTTGTTCTCCGACCTTGAAAAGCTGGCACGTGGATGTACGACAGTGTCTGCATACAGGGCCGATCATTCTCTTGGTCACTCCGGCACTTTTGTATCTCCGGCACTTCTGTATCTCCGGCACTTCTGTATCTCCGGCACTTTTGTATCTCCTGGTGTGGCAAGCCGGCTATGATCTATGAAGAGCGTACTACAATCGACTACAAAGCTTCGTGGACGATCTAGACCTCCAACATGTCGTTTTGTTCTGTGAGGATGAGCCAATTGATCATCACGGCGTGGAGTTGTCTTCGCGAGACTCTACCAAACACATGAGCTGAACGGGACGGCAGCATCAACAAGTCTTGTCATTCCGTATATCGAATTATCCGGAGGCGAGAACGTTGCCCGAACCGAGACTTGAGGCGAACGGAACCCCCCGACGGATCGATTAATGTACATTCATATGCGAGGAAATTGAGAGAAGTCAAAACGAGTGGAGAAGATTTTACTCTACTTGTCTATACATTTCTTCTTGAAGCCTCAAGCTTAGATCACCGTATGGCTGATGATCCCGGGTAAACCCTGCATATTGATCGGAAGAGACGAGCGAGGATTTACCAGATCGCATATTACCCAATTAAGCGACCCGTTTACCGAGCAAACATATTGCGCGTTAAATTACGGAGTACCAGTCGAGACCAAGCTCTGTAAGCACGATACCCCAGGAATTCGGGACCTGGATATGGCTATACTATCCGAGCTTGTCGGTTTGGCTGCCGGTCACGCATCACCTGATCTTCAACTCCACCCCAGGTACGGCGATATTGCCTCACCGATGCTGGAGACTATTTTAAGCGCGTCAATCCGCGGCAGAGTACTATCATGCAAGTCCAGAGCCTCGCTGCACGCAACATGGTAATTAAGGATTCACGCAAGCCTTTCGTATTCTCACTATAATGCTTTTTTGTCCTCTTGGATCATGGTGCCACGCCACCACTGAAAGGCCGCCGAGTGCAACAGACCTCTGACTGCAACGCAGATCACTGCCTTTGTAACTTGCTAGCCTCTATTTATCTTCAGTTGCTCTTGGTCATAGGCTCGTATTTCTCATATCGTCAAGGTCCCGATTTCGGCGGTACCAGATCACTCAATCTAAGGAGCATCTCAACTACCCTGGCTCAGTGGTTAGATACCGTTGTCTTAATACCGAATTACTTCTCCCGAAGCTAAATTTGGGAGCTGGACTAGCTGTTTCCAGGCCACATTGTCTCCAGACTACGGCAACAACCATGTCGGAACATATTCGAGGCCGCATAGCGAGGCACTGCACGGCGTAATGGTCTAAAGCCGCGAAAAGTTGTAGTGTATAAAGCAAGTCTTCGTGCCTGGTTGTTGAAACCCATCGCAGATCCACAGCCTTCACTACCAACACTCACTTCAACGCCCACCGCCACCAACGGTCTTTGTCTCCGCACAAGCAAACATGCACGCCAAAATCGCTGCTCTCCTCCTCCCGGTCCTCGCCGCGGCCAACCCTCTGCCCCAGACTACTTCCGAGGATGCTCCTCCCGCAGAGCAGATTACTATCGTTGACACGTCGTACTCTGGTAATGGATGTCCTCAAGGCTCCGTATCTACCAGTACCTCGACCGACAAGACCGTAAGAATAATCCCAACACTTCCCATCTGGGCTTAGTGGACGGATGTAGTCTTACTTCCGCGATCCTTATCACTACATACCTCCAAATGGCTGGAGAGTCGGCATGGTAAGAAATCCAGCTTACAATACAACCAGGTCATCACTTATGGATTCGATCAATTCCAGACCTACATCGGTCCCGGCACGGTACCAGCAGGTAGGATTGAACCTACATCCCTCAAGGGAAACAAAATACTAACAATCCTCCTCCAGACCGCAGCAAGAACTGCCAGCTCCACCTGAACTTGAAGTACCCCGGCGGCTTCCAGTACGCCGTCGTAGACGCCACCTACCACGGCTGGGCGCGCCTCGACGAAGGCGTAACCGGATCCTTCATCACGACCTACTACTTCTCGCAAGACGCCGGCAAGACGCAAACCA
>Ga0265797_10008798_pt1 | contig 13327 bp, 10 predicted proteins | sample P2T30metagenome_FD_192433 | JGI IMG/M metagenome (GOLD analysis project Ga0265797, IMG submission 192433) | Plant litter microbial communities from East Loma Ridge, Irvine, California - P2 T30 | ecosystem: Environmental > Terrestrial > Plant litter > Unclassified | place: USA: California... | reverse complement strand
TTGTCACGTGCACACCGATGGAACTGTCAGCATTCAGGTCAATGGCGAGCATCGCCGCGTCCGTGCGGGGCTGAGCCTCGCCGATCTCGCCGCGGATCTCGGGCTGATGCCGGAAAAGGTCGCGGTGGAGCGCAATCTGGCGGTGGTGCCGCGCTCGACGCTGGCGGAGGTCATGGTCGAGGATGGCGACGAACTGGAGATCGTGCATTTCGTCGGGGGTGGTGATCATGTGCCGGCGGTGAAGACCGACAGCTGGACAGTGGCGGGCCGCACGTTCCGCTCGCGGCTGATCGTCGGGACCGGCAAGTATAAGGATTTCGCGCAGAATGCCGCTGCGCTGGAGGCATCGGGCGCGGAGATCGTCACGGTCGCGGTACGGCGCGTCAACGTCAGCGATCCGAACGCGCCGATGCTGACCGATTTCATCGATCCCAAGAAGGTCACCTATCTCCCCAACACCGCAGGCTGTTTCGATGCCGATTCAGCGATTCGCACGCTGCGGCTGGCGCGCGAGGCTGGCGGCTGGGATCTGGTGAAGCTCGAGGTGCTGGGCGAGGCGCGGACGCTGTATCCCGACATGGTCGAGACGCTGCGCGCCACCGAAGTGCTCGCGAAGGAAGGCTTCCTGCCGATGGTCTATTGCGTCGACGATCCCATTGCGGCGAAGCGGCTGGAGAATGCGGGTGCAGTCGCGATCATGCCACTCGGCGCGCCGATCGGGTCGGGGCTGGGGATCCAGAACCGCGTGACGATCCGCCTGATCGTGGAGGGCGCGAGCGTTCCCGTGCTGGTCGATGCGGGCGTCGGCTCGGCGTCGGATGCCGCGGTTGCGATGGAGCTCGGCTGCGACGGGGTGCTGATGAACACCGCGATTGCGGAGGCCAAGGACCCGATCATGATGGCGGCAGCGATGAAATCCGCGGTCGAGGCAGGGCGTCTGTCGTATCGCGCGGGACGGATGGGGATGCGGCGCTACGCCGATCCGTCGAGCCCGCTGGCGGGCCTCATTTGACCTGAGGGGTGGGTGTCGCCGCCGCCGGCTCCCATGCGCCGTCATGCTGAGCGTGTTTCGGCATCCACCGTGCGACTGGCTCAGTCCAGTATTGCGGCGCAGTGGACCCTGAAACGAGTTCAGGGTGACGGCGTCATAAAGTGATCAGCGTCAACAACTTACGCGGCGGTTGTGGCACACTGTGCGAACCATGTCGCGGCTACGGATAATCCGCCCGCAGAAAGAACAGCCCGTCGGGCGGCGCATTGAACCCAAGCGCGGTCCGGTCGCGTGCCTCCAGCGCGGCTGAAAGATCGTCCGGCGACCATTTCCCCTCGCCGACCAGTGCCAGGCACCCCACCATCGAGCGCACCTGATGATGCAGGAACGACCGCGCCGAGGCGAACACGCTGATCCGGTCCCTCTCCGCAACCACATCGAGCCGGTCGAGCGTCCGCAGCGGGCTGTCCGCTTGGCAATGCGCCGAGCGGAAGGTGGTGAAATCGTGCCGCCCAACCAGCCGCGCGGCTCCCTCGGCCATCGCGCCCGCATCCACCGCGTTGGGGATCCGCCACGCAAGCCCGCGGTCGAACGTCAACGGCGCGCGCCGCAGGACGATGCGATATTCGTAATGCCGTCCGACGCATGAAAAGCGCGCATGCCAGTCCTCCGGCACAATCTCGCACGCGGTGATCGCGACCGGGTCGGGACGCAGCTTGGCGTTGAGCGCCTCCATCAACCGGAACGGCGTCAGATCGCGCTCCAGATCGAGATGCGCCCGCATCGCGATGCCATGGACGCCGGCGTCGGTCCGCCCCGCGGCATGGACCGCAACCGTTTCACCGGTGATGGCGTGCGCCGCGCGTTCGATCGACGCCTGGACGGTCGGGCCGTGGTGTTGACGCTGCCATCCCATGAACGGGCGCCCGTCGAATTCCACCGTAATCGCAAAGCGTTTCAAAGCACCGTTCCAACCGGCACCGAGAAGCCGCGGAGCAATTCGGAGGCAGCCATCGCGCCACGCCCGGCGCGCTGAAGCACGATTGGCCGGATCGCACCGTCCGCGCACGCGATCGTCAGCTGGTCGTCGAGCACCGTCCCGGGCGCGCCCGATAGCACTGGCAATACCTCCACCGACAACAGCTTGATCCGCTCGCCCCCGATTTCCACGAACGCGCCCGGGACCGGATTGAACGCGCAAACCTGCCGCTCGACCGCGGCGGCATCCTGCGTCAGATCGATCCGCGCCTCGGCCTTGTCGATCTTCGCTGCATAGGTGACGCCGTCGTCCGGCTGCGGTTCGGGCGCGAGGGCGGCGAGATCGGCGAGCGTGGCGATCATCAGCCGCGCGCCCATCGCGCTCAGTTCGTCGGTCAGCACGCCTGCGGTCTTGCGATCGATCGGCGTCTCATCGCGCAACAGAACAGGCCCGGTGTCGAGCCCGGCCTCCATCTGCATGATGCACACGCCGGTCGCGGCATCGCCGGCTAGGATCGCACGCTGGATCGGTGCAGCGCCGCGCCAGCGGGGCAGGAGCGAGGCATGGACGTTGAGGCACCCGTGCACCGGCGCATCGAGCACGGCGCGCGGCAGGATCAACCCATAAGCCGCGACCACCGCGATCTCCGCGCCAAACCCAGCGAATTCCGCCTGTGCCTCGGGGTCGCGCAGGGTCACGGGCGTACGCACCGCGATCCCGAGCGAGTCCGCGCGGGCATGCACAGGAGTAGGCGTCAGCGCCTTGCCGCGCCCCGATCGCCGCGGCGGCTGGCTGTACGATGCGACGACGTCGTGCCCCGCATCGACCAGCGCCTGGAGGATCGGGACCGAGAAGTCGGGCGTGCCCATGAAGATGATACGCATAGCCCGATGCTCTGGCCGCTTGCGCAGGCGCAACGCAACCCCCTATCTGTTCTCGATGGCCTCTCCCGAAATCGACGCGCTGACCCAGGCGCTTGCCAAGCTCCCCGGGCTTGGTCCGCGCTCGGCGCGGCGCGCGGTGCTGCATTTGCTCAAGAAGCGTGAGGCGGCGCTCGGGCCGTTGCTCAATGCTTTGATGGCGGTCGAGGAGAATCTCGCAACCTGTTCGATTTGCGGCAATGTCGACACGACCGACCCGTGCGGCGTGTGCGCCGACCCGCGCCGCGATCCGCGCGCCCTGTGCGTCGTGGAGGAAGTCGCCGATCTGTGGGCGCTCGATCGCTCGCGGCTGTTCCCGGGGCGGTTCCATGTGCTCGGCGGCAGGCTGTCGGCGTTGGAGGGGGTGCGACCCGAGGATCTCGCGATCGATTCGCTCGTGCGGCGGATCGCGGATGGCGGGATCGACGAGGTCGTGCTCGCGATGAACGCGACGCTCGAGGGGCAGACCACCGCGCATTACATCGCCGAGCGGATCGAGCGCTTCCCGGTGCGGATTACTCAGCTTGCCCATGGTTTGCCTGTCGGCGGCGAGCTCGACTATCTCGACGAGGGGACGCTGGCGCAGGCATTACGGGCAAGGCGGCCTGTCAGCTAAAGTTCAATCTTCAAGATAACCCCTTCTTATCTTTGTGGCTTTATGGCTTTGTGCGCAAAAAGCTTTCTCGCACAAAGCCACAAAGCCACGAAGAAGGAGGGCAGCCACCTTGACGCACCGCGCGGGCTTTCCTAGCTCGCGAGCATGGCTGTCCTAGAAATTCTCGAAGTTCCGCATCCCGGTCTCCGCGCCGTCGCCGAACCTGTTGCGCAAGTGGATGATTCCGTACGCGCGATCGTCCGCGACATGTTCGACACGATGTACGATGCGCGTGGTATCGGCCTCGCCGCGACTCAGGTCGCGATCGAGCAGCGGATCGTCGTGATCGATTTGCAGGAGCCCGAAGGCGAGGGCGAAGACGCCAAGCCGGTGCGCAAGCCGCTCGTCTTCATCAATCCCGAGCTGCTGTCGGTGAGCGACGAAATGTCGGTCTATGCCGAAGGGTGCCTGTCGATTCCCGAGCAATATGCCGATGTCGAGCGCCCCGCGCGGTGCCGTGCGACGTGGCTCGACGAACAGGGCGCGGTGCAGGAAGCCGACATGGACGGGCTGCTCGCGACCGCGTTCCAGCATGAGATCGATCATCTGAACGGCGTGCTGTTCATCGATCACATCTCGAAGCTCAAGCGCGACATGCTGATGAAAAAGCTCACCAAGATGCGCAAGGCAGGTTGAAACCGACCTTCTGAGTGCTCCTGCGAAGGCAGGAGCCCAGAGTTACGAGCGCCGTTCCCTGTTCCCCTAGACTCCGGCTTTCGCCGGAGAACAGTAAGAAATCCCGGCTTCTTCAGAACAGCCCTTCGATCTCGCCCCCGGCCCCGAAGCGAATCGCCTCCGCAGCCGGCACGCGCGGCAGACCCGGCATCGTCATGATTTCCCCGCAGATAGCCACGACGAAGCCCGCACCCGCGCTTAACCGCACCTCGCGCACCGGCACGACATGCCCGGTCGGCGCGCCGAGCTTCGACGGGTCGGTGGTGAAGCTGTACTGCGTCTTCGCCATGCATACCGGCAGATGGCCGAACCCCGCTTCCTCCCAGCGCGCGAGTTGCGCGAGCACCGACGGATCGGCGATCGCTTCCTCGGCGCGGTAGATCCGCGTCGCGACGGTGTTGATCTTCTCGAACAGCGAGAGATCGTCGGCATAGAGCGGCGCGAACTGACCGACCGAACGATCGCACAACGCCACGACCGCATCCGCCAGCGCCTCCGCGCCTGCACCCCCGTCCGCCCAATGCGTGCACAGCACCGCTTCGCAGCCTTGTGCGGTGGCGATTTCGCGGATCGCGGCGAATTCCTCGGGCGTGTCGCTGTCAAAGCGGTTGACCGCGACCACCACCGGCACCCCGAACGCGCGGACATTCTCGATATGGCGCGCGAGGTTGACGCCACCACGCCGCACCGCATCGACGTCGGGTTTGGACAGATTGGCCTTGGTCACGCCGCCGTTCATCTTGAGCGCGCGCACCGTTGCGACGATGACGGTCGCATCCGGCTTCAGCCCCGCCTGGCGGCATTTGATGTCGAAGAACTTCTCCGCCCCCAGATCCGCGCCGAAGCCCGCTTCGGTGACGACATAGTCCGCGAGACCGAGCGCGGTCCGCGTTGCGATCACCGAGTTGCAGCCATGCGCGATATTGGCGAACGGCCCGCCGTGGATGAGTGCGGGCGTGCCCTCGAGCGTCTGGACGAGGTTGGGCTTGATCGCCTGCGCGAGCAGCACCGCCATCGCGCCGTCGGCCTTCAGGTCCTTCGCGGTCACCGGCTGGCGATCGCGCGTATAGGCGACGACGATCCGCCCCAGCCGCGCTTCAAGATCATGGAGGTCGGACGCCAGGCACAGGATCGCCATGACTTCAGACGCGACGGTGATGTCGAACCCGCTTTCGCGCGGATATCCGTTCGCGGGGCCGCCGAGCGATTGCGCGATGTCCCGCAAGGCACGGTCGTTCATGTCGAGCACACGCCGCCACACGATCCGCCGCACGTCGATGTCGAGCGGGTTGCCCCAATGGACATGGTTGTCGATCATCGCCGCGAGCAGATTGTGCGCCGAGGTGATCGCGTGGAAATCGCCGGTGAAATGGAGGTTGATGTCCTCCATCGGCACGACCTGCGCATAGCCGCCCCAGGTCGCGCCGCCCTTGGTGCCGAAGCACGGCCCGAGCGAGGGTTCGCGCAACGCGAGCATCGTCTGCCGCCCGGTCCGGTTGAGCGCATCGGCGAGGCCAACCGAGGTGGTCGACTTGCCTTCGCCCGCAGGCGTCGGGTTGATCGCGGTGACGAGGATCAGCTTGCCGGTCTTCGCGGCTGGCGGCAGTTGCGCGAGATCGATCTTGGCCTTGTGGTGGCCATAGGGCTCGATCGCCTCGGCGGGAATGCCCGCGGCGGTGGCGATGGCGCCGATGGGTTGCAAGGTGGCGGCGCGCGAGATCGCGATATCGGAGAGCATGATCGCGCCTGTAGCGAGAGAAGCGCGCGAAGGGGAGGGGGTAGCGGCGATCGAATGCGATGCCGTGTTCCTGCGCAGGCAGGAACCCAGAGTCGCGCGAGCCAACGTTGGGTGGCGCGTGCAACCCTGGGCTCCTGCCTTCGCAGGAGCACGCGCGGACAATGCTGGCGCAACCCGCCCCGCTTTGCGACGGGGTGCGCTTGTCCGCACGCGCCACCGCGGGTAAGGTTCGTGAAATGTTCCAGCGAGACCCGTTATGAATGGCCTGATGATTTCCCTGCTCGCGATCGGCGCGATGCTGGTCGGACTTTTGATCGGCTGGGTGCTCGGCAACCGCCCGGTCGCCGCCGCGCGTGCGGATACGACTGCGCGCGAGGCGGACTTCCGCCGTGCCATCACCGATCTCGCCGGGGCCGAACAGCGTGCACGCGATGCGGAGCAACTGCGCGCCGAACTCGCCGTCATCCGCGACGAGCGCGACGGCGCGCGGCTGGAAAACAGCGCGCTCAAGACGCAGAGCGTCGCGTTCGAAAACCGTCTCGCCGAGCTGCAGGCGAATGCCGACGCGCGGCAGAAGGCGGATCGTGATGCCTATGAAGCGCGGATCGTCGAACTCCACCAGACCACTGCAGCGCGCGAGAAGATGGTCGGCGACGCGCACGCCACGCGGGTGGCGGAATTGCTCCACGCCAAGGATCTGCTCGCAACGCAATTCGCCGAGGTTTCCAACAAGTTGCTCAACGATGCACAGGAGGTGTTCCTCAAGCGCGCCGACGAACGCTTCCGCCAGTCGGAGGAAACAGCAGGGCACAATCTCAAGTCGATGCTCCAGCCGGTCAGCGATCGTCTGCTCAAATATGAGGAAGCCGTTACGCGCGTCGAAGGCGAGCGATTGAGCGCATTCGACCAGTTGAAGGGGCAACTGGAAGGCCTGCGGGTCGGCCAGGAAAAGGTGTCGACCGAAGCCGCCAAGCTCGTCAATTCGCTCCGCAACGCCCCGAAATCACGCGGCCGCTGGGGTGAGCAGCAGCTCAAAAACGTGTTGGAAACCTGTGGGTTATCCGAACATACCGATTTCCAGACGGAAGTCTCGGTGGCGGTCGGAGACGAAGGCGCGCGGCTGCGGCCGGATGCGATCGTCACCGTGCCCGGCGGGCGGAGCCTGGTGATCGACGCCAAGGTTTCGCTCAACGCCTATCAGGATGCGTTCGGCGCGGTCGACGAGGCGGAACGCAACAAGGGGCTGGCGATGCACGCCGCCGCGATGCGCGCGCACGTCAATGGCCTTGGCAACAAGGCCTATTGGAGCCAGTTCGCCGATGCGCCTGATTACGTCATCATGTTCGTCCCCGGCGAGCATTTCCTGACCGCGGCGCTCGAACAGGATCCGACGCTGTGGGACTTCGCGTTCGACAAGCGCGTGCTGCTCGCGACGCCGACCAATCTCATCGCGATCGCTCGGACGGTGGCTGCGGTGTGGCGGCAGGAGCGGCTCGCCAAGGAAGCGCGGCAGATCGGCGAACTCGGCAAGGAATTGTACGAACGGATCGCCAAGGCGGCGGGCGATTTGCGCAAGGTCGGCAGCGGGCTGACCAGCGCGGTCAACAATTACAACACGTTCGTGTCCAGCTTTGAGAGTCGTGTGCTGGTCAGCGGACGCAAGTTCCGCGATCTTAACATCGAGACGACGGCGCGGGAGATCGACGACGTTCCCCCGGTCGAGGCGCTCGCGCGTTATGGGGAGCCGGCGGCGCTGCCGGAACCGACCGACGCGGCTTGAATATCGGTCCCTCCTTTAAAGCCACTTCCCCGGCGAAGGCCGGGGCCCAGAAGGACAGGTTTTTGAAACTGCGCGCTGCGCAACCAACCATGGCCCTACTCCTGGGCCCCGGCCTTCGCCGGGGAAGCGCAGTCAAGGGAACGTTGGCCGCCTTTTAACCCCCGCTTCCCCAGCACCCCGATCACCTCCCGCGCAGCGCGCACGCCGCTGTCGTGCGCGCTGCGCGGTGCTGAAGTCGGTCGGGTTGGTCGCTTCGCCCGCGAAGAAGACACGCTCGTCATAAGGCCGCGCGAGCAATCCCCGCGCCGCGGCATGCCCCGGCAAAGCGCAGCTATACGCGCCTCCGATCCGAACGTCCGCGCTCCACGCAGAAGCAGCCAGCGGCCGCAACATCCGGCGCACATCCGCCCCGAACAGCGCAACCAGATCGTCGATCACCTGCGCGAAGGCGGCGTCCGCACCCTCGGCCTCCGCAATTCGCGCGCCGTCGCCGCCAAGGAAGGATTCAATGACCGGCCAACCCAGTGGCCGGATATAATGCGATCCGCTGGTAGGATCGCCCGGCCGTCCCAGCACCTGCGTCTTGTCCTCGAACGGCCCTTTCCCGGAGATGGCAAGAAACAGCTTTTCGTTGCGTCCGAGCGGCAAACAAGCAGCCGCCGCGCGCCACGGATCGAGCGCAGAGGGGAGGGCGATCGTGTTACCCGCCAGTACCGCGGTGGAAACGGTCAGGATCAGGCCCCGCGCCGAGATATCGCCCACGGGTGTCGTCAGCACGACGCCACCCGGCGTCAGCGCCATGCGCTCCACCGGCGTTGAAAGAGAAACGGCAAACCCCTCGGGCAAACTGTCAGTCACCAGCGTGCCATACCCATCGGGGAGTCGCCAGTTGCAGTCGCTCGCGGCGGCGTCATACGTCAGATAGTCCGCGACCGAGATCCGCTCGGGCCCGACCCCGCTGATAAAGCCGGTCATCGCCGCAATGTGACCGTTCCACGCGCAGTCCGGCAGTAAAGCATCCGAAGCACGGTCACTCGGTAGCGGCAATCCCTCCATTCGTTCGATCCAGGCCTCGAACGCGGCCCGCGCGTCGCGTTGATCCGAAGGCGTAAAGCCGAGGTCGTGAAACTGCTGCCCCCAGGCAGGCGTGCGGCGGTCGATCGCAACCCCCGCTTCCTCCGCAATCGCGGTCCACGCGTTACGCTCACCCGAATGCAGCCACCCGCACCCGAGATCGAGCGCATGTCTGCCATGCGTCTCGCTATGCGCGCGCCCGCCAAGGCGCGGTCCCGCTTCCAGCAGGACCGCGCTCAGCCCGGAACCAGCGAGCGCACGGGCGGCGGCGATCCCCGCCGCGCCGCCGCCCACGATGACCACGTCATACTCGCCCGCCACGAACCGAACGCCAGAAGTCAGGCCACCGGCGGCATCTTGTCGAGCATCTTGTCGAGCGTCACCGGATAGTCGCGGATGCGGATGCCGGTCGCGTTATACGCCGCATTCGCAATCGCCGCGCCGACGCCGCACAGCCCGAGCTCGCCCACGCCCTTCGCCTTCATCGGCGATGTGGTCGGGTCGGTCTCGTCGAGGAAGATCACGTCCTGATGCGGAATGTCGGCATGGACCGGCACTTCATATTGCGCGAGGTCGTGATTGACGAAGAAGCCGAACCGCTTGTCGACCGCGAGCTCCTCCATCAGCGCCGAGCCCACACCCATCGTCATCGCGCCGATCACCTGGCTGCGCGCAGACTTGGGGTTGAGGATCCGCCCCGCCGCACACACTGCGAGCATCCGCCGAACGCGCACTTCGCCCGTATACATGTCGACGCCCACCTCCACGAAATGCCCGGCAAAGGTCGATTGCTGATATTTTTTGGCAAGATCGCCATAGTCGATCGTGTCCTCGACCGTGAGCCCGGCATCACCCGCCGCCTCGGCGAGCGCAACGCTGCGGTTGCCCGAGCGCACCTTGCCGTCGGCGAATTCGACGTCACCCGAGTTGAACCCGAGCTTCTGCGCAACCGCCTCGCGCAGCTTGACGCACGCCGCATAGACGCCCGCAGTCGAGCTGTTCGCGCCCCACTGGCCGCCCGAACCCGACGACACCGGCGAATCCGAATCGCCGAGCCGGACCACGACGCGGTCCATATCGACCCCCATCATCTCCGCCGCGGTCTGCGCGATGATCGTATAGGAGCCGGTGCCGATATCGGTCATGTCGGTATGGACGGTGACGATCCCCTTGCGATCGAGCGAGACCTTCGCACCCGACTTCATGTTCATATTGTTGCGGAAGCCCGCCGCCATGCCCATGCCGACCAGCCATTTCCCGTCGCGCACCTGCGCGGGCTTGGCGTTGCGCTTGTTCCAGCCGAACGCGTCCGCGCCGACCTGCATGGCCTTGATCAGCTGCCGCTGCGAGAAGCGCCGTTCGGGCTTCTCGGGGTCGACCTGCGTATCGTTGGCAATCCGGAACGCGATCGGGTCCATGCCGAGCTTCTCGGCCATCTCGTCCATCGCGATTTCGAGCGCCATCAGCCCCGGAGCCTCGCCCGGCGCGCGCATCGCATTGCCCTCGGGCAGATCGAGCACGGCAAGCCGCATCGACGTCATTCGGTTCGCGCCCGCATAGAGCAACTTGGTCTGCGAGACCGCGGTCTCGGGGCCGCCACCGGGCAAATCGCCCGAACCGCTCTCATGCGCGATCGCGGTGATCTTGCCGCTGCGATCGGTGCCGATGCGGATCCGCTGCGTCGTTGCCGGACGGTGCGTCGTGTTGTTGAACATCATCGGCCGCGCCAGCGCGACCTTGACCGGACGCCCCGCCGCGCGTGCGCCGAGCGCCGCCATGATCGCATCGGTACGGACGAACAACTTGCCGCCGAACCCGCCGCCGACATAGGGCGAGATCAGCCGGACGTTCTCCTTGGGGATGCCGAGCGTCTTGGCAACGTCGCCCTTGCCCCAGGCGATCATCTGGTTCGACGTCCACACCGTCAGCTTGTCGCCATCCCAGCGCGCGAGCGAAGCGTGTGGCTCCATCATCGCGTGGCTGTGGTCGGGCGTCGTATAGCGTGCGTCGAGCTTGACCGCCGCCTTGGCGAACGCGCCCTCGAAGTCGCCGACGCGGTCGATTGGCGGGGCCTTGCTGCCTTCGCCGCTGTCATTGCCCTTGAGCGGCGCGGTCTTGAGCGCCTCGTCGAGGTCGAAGCGACCCTTGCCGCGCTCGTAATCGACGCGGACGAGATTGGCGGCGGCGCGTGCCTGCTCGAACGTCTCGGCGACGACGATCGCGATCGCCTGGTGGTAATGCTGGATCTCGGGACCGCCGAGCAGCATCGCGGTGTTGAAATCGCCCTTGGTCAGCTTGCCCGCCTCGGCAGCGGTGACGATCGTGATGACACCGGGGGCGGCCTTCGCCTCCGCCAGATGCATCGCTCCGATCCGCCCCTTGGCGATCGCCGCGTGGACGATGTAGCCATAGGCTGGGTTGGCGACGACGTCATGCCGTTCATAGGCATAAGGCGCGGTGCCGGTGGTCTTGAACTTGCCGTCGATGCGGTCGTGCGGCTTGCCGACGACCTTGCCCTGGTCGATCGGATTCTGGCCTGCGGGGGTCGTGAACTTCATGCGCGTGTCTCCGCCAGCACCGCGGCGAGCGTGCGCTCGACCAGCGGAACCTTGAATGCATTGTCTTCGGTCGGCCGTGCGCCGGCCAGCAGCGGGGCGACCACTGCCTTGGATCCGTTGCGCAACTGCGCATCGGCGGCATCGACGCGCCACGGACGCGGCGCGATCCCGCCGATCGCGACACGACCGCTGCCGTCCGGCTGGACGATCGCCGCGACCGAGACGAGCGCATAGGCATAGGAGGCGCGGTCGCGCACCTTGCGATAGGTATGCGTCCCACCGAGCGGCTTGGGCAAGGTCACCGCAGTGATCAGCTCGCCGCGCTGAAGGGCGTTCTCGACATGCGGCGTCGTGCCGGGCAGCTTGTGGAAGTCGGCGATCGGAATTGTCCGCGTTTGGCCGGTCGGGTTGATCGTCTCGATCTGCGCATCGAGCAAGCGCATCGCGACCGCCATGTCGCCGGGATAAGTCGCGATGCACGCATCGCTCGTCCCGATGATGCCGAGCTGGCGGCTGTAACCCCCGAGCGCCGCGCAGCCCGAACCTGGCTTGCGCTTGTTGCACGCCTGGTTGGTGTCGTAGAAATACGGGCAGCGCGTCCGCTGGAGCAGATTGCCCGCGGTCGTTGCCTTGTTGCGCAACTGGCCGGATGCGCCCGCGACGATCGCACGGCTGAGCACGCCGTAATCACGACGCACGCGCGCATCGGAGGCGAGCGCGGTGTTCGATACAAACGCGCCCACGCGCAGACCACCGTCCTGCGTCGGTTCGATCTTGTCGAGCTTCAACTCCTGCACGTCGATCAGATGCGTCGGCGTCTCGATCTCGAGCTTCATCAGGTCGAGCAAATTGGTCCCGCCCGCGATGAACTTCGCGCCGGGGGTGCGCGCGACCGCAGCCGCAGCGGCGGCGGGGGAGGTGGCGCGTTCGTAGGTAAAGGGCTTCATGCGCGCGTCTCCGCAACTTCGGTCATCGCTTCGAGGATGTTCGAATAGGCACCGCAACGGCAGATGTTGCCGCTCATCCGCTCGCGCATCTCTGCGTTCGAGATCGGCGTCTTGGCGTTGAGGTCGCCCGTCACATGGCTGGGAACGCCCGCGCGGATTTCCTCGATCACCGCAACCGCCGAGCAGATCTGCCCAGGCGTGCAATAGCCGCACTGGTAGCCATCATGCTTGATGAAGGCTGCCTGCATCGGGTGCAGCTTGTCGGGGGTGCCGAGACCCTCGATCGTCGTGATCTTGTCGCCCTGGTGCATGACCGCGAGGCTGAGGCACGAATTGATGCGCTTGCCATCGACCATCACGGTGCAGGCACCGCACTGGCCGTGATCGCACCCTTTCTTGGTGCCGATCAGGTGCAGATGCTCGCGCAATGCGTCGAGCAGCGTCGTGCGGGTGTCGAGCTCCATGGTCTGCCGCTTGCCGTTGACGGTCATTGCGACCTTGGCCATCGTCGGTGCCTGCGCGGCGCGCGCTGCGGTCTGTGCCTCGGCGAGGGGAACCTGCGTTACCGCCACGGCGGCCGCTCCACCGGCAAGAATACCCCGGCGCGAGATCTCGGGTGATCCGCTATCCTTCATTGCAAAGCTCCATCCGTGCGCCGGAACCTGTGTCCCGGCTGCTGATAATAGGTGATGTCTGCCAGTCCTGCAGGGACGGCGGAAATAAGTGAAATGCTCCCGGAGCCCGCGTACGCGCAGTGTTCCAAATGCCAGAACGCCACGATAGCGATCCGCGTTCCCGTTTCTGTAACAAATCGTCTCGATCACCGCGATCGAAAAAGGCTGCGGTACGAACCGGGCCGGACCGCGGTGGGGCGGTCGAATGTCAGGTCCGAATATGCAACGTCACACGTCTGCAGCAATAATCTTCGATAGCTCGGCATCGATCAGGTCACCGACATATGTAGCGAGCCGTTGATAATCCAGCTGCGGATCGGAAATCTTGCGGAGCCA
>Ga0265797_10008797_pt1 | contig 13327 bp, 7 predicted proteins | sample P2T30metagenome_FD_192433 | JGI IMG/M metagenome (GOLD analysis project Ga0265797, IMG submission 192433) | Plant litter microbial communities from East Loma Ridge, Irvine, California - P2 T30 | ecosystem: Environmental > Terrestrial > Plant litter > Unclassified | place: USA: California... | reverse complement strand
TTGATACTTAAGTCAACGCTTCCAGCCCAAGGCGTCCTCGAACAGAACACCATTTAACCTCCATCATTCATCCATCAATCATGAGATTCTCCATTCTCGTCCTCGTTCCGAGAATCACCTCTGCTGCTCTTCTCCCAGCCTTGCCAGAAGTATGCGGCGTAGGAGGTACACAGCGCACTCTCTTCCCTAATTATTTCCGACGTGAAGATTAACCATATTTAGACGCCATTTGCAGCGTCATCGCATGCTGCACAGGATACGAATGTGTTTCGGGAATTGCCCCTCTTCCTTTTGGAGGCCGAAAGGAAGCCGTCTTCGTCGTACTGTTGGTCTCGTTAGAGCTTGCGTGAAGGAGTAGGAAGCATGCGGTCTGATCAGTGATCGGGCACAGACGCAAATTGAAGTGTCGCAAAGATGAGCTGCGGTGACTCCTCCTCGCGGCCTTGACGCTGCAATACAAATCAGCCTCTTCTTCGATTTTGCTGTTTCATGACGTTCGTTGCGGGAGACAACATTGGTGACTGATTCTATCTACCTTCAAACTCGGCGTCAGCTTCAACGTTGAGGAGTAGCTTCACGACCGTTTGCTCAGTGATATTTGACCAGGATACTGGTGGGTTAGTAGTCAGGTGGGTAACCCCTGGCGAATACCTACTGTTATATGTATGTGCTTATGGTGTCCAGGCTCGTGGTCTCTCCACTTCCAGGTTACCTTTTTGCTCACTTCTCTCTCGTCTTACACTGGATTCATACGTTTCCGAACCGGGAGCATATTGCTGATTAGTTGCATTCTCCAATATATCAGTATCGCGTCTACTTCTTCTTACTTCCCCTCCCACCTCTCGCTTTGCCCTTCGTCTTTCCCTTCGCAGCTGCCGCACCAGCACGTCCGCCTGCAATCATGACCCTAACCTACGCGATGAATTAGCTTCGTTCTCCCAACGATCTTCGAAGACTGCTTCAGAGATACAACTTACCTTAGCAACCGGCACAACCCCCACCACCTCCGTCTCCTTCCACCCCCTAATCAACTCGATCTCGCGCGGCCAAATACGCTCCACATCCTCAGCACTCTTGTCCAGCGCCTTCGCGTCCTTACCCGCATGATCCCAAATACTCAGCACCTCCTTGACGGCTTTGCCGCGCTTCGTGCTGCCGGGCTGGATCTTCGCTTTGTACTTGTAACTCGCGAGGGCAGACCATGGCGCACAGACGGGAATGGCGCTGAGGATGTCGTCGCCTGGTAAGGGGCGGCCCGTGAACGCATCTAAGCCTAGCAAATTGGTCTTCATGGCTTCGTCGCCTTCGTCGTCACTGGCGTCCTGTGCGTGCGCAGCGATGCGCGCTTCCTCGGCTGCTTTACCGGCTGCTTGGGCGCGGAGATGTTGTTCACGGCGGCGCTGCTTGTTGGCTGCGTCTGCTTCTTCCTTGGTGCGTTTCTCCTGGGCAGCAGTCTCTGCGGCGACTTGTCCGGATTGAGAGCCGAGCAGGCGCATGGCCAGGGCGCGGTCGTCTTCGTCTTGGGCGGCGTACTTTGCGGCGAGCTTTTTGGCTTTGGAGCGCTTGCCGCGGGGCAGAGGGGCGTTGGTCGCTTTTGAGGCTTGTGTTGTTACGGTGCCGGGGGCTTTGGGTGCCGGTGTGGCGTCCTCTTCGGGTGAGGCGCTGTCATCGGCGTCTGCGCTGTCGCCTGGGGGTGTGGATTGCGAAGGGGTTTGGACGACTGTGGGTAGTTGTCCCTTTTTCAACATACGTCGTTCTTTAGCTGATAGATGGCGACGTCCAGTGCCCTTAGTGTTCTCTGAATTGGCCATCGACCAAGTGTCCTCATCCGCATCTGCTTCGTGGTTTGCACCGCTTCTGCCTCCGGACATGGCGTATTCAGAGCCCTCGTCTGCGGATTGAGGCTCATCATCGTCTCCACTGACAGCGTTGTCGTTCTGGGCTCCTTTTGTGCTCGATTGAAGCGGATTGGTGTGTTGACCTGCATCCGATTCGGCATCACTCTCTTCTGTGTGTTCCATCTTCGCGTCGGGAAATTCGTCCTCTGATTCAGAATCCAACTTCGCATCTGGAAACTCGTCATCTTCACTGCTGTCATCTTTTTCCTGATCTTCATCCTTGGCCTGCTCCTGCTCCTCTGGCTCCGGCGCCATTTCTACAGCGGAGATATTGACACCATCAAGAACTCGGTGCTTGTTGTGTCGGGCCTTGCTTGCCTCGCTGATCTCAAACATCACCGCCAGGCCGACGATGAGCTGTGCTGGTGGCAAGTACTCCTTCTTGCCCTTGATGTTGAAGATGCCCGGCGGAAGGAACTCGCCTGTCTGCCCAGTTTTACTGACCTGGTCGAAGAGCACCCACCACGCCGACATGACCGCCTTTGAATCCCATGCTTCGGATGTGCAGACAGACAAGTGACCAGCCTGAGATAGCGTCGATGGCGGTATGGGTGCATCTGGCGTGGTGGGCTTGTTCTTGATGATCATCGGGACGGCGCCTTTGAGATCTGCATGGACGTACACATCGCCCCTGCGGAAGTACCGTCGATAAATAATCTCGTTCTGCTGAGCATCCTTGCCGCCGAGGACGAGATACCCGTCCGAGGAGATAAAGTAGACAAATTTCTCGAACCAGTGCTGCTTGCGCACTGGCCGCAGTATATCTTTTTCCTGCTTTAGACCCTTCTTCAGGTCCTCTGCCACCTTCTTTTCATGGCTCTTGAGAGCGCGTGTAGAAGCTTGCAGTGTTCGATCCTCTTTGCTCGCAGCTGTCTTCTTTTGGTCGTAATACTCGGTCGAGTTTGCCCACGGCGACAATGCCAAGTCGACATCAATTGAAAGCTTTGCATGAACCGGCGCCTTGGTCGGAGCAGGCTTCTTCTTGGCACCAGCATCTTCGTCCTCGGAGTCTTCACTGACTGAACTGGTCTCGTTGCCTTCGTCATCCTCCTCGTCCTCTTCTTGACCATAGCTTGTCTCGTCGAGAAGAAGCGTGATTGTGTTTTCGTGTAGTTTCAAGGGCAGCTTGATCATCGCAGCGACCGCATTGCCCTGACCTTGCTCTCGCTCAATGAGCCGATCGATGTCACCCCAGTCCATGCCTTGTCGTATCAGACCATTGACTGCTTCCGTGGCTTCCGCAACGCGATGCACGTTGGCAAGGATCGCTTCCGCTTTCCTGAAGTTGAGCTCTTGCACTTGCTGCAGACCACCAATACGGTCTTCGTGCTCTTTGCGCGCCTTTTCCAGCTTTTTCTTTGCCTGCTGTTCTCGCTCAGTGAGTCGAGACTCTAACTTCTGGCCCTCAATGGACGAGAAGAACTCATCGACCGTCTTATTGAAGCCATCGAACTCCAGAAAAGTGTACTCGGAGTTTTCAAACTGCTGCGGTCGGAAAGGGTGGAAGTCATCGTATAAGTGCTTCGACTTTCCGGAGCCTTCCTCGTCCTCCTTTGGAGCGGCAGGGTTGGGCTTCGCCAAGATGTATCCCTTGGTCTGTTCGTTCTGCGTGATCTCGTCGGTAATCTTTCTCGCATCTTTGAGAACAATTAAGAGCTTCTCGAGCAGGTCGTCGTCCGCCAGCACCTCTTCTGGCTTCAGCGCTGAGTCAAAATGTGCCACATGCAGAGCGTGATCGACCAACAGCGGCGGACATTCGGTTATGGTCACAGCCAGCGCTTTTCTCAATGCATCCTTGCCCACCTTCTTTGCCTTCTTTCCGGTTGCTGCGGGCTGAGCCTGCTGTCTGTCTACTGCTTTCTGTAGCGATTCTCGTATCCGCTCTTTCGTCAGCTCCGGTGCGCCGCCGTAGTTCTGTCGCATGGACAAATTGTACTCCAAGCCCACGCGCAGCCTCTCGTGCTCTTCGCCCTCGTCCACATTGCGCAGTAGCGCTAGCACCTTCAGATCTGCGTCTGTGAGAACAATGTTGCCGCCTGCGTAGAACTCCAGGTACAGCCGGTACAGCCCGTCGGAGAACTGGAACTCGAGGATGCGGTCGGTTCCGATCTGGGCGATTGACGTCACTCGGCGCGTCTTGAGGTATTTGCGCAGCTTCGCGACAAAGGCTGAGGGAGCGGCGGCGGTCGTGCGAGCATATTCGGTGAGATGGCAGCGGAAGCCAGAGTCGATGAGGAGCTGTTCGCGGTGTTCTGGTTTGTGGAACTTGATGAGAAAGATTCTCTGCAGACTATTAGATAGTGGTTGGTGTTGTGCGCCATGAGGTATACCGATGACAGGTCATAGACGTTTGTCACTCGCAACGAAGTCAGACTCTTGGAAAGCTCGTGCGCAATGACCTGGTGATGTTAATGTAAAGTACCAGCATCGTGTATAGTGGAGTTCACCTTAACGTCCAGACTAGAGAATCTCTGCTTCATGATGTTGGTGTTGCTGTCGGTGAAGAGACTTTGGTGGGGTTGCGGTGGGCTGCGATGACGATTGTTAGGACGCGGGAGTGGCGCGCGAGCTGTTGCAGGGGTCATCGGCCATCATCGAAATTGTACCTGAAAGCTTAGTAACCACCATCTGCATCACGTATCATATAATCAATGCTAGAGGATTAGCAATCCTTCCTCATGTTGAATCATTTCGAAGTCTCGTCATGGAAAGTGCTGCAAAAGGACAAATCGTTTGAGGCATGCAGACAGAAATGCTGGTGTCATCGCTCTGAAGTGCTGTCAGCCAAATTGAAGACGATCGCTGTAGTTGAAGTCGAATTACTGCCCGACCTATCGCTGTTCAATACAGACACATATGCCAACGAGTCCAGTTTTGCCCTGAGAACGCCTCCAACGCCATGCAAAGCTGCCCTCTCATAGACCCTGCCGTATTCTCTCGGCGAGCTGCCTCTTTCCAAATTCCCACGCGTTTAGGAAGCCCTGTTCTGAGAGCTCGATGTTCTTCATCGAAGTCATGTCTTGCGCCGGCGGTCGGCTGACGCGCGAGGCGACGACGACGGGGTCGGTCTCGAGGATGATGCCGTCGTCTACGAGCTCGTCTACGGCGAGCGACTGGGATGGTCAGTATGTTCTGGCATGATGGGATTTCGGCATACGCACCACCAGATCGTAATTCTCGATGACTGTCCGCTTGTCTACGGAGTTCCTGGAATCGTCAGATATGCTGCAGTTAAGCTCTTGGTGTCACATACTTGAGGAGAATGTTGAGCGAGTCTCTCAGCGCGAGCACCACGCTACCATGCATGTCAGTTGTGGAACTGTCCTCTATGAATGAAGGTCCATACCTGTACAGCAGCACCTCGTTCTCCTCGGCACCGCCAACGACATAGAGCATGACGTCTGACTCCATCTTGAAGACGACAACCTTGTGGTCGTACAGGATGATGTCTGTCGTCTGCTTGGCTGTCTTCTCTGCATCTGTTGTCAGACCAGCCCGGCCCCCAATGGCCTTTAGCACGCACCTATCAGGCCTTTCTCGAACGCCTTCTGGTCCTTGACGGTCTTGTACGCTATTTGGCCGGGGAAGTCGTTGTGCACGCCGGCCGGAGGGTGCGGATTCGAGTAGTACTTGGTGAGGATGCGCGAGCCGTCGTCGGTTGCGAGGACCAGGATGGCCTGCACGCTGAAGAGGGAGAGTGGGCGCGACATTTTGGGCAGCACGATGTGTTCGCAGGCTTCGTGGGGCTCGTTGGTCTGTAGCTTGCCGTGGGGTCCTGAAAGGTGTCGCGATGTCTTGCGGAGAAGCGACCAATCACGGGAAAGAGAGGCGCTGGCGCGTGCTCTGAAGAAAGTTGCGACGGGCGCGCGAGGCAACATCCACCTCGAAGTCTCACTCCCGCTATGCACAAACTGTCGCGGACATCGCTCGCTGCCATTGTCTGCCCCTCCGCGCCGTTCCTCGCCCCTCGCCTTCTGCGCACCACCGTGCCTGTTGCTGTGCATGCTATACAATGCACGCCGCCATCATGCCAGAAATCGTGCTACTCCACCAGACCCGGGTACAAATCGCCCGCAGCAAGGAGATGGTCGCGTCCCGATAAGGTGCAGAGAGCCGCGGGGGCAGCCATAGTCAGCGATGTTACGCCCCTGCTCAAGGAGCTGCAGATGGCGTGCGACACGCGGCATGTCGACCACATGATGAAGCTGTATCCCACTCTACGCGATCTGGGCGCCCTCGAGCGCAACAACATCCGCTCCATTGCCCAGACACTGCACACGCGCATCCGGAACAAGAGTAAGCAGTCCGATCTGCTTCCATTCGTGCAGCAATTCATTGCAGATCTGCGCTCGGGCGCAATCGAGCCGCACCAATTCGCCTTTGTGCATCTGCTGGGCATATACAAGGACTGCCAGCGCTACGCCGAGGGGAAGGAGCTCTGGCAGTGGCTGGTGCAGCAGGACGAGCGCTATGTGTCCCAGGCGGCCTACGGCGCTGCCATTGAGCTCATGGCCTATGGGGGCCGGTCGAGCCTGCCGGAGCTGGAGGAACTGTACGCAGAAGGAGTGAAGCGCTTCCCAGGCACATTCGCCGAGTACCACCTTTCGCCTGATGCCATTGTGCACGATCGAAGCCAGCCCACCCTGACTCTCGGCATTCCCACTCTGCTTCTACAGGGCATATGTACTGCCCGCCTCCTCGCTCGCGACTGGAAGAAGGCGTACCTGGCCTTGGACACTGTGCTTCGCCTCTTCCCCACTCAGACGCCGCCTCGTTTCTTTGAGCTGTTCATGATCGAACGCCCAGTCGCTGAAGCATACACTGCCTTCATGATTGCGTGTCGCAGCGGTGTACCCCTGGGCCAGGGCCAAGTCACTGCACTCCTGACCAGGTTGAAGACTGCCATGCAGCCAATGTCAACCTTTGAACATCGTATCATGATCCTGCGAGCGGTTGCAAATGCGCTGTACGCTTACCAGCAGGCTGGCGGCAAATTACAGAGCATCCACGTCGGCGTCTTTGTGCATTGCTTCGAGAACCTGCTGCCTGAGCAAAGCGTCGGTGAGGACTACTTCGGCGAGCGCGCGGCTATCCGCAACATCATTGTCATCACAGCACATCAAATACTGGCAGGCCTGCTCCAAGCTGGCTTCTCTGCTCAAATCCATCCGTTCGAGGCGCTGATCTCGCTGGCTGGTAGATACCGCGTGCCCGACCTGCTCACGACCACCCTCGCCGACATCGCCAAGGCACAGATGGATCTTGGTCCGATCGGCACCCGGAGTGCACTGACCTCAGCTGGCCTGGTGAGAGCTACAGCGCTCATCGAGGAGCTGTGGGCTGGTATTGTCGCCAACGCGAGTGCCGAAGGGTCTCAGATCGCCTTCGAAGACTGGATCACATTCACCAAGGCGTGCAGACGGGCTGGTCACATTGAATACTTCAACGAACAGCTATCGAAGCTTTCACACACGACCACATCCAGCGTGGAGGAACATCTGAAGCTCCAAATGACGTTCAATGAGAAAAGAACACGCCATGAATCAGTCGAGGACATGCCCCTCGCAGACGCCACGACAGAGATGGAGCGTCTCAAGGCTCAAATGAAGAACGTCGAAGCAGTCCTAATGTCTGGTTCGCCCCTCGATCTTGCGACGTCGCCCTTCCACATGCATCTCAATCCATCCACCACATCACTCAGCTCGCTCGCCCTCTCCCGCTCAGTCTACGACGAAATGACCACAGACCCGCACCAGCCGCCGCCAGCAAACCCATCCGACAAACCCAAATCCACCACTGGCATCCCCCTCGACGATCTGCGCTTCATGAACTGGCTTTCCGTCCTTGAGATGATGGACACGGCCGAAGAATTCGAATCGCGCTTCCAAACTGCCATGAATCTTGCCATCACATCTGGCAAGCCGTTCAAGGACACGTCCGTTAGCGCGCTGCAACTCCAGCCGCGCAAAGCCATTGATAATGCCGACGTCTTGCGCGAACGCGTGCGTACCCTACGCAACCCCAACGCGATCATCCTACCCACTTTTCGAAAAATGAGCTCCAACGTCCCGGACGATAAGTTCAAGCGTATGACGCGCGATCCCTCCTCCGACACATGGATTCGCGCCAAGATCATAAAACACGGAGCCGCTGCAGCACCTGGGGTACGCAAGGTTGGAAATCGAACCGAGGATGCAATGCCGAAAAACACCCCTCTTCTTGAGGTTGAGCAGCCCAAGAGAAAGATAAGGGAGCCGAGGCCGGTTGAGAAACTGATGGCGGAGGAGGATGTCGAGAGGTATGGCAAGACGCCGACTTTAACATACTACGTCGGACTCGAGTCGTATCACGAAGCACCGCACAAGAATAAAAAACAAAGTTTCGATGTGGAGCAGGCGGAGGACGGCGCAGAGACGAATGCGAAGGAAAGGTCAGAGAACGTTCGTGAGGTTGAAGCTCAGGGGCAGAGGCATCGCGCTTCTGATTGGCCGTCTGTCGAAGACTCAACGGGGGAGAAATAGTCGTAAGCAATTGAGATGAACCAGCAAGCGTTGAAATGGCGTTGGGAGATATGTTCGTATGATATGATCTAGATGTAGGCGTACAGCTGTAGTGGCGCAATGGGTGGGGGTTGATCGTGCATTGCACCGCATCGCACAATCGCTCGAACCATCACGTCTTACACGTCGTGATCCTATAAATGACCTTCCAGTGCTTTGGCTAACCCCTCATTTCCAGACTTTGTAATTGCGCTTCCTCTACTCGCTTTCCTCCGCACTCTTTACCCGGATCAGACTATATGTAAGTCAATTATAGGTCCATCCAACTTGGTACCTACTTGGTGCACATGGCTAAATATACATGACCACCCCTGCTTGCATCTACGCCCCCTCAGGCTTCCCCGTATATTTCTGCAGCCGGCTCGTGTTGTAGCGTGCGCTGTATAGTGCGGGTGAAGTGTGTGCGAGGGTTCTGGAAGGTCTGGGATGGAATGTGCCGTCCGCGAATTTGGATTCAGTCGCATTCATCAAACAGATTGTTGTGGGATGAGCATGACTGCGATGGATTCAGGTGGACGATAGTCCCAGCCGTTTCTGGCTGCCGAAGCGGGAGCGGAGCGGCGCGCTGCGTATCGTATTTCGTGTGCGACGCTGGCGGTGAGACGGGAGGCGGACCGATCGGGCAACTGGAGATGACGTGAGTGCGTTGGATCTGTAACTGGGGTTTCTGTCAAGGTCACTCATTGAGGTATTGAGACTTGCTCCCGAGGAGCAGTTGGTATGCAGCAGTGGAAGTGTCATTAGATGTGCTACCATATATTCCCGCGAAGAAGCGCCCAAGTCTATCTATCGTACAGGGCCGAGTCCAAGAAGCGAAGTGAAATGAAGTGAAATAGAAAAGTGCCGTGGCTGGCGGGGAATCATATGTCGAAGAAAAGAGAAGTAAGAAACAAAGACACAAGACGCTCAACACCCTTCATCGAACACCAAAACACCTATCCAGTTATACATAAGAACATCGCTAGCTAATACAAACATCAATGCAAGAATCACTCTAGTTCCTCTCCACAGAACTTCGAGGACTCCCCATCTCCTTCGGCGTGCTCGGGAAGCTGAAGTCCACAGGCGATGGCGGCGGCGCGGGTGTCTCGTTGACGTCTGAGCTGCGCGATGATGTAGTGGATGAGGCTTTGAATGCGGCGCTGACGTCGTGGCCGAGCGTGGAGTTTGTGAGGAGCGAGAGGCGCTGGCGGGGGCTGATTGCGGAGGGCATTTTGTGGGGTTGTTTAGTGGAGTTGGGTTGGTTTGATTGTGGATGTTGTTTGGTGGGTTTATAGCGTTTGATGGAGGTAAGGTGGATGTGGAGATGCGATGAAGACAGTGGAAATGTCCCGGGGTATCCGACTAGATGAGATGTACCGAAGATGAGTCTTGGTCGGGAATGCGCAATGCGGTGACAAAGTATCGATGACTCGGTGTCTCGGGCTTGGACAGAAATGGTGGCAGGCTTTGTATGGCTGGGTCGAGGAACAAGACGTTCAAAAGGCTGATATGTTCGGGTCCTGGAAAGTGAGTCAGATTTAATATCAAGGATGCGTGGTGGTATTGCAACAGGGCTGAATGCGGGTGCGTTGGCACCATGGCCGCATTGGGTGACTACACCACAGGAATGATGGAGCCCCGAATTGGAAGTGGGCAACGTGTAAATTGAAGGCTGCATTGAGGCTTACTTTGATGTGGTCTGGTTGGACGGTTGTGGGGTGCGTTGTGCGAATTATCCGGATATTTGGAAGCGAGTCTTGGGCCGGTGAATGTAGGTGGGAGTTGCGGCGATGAGCGAGGGCTGACACACAGGCTTTATGAGCAGAGAGAGGCAGGGATGAAAGGAAGGAAGTATGTGTAAGGGATGGACGATAAACCTTAACTCGAGGGCTGCAAGGTGGACTTTTCGTTATGACGATTCGCTGACACCAAAGGGGCATGCCTATGCTTTATAGTACTCGCAAAAGCTGCCATCTCACCGCCGGAAGTGACTCGCATTGGCCAGGCTGTTTGACCCGCAAGCTTTGAGCAAAAAAAGAAAAGGCGTATCAGCAAATAGAAGCGCCGTAGCGGCCACGGGGAAGCGGACGGTCGCGCTCCTTGCGTCGCTCCGTTGTTGCACCTCTGGAAGCAAGTCCCACCCCACGCCCCGGTCTCTACCAGGTAGATGGCGTCCGGGGTACTTTTCATCGTCGTCGAACGTTGTTGTTGGACATTTGTGCATACGGCATAAGGACAAACACGGCAAAGAATGCCGCAGACGCTGCCTGTCCGTCTGCGGAAGCCCACGCATTCCACCGTCAGGAAAACGTCGCTGGAAATGGCTGCCTTCCGCGAACGGGATGAAGAAGCAACACAAGCGGACGACCGCGGGGGCCAACGTCTGACGTGGGAGAACAGTGTAGCGTAAAGCAAGGCATTGTCGTGGATGGACAAGTCATTCTCTGACCGCTCCTTCGATGTGAAAGACATCCCACGCGAGGGCTTGCAGTAACAGGATGGGGAAAGTGGAGACGCCAGCTTCCCCGGAACCGGCAGTCCGGGAATCATCCACGCAAATCGAGGCGTCTGGAACTTCTCGCACGCTTGATGCCGTGCTGATATCCGCATGCCTTTCCTTGACGTTGCATGCTGAGAAAAGGTTTGTATGCGAGCGTCGCACCGAGTCACGGCATCCATGTCCAGCGGGTATAACAGTCCTTGATAGGCAGGAAAGACGTTGCGCGGGATATCAAAGCGCATGGCTTATCTGGCTGAGATTGCTCCTGCAATGAGAGTTCGAGAAGCGCTCTGGAAGGGCGCTCGAGCCGGCAGCCGTCCACGACTTGCCGCAACAACTTCAGCGCGCTCCTTTGCTGTCGAATTCATCCCTCCCTCCTTCCGTGTCCGCGCCGCTCTCATGGCGACCGGCAGATTACCGGCAGAATCTGTGACATCTCAGAACTCAGACCGCCCTGCGCCGCAAGCACGCTTGCTGCTGCTGTGCGCGTCCAGAGACGAGGCGCGTTCGCCGTTTGCGCCGGAAAGCCTCTCGACCGTCATAGCATCATGCTGGAAGCCACGAGTGCATGGCCTCTGCAGCCTCACGGTCCTAACGTCAGACCAACAGCGTGTCATACAAGATCCTGGCTTCTGACTCTTGGGGGCCTTTCCGGACGAAGATGTCGACGTAGGGGAGTCTGACGCCAGGCCAACCTGTCACCGCCGCACCATATTGAACAGGATCCCGTGAAAGAAGTTTGACGAATCACGCAAACGTGACAACAGAAAACGTTGCACACGGCGGCTTGCGGCTTCTGTTCCAAGGTTTGCTGTTTTTGGCGATCCGCATTCCCCGGATCGGAATTTACAGCCTGATGTGGGGAAAGTGATCCTCCCCTTGCTTTAGGGCTGGCGGCAGAGACATCCCGCGACATGGTGCAACGTCGCTCTTGCGATCGAGACAAGCGACGTGGTGCAGCCGACGGATGGTGCGAGTATGCCCGACGCGTGCGACGGTAAGGCGTCTCATTGGTGAGGGAGTCGTTTCCTTGTATTTCTTTACCTTTTGTTATCGTCGTCTACACTTCCTTCACACCGCCTTTACCTCACCGTCTGAATGCGATGTTGCGTCGGTAGCTGTTGCCCGTGCTGTGGAGAGAGAGAGAACCGAGGATTGAAAACGTGGCCGGCAAGGCAGATCAACGATGCATTTGGTGTGCGAGAAATTGCTCTGCCTTGCTGCGCCGTCAGTTCTAAGTTGCTAGACAGAATATCAAACATCTTCATTGTGGTTTGAGAGTGTAGCCCTTGGTTGCCTTCCCCTATGGAGGAAGATTTCCAACCCTTACCTTACCTGTGGCGAATCTAGTCTGGGCCTTCGTTTGCTCGACACGGTACATCGCAGGTCTTGGATGAAGACCATGCCCGGTGAGAGCATGGATAGCTGCACACCGGTGGGCAATGCTTCTTGGAATCACTTCCAGCCCGAGCGCTGCGGTTAGCGACTGTCTCCCCGTATGCCCGTTTGCTGTGGCGGGGCTCGCCAGATCCTGAGCACCCTCACGCCTTTCGCGATAAGGGCTCAATGTGAAAATTTGAACATTGAATTCTCGCTTTACGCACCCCGCTACTCCCACACTCGGCGACCACGTCATGGCCAAAATGCAGACAGAAGCCTATCGACAATGGCTTGCGACACTCGAATCGGCGCCAGAGGCCGAGGCTGCGGGCATGTTAGAACGGGCATTGAAGCTGGGAACAGGACCTGGAGGCCTTACGCTGGCTCGATCCGACATGGTTTGGTTCTACGAGCAGCTTCACCACTATTACAAGTGCCCGAACACTCCGGCATGCGATGGCGACACCAACAACGAGTTGATGGCATGGGAGATGAAGCTGCTGGACTATACAGACCCGGCAAACTCGGCTGTCGACTTCGCAAAAACCAACATGTCTGACTGGACTGCGCTCAGTTCGTTCGTTCGCTATCACGAGCCAACGATACGAGAGCGCTGGCTGAAGAAAAGCGCTGCCCAGCGGAAGGCTGTCCTGCTCGAGGCACTTCCTGGAATACCACCCCACCATCGACCTGATGTCGACCACAAATTCATCAAGGATTGTTGTCATCAGCGAGATATGGGTAACTTGGGTCATTACTCCACCCCATACCTCAATCTTGAAGACCTGATGAAGCCCAAGTCACTGCTCATACTCACCAACGCCCGCGCACGGAACAAGCCATCCACCTTTGCCTATTCAGACCATAATCTGGCCCCCCTGTTACGCCTGAGACCGAGTCTGCTGAAGCCGACGTGCGTCACCATCGATCTCACGTCAGCATATGGAAGTAGTATTGAATGGGAAACCGAACAGGCCGCTGCAGAGTCGATCGAGAGAGGAGAAACT
>Ga0265797_10008796_pt1 | contig 13327 bp, 10 predicted proteins | sample P2T30metagenome_FD_192433 | JGI IMG/M metagenome (GOLD analysis project Ga0265797, IMG submission 192433) | Plant litter microbial communities from East Loma Ridge, Irvine, California - P2 T30 | ecosystem: Environmental > Terrestrial > Plant litter > Unclassified | place: USA: California... | reverse complement strand
AAAAACATACAACAGCGGGGATTCGCTAGTGGTCACCCACCTAACTACTAATCCGCCGGTACACTGCTTGTATATGGCTGAGCGGACGGGAAGCCTAATTTTCAGTGTCCTATGGTCGTATGTGGAAGGAGTGGTAAGGTATTATCTTATATTCCAGCATTGCGGTGGTCTTGACAAGAGGTCACTCCTTGTCCTGTCGTTTGTAACGTCAGCATCAAGCGGGGACAATGGGCGTACGTGACGATCTTTTGCTGTAAGATGCCACTGACAGCTTTCTCCAGACGCCAGAGAGATCATGCACCTCATTTCATGGCTAAAGTTCAAAATAAGGCGACGGGAGGTCTGAGACAAATCCGTTGAAGATGTGGCACACCAGCCACTGAGGTAAAGAGATGTCTCACGATGGGGGATGCAATCATAACGCGTGTAGAGTCCGCGGCACGCTCGGCCGAAATCGTAGGGAGACAATGCGCCCTTAAAGTGCGACACACTTTGCGTTGTTGTCGGTGGTCTTGTGGTGACTAAACCATTGGTGGTGCGATGCGAGCTACTCGTGTAGGTGCATGATCAGAGCTGAGTTTCCCCCACATCTGGACTTTCGATGCAGCGACCTGGTACTCGGGTCTCTGCCGCTCGGCGTGGCGATACGTGTTAAGCCAGTGCAATGGATAGTAGGAAGTATCCGACAGTCAGGACGAAGACAGAGCTTGTGCTGCGAATAGATTGCGTCACGGCTATCGGGTCTCTGTCCGCGCCTGCGTACACAAAGTAATCCTATCGTGGGTCACTGCAGCCATGCTCATGTTGGATAGCTGCATACGTTCCATGTTGGCTCGGTACCGACCATCCGGGTATAGGTAACGATGACTGACCATTGGCAGTCGGCAGGTCCGTGGAGAGACCCCTTATCCATTTGCTCGACGAGTAGATGTGTGATAAACGGTGAAAGCATGGCAGTAAAAGTGCCTACGATATAGAAAGATTGATGCGCTTGCGCAGGAGGCCGGCCCAAGAGTCCGCGGGGTAAGACGCATAGGGGCTGGCCAAAGCGGGTGGCATCTGTTATGGTGTAGTGTATGTAACAACGGAGGGTACTCGTGCTCGGGTCGTGGAACCAAGCCCATTGTTAACAGCCCGAGGTCTGCTCGCGTACGAGGACCGTTGTAGGGTCGCACAAGCTGGCCTTCGTTGCGACCAAAGACCGGCAAAGCTCTACCTCGAGGACATGCGCAACCTATGTGCATGCAAGAACCATGAAAGGCGTGTTGAGATTTCGCAGCGGTCTCTGTATGATTGGGTCCACTTTCACGAGGCGGCTGACTGCATACCCTTAGTGGTGTACCACGAAGATGCGGAAGCGCGTTTCAGGTGGCCAAGGCAAAGACCCGACTCCATGGCAAACATCCTCGTGGGAAGACAGTGTTTTAGCCGTAACAGTGTGTTCAAGCCACGATACGTTTCTCACCTCCTGGAATGGTTAGAGAGGTGATTCCAAATCGCCCGTACACAGCTCTAGTTGACAAACGGCGCAAAGCATGGCGTCGTAGGTTGGGAATACCAGATAGATTAGTCTCCAAGCCATAGTGAAGGCAAACGCGTCGCGTCGTAGTGTGCACATTGATCCATTTCGGGAGATCACGACCGTGATCGGGCAAACTGCGGGAGGGCATAATTCGAGAACTCAGCGTCCGCGGCGCGACACCCAATCCATGGTTATTTGCGGCCGTCTTACATTATCCTCTGATGTGCTAGTCGGCTCGCCCGAGCGAGGCCGGCAGCTCTGCATCACTGAGCTGACATTGTAAGCAGTAGGTGTGGTGGAAGCGAAGAGATGAGCGCTTAAAGCTGTGAACCTGGGGGATTATAGAGATGAGAAACTTTCAGTAGGTGAGGATATCGTAAGACGACTAATGCAGACCAAGACCAGAAAGGTCTCTGTACTTTGGAGGCAACGGCAGCACGAAGCAGGGTCCTGGCCTGGTACCCTCCGACGCGTGGTGCGAGGAGTGCGGCCCCCTGCAGAGAACACCTGGCCTTCGCATTGCGGTCCTGGATAAACGACGTGAACAAAGGATGATGTTAGAGACGGCACACCTGCTTGATGGGGGGTATTTTGGCGGAAGCGCTGATGCTAATGCTCCCCTTCTGGCTGCTTACACACAGCCACCAGAGTTCCGCTAGGCACTCGTTCGGGGCAAGCGCGGCTGGTCACACGGCATCAGCTTTCTAAGAATACTACGAGGCCACACTGACCATGTTCTGCTAACATGGCATTGTTTGAACGAGCAAGGAAGGCTGTTGGAAGTGGTCGCGTTCGTTTGTCGCGTTGGCGATGAGGGACGTGTCTGTAGCGACGATGCTCATGGCACCAGAGCGCGTAGCTGCAAGACGATCAGCTACTTTGGATCGGGATATTCTGACAATCGGGGAGGCCGTGGCATTGGAAGACGTCAGAAGCATGGGACTAGTGATGGTCAAGTCAGCCTCATCTCGCGGAAGGAGCGACGGGCGGGAGTCGTTGCTTCTCTCCCGATGCGGCGGGAAGCAAACAAAGCGAGGCAGCTGCGACGCGCCGACCGAGGCAAGAGCGATGGCGCATGAGAAGGTCAGCCAGACGACGCTGCCACGGTATTGTCGACAACAACAACAATGAGCGCAGCAAAGCGCCTGCGTAGGACAAGAGCGATTCCCTTCGCCGGCGCATCGCCGTCGGGCAAGCAGCAGTTGCATCGCAATGTGAGGCATGGGCGTGGGCAGCGTTGAGGTGCGGTGCGGTGCCTGGCGGCGGCGGTTTAGAGTGGCTGCCCGGCGAGGCACAAGATGGACAGGGATGTTGGCGATTTAAGGTTCTGCAAGCCACACCAGGAATAGATGCATCTTCGCTTGACCGCTGGCAGCGAAGCGCATTGCTCACCACACTCCAACAAATGCCCTCCCTTCCTGCCACTATGCCATCACCACAACGCTCATATGGGGCCATGCTGAGCCTTGCCATGCATTGGCCGCCATGGACAGCCATCTGCCGTCATTGCGGCCACTCGTTGTCCACTGAGCCCTACAGCCAATCTCCCAGACTTGTGAGGCTCATAGCTCGCCCTGACAGCTGTCCGCATTAAGGGCCGTAGACTTGCTGCTGATGCTCACTGGAATGCTGGGCTGCATGTATATCATCGTTAATGTCACCGCCGCGCTGGGCACCCGCGAATCATGCTGCTACGCCCGGCTCATACGTCAACCTCACCATATTCAGCACCCCGATCTCCCTCCCATATCTCCTTCTCACTGCTCGCCTTTGCATCCCTTGTTCGAGATTCTAGATAATCACAATTTCTCCACATTTCGACGCCTCACGGGTAGTGTTTGAGGGCTTTGACCCTGGTTCTCCGCATCCGCGCCTCCTGCTATTGCAGAGGTCTTAGAACCCCACTCCACATCTCAGGTACTGGCCAAGACCATCCATCTCTCTAGCATTCGAACATCTTCCGTTTTGGGATTACATTCTGGTGCGGTGTCGATCGACCCACTGCGCGCGACCATCACAGTCCAGAGCATATCATCACTCGCAGTGGAGCTCAGCTTACTGCCACTTCGCAGTGCTGCGCCATCTGAGGCCACCCGCAAGAGCCTCAGTGCACAGGCTTCAGCCGCCTGCTCTCCACTACCGCCTGCATCCCTGTATGCAAACATAGGGACTGTCAAGCTTTGCGCGACGTGGTGCTCAACGGTCATAGTGCTAGCCTTTGAGGGCGTGCCTCACCATCGACAGGCCCGTTAGTCTACCAGTTTGACGGGATCGGTCATCACCAAGAGCCGTCCCAGCCCCCAGGAGCTCGCTGTACTCACTCGCTATTCCTTGCAGCTGCGTCTATGCTCCGCCATCGACGTTGGACCAATCCCGTACCTTTTCCACAACCTTGGATTGATTCGTCGCTCGATCCGTACATCAGCTCTACCTGGTATTAACTGTTGCCTATCTCCACAGTCATAGCTCCGTGGTCCCGCAAGTCTATATACTGTCCGCACGGCAAGGCTGCCGAGCCTCATGCATATTGGTCAGCCCTTGGTACATGTCTCTCTACTCCTTTGTCCTAAATGTAAGTCAACTCGCCAGTCACATCAAAATGCAGGTCGATTTATGCAGCTTTCCGTATCAATTCACTCACACTCATCTCAGCACCTGGCATCTGCTCTGAATCAGTCTCCAATTGCGAGAGCAACAAGTCCCGTTCCCTGTTTCCCCGGCAGCGAGCTTTGATTGTCTGAGTTGCAGCGGGCGAAGACCTGAGTCTTCCGGTCTTGACACAGACTCAAAACCGCTGTGCTTCCCGTATGAATCGGACTCTTGAACATCCCGATCGTTTGTCTCTAAGCAGGCTACTTTTGTTGGCTTCGCTGGTCACAAGGCCGTTCAGGACTGTCTCCAAGTCTAGCTGGCATTACATCTGCAGCAATTTATCGAACCTACTTGTCGCAACATCTGCCTGCAACAAGGACCTATTGTCTCTGTATTACTGGGAAGGACGCGGACCGTTACCCCACGGTTTCGGTTACATCCCATCATCGTTTGGCTGCCAACGAGACGGGACAGCCACCTCGCCGGCATTACCTTGACAAGCTCGTCACTATCCAACTGACCTGTTCTATCTTATCAGAATATCAGGTGCGTAGACCATGCCCTATGTGACAGTTCCTCGAGGCGTGTCAGTACACCCAGTCCTGAACCCCTCCATTGCTGCCTGCCCTCTAACCCCCCACGCGAGGCTGCCTGCTAACGTCTACATAGTGTCCTCCTAGATCAACCACGCGCCTTTCGCTATCTGCGCCAGGACCTGTTTTCAGGGTTGCGCAGTTCAAGCCTTGGCAGTGGACTTCAGGCCGTCCCAGCTGCAAGAGCCATAGCAATATTGTCAATGTCTGGATACGGCAAGAACCATAAATATGTATATGGTAAGTGGTTCGCGGCTCATCTGACGAGTTTGGAAGCGCACCTGCCCAAGCTGGGTCGGCTGAACCCGGCACTGGCCCACGTGAGATCGATTAGCATGTTTGACTGACCACCTACGTCCCAGATGCCGAAGCCACCAGATCAAATCAGGTTGCGAGCTACCCAGGCATTGCGCAGCCCGCATTCGCCTCGCATTACACGGATGCGCCCGCGCTACTAGGCCATGAGTCCACGAGTGCAGAGGTGCCCTACATCCCTAGCTCGACGTACGAGTCACGCGGCATAGGAGACGTTCAATCCAATCCAGCATTTATCGATGCAATAGCTCGTCATCCCGCCTCACTTGCAGATACTGAAACGGAAATCACCGAACCGATTACACCTGCGCAAGGTACAGCTGGATCTCTGGTAACGTTGCAACTCCGGACGAATTACGACCTTGATGCGAACCAGCATACCTTCATACTCATGTTTGGCCAAAAGAAGTGCGTTGGTGCACTTCAAAAAGTCGACTACGAAGACGACGAATCGTGGTACAACTACGTACTGAACGTCGAAGTGCCCCCTTTCCCACTGACCAACACATTCGATCCAACCATGATGTTGAAACTGCAGATGGAAGATAAGATGGGTAACCTACGATCGCAAACGAACGCGGGAAAGTTCACCTATACCGACATGTCGCCAAACCTCGCATATCAATCATCGCCGGATTTCTCAAGAAAACGAAAGTACTCCCCCGAGTTTGGCAATGGTCGAGAATTTTCCGACGGTAACGCTGCAAAGCGAACGTTTGCGAAGCCACGCGCTATGTCTGGAGCGTACTCTGCTGCACACATGTCACCGCTGGCGACCCAATCTGCGCTGGCCAGTTCGTACGCACAGAGTAGCAGGTACAACCTAGCAAAGCCAGCAAACTACGGTTCGCAACTGTCGCAGAAAGGCCTTTACGCAGTACCCTCAGGCATGGGCATGAGCCATGGTGAATACGAGCTTCCGCAGATGTCGCCAATGCTGCATTCATATGCTCCCTATAACTCCCTCGCCAGTACTGGTCGAAACCACACAGCCCCCGTCTTGCCTTCACCGTCCACTATTTCTACACCAGTCCTCGTCCGAGCCACACATCTTGCGCAGGCGAGTGGGAGCACTTCTTCGGTCCGGCCTTTCAATCCGTATGCTATGAGTCAGAGCAAGGCGGTGCTAAAGATAGACGGAGATCTTGACAAGATGGCAGACGATTGGTCGCAGGAAGAGTTGGAGGCCAAAAGGCGGCTTGTTGGGTTCGAACGATCGCAAAATGGCAGCACCATAACGACTTCCTTCGAGCCTACTCCAGGAGAAGGTCGGGATGCACGTCGTATCTGTGTCAGCTGTATCTGGTGGGAAGAAAAGGACGAGTGCTTCATCACAAGTGTAGACACGATATATCTTCTGGAGCAACTCGTGAACGTACGCTTTACCGTCGAGGAGAAAAATCGCATACGTCGCAACCTCGAGGGTTTTCGCCCTCTCACCGTTTCGAAGGCAAGACCAGATAGCGAAGGATTCTTCAAGGTTATCATGGGCTTTCCCCATCCCAAACCTCGCAATATCGAGAAAGACGTCAAAGTATTTCCCTGGAAGATACTCGCGCATGCACTAAAGAAGATCATCAGCAAATATGTACGTTCTCTTGCGACTTTCTGTGCAACAAAAAGCTAACAAAACCAGTCTGCTAGCTATGCCTCAACGGCCAGTGCTGGGCATCTCCCACTTTCCACAACCTCCTCGTACGCTCCAAGCGCCACCCCACAGGCAACATTGAGCGCCCATCGAAACGCGTCACCACAATCAGTACCCACGTCCACTGCTTCAACGGCCTACACGCGTAACCTGGCCTCTTCTAGCCTATCGCCCCACCAGAAGGTGGCAGCAGGGCTCGAAGGATCAGCAGGACAGGGCATACCGGTCTCTCAGAGGACACCTCCAGGACAGAGCATGACTCCGTGGAGCACTTCCATTCATCAGATGTCACAATACCCCTCAACGATGTCTCATGAGGGGCGAGGGTCCTGGGACTATGGGTATCTAAGTGCTTCGGCTGCGACGGAGGTGCGGCCCATCCCCCATTCGCTGCAAATGCCACGGCAGAACGCGACGCCCAACCTCAGCCACATATCCGCAACCCATACCTACCATCAATACGGTGAAGACACGACGAGGGTGTAGGAAAAGAAGGATTCGGAGAGAATGTCCACAGGGCCACAGATACGACTACGCGTTATGGGCGTTGATCAGCGTCGGGTGATCAGCCAATGTCCGCATGATCCATGACCGCCTAACCCGATCGGGTGTTGCACCAATCTTCCTCCACACCACTTATCGCTAGATCCGCCTCGCGCATCTCGCACATCTTCTCAAGTTTACAGTTTTGTTCCCAATTTTCTTAACATCATATGGTATCTGGTTTGGCGTTGAATACGGCGATTTCGGCATTTGGACACAGGACGCATAATACCCCGGGGAGGCGGCGTTCACCATATTTTCGGATTCATCGTCAACAAGCATGTATAGGATAATGGCGAGCAGTCGGGCGATGCCTCACGCAAACAACTTGATCGCGAACCCTTGTCAAATCCAGCATGGTCAGCTCTGCATTACACTGGCGTTTTCTCATGTTCCTCTATACCCAATAATTTCTCCGCTACCCACCTTTAATCGTTCGCTATCTTTCAAAGCTCCAAGACCATGTCTCTTTCGAGAAAGGGCCACATCACTTCAGCTTCGTACGGCTGCTCAACCGCAGGCACTTTTGCTTTCCACGCCTTCAAGATTCGGTGTCTGCCTTGTTATTTTCTCCATTTGTTGTGGACTCCAAAGATTTCCCATTTTCCTTACTCTATCAACCGCACTATATGTAACGCAATGCATCTGTAACACACTAAACCTCGCCTCCACATATGCGAATCCTTCTAAACATCTCTTTCCGACCTGTTTCGTTCCTAATATGTCAAGTTATGCGAGCTCCGCCACATTACAGGGCGCAGCCACCTTTGGCCCCGGCCTTTACAACTGCCTAATTCTTGCCAAGGAGCTACAACATCCGCGGTCGCCGATGCGATATAGGCATCAGCTAAGCTTATCTACTATGGACTATGATCTCAGCAAGTCGCGCGCATCAGTCGGAACGATGCGGAATGAGCTGTGGGTATCCTGGGGCCCTGACAGATGACCAGCAGTTGTCCCGACACTGAGGACCCGCGTCACACCAGATGTTCAGGCGATCAGTCCTGGCCACGAAGTCACATGCTCCCATAACGACTACCCGAAGCCAACTCCAGGCACCTGGAAGTGTTCTTTGAAGGCTTGCCAACAACTATTGTCGAGACGTTGCGACTGCGCCGCATATTTGCCTTGCCAACGTTTCATATGTCCGCACCACGAGAACGTGCATGTTGCTTATATGTTCGGTGTGCAACAGGAATAGGCTGCGTTTACTAGGACTTAGAATTCAGGACGAAAAAGTATTCGGAGGAAGGCGATGCGCCAGACTAGGTAGGGTGTGAATCACGCCCGACTGCACGGGTTTTGCCTACATATCATCCGTTCATCAGATAACCCAGAGCTGATCGACGCAACCGGTGGGTCTTCTCAGCAGGATGCCAAACTCAACTCAACATCCATGTTCATGAAGACGGGTCAGCCGTTCGACGCATCTGATCATTCCGACCTGACGTAGACGAACGCTTAGATCACGGGCGTAGCCAGGGTTCAGGTCGGCTGGGGTCTGAGTGCTGATCTCACGTTAGACCACGTGGGATAACGCAATGCTCACTGCAGGCTCGAAAGCAGACGCGCGCAAAGACCTTTGGCCCTGGGTCGGTGGCCGTGTAGAGTATGAAGAGCTGTCATCTTGTGGCATACGTGTGGTTTGCCTTGCCATGTCACGTTAGGGCCAAACGGCAAAATTCGGAGTAGCAAATTGTATCAGCTGCGAGATAGAGGATTTATGTATTCGATGCCATAGCGTTACTTCTGACTGCCATACTGCACTGTGAGTACCGCAATGCTGATGGAATTATTCTTTACCTGGTAAGAATTATGTTTGATGTAATGCAAGACTTGTATGAAAATGTGGAATTTCGGAAGATCTTGTGGTAGGTCATGCGTAAAAGCATATAAATAAGTGCCATTTTCGATAAGTGATACTAAACTAAAAGTACAGATACACTCGAACTGAACAGCCAGATCGAGTGGTAAAAGTCGCTCTAATGAGCTATAGACAAACGGAAAGGCGCCGTATTGGCTGGGACTAGATACAGGCAGACAAACGCAACTGCTGTATTCGGTCTCGCATGGTGATGCTCGCATCACACGCCGGCATAGCTGACCAGATTGATCTAGTTCTTGCGGAAGATGTCCATGTCCAAGTCGAGGGAGTCGCCGAGGGAGTCGTAGGAGTCCTCAACGGGGGCAGCCTCGTAGGTGTCCTTGACAGGAGTGGGAAGAGCCTCGTAGGTAGGTTCCTTGGTGGGAGTAGGGACGTAGACGTTGCTGGGCTTGACGGGAGCAACGTTGTAGACCTCGCTGGGAGTGGGAGCAGCCTCGTACACATCAGCGGGGGTGGGAAGAGCACCGTAGGCGGCCTCAGCAGGTGTAGGCATGGCCTGGTAAGCGGCACTGGTGACCTCAGGCACACCCTCGTAGGCAGCGCTGGTGACCTCAGGCACGGTCTCCTCGTAAGAGTCCTCGAACTCAGGGAGAGTCTTGTCAAGGCTTAGGTCGTCGAAAAGACCCCTCTTGCTCAGACTGTCTGACAGTTCAGGGAGAACATCGTCGTAGGACTCCTCTGTCACCTCTGTCACCTCGGGCTTCATGTTGTATGTCTCCTGATACACGTCTGGGGCGGCTTCGGAGACATCTTCAGCAGAAGGAGTGACGGTGTCGCGCTTGCTTGGGCGAGCAGGGATGGGCTCTCCCTTCTCAGGCATGTCAGACATGTCGATGCCGGAAAGAGCGTCCTCAATCTCGTCGCGCCTGTTGAGGCTGCGAACCGGAGCGTTGTCAACCTGCTCTTGGACAGGATTGGTGAGTTGACAAAGGACTGGAAACGTAAGCTTTTGTCTGTTATGCGCAAAACAGTCCCATATGCTGAACATAGAAGACTAGGAGAATGAGTGCCACCTACCATCAGAGCCATCGCAGGCGGCCTCCTTAGCTAGAGGCAGCGCGGTAGCGAGCTGAGCGGCGATGACGAGAGCGAGAAACTTCATGTTGGCGTTTGATTAAGTTCGATATGAATGATCGTAAGAATATTAAAGTAAAGTAGTGTATTGTAGTAGTGACTGAGTTGTTGTTGTTGAGCTGATGAGCCAGAAGATGGCATGGAGGCTTATTCTTATATACTCAAACGTTTCGAATGTCGGTGTCTGTTCAGATGCTTCTTTCAGCGCACGGTACTGACATTGCTTTTCACCAGAGCAGTGACTGCAAGCATGAAGATCAGATCTGTGCTAATTAAATCTACCAGGTAACAAACTGCATGAACTAGCTCCAACGGCCAGTCTTCGGTGGATTTCCAGATTTCTGGAATGAAATTCATCTCATGGCCAGCACCTTGCCTTTGCCTCAGTCAGATCGGAAGGTCGCATCGTGTTGAACAGTGCGCATCACATATCTAGATGCAATGCACCATACGGTTGGTATCAACTTTGGTGTTGAACAATGCGCACAATCGGCGTGAACCGTTGATTCAGAGCCTTCGTCAGATGAAACGAGAACCAGCAGATCCTACGATGCCCAAGATAATCTGCTCTCATTCTTTCTGGAGAATGCCATGCCGGATAGGATGGCAAGGATCTACACTTCCTGAAGTACTAGCTTGCGGGTATCGTTAGAAACTGGTGCTGTGTTCCTTAGAACAAGGCTTCGAGAAGATATCATAACCAGACTAGAAGCTATGCGCGCAAGAAGGCGAAGAGGCTCTTCAAACTTCAAGGAAGACGGCATGAAGTTCAAGCAATTGATCCGTGACCAAGCATACATCCGTGAAGGCAAGGGAACTGTTAGCTTGACGACACAATAGCATATGTGAACTGATCGCAGCAACGAAATCGAGAAGGCGAGGCTGAGAAAGGGAGACGAGAAAGAGCAAACATCGTTGGGTCCTCGGTGTCTACTTAGCGCCCGCTCGGTCCGGCCAAAGTGGGGCAGGGCGATCACATCACGCATGTCGGCGCATTTAGAACCACGATGCACTTCATTGACTTCGTTAATCGCATTGTAAAATCTACCATGTCTGCTATGCGCTAAATGACCATTGCACTGCATTGCATGGAGATTCCCGCATGTACCCCGGAGTATCCTCCGAGACCCTCGTGGCGACAGCACCAGAAGTCCATTTCCGTCAATCCTTCAACTCAATAGAGCATTCTTCTCCAAGCGCCGCCACATCACCGCACAAGAACGAGCCCAGAAGGCCAAGACACGGTTTTCTTCAAAGAAAGAAGCGAAGAGAACCGCCACAGTAAACTTGGGTGAACTCGGAGAGATCAGCTAAGCAGTCTCCTGGCTAATGCTAGTCGGACGCACGTACAGTCCGGTTGATGTTGCTTTTCACGATGTCGGTTGAGCGCAAAAGGGACCCTAAACGCACCAACGAGCGCTAGACGCGTTACTTGTCCAGACTGGTGGAGAAGTAGTGAGGCGACCTATGTCTCGAGTGTCAAGAGAGGGAGGGTGATCGTCATGGTGCGTCAAAAGGGAGATTAGCTATGTTCATTCAAAACAAAATGAGTTGGAATGGTCCTCTGTGTCTTTGACGACCCGCTTACTGAGACATGAAGACCAAATCCGCGATGATCTTGCCCAAGTGAGAGATTCAAGTGCCTTTGCATCCGATCAGAAACATACATGCCAAGGGCCCAATTCGAGAAGTCGCCACGCGCACTGTTTACGATTGTTATAAAAGCAGACTACAAATTGTCTATCGATATCAATGGAAAGCTTAAGTAAACACAGACGTAGTTCTCTCTAGATCTCGATATCCGACTAGGACACCATGGTATTCACGGCATTATTCTCGGTGTGCCAGGGTCGACAATGGAAAAAGCACTTATAAAGAAGTGCTGCAGAGACAGTTAGTATTTCTTAACTCCCAATGCAAGGCTAGACTTCTTAGCTACATCCCATCAATACATATCTTGTAGGCAACCATCGAAATGGAACCAAAGGTGAACAACATTACCAACTCTACTCACAACTCTTATTTGTGTTAGTCATTACAGCGCGGATCTGCACTGGAAGCGAGCAAGAAAGGGTAGAGCCAACGGCTCGAAACAGATCAGCAAGTACATCATCTTCACACATTGTCATTGCTCACCGCCTGGACACACAAACTGAGCCAGCCACGCACGCACAAGTCGACGATAGGTCATAGCCTTACGACAAGTAAGCTGTCAACGTCCGGCTAATGGTCTCTCACCGCAAACTCGCCTGCGCTCGTCCCTAGGCTAGCGCTACCAATACGTCATCGGCCTTGGTATCCTTTAAATCGGACTTTGTCACAGATCTCGGTAACCCGCAAACCTTGTTGTTAAAGACTAGTCTCTATGGCATCTTTGTGCTCCCAAGATTGGTGACTTTCGACCATTGATGCTAGCCAACAAAACTTGGCTGTTTTCACATTACTGCCAAAATGTCTTCTCACGGCTACGGCACCTCCTTGTAAAATTTGTAGTCTTCTGGGTGTTGGTATGGTCCAGACCACGTCTCCTAGATGCACTTCAACGACAACTATCCTCGGGCTACTTGCCAGGTTTTAGCATACAACGCTTCGTGTAAAATTGAGCATGACCTGCTGAGAAGGATGATAGATGGATCAAGGAGGAACATATATCAACCACAAAAGGCGAGATGAAGGAATGCCAGAGAATCAATCGGCGGCTACTTCACAAACCCGGAAAGTGCGTTGTCCACTACGAGAGACATTCAATGGTGTCGTCGCAGTTGTCAATGGTGAAAGTAGGAAGGACGGGGACTTCAATATTATAACTTGAAGTAGTGATGTATAGAACAAGATCTAAAACACACTGGGATGAAGGGAAATATCCAAGACTTCGAAGTGAAGATAACGTTTTTGCCCCTAGACGTACAACAACAGCATTAAAGTATGAAAAACTTATAAAAGTAGTCTTCTATAGAGATTCTATAGGCAGTAACTTTTGGAAGAATTCTTTGTTTTGTTGTTGCATGGTGTGGCACTTTCGGAGATATCTTGTTCCTGGGTGTGTTTGATCTTTCCCTTCATCCTGGTGGACAGTAAATGAAATGAACCTAAGAAAAACGAGACAGCTAACCGCTCTTATACATATACCTAGAAGCAGCCTCCAATTAACCGTA